>Ga0074046_10000828_pt1 | contig 28468 bp, 34 predicted proteins | sample BogForMeECP23OM3_FD_94441 | JGI IMG/M metagenome (GOLD analysis project Ga0074046, IMG submission 94441) | Bog forest soil microbial communities from Calvert Island, British Columbia, Canada - Bog Forest MetaG ECP23OM3 | ecosystem: Environmental > Terrestrial > Soil > Wetlands ... | reverse complement strand
TCATGGGGGTAGTTTATCTGCACGTTCGCTGATGGGTCTGGGGCTGGGAACGAAACCCGCCATTCGGGAAACGGGAATCTTTTTCCGATGAGGATGATGTATTTTTCCTCCGCAGGCGTGATAGAACGTTTGACATCGGCTTCGTACTGCGCTACCGTTTGATCCAACTGTGCGTCCATCACTTCAACTGTGATGCGGCATCCGGTGCTCTCCACGTAGGCTTCCATGTCCATCATGGGTTGAGTTGGGGCGGCCATCGGCTTGCCGACTGCTTGGGGAAGCTGAGCCTTGCCGTAGGGCTTGAGTTCGGTGTTTCTAACGGAAGTGGAATCGAATTCAGGGTCATCGCCTTCCCGAACAATCCGGCTGAGGGTTTCATTCTGACTAATGACGGTTACAACATCCCCGTCGTAGAGCGCTTTTCCGAGATCGGCTTTCTTCGCCACGGTCTCGGCGACTTTGAGAAGATCAATGAAGACTTCATCCGTCCCAATCATGAGCATGCTCCGTTACTAAGGGTTGCGAAAGATGCATTATTTATCCCGGTTTGAAGGGCGTTAAGCGACTCAACCGCATCGATCTTAATGGTAGCCACACCCCTAGTATACGGCGGGTTGGAGAATTTTGTATATCTCTAATGTGTTGGTTCTATTACTGTTCGTTGGGATTACGCCAAGTCCCGTTTGCCCATCCGGTGAGTACCGCCACCGGGTCATCAGCGACAAGAGCGCTCCTGAAAACCTGCGCCGCCTGCGAGAGGAAGTCGATGAATTCCGCATCGCTGGAGACCGGGGCGAAGAAGGCTATGAGGCTGCCCGTCTCCGTGCCCTCGGAATCGGTAAGCGTCGCAGCGCCGACGCAGCGCTTGGTCGGATAGAAACGCAGGCCCAAAGTTACGGTAACACCGCTGCTGGTCTTGTAGTTGAACTCGGCGTAAAAGAGCCCACCGGAATTCACGGTGTCCTGCCCGACGAGGATGGAACTGAAGACGAACACCTGCGGGGTGTCGATGGCCGCTATGGAGCCCTGCCCGGCATAAGTCCTGTCGAAGACGATATCGATCTTGCTGTCCGTGACTTCGAGCGCGCCGCTAAAGCCGAGGCCGGTTCGCGCATTGATGGCGGCGAGCCCGTAGCTTCCGGCGAATTCTTGCAGCATGGGTTTGGCTTGCTTGAGGTCGGTGATGCGATTTGCCGAGACGGGATAACGAGGAGTCTGGGCGAGACAGGGAACCGCCAGAGCGATCAAGAGGAAAAGAGAAGCGAGGTATTTCATGTTGGACCTCCACAGTCCGTTTAGGGTAATACTCAGGAGGTCCGAAGTCTGGAAATCGGGGAGCCGTTAAAAAACAGCTTCATTCTATAACTTTTTCATATCGACGATGGAGTCCGTCCACCAGCGGGGGAGGCGGCGTCCGGCACGGCGGAGCAGGGTGCGGAACCCCGCATCCAGAATCCAGATGTGCCCGCGGTCGGTTTTGCTGCGCACGATGCGCCCCGTCGCCTGCACCAGCTTGAGGCAGGTGAGCCACTGGTACCAGTCGGGGTCGCGCTGCATGCGAGCCCTGACGTAGGGGTCGAGCGCTGGGTACGGAACCTTCACGATGATGCCGAAGCGCCCCAAATTTTCTTTCAGGTCCAGCCCCTCGGTCATGCTCGGGGAGAAGATCACGGTCGGGTCGGCGGACGCCTTGTGCGTCTCGATCACCTGCTCGCGGCTGCCCTTCACGTCGCTGCTGTGCGTGAGGATGCGGCTCGCATGGGCTGTCGTGCCGATGTAGTCCGCGATGTACCTGTTCGTCTTGTAGGACTGCATGTGCACGATGCCCTTCTTCGTGGCGTAGCGGGTCAGCAGGGACCCGACTTCTTGCGCCATCAGGGGCAGGGTCCTGTCGATGTTCTTCCAACTCATGTCGCCGACTTCCTTGAAGAAGATCGGGCGGTTCTCCAGCGGGAATTCGCTGTCCACGGCGAGGATTTCCGCGTCGGCGGGGTCGATGCCGAGGTTGCGCATGAACGTGGCGAAGTCGAGGATGGTGGCGCTCATGATGAGGATTTTCTGCGCCTTGCAGAAGAGGATTTGGTCGGCGAACAGCCGGGCGGTCAGCGGCTTGATGATGAGGTCGCCCGTGCCCTTCTTCTTGTTCTCGTCCCAATCGCTGTAAGCGAACCATTCCTCCGGCTGCTCGGCATTGGTGAACATCGCAATGCGCTTCAAAAACTTGTCGGTGGCGTTGATCTTCTTGGCGACCTTGGATTTCTGCTCGCTGTCGCCGCTGTCACGAGCCTTCTGGAGGTCGGCGCGGAAGGTGCGGTACTTCGTCTGCACGGCGGGAACGAAAATATTGTTAAGCCACTCGCACACTCGGGCGGTGTCGCCCTCGTGGAAGAGCGGCAAGCGCCCCGCTTCGTATTCGTCGCATTTCTTCTGCGTAATGTTGGTGTCGGTGAAGCCGAGGATTATGTCTTCGCAATTGTGGCCCTCGTCGAGGACGAGCAGTGTGCGGTCGGGAAGCTGGTGGGCGGTCGTGGTTTCCGCCAAGTAGTATGCGAAGTTGGTTACGGACAAGGGGCTGCCGATGAAGCGGGCCTTGGCTGGCTTGTACCCGTGGCAGGTTTCGTGGTTGTGCATGTCCTCGAACACGAGGCTGGCGGACTCGCAGTCCATGTCGAACTCGGGGCAGAAATAATTCGCCTGACCCCGGAGTTCCACGAGGCCGTTCTTCTCGAAGTCGTTCATGTACTGCTCGGTGAGGGACTTCTGCGGCGAGAGGAGATATGCGCCCGGCTCGTAAGCGCCATAGGTGGGGAGGGTCTTTGCGTAGGAGCCAGCGGCGATGCCGATTCCGGACTTGCCAAACCCTGTCGGACCTTCAAGGATGAAGAATTTCTTTGGGCCGCTGAGCCACTTTTCCACGGCTTTGAGCGCTTGGGTCTGCGTGGGGCGAGCGGTGGGAAACGGGAAATGATCCATGATGACGTGGGACATCTCGTGGGTCAAATTCACCGGGGCTGCTGTCGCTGCGGTTTCTTCGCTCATGTCCTTAGTATACGGCGAGCCGGGGATTTTGGCTACTTTCAAGTAGTTAAAAACAAACAACTTATATGTAATTTGCGGTCAAAAAGCCATTAATTACACACGTCGCCACCCGGCGTGGCTATCATAGTCTAATACTACTTCTTGATGGAGTTCAAGTATGAAGTCAGGATGTTCTCGTTGTTGACCCAGCAATAGGCGTGGTACCCGGCTTGAACGAGTTGCTGGATGCCGAACGCCCACATGGCCGGATGCCAGAAATGGGAGACGAGGAACGCGGCTCCGATTTCGGCCGCGATGAGGACGGCACCCGTCGCCCACACGCGGACAGGAGTCGGGTCGTCCGACCCGAAGAAGAACACCATGACGGGATCGCTCTCAACCAACTCCCCCTTGCTTTTTGTCAAGAAGTCTACAGTGCTCTTCCCGTCAAGGGCGGCACCGATGGCAAGCAGGGCTGAAGTGATGAAAAGTATGAGTTGAATCGGCATTAAGGATTATCCGTTGCCGACAAAGGTCAAGCAGACATTCGCAAGCGTGGCGTCCGCCGTAGCGGGTCCATCGACTTCCAAGATGTCCGAAGCCGTGAAGGAAACCGCAGAGGCTTGCGTGTACGTACCCGTTTCCGCTGCCGGAGGGCTGCCCTCCCCAAAGACGCAAGTTGCGAACGGCGTGCCGTTCTTGCTGAACGTGAATGTAACCGAGATCACCGGGGGGCTAACGCTGCCAGTCGCAGCCGTGCCTGCGGTTGCATAGGAGAGAGAGGCATTGATGGGGAAGGTCATCGCTATCCCGAGGGGTCCGCGGAAGAGTATCTGGTTGTTCGTGCCGACGCCCGGTGCGAAAATGTACAACGGCTTCGGGACTGCTGGCAGTTGTGCTGCTGGCAAAGTCCCTGTCGTGATGTTCGATGCGTTCGTCGTGTCGGTCGTCGCCGATGCGGCGAGCCCGGTAATCTGTCCTGCGCTATAGTCGCCCGATACGGCAACAACAGCGCCCGTGCGTCCGATGAACGAATTAACTACGGCAGCGGGTGCCCAGCTTGATCCGTTATAAACCAGAACTTGACGGATCGTTGGAGCGCCACTGACTTGCACACCATACAAAAAGTTGGCGTTAATCTCGCCTTCTGAGGGAGGCGATCCGCTGCCGCTAAACGTCAGCACGGCTCCGGGACCGACAGTCATTGTAGCGGAGGTATTTATGCCTGACGTGAGGTCGCTGAACGGTGTGACTGCCGAACCGGGCATCCATGCGCTGCCGCTCCAAACCAGTGCTTGCCCGGTGATCGGCGATCCGGCAATGAGATTGATAAGCGCCTGCGCTCCGGTAGTCGCTGACGTGCCGCCATGGGATATTTGCGTTGTGCCGGAGATATCAGAAGCCGCAAGCTGGGCCACGGTGATGTTGCCGCCCGCGCTTGTCTGTTTCAAAACTTGAGATGTCCCGCCCGTCGCGCTTAGATCGGCTCCTGTGCCACCCTGCCCGATCTGGGCGACGCCGGAAATGTGGGAGAAGTCGTTGAAGCCCGCGGCGAACGCCACGCCGACCGTGGCATTCAGACTGTTGTAACTCAGGACGTATCCCACGGACTGGTCTGCGGGGGTTGGAGGACTGGAAGGACGAGTCTTGGTGATGCCGCCTTTGTCAATGGGTGACAGATAGACTTCTGCTCCGATATCTGATGCGCTGAATTCGCTGTGCGTATCGTGGTAGTAGAAGATGCCGGAGAAGGCAACGGTGACTTGGCTACTGATGCCGACAGTCTGGCTGACGAACCCGGCGGCCAGCACGGGGTATGTGCCTCCCGATGGCGGGGTGCCAGCCGTGCCAGCGTACGCAAGCTGCACCTTTAGTACGCCGCTGGAACTGTAGAGATTCACAAGGTTGCCGGAGGACAAGCTTTCGCCCGTCGTCGCCACGGTGCCCAGTTGCAGCAAAGTGGGATCGATGACTCCGCCTGAGTTCAGGGCGACCGGAGCGCCGGGCACGCCCGGCCCGATAACCGCGGCGAAAGCAACATCCACGAGGTTCGTGGTCGGATTGAATACGCAAATCTGTGTTGGGTTAGCCATCGTTATTTCGCTCCCGCTGCTTTGGCAGCCCCATGAAACTTCTTCATATTTTCAACCAAAGTCTGCAACTCTTCAGCCGTTGCGTTGCTTTTTAGCGTATTGGCATGGTGGCTGATAACCCACACATTGCCCCTTACATAGCCTTTTGTAGAGTCAAACCTGTCAAGCGAAGGACTGCACCAAGTCGGCCTCTTTTCAGTCCTAGATTCTAGTTTTATATTTGGCAACAGGGGGCAAAACTCAGGTATATGAATGTCCTCTAGTCGTAAATCGAACTCCAAGCCTGCATCCTTCGCTCGTTTTTTAGCCGCATACAACATAGAAGCCTCGGGACTATCCGATCTTCCATGTGTTCTGGCGTGTGGGGTTTCTTTGGTAATACAGCCACAACTTTCAGTTAGCCCGCGCCTCAAACTGCTACCGCAGATTACCTTTTGTAAACCACAAGCACACTGACACAACCAATGCGCCCTCTGATAACGGCTTTCAGCGTATTCTATGACTAACAGGCGACCGAACTTTTGGCCTGTTAAATCCTTGCGTAACGCTTTGCTTATTTTTTGCCCTTTAGTCATCGCGTTCTCGCTGGCCATTGGATTCTCTTATGCTTGAATTCTTTGAGCGTGGGGTAGTCATTTTCAGCATCCGCGTCCACTAGTTGGTTCGCGGGATTCGGGGCCGTGCGGTCGAACTTCGGGGAGTTGCCTTGATCCCACAGGTTGGGGCTGCGGCTTTCCCGTTCGCCGGGCTCCATCACCTCTCCGGTGATGTCGTAGCCGTAAGCCGTGACGTGCTTGCCGCCCTTCTTGTTCGCAAGGGCGGTGAGCCCGTCGAGGATGCCGCTGATCTTCAGGAGCGAGTACGATACGTAGGTGGTCGCGTGCTTGTAATTTTTCTCCGCGGCGTATTGCACCGCAGCCTCGAAATCGCGCCGCGCGTTTTGCAGCATGCGGAACATATCCGGGCGGTTCGGCACGTCTTTCGCAACCTCGTCCAGCCCGACGATAAGCTCCCGGAATTTCGGCTCCGTCTCGGCGAATAGCTGCTCGTCCGTGGAGTCGGTCTTCCAGAGGAGGAAGATTTCGCCGTAGACGCCCCGCAAATAATTGATCTGCTTCGGCCAAGCGGCATTGGGCTGGAGAAGCTCGTTCTGGAACCGCGGAGGGGTCTGGAGCGGGGCTATCCCCGAGGTGGACAGTTTGGCGATGGAAAGGCGTACGGGCATAAGGCTCCTGTTAAATGGGTTTGGAAGTCGCTCGCCCACGCCTATAAGATTCTTGCCTTTCTGACTGGGATTTTGACATTCTCAACCGGGTTTCTAGAGAAGGCTTCCACTTCCGTGGCTTGCCTTTACGAAAAAATGGCTTGCAAACCTGTCTGTGTTGGGCCAGCGAAACCAAGGAAGGCTTCAAAATCAGCATCTCTTCGAAAGTTAGTTGGGCTCCTCGGATTTGATTGCAAGTGCAACAACATACGACAACATTCTCCTTTGTATACCCATCTTCTCGGTTTTTCCGGTCAAGGAAGTAAGAAAGCTGTCTATCCGCATTCCACGGGATAGTAATTTCACAATAGAAACACTTGAGAGTTTTGGTGAATTCGAGATAGTCTTCGTAGGTCAACTCAAGGCTTAATCCACGCGAAACAGCGGAACGCTGGAGACGGTGATAAGCCGTACTGTACGGTCCCAAGGAGCCCGCGGAACAAGGCTTGCACAGCCCTGTGTATTTCCCCAATTCATGATGTGGAATTTTGATTTCTCTTGCACAGCGGGGGTTCGCGCATTTGAAAATGAGCAAGCGAAGGCGACCTTGACCTTTGCCCCGATCTTTTATTTCTTCTTTGAGGAATAGAGGATTTGATTCCATACTCAAGAGTATGGAAGTCATTTTTTAGCAAATTGATTCCATACTGAGGTATCAAGCTCCCTCACGGTCTTGCCTCGGCGTCTGGCTTCCTCAATAAACGCTTTCTCAAGCTCAAGATACCGCCGCCCGGTGGGGGTGGACTTGGGGGCGTCGTACCCCTGCGCCCGCAGCCACTTCAGAACGTGGGTATCAAGAACCGCTACGTCGCCGCTTGTGTCGGGAAATCCATACATCGCTACCATCCGTGCGGTTTTAGGACCGATCCCCGGCACCTTCTCCAACGACTCAACCGATACGGTGTCGAGGTTGATCTGGATTGCCGCCCGGAACGCCTTGTTGAACAGGGCGTACTTGCCCATCTTGTGCTTCCGGAGGAGCCGCCCGAGCAGGCGCTTCCTGATGGCCGTGTCAATTCTCTGGAACGGCGATCCGGCATCGATCTCCGGGTCGCGAAGCATGGCTTCCAGCTTCGCTTGCGTCTGCTTCGCGGACTTCCCCGCCACGCAAATGCCGAAGAGAATCCACCACTCAAGTTCCGGCTTTGTCATCCGCTTCGGCAGGTTGTATGGGTCCACCATCTTCTACCCTCTTGCCTTCGATGTCGATTGTCCGGTTTGGGAAGTACCGGACGCAGAATCCGGGCTTATCCGGATGCCGACCCACCTGAAGCTGGCCCTCTTCACCCAAGGCGGCGATCTTCTCGTCGGCGAAAAATAGCTCCTTGCCCCCGGCAACCCTGTACCCGAAGTTGTCAATCAGGAAGGCCAAAGCTTGAAGAAGAAACTGTTGGTTCTGCACCAATCTAGTCTACCTTGATTTTCATGTCGTGCAAGAAATTCTTGTCTTCTTCCGTGATCCTCGCGTCCAGCCTGCGAAGCGCCTCCGGGTACGAAGTGCACGGAGCGGGGCCTTCAAGGTCAAGCTCGTACAGGTCCGCGCAGCCGACGCAGTGCTGCCCCGGCATGTGCACGTGATCGTCAATTGGGCAATGAGGATGGACTGGCTCGATGGAAGCGGCAATCCGCTCGGACAATTTTCTCATGAATTCTGAATCTTCACGCATCTTACCCGCCTAAAAAAGCGGGGAGACAGGATGCACCCCGTCTCCCCTAATGCTCAACACCCTCATCATCAAGCTCAACCCGCACGACTTCCGGAAGATTCAGCGGCGGATGCTGTTGCTGATGCCTGTTGAGTGTACTATCGCATGCTTCCTAATACTCGGCCCTACGCATGTTTCGAGCAATCCTTGTACTCGTGCTCTTTAGACCCGCAATAATCACATCGGCGCGCCATCAGATTGCCCTGCCCTTCCCAAGTCTTTGGGCAATACTTTGTCTCGTGTTCGTGGCTGCCGCAGTATGCGCAGTACAACCGCCGATTGCTCATACTTCGACGACTACCTGCGGGTATGGAATCGGATTTTCGACGTAGGCCTTGTAAATCTCGCTAGGATAACCGTACGGGTTGCAGATTACGTGCGTGTTGCCCAGCATGTAGTCGCATGGGCTGTGCGTGTGCCCGTGGAACCAGTACCGGGGCTGCTTATCGGTGATAAGCTGCGTCTGGTCGCTCACGAAGAAGCGGTTCGTCGGGTCGTTCTTGAACTGCTTCGGCGTGCTGTTCGGGTGCGGCATGTGGTGGCTCACCACGATTGTCTCGGGCCGGACGAGCCCCTGCCCGATCATGGTGAACATTCGGTTGCGGTCGTAGCACCACTGCTCCAAGTCCTCGATCAGGTGGAAGTCGTTCAGGTACCGCTTGTACAAATAGTTCAGGCCATCGGGATTGCCAAACCACATGCATCCGCCGTAGAAATGGATTCCTTCGATGGTACATTCGTCGTTCTCCAGCCAGTGGAAATTGTCCGGCATGGCGTCCCGGAGCCGCTTCTCCACTATCCCCAAGGAGCCGCCATAGAACTCGTGGTTCCCGTCCACGTAGATCACGTGCCGGGCTTTCCGCGAATAGTACTTGAAGGCCTCCTCCACGTGGACCTCCGGCTGACGCATGGGCACGACAAGGTCGCCCGCGATTACGAGGAAGTCGAGGTCGGGCACGATAGTGATGCGCTCGTAGAGGCGCTTGGGGTTGTCCCAAAATTCGCTGTGAAGATCGCTGATAAGCTGTAGTTTCATAATCATTGATACTGGCTTTCTTAGGTATGGACGAGATTCTTTGTTTCTACGGATGCGGAAGGCCCGCCAAGTTCGGCAACCTCAAAGGCAATAACGGAGGCGACCCGCCCCGCTGCTCGGCGAAGATGAGCGATTGCCCCGTGGTGTCAAGGACGGCGCTGCGGGCAGCGAGAAGGGCCGGGCGGCTGGGGCGCAGGTGGCGCAGCAGACTTTAATTTTGGCAGCTTCGATGGGTATCGATCCCACTTTCCGGCCTTGAAAGGGCCGTGTCCTAGCCAGTAGACGACGAAGCCAAATTCTGGTGCCGATGGACGGAATCGAACCGCCTACGCCCACGTCTTCAGCGTGGCGCTCTACCAGTGAGCTACATCGGCATTCGCTATTTGTAAATAGCGAATAAAACCTGTGCATACCAGTCGGTCGGCTTTCGCCACGTTGATTCGGATTTCTCGGAACCAACGACTTTTCGGTGTCGAGTCTCGCAGCCGAAGCTGCGGCGTTTTTCCGCCCACTCAAGGGAGTCCACGCGGTCATGCACAATCTTGGTGCGCCGTGCTGGATTTGAACCAGCGATCTCTCGCATGTCAAGCGAGCACTCTGGACCGGGCTGAGCTAACAGCGCAAAACAGGGGGGCGGCTTAAATATTTCCCATTATCTGTATAAAAAGGCTGCCCGAGGGCAACCACTCTTGCCGCCCAATCTGGACCGCCCCGTTTGCCTTGCGGCACCTACGGCGGCTTCTAGAAAGCCGCGGTGGCCGAGACGGATAAATCTGGTGGAGCCAACGGGATTCGAACCCGCTACCTTCTCGTTGCGAACGAGACGCTCTCCCAATTGAGCTACGGCCCCGAAACTCTACAATTCGTACTTCACGATCTGACCCTGAGTGCTTGGATCAGCTTGAAACTCAACCCAGTGCGAGTAGCAATAATGCATCAGCATCCGACTTAGCTCCTCGCTCTTTGGCGGATACCGATAATAAGCCATGATGGAATGGCTCGCCAGAGCATCGCATCCATCCGTTTTAAGATCGAACCACTGGCACTTCATACATACCGCCAAACTTGGTGCGCCTTGCAGGAATCGAACCTGCGAACCCCTCGCGTGTGAAGCGAGTGCTCTGACCGCTGAGCTAAAGGCGCTCAAACTCTTGGAGCGGGCGATGGGAATCGAACCCACGTCCGTAGCTTGGGAAGCTACTATACTGCCATTGTACGACGCCCGCTCAAATATCCGACGCTTCCCTCTGCGTCAAGTAATCCCGCTCGTGGTCCACCACGTAGCGTGTCGGCAGCGTGTGCCCGGCGCTCTCGACCAGCCAACCATTCTCGCCGCGGAGCTTCAGGTATTTCCCCACGACCGCGAACCGCGAGGGAATCCAAGCAACGGTGTGAACGTCGCCCCTCCGCATCCGGCACTGAGTATGCGTCTGCATCACTGCCTCAAACTTGGTGGACCTAAGGGGGCTCGAACCCCTGACCTCATCCATGCCATGGATGCGCTCTCCCAACTGAGCTACAGGCCCAAAACTTGGTAGCCCCGAGCGGTGTCGATCCGCCTTTTCGACCTTGAGAGGGTCGCGTCCTAGGCCAAACGTAGACGACGGGGCCAGTGCCTTATAGTTGACCATATCTCAGATAAGATCAATTATAAGATACCTAAAACTTGGAGCGGGCGGGGGGACTCGAACCCCTCATCCGGAGCTTGGAAGGCTCCTATCCTACCATTGGACGACGCCCGCAAAAACCTCATTTGCTATACTTCCGACAGCAGTCTTTGCAAGACCTGTGTAAGCCATTCCATGTTGACCGATTTTTATAAAACCTATCAACTGGAAAAAATTGTCTGTGCCCAGAGCACCAACTTGTTCCTTCTTCCCCCACAATTCTTTGACTAATGTTGCTTCCGTGGTTTGCCGCTTTGATATTACACGTCAAATGGGAAAAAGCAACATTATCTAAATCCCAAAACAAGTCAGGGCTTACATGCAACCAAGGCTTCTTATGCTCAACACTAAAAGTCTCATACGTCTCAATTCTTGAGCTACAACGATGGCAAACGTCATCGTTGTTTTTCTGGACGTAACGGAAAAGCAGCTTTCGGGTCAGCTTGTGCCCCGCTGATCCAGCGCTCATACCGAGTTCTTTACTTGCATTCGCTCCTAACTGTTTCTTTCTGTCTGTCACCTTGACAACCTCTATAACTCAGGTTGTCAAAGTTCAAAAACTTGTGTCAGACCGATAAGCCGGGTTCTGTCTAGGACAATCATTCGTCTACGACGTACATCGCTGCACGCCTCAAGCTCCCAACCCGCCGCTTGGTAACGCCCCGAGCAGGGGCGATTCGCGGCCTATTTGGGATTGCTCCACATGGAGGTTGCCCGTTTCACCCGCACGGTTTCTGCTTGGCAAGCATAATACCGTGCGACTCGTCTCTGTTGCCCTATTCGTCATCCGGCCTTTCGACCGAACGCCCAGCCGTTAGCTGGCATGCTGCTCTGTGGAGCCCGGACTTTCCTCCCCCACGTTCAACGAATTAACGTAGACGCGGCGGTGATTGTCTGGCCTGACACAAACCTTGGAGGCGCGTGAGAGAATCGAACTCTCGTATCGATGTTTTGCAGACATCCACCTTTCCACTTGGCGAACGCGCCTCAAATATTGGCGGTGCTAGCGGGAGTTGAACCCGCGCTTCTACCGTGACAGGGTAGTGTCAGTTCCGCTTGACCATAGCACCAAAGCTGCATTGTCCAAAGCCCGCTGCATTCTTCGGACTAAAGCTGGTGGACCGGACGGGGTTCGAACCCGCTACCTCCGCATTGCAAGTGCGGCGCTCTCCCAACTGAGCTACCGGCCCAAAAACTGTGCGATCCTCGGATCGCCTAAAATCTGGAGCGGCCAATGGGAATCGAACCCACGCTTGAACCTTGGCAAGGTTCCATACTACCACTATACGATGGCCGCTTCGGCGGTGCTCTTCAACCTGTGTGCCGGACACGACTCCGGCTCAGGCCCCCGAGCCCCGCTTTATTCGGAAGTCGTCGTGTACAGGCCGCCGGGAATCGAACCCGGATTGCCCCCTGTCGGGGGAGTCCTACCACTGGACGACAGCCGCGACTTCCAAAACTTGGTGCGCCGTGCTGGAATCGAACCAGCGGCCTCCTGTTTGTAGGACAGGCGCTCTTGACCGACTGAGCTAACAGCGCATCCCGTGTCTGCACAGGGTTCCGAATCGAACGGGGAGGGAATGACCCTCTCTCGCTGGTCGCCTATGCCAGCCTGCCCTGTGCAGACAAGAGAACAAAAACAAAAAGGACGCCAACATTGTCTGGTGGCGTCCTCGGAATCTCTTGGTTTGGGCTGATTTACTTGCCAAACCCTCCCGAGGACACGGTATCGGCCTCTGCCGCGAAGCCTTCAAAGGCTCCGACCGCACACACGCCGCCCATGGTGCTTACGACGGCAACGAATTGGAGGCTACGGTTCATGTCTTCGGTACTCTCTATCTTGATACTGCGTATTCGGAAAACTCCCGGTTATTAACGGAAGCTGCCCGGTCGGGAATCGAACCCGGCCCCCGCTAAGGGGCTTTGGACATCCCCCGTGAAGCCTTGTGGCTCTCAGCCGGGGATTTTGCCGTGCGGTTCGCCAACCGTATACGTCGGTGCCGCGATTAAACTACGGGCAGCTTCCTAGACTCTCTACTAATACCGCGAAAGCCCGAATTTGTCAAGCCCTATTTTGGGAACTGCAAACTTCTAGATTGCGACTACATTGGCCGCTTGCAGGCCCTTGGGTCCGCTCACGACCTCAAACTCGACGGCTTGCCCCTCATTGAGAGACTTGTAACCGTCCGCCTGAATCGCGGAGAAATGGACGAAAACGTCCTCGCCGCTCTGGCGCTGGATAAATCCAAAGCCCTTGCTGGCGTTAAACCACTTCACTGTTCCTTGTTCTTTCACTGCTTTACCTCTGTTGCTTTCTGTCTAAATTTCAGCCCGAAGGCTGAGTACCAAACTCAAAACTCGGCTCGCTTCACGCTTCCGGGTAGAGCCGGAAGCCGCCAATGAATATGGACTGCGTCGCCTCGTTCGCCTTCTCACAGGCGTCGATGGTTTCCTCGGCGAGTTCCCTCGTCGGGTATTCAAGAACCCGAGTGTGCACCCCGTTCTTCGCCGTCACAACCAGCACTTGCCAGAAATTCCGCTCTGCCGCCATAATCAGTACCCCAATGAGATCAAAAGTCCAACATTTTCTGCCGGGTCGTCCACATCGCATTCCCAAGGCTCCGCATCATTTTGAGGATTTCCGAACGATTTTCTTTGCAGCTTGCCGTTCGGCCTTGTGGTACGCGCGACGAGCCCGGCGCTTTCCGCCATCAGTCTTGTTGATGCCCTTGTACCGCATGCCTCAATCATACAGGCAATTCCCCAACAAAGCAAGTCTACAGGTCAAAGACAGTTTTGTCCAGCGATTTTTACGCCCTCTTCATCCGCTCGATTTCGATGGCGGTGATGGCGTCCTCGATCTCGCGGTCGGCCAACGTGAAGTCCTCGTCTATCGGCAGGCGGGCAATGACCCTGTCCTTGAAACCCTGATAAAGCGACCGCGCCCGCTGGTCGTCCTTGAGATAGTCCGCCAGTATCGCCAGAGCCAGTTGCGCTGGTCCTGAGCCGCCGTAGCCCCAACAGAACCCTGTTGGGGAGTGGTTGGCAAGATCAAAGCGGGGATTAATCGGCTCGCCCTTCCCGTCCCGCTGCACGATGCGGTCAACGTCCTTGACTTCTCCGTCGTTCACGATTTTTCCGGTGTACATGTTGCCTCCTAAAATTTAGCGTCCGTACTTCAAGGGCTGCAATATCCAGTTCCGAATCTTGGCATCGTTGGTCTTGATGTCGGTATTGACCGTGCGCAATTCGTATTCAAGATGGTCGATGCGGCTCGCCAGTTCACGAGCAAACTTGTCGGCAGTCAAGCCCGTTTTGTACACATGGACTTTTTTCTTGTCGGCTTTGTGGGTCTTGTGATTCCAGTCGGACTCTTCAATTTCGAATGTAAGGACCGTGCCGCTCTTAAGGGTACGGAGCCCGCTCTCGATGTTCGTCCGGTGGTTTGCGAGAACCGGAGCGTAAGCGATGTTCGCCGCATTGTTCAGTTCGTAGCACAGATAGTCGGTGCCGAAGCAGCGACCGAGGCGGACGCCAGCGTGATTGTACTCGGACATCTGATAGCCGTGATGAACTATTTTGTCGGCATCAAGTTTCTGTCGGCAGTTACAGATGGCACACACGCCTGTGTTCTTGAGTTCAAGGGCGACTTGCTCTTCGGTTTTGTTCTGATTCGGGCGACGACCTTTCTTGATGTGTGGCTTGAGGCATTGGATGGCGTGCCAAATCTCAACGACTTCGCCGAGAGCGAAGATGTAGTCTTGCATGACCTTGGATTTCGGGGCGTTCTTGGACAGGCGGCGGATACGACCTGCTGCTTGGTTGAAGCTGCAATAGCTGGAGAAGTCGTCTTGCCAATCTTCGTACTCATGATCGCGGGCATCGAGCCAGCGATTCCAGATGATGCCTAGCGCACGGTCCACGGCGTTGCTGAGCGTGAACTTTGCGTCGTTGAGTTCGACGTTCCAGATTTCCTTCTCGGCGAGACCCCGGTTCAAGGTTTCGACCGCCCGGACGAAGGACTCGTGGTAGCGGGGGTCTTTCTCGTGGTTCAGTTGCGAGAGGATGGGTGTGCTAATCATACCCCCAGTATACAACGGGCCGGGGGATTTTAGCTACTTTTATACCCTGTATAATCAACAACTTAGACCCTAGTTAAAACCCGTCCCGCCTCTGTATACTTAGAGTATGAAAGTGAACTGGAAACTTCGACGCTTGGGTTTTCGCTGCCGTTGTGAGCGATGCTTGCTGCCGGGTTCATCCTCGGTGAGGCGTCACGGCAAATTCTGGCAAGCGCAATACGGAGAATCCGCTACGGACTTTCGTAAGCGATATGAAAGGGAGCATCGCAAGCCGTGAGCAACCCATTCGCCGTAGATCGAACTTTCGTAGTCAGCGTCAAAGCCCTGCGTGGAATCCTGAAGGAGATTTCCACCGCGAAGGAACGCTGGTGGGTTGAGGAGGACAAGCCCCACAGCATCGTGATCGGCTACAACACGGGAACGGAAGAACTTAACAACATCCAATTTGAATTTCTGAAGATCGCCGACGTGCCGTTGTTCCCGGACGGCGACGGCCAGATAGTCTGCCTCTATCCGGTGAGCAGGGGATCGATCCAACGCGGCTTATACTGGCAGGCGAACAGGCTGGTATTCGACGAAGTGAAAGACTGGGAGGCTTTTTGGCCGCCGATTTGGGAAGCGCTGACGAGACGCTATTCGGGGAGTTCGTCTTCCTCGGCAACAGCAGCCATGTCCCCGCCGAGCCTCAGCAGCATGTGATCGGACGACAGGTTCCGGCCCACCACATCAATACCCTCGTACGTGTCAAATTCTTTCTTGCTGACAACTACCTCGCCGCCCAAACGGTCGATCAACACAGCAAGAATCTGGACCAACACGTCAACTTCGGACTGTGCCATTGGAGGGGACCCCCATATCAAAGAGGCCCTTAGTCGGGTTCCTCGCGCCCGTAAATCGCCCGGTGCGCACAAGGCTCGCCGAAGATCGCCCGGAGCAGCTTTTCCTCCGGCGAAAGCTTGGAGTCAGCACCATCGGGATAGAAAAACGCTATCAGGTCGCAGCACAGAAGTGCTGGTTCCCCATTGACTTGCACGACATCGAGGTGGTTGTCCGGGTCCTCGTGGCAATCGGAACAACATTCCACCCCGAGGTAGCCGAAGTCCTTGCAGGTCTTGGTGTACTGGATGGTGTCACCGTCAAGTGTGAAAAGTTCCATGTTTAAGGAACTGCCAGTCGGGATTCCGCTATTCGATGATGGGGGGCTTGGGGACTTCGTTGGCTCCGGCGAGCAAGATGCTCGGCAACTCGCACTCCACCGCGGCAAGCTGGCTCGGGCAGATCAGGACGAACTTGTTCTTTTCCGGGTTGCGAAGCAGCCCCACGCCCGCGTATTGCTTAAGCATCTGCATCATGAGGAACTGCGTCTGCTGGTCGATTGGAAGCTGCGGGTCGGCAGGGACAATGATTTCCTGCGAAGTTTCCGTTCCATCCGCGAGCGTGATCTTAAATGTCAGTTTGATTTCCATTGGTTTCCTTGCAGCATACGTCAAGAACGAACCTAGCCGCCATCGCCGCGACTTGGATGGCCTCTTCAAGCTGTTTGCCTTTGTTCGGATACTGCTCTTTGATCTCGTCCCAAAGCTCATCCACCTCTTCGAGAATCACAGCATAGCCTTCGTGGGCGCTCATCATGGGGGCGTGCTTCTTTGTGGCCCTGCGAAGCTCGTCGCCGATCAATTCACATACCTGTTCAACTGTCATTCTTCACCTAATTGCTTATCAGTATTCACGCCAATGTCCGCTGCCGCCGCATTTTGGGCAGGTGGGCTTGGTAAAATCCGCAGCCGGGACAAATCGCATATACATCATGATCAATCCCGCGACGAATCCGCTAAAGAAAAGGAAAAATCCCATTACACTAGTTCGCAAGAGCCAGCGGAGCAGGCAGACTCCTTGGCCCCGGTGGTCATATCCTCGGTCTCAAATTGCTGAAGAAGGCCCCAGTCGATTGCGGGCATCTTCTCCAACAGACTGTAATACTCGTCCTTGGAGATTTCCTTGTAAGGCGCTTGCTTGTAGACGTGGTTGGAATGTGGTAGGAAGGAAACTCCGCCGATGATGTCGAAATGCTTGTACACCCATGCCAGCACTTCGGTCCATTCGCTCTCCTTGACGTAGATCGTGCATGAGGGGTTGTGCTCCGTCCAATGCATCTTGTATGTAAGATAAAGCTCTAATTGCTGGATGGCATTTAGGTCATTCCTGCAAACGCTCGTCTCCGGGGACTCCATCGGGAAGTAAAAGACATCCACGTCATTTGGCTTCACCGATTCGGACTCGTTCGGTATGCCGAGCGACTTCAGGAAGGCCGACACCGGGCTCTTGCGGTCCTCGCGCACGGCGCGGACGAACCAATGCGAGAAACGGGTGTGGATGCCGGAGGAACTGTTCACAAGCTGGCTCACGGTGCCGGACGGCTTCACGCAGGTGATGGCGGCCGGAACCTCGATGTGGAGCTTGGAGGCCCACTCCGTGGCGACCTCGATGGCGTACTCGCGGAACTCGTCCAGTAGCTTCGCAAGCTCAGGCCCGTTGGCGGACATCATCTTGTTGTCCATGATCCCGGTCAAAGACACGCCCAGCAGGCGCTCCTCCTCGGCGTTCGTCTGCCATTCCCTGCGCAGATAGCGGAATTTCGTCAAGGTGGATTGGAGGCAGCCGATGATCGTGGCGATGCGTATCTTCTTTTTGATGCTCGCCTTGGTGTCGTGGGGACGGACCACGCATTCGCTGAGGTTGCAGAAGCCCTTGGAGCGCAGGATGATCTCCGCGCACGGATTCAGGCCGAACTCGATGTTCTCCCACTTGCGGCGGCCCGTCTTCTTTGCCCATTGCTGCGCTGCGACCCGGTTGAAGATGCCGCGCTCGCCGGATTTCGACTCGATTAGGGTGAGGAACTCCTTGATGAAGATTTCCGGGTCCGGCTTCTCCGTGTAGGCGACGGAGTTGTTCGCAAGGCGGCGGTAGTCAAAATCAATCCACCATTGGCCGTTCTTGGCGTTGCGCATGCGCTCGTCGCTGAGGTTAGATAGGGATAGCATTGCCGAGCGTCTGACGCCCCCTACGACCACGATGTCCGCGACCGCACACATCAGGTCGTGGCATTCCAGTGAGTTGAGCTTGCGTCCTGCTGCCTTCTGGAAGATGCTGACGGTGAACTTGAAGAGGTGGTCGAGGGGCTCGGGGCCGCTCGCCCTGCCGCCCATGGTGTGGAGGATTGACCCCGCGGGGCGGACGGCGCTCAAGTCCCACTTCGGGATGAGTCCGCCGTACAGCAGTGAAATAAGCTGCCGGAACGCGGACGCCCAGCCGATCTTTGAGTCCTTCACCCGGATGACAGTATCGGTCTCGTAAAAATTCTCAGCAACGACGGGCATCTGGTTGATGTACTGACGCTCGACGCTGAAGCCGACGCCCGTGCCACACATGCTGATGTACATCGCCTCGTCAAGCGCACGCGGATCATCGACGGCGATATAAGAGCAGTTATACCCAGCGCAATTGTCCTTTTCGAGGGCTGGTCCGGCTGTCATCATCGCTCGCATGGACGGCATGACCTCCATATGGAGGATCGCCTCTTCGATTTCCTTCGCGGTGGATTCCCGATCCGCTTTGGGAATGCGTGGAGTGAAATAATCTACGTAGCGGTGGACTGTCTCATGCCAATGCTCCCGGCGAGCCTTTTCAGGAAGCCATCGGGCATACCTTGACTTGTGAATATATGCACTGTAGCTGGACAAATTGTATGGGGCGTCAACGGCCTTGCTGACCATGGGGTAGAAAATTCCTCTCGAAGCTTGGGTATGAACTGTGGAGTTACAATGCAGTTCGATTCAGGTGACAACTTAGGTTTCGGCATTGGGTGGATTCATTCACTCGCGATTTTCCGCAGTGGACACGATTTCCCAATTGTTGCTGGGAAAAGCGGAATCAAAAGAAAAAATCTTCGGATGCCGCTCCAACTCAGCACCCGAATCTTTTTTGTGCCTAGAGCTTAATACTTCAGGCCGCTGCGGCTTTGGGGAAGCTTTCGTTGACAAAATTTGGAGACTCGGCTAGAATGGCCTCGCTGGTCGCCTTGCAGCGCCAAAGGCTCTCGGCATGGGCGGAACGCCCTCGACCGAAATTTGCGGACTGCGACCGTCTGCGGGCTGAAGGATTTTTATGAAAAATTGTATCGTTTCTGCTGAAGTTCGCAACGACGATTTCGTCGCTGTTGCGCATCTCCCAATCGGTTGGCTCGAAATTCGCGAAGACGACCTCGCCGCTGCACGGTGGCGTGGGGGCGTATCTGGACGCAAGGCGGTGCCGTTCGACTGCATTTTGCCCAACACGGCGCGTCTGCTCGCGGAAGATGGCATCGTCGTTGACGCCGAAGCCGCCGCAATTCTCGCCAACTGATAGTTTGGCGGGGGCTTCGGCCCCCGCCTGCCTATCCCCGAGAAAGATCAACTCAAATCAGGCTCAACCGGGGCGAATTGAGGATCATCATCACCAGCTTGCCAGCCGCGGTTCCCATCGCGGAAAACTTGCTTGGCCCATTCGCTAAGGCCGGATTCGCCATCCACCAGAGCGACAAAAGTATAGTGAGTCCCATCTTCGGGAAAAGCATCGCCTGAGTTGAACTGGAGGCATGCAATCATTTGCGCATGGTCCAAACAATGCCACTCTTCGACCGCGGTGCCGAAATTTTCCGGTCCCCCGCCAAAGCCCGCAAGTTGCGTGGAATCGACTTCAACGGCCACGCCCCCATACTCTTTCGCAAGAGCCAGCGCCTCCTCTAAAACTCGAAGGATGTAGACCTCCGTACCGCAAGGATACCCAAGAATCAAAACAGCTACTCTCATTCCCATTCCTCCATCCAAAATGAACTCATCGATTTATGCCATGCCTAACCAAACCACCCCCAAGCTTTAGGCGGCTTTTTGATTCCCCAAGATTCAGCAAGCTTGTCTGTTTCAGATTCATCTATCTCATCGTCAGGAAGCCTTAGCCCCATCCTGCGCCGGAAGACGTGGGCGAACTCGTGTGCCACGGTGAAATCAACTTCCCCTTGAGTGTCCGCCTCAAGGGCGGGTGAAAGATACATAAAGGAGCGGAAAGGACCGTGAGCCTCTATTTCGCCGACGCAGCCCGAATGGTTGCCCGGAACAAACATGAACAAGTCGGCCGGAGTCGCTTCTTCGGGCAGTTTTGGGACAACCCGCCGTAAAGCCCCAAACGTCTTAGGACGCTGCTTTGCGTCAAGCCAATGCAACTGCTCCCGAAACCGCTTTTGGAACTTTTTCCATTTCATGTATGTCTTCTCTTTATTCTTATCTACCTTCATAATTCTCCTAATCAGTTGGATTTGGCCGCTTCGACCGGGGCGGCTTGGGGATCATCGTCACCATCTTGCCACCGCTCAATAATATCGCCGCCGTAAAGAGGGGTAATCGGGGGAGAAAATCGGCGATCAAGCTGTTCGCCATCTTCTTTCTCTTTAATTACCTGCGGGGCTCTGTATTCCTGTCTGATCAGCAGCCGGGGATTGTCGTGCAGCGCGGCGCACATAAACCCCCACACCTCATACGGCGTATCGTATTTCATGACCGCTCCGTGCTTTTCCACGAGTTTGTGGACGGCTTTGGTCAGGCTTGAAAAGTCAAACCGGACACGCTCCAATATCTCGGGAGTCGCGTGGGAAATGTCGTAACCTTCGGGTCCGGCCTCATAGCCGCCGAAAAACCAATCGGAGAAGACTTCCAAGGGATCGTGGTTCCAATCCCTGCCGCCTACCAAGGCCTGAGACACGGAGCATAAGCAACATTCCCACCACATACGGATAGTCTGGGAATCCCCGCTTGAAATCGGCACAAGCTGCCCCATCTCGGGAGTAAGGCCACTCTCATCGCACTTGTCATGCCACGCGTATGCCACGGGAACTAGAACCTTGTCAGTCATGTTTCTCCTTTTCTCCTTTTTCCTCTTTTTCGTGCTTAGGCCTTTGGCGACCAATTCGAGCGCCTCGGCGTCCTCGGTGATGCACAGATCGCAGTCCGTCCTCCGGACTTTCAACTTAACATTCGTATGCCTGCAATACTTGCTCTTCATTCGTCTCCCCTCGTTGGAGGAGGAATGTGTCGGTTTCCGTTTCGGTCAAGCTCCAATCCAAAATAAACCCGCCAATCCACGCCGTACTCCTCCAACGTCAAAGCTTTCCACGCCTTCCAGTGCTCCAAACACAGCCAAATCGTGTCGCTGCGCGAGCCGCCGCTGCAAACCGCTTCCTCGCGGCACGCAGCCCCCTGCCATTGGCACTTTCGTCTCATTACCCACCTCCGTTTTGCATGTAAGTAGATACTGCGGCCCGCCGCGAATCGGCGAAAACAAAATCCCTCAAGCCCATGAAAACATGTGTCATAGTATGCCAGTTCTAGTATTAACGGACTATCTGGTACTCACAATCTTTACCGCGAGTAACGAAATTGGACAAGCCTTGTCAGATACGCACAAAACACTTCATAGGACATGTCGCTCTTGGCAATGTTACAAATCTTACAACAAGGCAAAACATTATCAAGCAAATAACCCATTTCAGGGTCTTTACGGTCAATCCCATTTGAAAAAAACACCCCATTTGGTTTTTGCTTCAATCCGGAACCGAAGGGGTTGAGTGGTGGAACGCCGCAATAGTGACAATCCTGAATTGCGATTTTAAGAACCTGTTCCTTCGTCAAGCCCCAAATCATCCCCCGTTGGGCAGCACCGTTGAAATAATTCAAGTAGTAGCGATGCTTAGCCGAGTCTCCCAAAGGCTTTTTCACATGTGGACCGTGTGCCACACGCTCCATCGTCTTTCGCGCAGCATCCGCAAGGAGGCAGCCGCAAGACCGGGTGGGGTGGTATTTAGCTACTAGATGAGCACCAGACACTTCCATGATGTTTCCACAAGCGCATCTACATTCGTACAGCGGTGTCCTGTGTTTGTTCGTTCCCGTCCGACGCAGCACAACCAGCCTGCCGAAGGTCTTACCGCTCTGGTCGCGAAAAGCGTGTGCTCGTCTGCGTTTGCATTCTTCGGGCGACAACAAATTTCCAGTATCGTGCATCAAACGATGTATCGTGCTTACGGAGATACCCGTCCTTGCCGCGATTTCAGCGTTATTCAACTGCTCCTCACACCGAAGTCTTACCGCCTCAATCTTCGCCTGTTCACCGTAACGGGGCATAATTCTCTCCTTTTTGGTCTTGCTCATAGCTTATTACCGACTAACAAAGCTTCAGCCAAGGTAATCTTGGAAGATTTTTTCATAATTAACTGCTTTTATTTCAATAACTTATAGTTATGGATGAGGTAACCCTCAAGTATCGTTGTTGATTCTAAAAAGGATAGTACTTTTGTCCTAAGACAAATCCCTTAGGAAGGAAAGGCCTCCCAGCGGAGAGGCCGCTAATACTCAGGCCGAGGAAATGGGTTGGTATCAAGACATAGACAATCCCTGCACTTAGTGCGCCAGCCATTTCGTACGAGAGTAGTTCCTGTGCCGTTGCATCGGAGGCATTTTGTCTTGAGAAGAGACTCATTGCTTTGAATGATCCGCCTAGCAACATCAGGGTTCGTGACTAAACGAGAATCCCGGAGATTGTCGTGTAGTTGTTCCCACTCACCATAATCATTCGCGGGGTGTTGAATAACGCGACGTGTATATGGACCACCATCGAGGTCCTTACATTTTTGTTCTACAATCAAGCCACCGGGATCGGATAGGTTCTGCCTCAGTCGAGCTTTGGCTCGTTGCGCATCTAGCTTAGATTTGTAGACCCCAAACAATCTGGGGAATTGCTTCTCGAACGAAACTAGCGGGCCTTTGCTTTCATCTTTATTGAGACATGCCAACCGTAGGTTTTGCATTGTCCAGTCATGGATGTTGAGAACCCAGTAGAGGAATTCTACGAACTCCAGATAGTTCATACCTGAATTGGATTGAAGCTCTTCCATCTTACGCCACCAATCCCAGATTGGAAATCGAGCCTTGTGGATTCTGGGATCAACCCCAAGGTCCCGATAAAAAAGCGCCGCCGCTTTCTGTCCGTGACGGGACTGTTTGGTTATCTCACCGCATACGGACGTTTCTTTGCCTTGAGGTACTGCCCACTTAAGGGCATCCTCGCAGATCGCCGTACCTAGAAAGTTGGGCTGATTCTTCCGGAATTCAGCCAACTCCTTTTGATCTTTTACGAATACCCACGGCGGAGGCATGTGGCCGTAGCTCATACTTCCCGACAGTGTAGCTCCCCCCAACCTCTCTCGCTCTTCCCCGGTTTTGGAGTCATCCGCCTTTTTCTGTTTGGCCGTTTGTGCCAGCCCATAACAGGATTTGCACAGCACTCCACAACCCGGCTCTATGGGATTGGCGTCGCAATCAAAGCATAGCTGTTCTTGCATTGCCATCAGTTTCCCACTCCTTTCTTTCGAGAGCCGCGCGCCCGCCCACAATCCAAGCAGGTCTTTCCGTCTACTGACAAATTGACGTGCTCACATCCGACAGTCGGTACCTTTAGGCTTTTATCGGATGTTTGAAATTTTGAGTCTAGTGTCTGTGTTTGAGTTTGAGTCTGAGTCTCCTCTGTGTTTTCGGGAACCCTTACTTTTCCTGATTCTATCGCCAAATTTAATAGCTTAGCATTCGCGCGTTTGCCACAAGTCTGCACAGGGAAGCACAAGTCTGCATATTTTTGTAGGAACTTTGCGGTAGTTCGTGAATCTTTGCACAAACTTGCGCAAACTTTCAAATCAGCCGGGAGGAAGCCACCGAGGTTCCATTGCTGGCAAAGAAACCAGAGATAGAGGGCTTGGTGCGCAAGGGTCATACTTACGACGATGGGGTCGGTCATCCAGTCCATGGGAAAAAACTTGAACCAGATGTAGCCTGCTTGTTTTTCGGAATCAAATTTATCCATTAGAGTATGTCGTAAGGCTCCATTACAGACTCCGCCGCGGCGGGTTGGGTTTCTCCATGTATCCGGTGTACCAAAACACCCGAGTCTTCAAAAATCAAATTAGACTCCGGATCAACTTTGAAGTGTAATACGTCGAAATTTCCCGCTTCACGGCAACGGCCTTGTACAATCATACCCTCACTGCCGTTTTTGACCCGGCAAGCCACACCGAATGCGAGGTCAAATCTCTGACCCAACTTTGATCCAACATATTGAATTAACGAATCTTGATGTAGAAACGCTTCAATTTCATCATCAAAACTATCCGCACCGCCGTTTTTCGCTTGGGCCTTTTCAATACCTCGTATGGCATCCGACTTAAATTGGGCTGTGACTATAACCATCAAGCCGCGGTCGCCAGAAAAGTTTCGACTGTAATCAAACAAACGATCTACGACGGAGCAGCACGCTTGATAGTGATTCTTGTCTTTGCCACCACCCTCATTTGGTAGGATAGAATCCAACGGATCAATGATGATGGCATCCCACTCACACTTACGATTAGTAGCATCGACGTACGACATAATGGCGGAGAGGGCGTCTTCCTCCCCCCGCGCCAAAGCTTGTATATTTTGAACCTCCAAATGGCCGGGAATGAGACGCTTAGTCTTAAGTTCTTGCAGCACTTTGTTGACGTTCTCAAAATCGTCCCACGTAACGGACTTGTTCACGCCCTCCCACTTATTTAGTCCGGGGATGATGTCGATGCCCTCAGGGTTGTCTTCGGTCTTGCGAAGGAAGTGAGAGAACGTAATAGCCATGGACTTTTGAATCTTCATGCGTCCGTGCTCACCACACAGGAATAACACGTGCTTACCCTGCATAGCGAAGTTCAAAGCCAACGTCAACACCGTGGTGGTCTTACGATTCGCCTTCGGCCCATAAAGCACAATAGCTCGCATACCATCAAGACCAATATTCATGCCTGAGTTATCGATGCTATCGAACCCAAACTTGAATTTCCTATCATCCACCTCACCCGCCACATCCCGCCTGAACGCTTCGCTAATTGCTTCAGTATTTTCCTGAATCGACCCTGGTCGGAAATCAGAATCCAGTCCCATAGTTGCAGCCCAATGCTTTCGCAGTGCTGTGCGAAACGATTGAATACAGTCTATCTCGTTTCGTTTTTCCTTGAGAATCTTGGTATACGCCTCCTTGACATGGTATACCTCAAGCTCCCAATCGACCTCCCAAATCAGCCGCTCAGCCGTGGTATCGAAGAAGTGTGTCCCATCGTCTTTAATTATCTTAAGAAAGGCAACCATTTCTCCTTGAAACTCATCTTCCATGCACGCTGGATCGTGGGCAACGAAGTCCAACAGTTCTGCCTTCGTGGGTAGGTGGCGTTTTGTTTGTTCGAAAAGCATTAATGCTCCGAACGTTTCTCTGACGATATCCGTTAAGTGTCTCGCTGCGTGCTTCAAGCGCCGTCTGTACATCGTGTAGCTAAAGTGTGCGGTCTCGGGATCACGCAGGATAATTCCGATAAGCCACTCAGCATATTGATTGGGTTTCATACCTTCCAATTGATGTGGCGGTTCCTTGGAAGGGGCGGGCGGGGCCTTTTTCTCCTCCTGTGCGATTTCTTGCTCCAAAGCCACAAGCGTTGACTTTTCTTCGACGGGGGCCTCTTGTACTGGAGCTTTGGTTTCGGATTCAGGCTTTTCTATGGTCGAGGTTTCTTTCTTCATTGGAAGTTCGTAAGGCTCTGATGACTCCTGTAAAGTTGTGGTTTCGAACCCCAATATATCGGCGTCAAAATTAAGCAAGGGCGGCTCCTCGACCCAAATCTTCTTGGGGTAACGCTTGAACCCAAGCTCGTGCAACTTGTGCAGCACGTCGCCGATCTGCGGGTCCTCGCACTCCGGGCTCCAACAGTGGTAGCCGAAGCTGTCGCCGATGATGAACCCCGTCAGCTTGCTTCCGGTGTGCTTGGTGCCGCTGATGATGCAGTGGTCGATGATCTTGACCTCGTGCCCCTGCCAGTTGCTCACCCCGGTGACCTCAAACGCGCCTTGGTCCTCGAACCACTGGAAGAAGTCGTCGGGGTCAAAATTCTCGTGCAGGAGAGGCATGTCGCCGCGGATCGTCTTGCCCGTCTTTGGGGCTTCATCCGCAAGTGCCGTGATTTGGTCGAAGGTTATCAGACGCAGAACTTCCTCGGGCTTCTTGAGGCGGTTCAGGCGGTGCGGGCGTTCCTCGGTGGCGGTCCCCTTGCGGGTCGTCGTACCATACGCCCTTGTCAGCCGGGCGGGGTTGAACACGCCGCTGTCGATTTCGGCCGCGGCGCAGGTGAATTTCTTGCTCAGCGCCTTCAGGCAGTCCTCGATGTACATGATGGTCGCTGGCGTATTGGGCTGCTCAATCCTCGGCAGGATGTGGAATCCGTTTCCGGAGTCTCCCAGCAGGACGTTTGACCAGCCCCTCTCGCCGAGATGCAGCAGGACTTGGTTCGCCACTTCCTTGCAGGCGGCCTTCTCCGCTTTTGTTGAGGGATCGTGCTCGTGTCCCGCGGCGCGGATCGTGTCCACGTCAATGAATAGCCACCGGATGGTCTTCACGTCCTCGTTCGTGGTGAGGTGCTGCGAAGGCCCCATGATGATCTTCTCGACCTGCTCTGGCGTGGGGTTCCGCACGATGAGGCCCCCGCGGACGCACTTGTCGCATTCGCATTTCTGCCGATTCTCAACCAGCTTTTGGTTAATTTCGTTGAAGACGTAGTATATACTCTGAATTCTCTCGTCACGGTCAAGCTGCTGCACGACTCTGGCCATGCGCTCGTGATCGTCGAAGTAGAGCCCGCGCCAGTAGCCGTTGGCTCCCATGGCTCGTACTTCAACTAATTGTTTGGGATTGAAAAGGATTCGCGCTCCGGACCTGATCTCTTCCAACTGTCTGTCGGTCTCGGCTGCGGCGGTCTGATTTTCCATTGTCCTCCTAAAGAAGGGGCGGAGGGAGAGGCTCCGCCCCGCAAACTTCTGGTGATCAGGCCAGAAGGGCACTTGCCACCAGTTAATACTGAATTTCAACTATGGTTTTACTTAGCATGGAGACACGAGGAACCATACGATGCTGTAGATGTCCACGCAAGGGCTTGACTGTAAATGACTTTGCGGGGGGCGGCCTTAGAAAATTGAAGCGACAGCCAAACACAAGAAGTGGTGTATGTAAAGTGTGTATAGCGGCCCACAACAAGCAATACTATGCTTTGAACGCGGATCGTGAACGCAAACGAGCCAAGGAAAAGCACCTTCGTGAAAAACGCATTGTTGTTGACCATTATGGTGGCTGCTGCACCTGCTGTGACGAATTGGAACTTGTGTTTCTTCAAATCGACCACATTGAAAATGACGGTGCGGCACACCGTAAGGCCTGCAAGGTGACAGGTAGTTCCATAATTTGGTGGCTGATTAAAAACAATTTCCCACCCGGATTCCAAATTCTATGTGCCAACTGTCACCAAGCAAAAACAGCGGGAGTGACATGTCCACACAAACTGTCGAAGTCAAGCTGTTGAACTATAAATTTTGCTTCCGCCAACTTCGGTGGCGGGAGGAGTTCAACATTAAGTTCGACCCGAAGAAGGGCCGCTTGCGCACCATCTTGGCCTATGCCTTGAGTGAGGTCTCGGGGATCAAGGTTGGATCGGTTGAGGATGCCGAACGGGTCTTGACCCCCATCCCTTCTGCCGTTATTTACCGTATTTTTGTGGTTTATAAAGGTCTGCTTTCCCCAGCGCGGCTCTTCAAGACTGTTGGTTTGTACAAGGCCCCAGAGCCCAGCAGATTGATCAAGAAAATCCAAGAGGCCGAGGAAGAGCGCGAGCAGATCATGGATCGGGTCGAGCGCGAGATGGAAGCGAAGTTTGGGCGCAAGGAACTTCAAGAGGCCCGACAGCAAGAACTGGAAATGCTCAGGAACTCTCAGGGTCGGGGGCTCACAAAGGCAAGCGACGACAATTCAACGTTTGAAGCCAAGCCAAAGGCCAACAAGCCATGAACCCAACCAAGGCTGAAATGTCGCCCGGTGTAAGCCTCATGCGTCGGATCAACGACGGAGAACTTGGGAAGGCTCCTGTCGCCCGCATTGAGCGCATCAAGAAGGAAATTTCCGACAACTGCGAGGAACTGATCGACCTCGGGGCAAGGATCAGGCCGCTTCTTGTGGACAGTGTACAGGTCGGCTGGGTTCGCGGAATCCACACGTCGGAGCGCCACATGCTGAAGCGGTGGATCACGGACCCCAACGACTTCATCCTCAACACCGTCAAATTGGCAACCAATTTCACCGACGAGGAAATCGAGGCTATGACCGCTATCGAAATCCGCAGCCTTGCCGAGGTTGTGAAGCGCATGAGCGAGTACGATACGTCATTGTATCCATTCCTGTCGGCCTACATTACCACGCAGTCCTCGGAGAACCTCTGGTTTGGCAAAGGAGAGAAGCTGACCTCGTTCGAGAACCGGATCATAACGATGCCTGACGGCAAGCAAGTCAAGGTAATGACCCCGCCAGACCACTCGCGGATGTGGGCAAGCCTCTGTACGTACAGAGAGCAGGCCAAACGCAGATTGGAGGAGAACTTCAATTCCCTCTTCATCGTCCGCCCATGGGCGG
>Ga0074046_10000827_pt1 | contig 28470 bp, 27 predicted proteins | sample BogForMeECP23OM3_FD_94441 | JGI IMG/M metagenome (GOLD analysis project Ga0074046, IMG submission 94441) | Bog forest soil microbial communities from Calvert Island, British Columbia, Canada - Bog Forest MetaG ECP23OM3 | ecosystem: Environmental > Terrestrial > Soil > Wetlands ... | reverse complement strand
TCCTTGCGGGCGGCCTCTACGGTCAAGCCCCGAAACAAGATAGCCCTAGCGCGATCCCCTCCGGCGAGGCCACAGAACTCTTCCTCCAGCATCGCCACGCGTTCGCCGTCCGGGAACATCGGCGTCTTGGAAGGATGAACGCCTATTCCCACGACGAGCCGGTCGAACACCCTAAGCCCACGCCTGATGATGTCGCGATGCCCCAACGTTGGCGGATCGAAGCTTCCCGGATAAAACCCGCAATTCATGAGGCGCTCTTGTTCCCTGCACCGTTGCTCTTATTCGAGCGGCTCTTCGCTGCCCTCGATGCCGTTTCCACCATTAGCGTTGCCGCTGCCGTCATCGTTGATCGGTTCTGCCGAAACAACATGTTCGTCCTGATCGGTCCTAAAGATTGTCACGCCCTGAGCCGATCGGCCGGTGATCGAAATCCCTTCGATGGGGCAGCGGATGAGCTTGCCACCATTCGTGACCAGCATGATTTGATCGGTATCTTCTACAGGGAAGGATGCGATAAGCCTGCCGTTTCGCTCATTTACCGCCATCGCTATGATACCCTTGCCGCCCCGCCCCGATGTGCGGTACTCGTAGGACGACGTGCGCTTTCCGAATCCTCGCTCGGAAACCGTCAGCACATATTGCTCCGCTGCGCCCATCTCTCCATAACGCGAAGGGGTCAAATCGGCGATATCGGTGCTTTCGATCGTCTCTCCGTCGTCCAGGCCACTGCCCTCAGCGTCTGTGACAGCGTCCGCTAGATCACCACTATCAGTGGCGCGCTCCCCCGCGGCGGCCCGGCGCATAGCATTTGCCTGCTTTAAATAGGCGGCGCGTTCGGCCGGCGTCGCGTCCATATGGCGGAGAATGGCTAGCGATATTACCCGGTCTTCTCCTTCGAGCCTTATGCCGCGCACGCCCGTCGATTCCCTTCCCTTGAAAATGCGGACATCTGTCACAGGGAAGCGAATCGCTTGCCCATCGGCGGTTGTCAAAAGGATGTCATCGGTCTCGCGGCAGAGCTGCGCGCCGGCGATTTCGTCGCCTGCGTCAAGCTTCATGGCAATCTTGCCGTTTTGGCGGACTTCAGCAAAATCGGCCAGCTCATTGCGGCGGACATTGCCGGACCGCGTCGCAAATAAAATAAAAACGCCTGTCTCGCCGCGTTCCTCTTCAGGCAACGGCAGGATAGACGTGATAGTCTCGTCCTGCTGCAGAGGCAGAAGATTTATAAGAGCTTTGCCGCGCGCCTGCGGAGCCGATAGGGGGAGGCGCCACACCTTCATCTTGTAGGCCATCCCCCGCGAAGACAGAAACAGCACAGGCGTGTGCGTATTGGCAACGAACAGTCTTGTAACAAAATCCTCGTCGCGCGTAGCCATGCCGGCGCGCCCTTTACCACCGCGCCTTTGCGCGCGATAGGTCGAAAGAGGTACGCGCTTGATGTAGCCTCGATGACTTACGGTGACGACCATGTCCTCTTTTTGAATAAGGTCCTCGTCCTCTACCTCGCCTTCAATGTCGAGGATCTCGGTACGGCGTGGCGAGGCGAATTCTTCCTTGATGGCGATCAGCTCATCGCGAACGATCGCAACGACGCGCGCGCGCGAACCTAAAATATCGAGATAGTCACGGATCTTGTCGGCCAAGCCCTTAAGTTCATCGCCAATCTCGTCCCTTCCAAGCGCGGTGAGACGCTGCAAGCGCAAATCGAGAATGGCCTTGGCTTGATCGCCTGATAGCCGGTACACCTTGCCCTCAAGGATCGTAGAGCGGGGGTCGTCGATCAAGGCGAGAAGTGGCGCGATATCCTCAGCTGGCCAGCTTCGGGTCATCAGCTGCTCGCGAGCCGTAGCTGGATCGGGAGCGCTGCGAATAAGCTTGATAATCTCGTCAATGTTCGCAACGGCGGTCGCTAAGCCCACAAGCACATGCGCGCGGTCCCGCGCCTTCGCGAGCAAATATTTGGTCCGGCGGGTGACGACAGTTTCGCGGAACTGCGTAAATGCCTGAATGAAGTCCAGCAAATTATGCTGCTCGGGACGCCCCCCGTTCAAGGCGACCATGTTCGCAGCGAACATGGATTGCAACGTGGTAAAGCGGTAGAGCTGGTTCAGCACCACGTCGGGCATGGCATCGCGCTTGAGCTCTATCACAACGCGATAACCATCGCGGTCAGACTCGTCGCGCACGTCAGAAATGCCCTCGATCCGCTTCTCGCGGACGAGTTCGGCGATGCGCTCTTGGAGTACCGCTTTGTTAACTTGATAGGGGATTTCTGTAACGATCAGGGCATCGCGGTCTTTGCGGATAGTCTCTACGTGAATCTTGCCACGAACCGCGATGGATCCGCGGCCCTTCAGATAGGCGGCGCGGATGCCCGCACGCCCCATGATGATACCGCCCGTGGGAAAATCAGGCCCCGGCACATGCTCCATGAGCTGCTCGGCCATGATGCCGGGATTCTCCAAGAATGCCAAACAGGCGTCGACGACTTCGCCGAGATTGTGGGGGGGGATGTTCGTCGCCATGCCGACGGCAATGCCGCCAGCTCCGTTGACGAGCAGGTTGGGAAAGCGGGCGGGAAGGACGGTTGGTTCACGCTCCGAATTATCGTAGTTCTCCTGGAAATCGACGGTGTCGTTCTCCAGATCGTTAAGGAGCGCGTCGGAAATTTTCTGGAGGCGAACCTCAGTATACCGCATCGCCGCGGGCGGATCGCCATCGACAGACCCAAAATTGCCTTGGCCATCGATCAGAGGCACCCGCATGGAGAAGTCTTGCACCATGCGGACGAGGGCATCGTAAACGGATTGGTCTCCATGGGGATGATATTTACCGATTACGTCACCGACAACGCGCGCCGACTTCCGGTAGGGCTTATTCCATTGATAGCCCGTCTCGTGCATCGAGAAAAGTATACGGCGGTGCACAGGCTTGAGTCCGTCACGCACATCGGGAAGCGCACGCGAAACGATGACGCTCATCGCATAATCGAGATAGGAGCGCTTCATTTCGTCGGTGATAAGGACCGGGCGAATATCACCTGCGCCGCGATCACCTTGATTGCTGTCGGAAGTTCCTGTCAAAACTGAATCCTTGGCTTCTTACTAGCCGCCCGAGGTAACCGAAGCCGTTTCGATATAGCCCTCACTTTATATGTGGGAAACACCGGCATAGGAGCGGAGCGTTCACGCTCCACAGAGAAACAGCTTTTAGAATGGTATCTCGTCGTCAAGATCCTTCTCAAAAGACTTAGCAGCTCCGCTTTCCCGGCCTTTACCACCTCCCGCGCCGCGGTATCCGCTTTCGCGACCGCCACCGGACCCGGTATCGTAGTCGCTGCTGCCGCTATCGTTGAAGCCGGAACCGCCGTTGCGGCCATCGAGCATGGTGAGCTGACCGGCGTAATTTTGTAGCACGACTTCGGTTGTATAACGATCATTACCGGAATTATCTTGCCATTTACGCGTTTGCAGCTGCCCCTCGATATAAATCTTCGAGCCCTTTTTCAAATACTGCTGTGCAATCTTACTGAGCTGCTCATTGAATATCACGACACTGTGCCACTCGGTTTTTTCACGCTTTTCGCCCGATTGCTTATCGCGCCAGCTTTCGGTGGTCGCAAGCCTAATATTGCAGATCGCCCGTCCATCCTGCGTGTGACGGACCTCTGGGTCGGCTCCAAGATTGCCTATGAGGATTACTTTGTTGACTGAGCCCGCCATGAGAGCTCCTTTCATGAAAGGATGAGTCGCCGCTGCATCTTACACCAAGCGTACCCTAGAATAATAAGCCCGGCGCGGTTATCCACATATGAGCCGACACCTTCGTTCACCGTTCGTTCTAGCGACGAAGGCGCTGCATGTCAAGTTTGGTACGTTAATGTTATCTATTCTGGACGTGATCGCCATTCAAGAAGCGGCAGCCCGAGGCAACTAGCGTTTTTACTCAAAGTCCGCTTCGCCACACTTTTTATCTCAGGCACAAAAACCACACCTTCCTGCAAATTTAGCCAAAAGCCTGCTTGAGAACGCGATTTCAAGCGAAAGTCTGTTGACGTTTGGCGCTACACGGTTCGATGGTCATGATTGCAACTAGGCCGATTTGGCTGATTCTATTGGCGCAAAGGCAGATTGAGGCTCTTGACCGGATTGGGTGGTCTTACAACATCCGGTAGATTCTAATCGGCTTGCGTTACAGTGCCGATGCGCGCGGAAAGCTGGATTTTCCAACACAGCAGACATGGACTAAGAAGGAACTCAGATGACGAAAACGCAAGCGGCAGCGGCGCCCAAAACCGCTGCAAAAACTGTGAAGGCCGACATTGTCACGCTTCGCCATCTCGCGACGGAAGTCGCCGAGACGTACGGTTTGTCTCAAAAGCAGGCAAACGAGGTGCTCTCCGGCGCCGTCACAGCTATTGGCAAGCACCTGCAAAAGGGCGCGCGGATCCGAATCGCTGGGCTGGGCACCCTTGAAGTTCGTAAGCGCGCCGCCCGGATGGGCCGTAATCCCGCGACGGGAGAAGCAATCAAGATTAAAGCGAGCAAAAAGGTCGCTTTCCGTCCCGCCAAGGATCTCAGCGAGGCGATCTAATCAACTAGGCTCTGTCGAGGTAGCTGCGGGAGGCTGCTCCGTTATCTTTATTGCTTCGTGCGGGAGTTGCAGTTTTGAGGAGAAACAGCTCGCTCGGCGAGGATGTTTTTGATGGCTGTTACCTCTTTCTCGATTGCACCTAAACGAGCTTCAGTCTCGGTCTTGTCACGGGCTATACCTGACATGAAGCCTCCCACTGTATATCCACCAACCATTAGAAATGCGCCAAAGGTGACAACCATAGCAAACGGCAGATAGATGCGGGTAAGCGGAATTTCACCGCGGCCGTTTCCAGGTCCAGCCGGGTGGGGCGGTATATGCCGCCCGGCTTCCGGCGCTGGGGTTGTCATCGCTTGTGCCTCTCAGCGCACATTGCATGGCAAGGCTTTTGCAGCGCGGCGAAGCTTGCCCTAGCTTCGGCTTTTCCTTCCTCGATGTAATGGAAACGTAGGTAGAGGAAACTTAGTCCGAGAGCGGCGATCGCAAGAATTACGCGGCCCTCAGCACTCCTCGCCAGCGCTGTGACGATTTCAAAAACTGCAGTAATAATTGCACCGATTGCGCCCGCGATACCGGTCGCAATCGACCCTAGCGGCCCGAGAAGAGCGAATGAAGCTATGCTTGTGAGCTTCCACGCCGCGAGCTGGCGTGCAAACAATGCACCAATTGCTGTCAATACCGCAATCATTGCGCCCCCTCTTTCCCAGCGGCTGGACCTTGATAGTCAAAGTTCTGGTATGCTTCGACATGCTCTTTCCGCATAAGGCGGATCAAGGCGATAAGGCCGATGCAAAGCGCGGCAATAAACAGCCAGCGGTTTCCGGAAATCCAGTCCCACACACTTTGCACCGGTTCAATAACTGTCCTTATTCCGCTAACGCTATCGAGCACGTTATCGCTCTGAAATGCCTCCGAGGCTGCGCTTGCACCGAACAGCCAGGCAAAAATGCGCTGCAGTAGGTTCATGCGCTTTATGGGCGTGTCCCCAGCTCGTTCCAAATCTCCCACTGTGGCAGCAGCGCGCTTTGGAAGCATCGGTTCCGCCGTTTCGAGCGTTTCGTTGTAAGAGGCAAGCCACACGCCCGCCTCGCCTTGCAAATCGTTGTCATGTTGAAAAAGAATGACGGCGCGGTGAAGCTGCTGACCGAAGATACCGTCAACGGCCCCGCATGGATAATTGAGCGCACGCAGCTTCGTTTGGAGCGTTCGCACGGATTCGCCCTTCATCCCAGCGTGGAGAGAGCTGTCATGCGGGGCGATCATGACGCTATTTCCGGCCAAAAGGTGTGCGTCATTCCGAATGCCAGCAACTCTGCGGCGCCATCCGGCCCCAAAAACACGCCAAAGACGGCCAAGACTCTGCAAATAAGCAAGCCTTGCATCGCAAAATGCATCGATGTTTTGGGCTTGCGCAAGCCATTTCTTCGCGCGCCCGGTGCCGGAATTTACTGCCGCGTCGAAGACGCATAGGTCCAAGCCGGAAGAAAGGCCGTCGCAATCCATCGCGTCCCAATACTCGTTACGATAAATCGTGCGAAGCTCGCTTTGCTCGATTTGCTTTACAGGCCGCTTGCCCTTGCCTTGTTTGCCTCGCCAGGCGTCGTATTCGCGTTGAATAATTCCGCGCATTGTCGGGCCGCCGGGATCGTCCGGGTGATTGGAATAGCCGCCTTCCCATTTTAACGTGATGGCAAGGCAGCGCTCGAAGTTGTCGGATGCCATTCGAATTCTCCCAATTAAAAAGCCGGCCTAAGCCGGCTTATGTCCTTGCTGCCTCTGGTGGCTATGGACTTACGAGTGAGGTGCAGAGACCGTGTTCTGAGGTGCGAGGGCAGCCACCGTCTGCGCGACAGCGGGTGCAGGTGCGGCGGCAGTTGCTGCTGCTGCCGCTGCGGAAGTAGTTGCTGGTGCCACAGAAGTAGCTACCGGTGCCGCGGCTGCTGGTACCGCGGAGGTAGCTGCTGGCGCGGTGGCGGTATGTTGTTTACCAGTTAAGCCGTCAATAATCTCCCCGAGAATGCTCTGATGCTGAGGAGTTGTTGCGCCGCTGGAATGCTGTGCCGCTTGCGCCGGTTGAGCGTGTGTCTGAGCAGCCTGCGCAGGGTGGGCCTGTACGGTCTGCGTCTGGGTAGGCTGCACGTGGGCGGCTTGCGCCGGCTGCACCGGATGCGAGGGGGCTTGTGCGACTGTTTGAGCTGGTGCCAGGGGTGGATGCGCAGCAGCAATGTCAGCGGGCTTCTGGGAAGCCGCCTCTGCTTGCGAGGGTGTTCCTTGGGCCGAAAGAATACGCCCCCTGAAATGATACACAACGTCAAGCGCATTGAGCCCGGCTTGCCGGAGCGCAATATCGAGAAGCTGATGGAACGCCTGCTGCTCTGGGTCATTCAATACAAGGGTAATGTTGCTCATAGAGTTCTCCTTTTTCCTGATGAGCCAGTTTGATCCGTCGCTCGCGGCGGGAAGCGTATTCGAGTCCCCGCCGGAAACCGTTGATAGGAAGGTTGTTGTGGCCTCGATGACGAAACCGGGTGCGAAGGCCAGTCCCCGCGATGCCGCGTGCAAGGGCGAGAACGAAATTGGCGAGCAAGGCGCGAGTATATACTTTCGCCTCTCCGCCACTTTATCGCAGACACCGCTTTAAATGTTCCGGTGCTGCGCTTTTGCGGTCCAATTCGTCCGCAGGTTCGACATTACATGATGCCGCCAATGCCAGGGGCGCGGCTCCTTGAGAGTTATCGAGCAACTGGATAGCCTTCTGATAACAGCTCGTTACAGATGTTCGTCAAACCCTAGCCTTATGTAGCCGGCGTGAAGCTGGTCCAGCCGGTAGACCCGCTGGTGTTGACATAAAGGCGTATCGAGGTCGAAGAGCCGTCCGGCCGCAGATAAAGGGAGCCTTTGCCCCGCTGAGATCGATGGGGCGCACCGGAAGAGGTTGATACTTATTAACCTATCACCCAAGCCGAACCCGTGCAGAAAACAGGAGAGAGATACGAACCGCTGCCAGATGGCGTTGAGCCTATATTGGCACTTGAGTAGGCAAGCGTGCTGTCTGAAACGGTGCCGCGAGTCCCCTTGAGCGCGCTTGAGGCCGAAGGAAGCTGAGAAACCGTGCACGGCGGGATATGTAACTGACACACATTGCTTGTACCGTTTAAGCCGACGACTCCAGCCTGCACACGTTGCAAACCGGTATCCATTGTCCCGTAAGCATCGTTTGCGTCTGATGACCAGTTAATATTTGTGCTAGCATCCATGCGTAGCGTGTGACCGTACATCCAGAACGAATAGTTTCCGCTACTGTTTAAACCTACGTTAAAACCGCCCACGATAGTATCGAATGCACCGTATGCAACGGTACTTTGACCGGAGGCAGAAAAAGCAACTTGACTTTGAAACGTAAGCCCGTGTCCTGCCACTATTAACGCATAGGGAGTTAGTCCGTTACTGCAATCTGCTCCGACCTCGCAAACATTGGAGCGAATTGCCATCTTAAGCGAATGAAAAGTGCTGGAATTCGTTAAGTCCGTGTCGCAATAATCCGCCCAACTAGCGTAATTGGTCGTTGGCGTTCCGTTTGGAAATAGGTCGAAAACGGCGGGTTTGTTGGCTGCTACAGGTCGCATGTAGGGAACGCCGCAAGCAACTCCGGTGAGAGAGTTTGGCCGGGTGCCGAGCTGGAATTGCGTGCCATCCGATGCTTTTCCGCCTACAAGAACGATTTGATCGGAAGCTTGATAAAGCGAAAGGTTGAGGGGAACGACTCCAGCACTGGCAGGCGTGATAGTGAGGTTCGAGCCGGACGCCGAGTAAGTTAGCTCTGTTGCATATGACGGTGTGGCGCCTCCAATCAAAGGATTTGCGGCTGAGGGTGCCGCAAGCCGGGTCCCGGCGCCGCTCGTACCGCCATAGACGATATCGCCAGCCGTAGTCATAGGTGACAAGGCGTTGAACGCCGCGGCTGCAGTGGTTTGCCCCGTGCCGCCGTTGGCGATAGCGAGTGCGGTCCCGGACCAGTTCGAATTGTTTACGGTGGAAAGAGCCGCTAGGGACCCAAGCGCCGGGGCGCCGGAGAGATTAGAATAGGCCCCAGAAGTGGCCACAGTGGCAAGCCCGCTAACTTGCGATGCGGGCAGGCTTCCGGTGGCCTGGGAAGCAAGATTGACCGAGGACTGGCTCGCCAGCGAACCGAGCGTTGGCTTGTTAGACAGATCGGTATAAGAGCCGGATGTCGCGACCGTAGCAAGCGTAGGCTTGTTCAGGACTTGCGAGACGCCGCTGGTTGCGTTCCAATCTGTGTTGACCTGCGCAGCGGGGATCGTCGGCTGGTTCGAGAGGTCGGTATAGGAGCCCGAGGTGGCCACAGTTGCCAAGCCGGAAACGTCACTCGCCGCTATCGATAGCGCGGATTTTAGAGCAGATCCCGTTATGGCACCGTAAAGACCGGCAACGCTCAGCACCTCGGGTGAGGCGCCGTTGATTTTATTCCAGGCCGTTCCGTTGAAAATTATAGTATCGCCCGGATTCCACTGGCTAATCCCGTCAATAGCGGTCGTCCCGGCCGTTGATACAACGTAGTAGTTGCCCTTCACGCCTACGCCGCTTGCGAGCGCGGGCGTGTTCGTGCTGGCGTTCCACGTTCCCTGATAGACGACTGCACCAACAAGAGATGCAGGCACCTGCGATGTCGAGAGCTTGCCGCCAGCGTCAAGGGTTGCGACGCCGTTATTCGCTCCGGCAGCGGAAACCGTCAGGTAGGTTGCTGAAAGGTCGCCCACACGCGCCGCCGCGAGCGTCCCGCTTGTAATGTTCGAGGCATTCGTTGTGTCGGTCGTCGCTGACGCAGCAAGTGCGGGCTTGTTCAAAATCTGGGCCGCACCGCTTGTGGCATTCCAATCGGCGTTGACGTGGAGCGTTCCGGGCGGAACGCTCCACGTCCCATCGGCTTTCAAGAACTCCCCGGCAGCCGCGGCCCCTGCACTGGGAGCCGGAACGAGGCCAGATACACCGCCGGTGCCGCTATCGCCCGTAAATCCTCCCGTATTTGGGAAACTGACGGCTCCCGAGGAGGTGGCGACAATGGCGTTATTAAATGTGCTTCCATCAGGGGAAGTCGAGACCGTGAAGTTATCGTTTCCCAGTAATCCGAACTGTGCGCGCGTGCTGAAATTGTCTTGGAAATCGAGGGCGGCTGTGTTCGACGACGCTCCTTTGGAGATCGTAGCGCGCATGTCTCCGCTATTTGAGAACAGAACCGAAGGAGAATTCACAGACAACGCGTTTCCAGTGTCCGTGGTGCCGATCCCAACGCGAGCTATGTTGTCAAGGTTTTGGCTCGCGAGCGTTGCCGGTATGCCGGACACTTGACTTGCCGAGATCGAAATCGGGTCACTTCCGCCGGACGCATGCGTCGAAGCGTGCGATTGAGGCGCCCTGCTGTCGGATAGTCTAGAGTCGGTTCCGAGCACGACTTGGCTTGCCGACGCATTTCCTGACGCCGGAACGTTTAGGGCCGCTGCTGTTCCCAGCGAAGGCTTGTTCAGAATTTGCGCGAGGCCGCTTGTGGCGTTCCAGTCGGAGTTTACCTGCGCAGCGGGGATCGCCGGCTTATTGCTAAGATCGGAATAGGAGCCGGAGGTGGCGACCGTGGCGAGGCCATCGATTTTTGCAGCGCGCGCGCTATCGAGAACACCCGCCGCCGACGAAGTGGCAGCAGGGATCGTAATGCCGGTCCCGCTTGACGAGCCAATGGCAACGCTGCTCGCCGTTTCGCTGATGGTCAAATTCGTAGCCGAGGAGCTGGATGCTCCCGGGGGTGTCGCCCAACCGCCAGCGGCACTCAGAAACATATTCGCGACCGCATCGCCGGCAGCGGGAGCGGGAACGAGACCGGACGTGCCGCCAGAGCCGCTGTCTCCGGTAAATGGAGTACCCGAGGGCGGCGTGTTAGAAAGATCGGTATAGCTACCGGACGTAGCAACGGCGGCGAGCACAGGCTTGTTCAGAATTTGGTTCGGCCCGCTTGTCGCATTCCAGTCGGGCTGAGTTGCCAAGGGGATGTTATCGTCTGGCCAAGGCGCCACCGTGGAACTTGCGGACGTTAGAACTTCTTTATAGTTCGACGCAGCGCCGAGATAGACATCCACGTCTAGACGTCCCGAACCGTCAAGCACGATAGGATTGGTATTCGTGACAGTGCCGGCGCTGTCGGAATAGGTGTCTTGGGGTGTAGTTGTCCCGGCGACATAATAATACAGGTTCCCAAGCGCTAGCGGGGCGCCGTTAGCATCGAAAAATTGATAGCCTTTTGGATAGCGTAGACGAGTAACCATGTGACAAACTCCTCAGTTTGTTTGTTCGGAGAGGACGGCGGGCGGTTGCGGTGCCGTAACCGCACCGCAACCGCCGGCAAGAGAGTTGGAGATTATTTCAGCGCTACCGCGGGTTTTCCGGACGCGCGTTTAACGCCGGTACTGGCTGCAATTCGACGAAAAGGTCGCCACCAGCGTCCAGGCCGTGTCTTTCGGGCCAATCGAGCCCAGATGTCTTCCGCAGCAGTTCCGGCTGGTGCCCATGTACTGGGGCTTGCACGGCAGGCCTGTCTGGGAAATTAGGGAAGTCTTCGTAGCTGGACGCAAACATTCAGAGATCGCGCTCACGATCCCGTCCCGGGTTCCGAAGCGTTACGAACGATGCTGTCCATGGGGTGGCATTGTCTTCGGATAACTGGCGACACGCCAGTTTTAGTGGCGGCCCTACCTCGCCGGGCTAGGAGCGCAGCGAACGTCAATTCCGGCTTCATCCGGGCGAGACGGTTTGCCGTCGCACCGATCTAAAGAACAGAGCTGCCGGGCGATATTATGCCCAGCTCATTTTTTGCCGGATAGATAGCGGGACATAGTCCACAGCGCCCAGCCGGTTAGTTAGGTTCAAGCAGGTAAAGACGCCAGCAATTAGCGGCCAACCGTAGCCGCCAATCCGGCGGTGCGTGTTGCGGGCCGGGGCTTGTCGGCAAATTGAAAGATATACTGCATTGCAGCGTCGATTGTCGTCTCCCACACTTTCCAACTGTGATCGCCCCCAACGACGCACAACTCTACTTGATCGGGCTGGCGCTGAAAGAGCCGCTTGAATAGTAGTGCGGTTTCAAAGGCAATGCCGAATTTGTCACTGTCGCCAGAGACGAGATAGAGTGGCACGCGATGAGGCTGAGCAAAATAACCTTCCAGCAACCCAGGATAATTCTGCCGGTCCCAGGCTACCCTGCTAAACCGTCCATCGGGTCCTAGAAAAGGCGGCTGGGCCCGTGCAGCAGAAAATTGCGGCACCGATTCCGTGTAAACGGCTGGGCTCAGAGCAGCCGCCGCAGCTACCCGGCCTGGATAGCGCAGGGCAAACCGGACGGCGCCGTAACCGCCAGCGGATAAGCCCGCGACTAGGCGCCCTCCGCGGGTTTCAATCGTGCGGTAGCGCATATCGATTAGAGGCACAAGATCGGACCAAAACGCTGTCTCCGCCTGCTCCTTGGCACCGTCCACCCACCAGCAGGCGGGGCAGCCCGGCATAACGATGATCGCCGGCGGTATTGTACCGCTCGCGATCAAACGATCTGTCTTTTCTTTTATGTGTCCGGACTCAGCCCATGCGCGCTCATTACCGCCAGCCCCATGAAGCAGATACAGCACTGGATAATGTAGTTGCCCACTCTTATACCCGTCCGGCAAATAAACTACGTAAGGCATGTTATGGCCGAGTGCTTTCGAGGAGAATGTCTCAGTCCGCGTCTCTCCGGCAAGAGCTGCTCGCCATGCGAAAAACGCAATAAAGATGCAAGTTATTCTTACCATTTGCATCGTCTTACCCTAAAGGCAGGGTATTCTCCTCCGTAGCCGGCCACATTGCCTTCATCCGGTGCAGGAAAAAGCCGGACAGCACATCCAAGCCAGAATTAAGGCCGCCATTGAAGCAAGCTAGCACGTAGCGGTCTTAAAATCAGCGTTTGGCCGTGCAGACTTTAGGCGGAACGATAGAGATTTCGCGGCTTTGCCAGTTTTGGAGCCCCACTTAAACAGCGAGCCATTGAATTCACCGAGCCGTTTGCATATTCCTAGCGGATGGGGCGAACGGCACAAACCTTCCTCAGAAAGCGGCCATGGTTCTTCTGCCCAATCTGCGCGACGCTCGTGCCTACGGATTCTTTTTCGATTTTGACGGCACGCTAACCGAGATTGCGGAAACGCCGAATGCGGTGATTGTCGAAGAAAGGGCCCGCCTGGCTTTGGAGTGCCTTTTCCAAGCGGCGGCTGGCGCGGTTGCCATCGTGACCGGCAGGGAGATCGACGCTATAGACACGTTTCTCGCTCCTTTGCGGCTGCCTGTAGCCGGCGTTCACGGCTTCGAACGCCGCAACGGCGGAACTACGATTTCAGCGCGCACCGCCGAGGATAGCGCGGCGCGTTCGGTCGAGAAGGTTCTCAGGGCTTTTGTAAGTCATAATCCTGGGGTGTTGCTGGAAAAGAAACGCGGAGCCCTAGCGCTCCATTACCGTCTTAGGCCGGAATTGGAGGAGCTGTGCCTATCGCTGGTCGAGGAGGTCGCAAGCCGCTTGCCGCACGCGGTGCTGACACGCGGTAAGATGGTCATCGAAATAAGGCTGCATACTGCTACGAAGGGCACAGCGATCCACGACTTCCTTCAGGAGCCGCCCTTCCGCGGACGCATACCCTTCTTTGCTGGCGATGATGTAACCGATGAGGATGCTTTCACCGCGGTCAACGCCCTGGGCGGCATTTCTGTGAAAGTCGGGCCGGGCGATACGGCGGCGCGCGTGCGCGCTATCAACGTCGACGAGTTCCTTGGCTGGCTACTCGTCACAGCGGAAACGTTAAAAGGGACCAGTGTGAATGGGTAATCTCGATCTTGGGCTTATCGGAAATTGCGGCATCGGCGCTCTCGTCGACAAACGAGCCAGAATCGTCTGGTGCTGCCTTCCAAGATTCGACGGCGATCCAGTTTTCCACCAGCTTCTTGGAAGCGCAAGCGGCGATCCGGACGATGGCTCCTTCTCTATCGAGGTCGAGGACTTTAGGGCGTCTGAGCAAAGTTATGTCCAAAATACCGCGATTTTGAAAACAATACTGCACGGTGAAGGCGGGTCCGTTGAAGTAACCGATTTTGTTCCTCGCTTCCACACCCGCAACCGGCCGTTCCGGCCTCAAACGCTTATCCGGCGCATCTCCGTGAAGGACGGGCGGCCCCGTATACGTATCAAGCTAAGACCCCGCTTCAACTACGGTCAGACGGGGCCCTCGCTGACGTACGGCTCCAATCATATTCGCTATGTCGGCCCCGAGATGACACTTCGTCTGACAACCGATGCGCCGCTCGACTACGTTTTGCAGGAGACTGCCTTCAACCTGTGCGGCCCGCTGAGCTTTGTGCTCGGGCCAGACGAAACTCTTTCCGACAGCCCCACGGAGATTGCCCGGAGCTTCGAGGAGCACACAGACCAATATTGGCGCAGTTGGAGCTTGCGGCTTGCCCTTCAGCCGGAATGGCAAGAGGCTGTAGTCCGGGCGGCAATTACCCTCAAGTTGTGCTCCTACGAGCCTACGGGCGCTATAGTCGCCGCAATGACAACCAGCATTCCAGAGGCTCCAGGCACTGGCAGAAATTGGGATTACCGATTTTGCTGGGTTCGCGACGCTTATTTCGTTATCCGCGCTCTCACGAGCCTCGCGGCTGGCCGCACTCTTGAAAACTATTACCGCTGGATCATGAACATCGTCGCAAATACCGATGGACACATCCAGCCGGTGTATGGGATCGCGCTCGAAGATGCGCTCACCGAACGCGAGGCCCAGCACCTCCCTGGCTTTCAGGGCGGCCCCGTACCAAACGACGGTCCAGTGCGCATTGGCAACCAAGCCCACGAGCATTTCCAGCATGACACGTACGGCAATCTAATCCTGGGCTCGGCGCAGGCTTTCGTCGACGGCAGGCTTTCCGTCCGGGCTGGGCTCGATGATTTCCAAAGGCTCGAATCAGTCGGCGAACAGGCTTTCAAGCTTCACGATCAACCCGATGCTGGAATATGGGAACTCAGATCGAGGGCCCGGGTTCACACCTCATCAAGCGTGATGTGCTGGGCGGCTTGCGATCGTTTGGCAAAGATTGCCGCCTTTCTCGGGTTGTATGAACGGGGAGTCTTCTGGCGGCAGAGAGCAGACCTTGTCAAGGAGAAGGTCCTGAGCTGCGCTTGGTCGGAAAAGCGCAAATCCTTCGTTGAAAGCTTCGGAGGCGAACACCTTGACGCGAGCGTGCTGCTCATGGGCGAAATTGGCTTTGCGGATGGCACCGATCCGCGCTTCATTTCGACAGTGGAACAACTTGAAAAAGTCTTGGGCCGCGGACCTTTCATGATGCGCTATGAAGCGGCGGACGATTTCGGAATGCCGGAAACGGCGTTCAACGTCTGCGCCTTCTGGCGCCTGGACTGCCTGGCGCGCATTGGGAAAAAGGAGCAAGCAAGAGAAATTTTCCAATCTCTTCTGAACGCGCGCAACCATTTGGGACTTATGTCTGAAGACACGCATCCAATCACGGGCGCGGCTTGGGGCAATTTCCCCCAAACTTACTCCATGGTTGGGATCATAAACGGTGCAACGCGGTTGTCTAAACCTTGGGAGGCGTTTGTGTGAACCGTCTCGTTATCGTATCGAACCGGGTGGCGGACCTAGAGAACCAGCTACAATCTGGAGGGCTGGCGGTGGCCCTCGGCGATGCCATCCGGTCGGTAGGAGGCGTCTGGTTTGGATGGGACGGTAATGTCATCGAGGACGGAACTCCTATCGCGGTGACGCAGACCGTCCAAAACAACGTGACCGTCGCTACGGTCCCGATGACGGCACAGGATTACGATGAATACTATCTTGGCTTTGCCAACAAGGTGCTCTGGCCCGTCTGCCATTACAGGCTGGACCTCGTTCAATTTGAACCGGCCTATTTCGAAGGCTACAAGCGGGTCAATAAGGCCTTTGCAACCGCCCTGGCGCCCTTACTTAGAGCAGACGATCTCATCTGGGTCCACGATTACCATTTGATGTCGCTGGCGTCGGAGCTGCGCGAACTTGGCGCCCATCAGCGTCTTGGCTTTTTCCTTCACATCCCGTTCCCGCCACCCGAACTGCTCCAAGCCATCCCCGCTCACGACTGGCTTATACAGGCGCTCTTTGAGTTCGACGTGATCGGCTTTCAAACATCGAATGACGCCAGCAATTTCCGCCGATTCGTTTCGGAACATTCAGGCGGCAAAACGCTCGGTTGCGGCCGGATACAAGCCTTCGGCCGGACAATCATCGCCGAAGAATTTCCCATTGGCATCGACGTCGAGGAGTTTGCCGCTGCTGCGCAAACGCCGGAGGCGGCTTCTCAGATCGAGCGCCTTAACCGCAGGACGATCGTGCGCTCCCACATCATTGGCGTCGACCGGCTGGATTACACAAAGGGGCTCCCGGAGCGCTTCAAAGCCTTCCGCAAGTTGCTTGAAACCCATTCCGAGCATCTGAAAACCGTTACATTCATGCAGATCGCTCCACCGACCCGCATCGAGGTCGAAGCTTACACCAATATCCGCAAGGAACTCGAAGAACTGTCCGGTGCGATAAACGGGGAGTTTGGTGATTTCGACTGGACGCCTCTTCGTTATATTCACCGCACGATGCCGCGCGACACACTCGCAGCACTCTTTCGCGGGTGCGAGGTCGGACTTGTGACGCCGCTGCGCGACGGTATGAATTTAGTTGCCAAGGAATATGTGGCGGCTCAAAATGAGGACGATCCAGGCGTTCTTATATTGTCGAAATTTGCTGGAGCCGCCGAAGAGCTCGAAGAAGCACTTATCGTGAACCCTTACAATATCGATGATATGGCAAACGCTATGCAGGCTGCGCTGAAAATGCCGCTCCGCGAGAGGAGACGGCGCCACGTCGCCCTTCTCGATCGTATCAGAAAGCATGACGTGCGCTATTGGCGTAAGAGCTTTCTTAAGGTCCTGATGGCGTGTTCCGCGGAGGCCTCCACGTGACGGGGTGGCGGCTTGTTTCCGATGCAGGCGGGACGAATGTGCGGTTTGCGCGCGCTGAGGCGGGCAAAGACCTTCAAAAACGAAGTTCATACCCCGTCTCGCGTTTCGCTTCATTCACGGACGCTCTGCGCACTTACTTAGATGAAACTGGCGGGAAGAACGGATGCATTGGCGCAGCAATCGGCGCGGCTGGCCGGATTTCTTCTGGCGCCGTTCGGCTCACCAACCTCGCATGGGATATCTCTGAGACTGAAGTCTCCTCCGAGCTTGGCGCGCCTTGCACGCTCATCAACGACGTTCAAGCCGTTTCATTTAGCCTGCCCGTGCTGTCCACGGCTGACTTCCTAACGCTCGGCCCCCCAGAACCCGGCTTCGCGGCAGCGCGCCGCTTCCTGGTAGCAAATATTGGGACAGGTTTCGGTGCCGCGACGCTTGTGAGAATTTCCGGCGGATGGACCTCCTGTCCGAGCGAGGCTGGGCACATGGAACTCACCTTCTCCGGTTGGGGTGACAATAGCCTCCGGCAAGAATTTACCTCTGTCGAACATGTTCTATCGGGGCGCGGGCTTTGCAATCTGCATGCTGCCCTCGCAAACGATACGCACGCCCATGCCCCCTCCGATATAATCGCCAAGGCTAGCGCCGACCCTCACCACGCAACTACGCTTCGGCTGTTTACGCAAATCGCGGGCGATGTCCTCGGCAATCTTGTGCTTGCCGTCGCTGCTTGGGACGGCGTCTTTCTATGCGGTAGCGTCGCGCGAGGCTTCGCTCAGGCTGCCGACCTCGCTCTCTTGCGTCAAGCCTTCGAGGGAACGGGGCGTATGAGCGAATGGAAGAAGCGGATTCCGATTGCGCTCGTGACCAAGGATGACGCCGCGTTGACAGGACTAGCGGTTTTGCCCCTAGGCGGGTGCTATTAGTTCGACACCACTCCTGGCCGCTTAGGCGGCCAGGAGTGGTTCACTGTCAAACAGCTTTCGAACGCGGCGTTTCAGCCCAGCCGGTTAGAAGACGGGTCAGAAAGTTCGAAATGGCAAGCCCTGCGGCGTTGATCCACGCCAGCACTGGGCTCAATACTTGCAACGCAACGAGGTGAGCGCTCACAATAGCTATAAAGAGACCTATGTAGTGAAGCACCGTGAGGTGCGGCCACTGCATTTCCCAAAAATAGCCAAAGAGGAACGTCGCCACAAACCCGTTGATGAAGAAAAGCTCGAGGCTTTTCCTACCCATATAGGCGAGAAGGCTAGATGCGCTGAACCGCGCGAGGCCTGCGCTCAGGCAGACAACGGCGAGCGAGCCAGCGAGCGACGATAAAAAGAAGACCGGCAGAAAACCATAGCTACCCATGAACATCCTCACGCTGAACGGATCGCTTCCGCAAGCCTGCGCGAAGTGGAAAGAGCAGCCATGATTCAACCGCGCAATGAAGATGGTCGCTGCGAGGAGCGGAATGGCCGCCCAGAATGGCCAGCGAACCTGCCATTGAGAGAACAGGTAGCCCAGCGCGAAAAATGACAATCCTGGCATCCAGGTTTTCATCAGATACTGCTCTGGCAAGAAGCCTGTGGCCGCGGTCGCCGCCATGGCAAAGAGTACCACGGCAATCGCCGGGAAGAGCCGCAAGGATAGGTAAGCCAAAATCTGCACAAAGCATAGCGATGTGAGAAACCACAGGACGCCGACGGACCACTTATATCCTTCAAGTATTGGGTCGACGATAGACCAAGCCGCAGCCCCAAACGAGCTTCGTAACTCCGGTTGAATTGCAATATTAACGAACGCGCCAAGAATATGCACCACCCAAGCCAGAGCGAGCAGTCTTAACGAGCCGCGCAGAATCTCTGGAAATGCCTTTTTCGTCAGATTGCGGTTGACAGCGCCCGATACGAGAAAAAAGAGCATCATATGGAAGGAGTAGATAACCTGCCATTGGTCAGCGGCCATCTGAATGAGCGCTCTTCCATTATGGGCCGGGTACATCGGCTCCAGCAAATGGCCGTAAATAACGAGCATCATACCGATGCCTCGTGCGATATCCCACGTTGCGTCGCGCTTCGGCGCCTGAGGTTCTGGCATAATTCTTACCCTCCGTTGAACCGCCTCCGTTATAGTAAAAATTTTGGACAAGGCTAGCAATTCAACGGCCGGATTGGGTGGACTCGATTACCGCCCTTGCCACTTGGGATTTCGCTTATTGAGGAATGCGTCCATGCCCTCGCGGAAATCCTCGCTCATGTAACACATCAAGATGAGGTCTCGGTCCGCCGCCTCGGCGGAGTGCAAGCGTCTCAGCCCCTCCTTCGTTGCACGGAGCGTCAGCGGCGCAAGCCCCGCGATCGTATTGGCGAGCGCGCCTGCCCGCGCATCCAATTCCGCTCGGTCTTTGACCCCCTCAGTGAGAAGCCCAATCCGCAGCGCTTCCTCCGCCCCAATAAGCCGTGCGGTGAAGATCATGTCTTTGACGCGCGCAGCACCGATCAAGTCCGAAAGCCGCCCGAGGTTGCGAGCGGACAAGCAATTGCCAAGTGTGCGCGCGATGGGAAAGCCGAATTTCGTATCGGCGGTTCCGATACGCAAATCGCAGCAAGCTGCTATCGCTCCGCCGCCACCCGTGCAGGCGCCGGCTATGGCCGCGATGGTGGGAACGCGGCATCGCTCAAGCGCGCTGAGCACGCGCTCCATGAACGTCTCGTAGCCGAGCGCGTCCTCCGCCGTTTTGAAATTACGGAAGAGTGAAATGTCGGTGCCCGCGGAGAAGGCCTTCTCTCCCGCACCGGTTAGGATGAGCACCCTAATCGAATCGTCCGCGTCGACAGCCTCGCAAGACTGCGCAAGCTTTTCGTACATCTCGAAGGTGAACGCATTCCGCGCCCCGGGCCGGTCGATCGTGATGCGCGCAATGCCGCCGCTCACTTCGAACAAAAGATTTTGCGCTGTGTTGCCGGTTGTCATTGGCATCTCGCTTAGGGCTGGCTCGCCGGCAGCGCTTTTCGCAGCCGCCAGCAGCCACCCTGACGGAACAGAAGCGCGATGTCACCATCCGCGATGCGCTATTCGGTTTCCCCCTGGGTTGTCTGAGTACCCGCGGCCGCCATGGCCGCAAGGCGTCCCTTTTCAAAATCCTCATATCCTTCGGGATCGACGCCGTTTTGCCTCAGCATAGCGATTGTCGAAGCCCATTTTGAGGGCGTGTCCGAAAGCAAGGCGGCGTGGCCGATTGTGCTCGCGAGCAGCGCCGGAAGGTTCGACGGCGCGCTTGGCGCTGGCCTGTAGGCTGGAGCAGGCTGGGGAACCGCGACAATCAATGCGTTGCGCGGCGGGATAGCTGGTGCTGATGAATAGGGTGTCATTTCAAGAGCTCTTTTGTGTGCCGTAGTAGTAATTTGCATAGTTGTTCGTAGCGCCGGAAATGCCGGTCCCCAAACCGGAGATTCCGGAGCCCTGAGATTGGCCAGCTGCTACGTTGAAATTTCCCTGCGCGGTTCCACTCGACGTGCTGGCGGCAGACAGTGCATTGGCAGAGTTCGCGCCAAGCTGACCCCCCTGGAATAGATCGCTCAGCCTCGTTTGGTATTCTTGCGAAAGGGCATTCTGAGAATAGCTCTGGAGCGCGGCGAGCGTGTTTCCCGATAATCCCATGCCCTGGGCGGCATTCTGCGCTTGGATTTGCTGCAGACCGTAATTCACGCCGGCTTGAAATCCGGGGTCGTTCTGGAAATTGTTATAGTAGGACTGCTCCGCTGCTGCTCCATTTACTCCTGTAGCATTGTTATAAAGGTTCAAAGCATTCTGGCCGCTTTGCATATAGGGCTGCTCGTAGCTGACCGCCTGATTGAACCGCTGCTGCTGGAGGCCCGCGGACTGCTGCGCCGCGTTTGCCGTTGCTTGCGCACCGAAATAGTTTCCGAGAGCGGAGGCGGCTCCGCCTATGAGGATTGGAAGGGCTGCTTCTGCCATGGGAGATCCTTTGAGTAAACGGTTTCGAGAGGAGTGTAGCCAAGGCGGCTGAGCAAGATGAGCGTGCGCTCCCGCCGGCCCGCCACTATGAGGCGGAGCGCGCCCATAGACTTAGCCCAGGCCTCAAAAGCGCGGAGAAGATGGGCTCCAAGCCCGCGCGCTTCTGGCAGCGCGTACCATGCGGTTTTAAACGCGGTTGGCTCGCCCGTGAGGTAATGGGGGGCTATACCTCCGCAGAGAAGAGCGGCAACGGGCTCGCCTATGACGAGGAAAACGCGGTCCTCGTTGCAAATGTGAGAGCTTGCAAAGCGGGCGAGCTGATGGGGGCAGGCCTCGCGATTTCCCTCCTCGGCATAAAAGCGCAAGCCCAACTCGACAAAGCGCTCTACATCGTCATGCGTACCGCGCCGCACTAGGAACTTGCGCGCGCTCATGTTGCAAGCCTGTTCTGCGAGCGTAGGACAGCGAGAAGCGCGTTGATCGCGTTCGCCACCTCGGCGGGGGTTGGATCGAGGGACACACTCGGAATTGGGTCTCCCTGAACGAACTCGATACCTTGGAAGAAATCGCGGTATTGCTTGTCGAGCTTGCCCGTCGCCGGATCGATGATGTAAGGGCTCAAGGGGGCGTAAGTGGTTGCGACTGCCATGCTATTAAGCTCCTGCGGCAGGGTGTAAGATGAGAGCTTGCCGCCTATCCATTGGCCGAAGATCCAGTTCGGGCCGTCGCTCCAAACTGTGTCGTAGAGCGGAAAATAGGGATAAGGCCGTGCATCCCAGGTGTAGATCATCACGCGGCTGAGATTGGCCATGCGCCCCGCGTAGAGGGTGCTTTGTGGATTGCAGTCCTCGGTGAATTCGGGATCGCTTGCGTTGAAGAAGCGCAACATGGAGTTGAGATAGCGCCGCTGAATGAGATAATCGGAAGTGCCGTCCGAAAAATAAGGGATCGCACTTTCCGACGATTTGGGATCGTAGAAAACGTTTGGTTCGTTCGATCCCTTATCGATCGAAGGGCAGCCAAGCTCCGTGAACCAAAAGGGCTTTGATTGCGGTATCCATGCAGTCGGAGACGGGCTTTCTATGCCGCCCGGCCTGTTGAAATGCTGGTTCGACCACCAATTCCAGATGTCTTTGTAGCGGAATAGCCAGGGCTTACCATAGGCGCCGTCGGTGATCGGCGTGCGCGTTTGCGAATCCCGATCTGCCTGGCTCGCGTAATACCAGGCATAGCCTTCGCCCCCACGGACGTTGCCCATCAAGTAATCGTAATCCGTGATGGCGGTCAGCGTTCCGTCGGAATGCACTACCTCATCGATGTTCGGCGCTGTGTCCCGCCAATCCGAAAGTGGCCAGTAATTGTCGAAGGCAACGGCGGCGATATTAGCGTCCGACCAGAGTGGATCGAGATGAAAGAACACGTCGTTGGAACCGTCCGCCGGTTGATGGCCGAACCATTCGGACCAATCGGCCGCATAGGAAATCTGGGCGTTTGGCAAAATAGCTTTGACGTCCGCGGCAAGCTGGACGAGCGCAGAAACGAACGGGTAGCTTCCTTCGGCATCGCGAAGCCAGGTGAGGCCGCGCAACTCGGTGCCTAACAAGAATATGTCGACCCCGCCTGCAAGCGCGCAAAGGTCTGCGTAGTGCAGAACGAAATTACGGTATTGGGTTACGAACGAGGCAACCTCTGCCGCCACCTGCGGGGTCTTATCCGGCGTGCTGTAGTCTTTGGTGATACGCCCTCGCCAAGGGTACACCGCCTGCCCCGTACCCCCGCTATAGGGATCTGGTAGCGTGTTCCCGTCCGGAATATCCATAAGAATGAACGGCGTGACGCAGACTTGCAGGCCCCGCGCGTTCAGATCCTTGATCGCTGCGACCACGGACTGATCGTCCGGCGTGCCGCCGAAAGCCGCGCTGCCATTCACGGTTGAAACCTGATGGGCTTCGTTCCGGTGAAGGCCGGTGCACACCCATTCGTGAGGCATGTCGTCGAACTCTGTACGCGTGACGCCTGGCATAAGCGTGCAGGAGCCCGCGCGGAGGTCACTGCCGTACCAGGCGACGTAAAGATTAGCCAGCGCGCAGTTCGGAAGCTGGTTTTGCAGGCTATTGAGCGAGGTGGCCCAATCGCAGGCTGCGCCGCCGATCCGGCCTGAGCTCGCCGCCTCGCCATACTCAATGACCCATTGCGAGCTGTCGTAAACGCTATAAGCGTTTTCCGTCGCAACGAATTCGACGCCAGTGGTGATTTGATCCCGAAGCACCTCGTAAGGCGCATACGCCCACTCGGTTGCCGCAGGAATCATAGTGACAGCTTGGATCGCATTGGCAAACGCCGTCCCGTCCGCGTCGAAGCCCTTCTGGACCCACCCTTGCGCCACAAACTCGTTGATGAGCGCATTGGCCGTCACCGCGATCTGCGCCCACGATGCATTCGTATCTAGATCGGGCATGGCGGGACCGACCCGGCCCTTGAACTTCGAGAAGAAGGCCCGGGTATAGTTATCGAGCTTGCCGTCCGGGCCTACCTGAAAACCGAAGCGGCTGAAAAGATTGGCTTGCCCGGTCATGCGAGGATCGGCCTTACACGTGCGTCGGCATTAAGGATGCCGCGCATGACCGGCGATGAGGATGAAAGACGGAAGGTACGCCCAGCCCTTTGCGTGGAGCCTAGCTGATGGAAGCTCGCAACGGCGAAGCGCTCCCCCACACGTCCGAGGGAAGCGGTGCGACCGCCGGTCCAAGTGTGGCCGCCATCGTCCGACCAATCGAGCATCAATTTGGGACTTGCCGCGTCAACATTGGCGCCCGTTATTCCCGCACCCGGTATGATGTCGACATCGAGCTGGTCCACGATCAAGCCTTTTGGAAACGCATGCACCGGCCCCGATTGCGCCAGAAAAAGATAGGGATTGCCGCTCTCTGTTTGCGACGTGTCGTCGAGCGCATGAAGGCTGCCATCCTGGCTTGATCCAATGATCACGAGGCCGTCGAACGATGCAAAACCTTGTGCGAACCAATTGGACAGGCCGCCGCTTGCCCGCTCGTGCCAGAGTCCAGTGGCAAGGTCGAATTCCCATGTCCAATAGGGGCTCGTCACGGCGTAGAAATCGTGGCCATTGAAGTGCGTATAGACAGCGCGAAGTGCGCGGCGCTCGTCCCATGTTAGATTGGAGATGGCACGCTCCAGTGCATGCGTCGAGATGCGGACCGGCTCGGAAGCAGTGAGCTGACGCACCACGCCGTTTTGATCCACCCACATGAGCGCGCCGGCGACGATCACGACCGTCTGCTCGGCGATGCAACCAATGTCGATGTCAGCCCGGATGGGGGCGAACGCAAAGGGCGTGGTGCCCGCGTCCTCCCAGATTTCCAGGCTCGATTCGCCCAGCGCGATCAGCGCGCCGCGATGCGTGACGATCCGGCGAAGTCCATCGGAGCGGCTGGAAGCGGTGGCATAGGCAAGCGCGTTAACGGTCAGCGCGTCGTTCAGATTTGTCTGAAAAATGCGCCCGTCCGGGATGGAAAAAACGAGATAGCCATCGAGAAATGTCACGCTATTTGGAGCGGGCAGATTCGAAAGATTGGGTCGAGAGACGATGTTCGTGCCCGTATCGAGGACGTAATAGACGTTATCGGCAACGATGCCGATTTGCGGGTTGGGCCGCTGATTGCCCGCCATGATGACCATGGATGTGCCGGCGATCGTTCCCGCAACGGGTGTGGCATTGCCTTGATCGTCGAACAGCGCCGCCGCAGTTCCGCCGACGACATAAAGTCCCTTGCCGAATACATAGAGCATCCCGCGGCACGGCCCGTTAAGCCCGGTCGTACCGGTATCGAAGCGCGACGTCCCCGGCACCGCGTAGATGGGCAGCGGCGACTTTGCTGCCTGGCCCAGCGCTTCCGGGTAGCCGTTCAGTAGACGCTGGTTCGATCCGAACCCGCTCTTGTCCGGGTTCGAGGTATGCCCGAAATCGACTGCGACCATGATGAGCCTCTGATGAAACTGTCATGGCCGGGCGTGACCCGGCCATCCAGGACAAAATTCAAACCGTTCCAATTCTTAGGATGACCGCGGATCAGCGGAACCCGTACCGCCGAAGGCTCGGCATCCAGGTCAAACCAATATCCTGGCTCGCCTGAGGCGCAATAACGTAATAGGCGAGCAGCGCCGCGTAGGCTTTCTGCGCGCGCTTTTGCGTCGAGGGCTGCGCCTCGATCCCGCTGGCCGATGCAAGCTCCACCGCGAGGATCGCCTTCGTGCCCTCCACGAATTGAGCGAGCAAGGGAAAAGGATCGTTCAAGCCGTAAGATAGCGGTTCAGGCTTTGGCGGCTTCGAGGTATCGCTCGGACCGTAGGGCGGATAGGCTCCCGAGCAGTCCGTAATGTCGCCATTGATAAAGTCGTCGCTGAAAAAGATGCCGTCCGTTTCCTCAACCGGCGGATAGGGACCACCTGGAAAGATACCGTCGGCAGCCCAGGCGTTCAGCATGTCGTTGTACATGGCGAGGCCGGCCTCGGCGCGGGCGGGATCGAGGTCCGAGCCAAGCGGTAGAAGGCCGAGGCGCCGGTATGCGCCGGCAATGATGTCACGGGCCGTTGTCATTCAAGACCTCGATAATCGCATGTTTGAGCTGGGCCTTGGTCCAGCCGGAACCGAAGCAGATGCCGCAATCGGCGGCAACCTGCATGAGGCGCTGCCGTGACATGCGGTCGAGCTTCTCCTGGTCGGTCAGCTCTTGATCGGGGCCAGGCTCCGGCAGGGTCACACGCGGCGTTTCGGGACGCGGCTCGCTATTGCCGGCGGGCGCTGGAAACCGCTGCCACCCCTGATCGGCTGGCACATGATCGGGATGCTCGAAAAGGCACGCCTCGCCGTTCCGGTACATCCAAAGGCGTGTATCGCCAGTCATCACTGACCTTTCATGATACCAACGGCCACGAGCGCCGCCCTGATCTCATTTAATAGCGTGATAATCGCGGTGGCTTGCGCCTGATCGAAGCCGAAGGGGGTTGTATTCGTCGGCGCGGTTGTTGGCACGGCAACCTGTGCGGAGCCAGAACGCTGCGGGACGGGTGGCACATTGTAGAACGAGATATAATCGTTTGGGCTTTGGCCAAGTACGGTGCCATCGGGATTGCCGTCGGAAAGCTGCTTTACGGGCATGGGTTTACTCCTGAATCGAGGGAAGAAGCCGGGCGGAGTGCCATCCCGGAGATACCGCAAGCGATATCCGGGATGGCGAAGGTGTTAGCTCGAAGCGCCTGAAAGGCGGGTGGCGAGGTCCGGATAAATCGGCTTCACGCCGTAGAGGATATCGAGGCGCCACATATTGATATCGTTGATAATGTCGTAGTCGCAGATCACCCGGATCGAGAGGCCCTTATAGCTCTGCCGCGCTTTCTTGATTGCGCCCTCGGGCAATTCCATCGGCACCATGCAAAGTGCGAATGCGTTCTCGTGGAAAACGAGGTTCTGGGGATAGGACGCCCCTGCGGTGCCCATGAAGGTTAGTGCCGCGTTTTGCGCAGGCGCCGCGCTCACGGTCGCATACTGACCGGAAACGATGATGGCCGGCGCGATAGTGATCGCGTCCGCCGTGCCAGTTGCGGTGACCGGAGCGCTTACGACGAACTGCTGCAAATAGGGCAGAACCTGCTTCGTGACGGGATTGACGGCATAGACTCCGGCGATGGTGAACACATCGCCTTCGTTTAGAGTGGCACCAGCCGTCAAGCCGTCCAGGAGGATCGCGGTTTGGTTGGTGTTCATCGACGCGAGGTAAGTTGTTACACCCGTGTTCGTGACACCGTTTGCAGACGCGGTAGCAGAAATAACAGGTGTTCCGGCATAAGAGCCAACCGTATAGTTGATAACGTTCTGCGACGAGTAGCAGTCGGTGTTGCCAACCATCGGAAGTTTGGACTTCTCCAACGCAGTCCTCGCAACGTCCGGCACGTAGAGGCCGGTGAAGCTCGAAGCCATGCCATAGAAATCGGCGGGCGATAGACAGGAGGCGCGAGGCGCAGGCACAGCCATCTCATCGAGCCGCTGCGGGCCCTTGATGAAGGATTTGTAGCCCGAAAGTGTCTGGCCGGGGGTGCCGACCCAGTTCCACACATATTTGTAAAGCGACAAAACATCGAGATCGACCTGGTTGGCCAGCGCGATCATGGGATGCTTCAGATAGCGCTCGGCGAAGCGGTCGATCGTGAGCGTGAGGTCTTTGGTCGGGAACCGCAAATCGACGCCGCGCTGCGTGTTGATCTGGATCTGCACTTTACCTTCTGTCGCGTCCTGCATCTGGGCGACAGAGCCCGTGCGCACCGCATATTTGACGGGCCGGCGGATTGTGAGCGTGTCGCCGATCTTGGTTTCGCCAAACTCCGACTCATAGGCGCGGTAAACCATTTTCGCGGCGACAAGGTTATTGTCGAGCTGCATCAAGCCTTCCTTGGCGATGATGCTCGGAGTTAAGAGTGTTGAGGCCATGGGGCTTTGCTCCTTGATTGGCGGATGTTTCAAGACCCCCCTCATCCCGTCCTTCTCCCCAAGGGGAGAAGGAACGATGCTGCAACGGTTGCAGACTCCCTCTCCCCTTGGGGAGAGGGCTGGGGTGAGGGGGTCTGTAAAATTGCGAAGAAAGCCGGTCCTTAATATCCGCGCGCGCGCCGGTATTCCTCGAAGTCCATATCTTCCAGCGGTGTTCCGGCACTGCCGCCGCGGCCCGATAGCGTGCCGACAGGTTGAGGCGCGCGGCTGACGGAGACGGCGTTCGAGCCGATGCGGCCTTCGAGGCGTGCAATCGACGTCGCCTGCGACACTGGCGGCAGGCTCGCGATCTGCGCCGCTTCGGCCGGGTTCTTGCCGAGGTAATAGGCGATTTCCGCGCCCCGGCTGGATTCGCGGATGGCATCAGCCATGACTGGGGTCACGATCACGTTTGGGTTGTGCGCGACGGCATCGAAATCCGGCACCTTCTGGCGGAACTCGGCTGTTGACTCAGCCCAAGCATCCAGTGCCGCCCGTGCCGCGAACTCCTGTGCCTGAGTGGCCTGGCGCGCCAGCATATCGGCGCCCACCTCGCGGACGGCATGCTGGGCAACTGCACGGGTATAGTCCTCAGGTGCGCGATAGTCCTGCGGCCGGCCAGGATTTTGCAACCGCTCACGCAGCGCCGCCGCTTCCGCCGCGCTCCGCGCTGCCACGGCATCGGCGGCATGCTTTTGGCGGATGAGCTGCTGGACTCGGCCGTCGCGTCCGGCTTCGCTTCCGCCCGCCGCTGGTTGAGCCGATGCGGGGGCTTCGCTTTCCGCCTGCGCGGTCTGCCCGGAAGATGCCAAGGCAGCATCGTCCACGGACTGGATATCGTCGTGTTCGGTCATGATCTTATCCTGAATGAACTGAGCTGAACGGCGCTTCGCGAGCGCGCTAGAACACTGCGCGAGTGCCTAGAAACTTTCCCGAGGGAAATAGGGTGTTACCGGCAGACTCGTGCCGTTTAGGACGGAAGATGCGCGAGACCGGCTTGGATGGCGGATTCGATATCCGCGCCAAAGCGTACCTCGATCATGGCAACATAAACGGCCCTTAGCATCGTATTGACGGCTTCTGCTGAGGTCAGGCAGGTAATGTCAGGATCGAATTCGCTGATAACCGCGTATCCAGCTTGAAGCATTTCCGGCGTTATTTTCAGGCAACTCTTCTTGGGCGGAGAATGTCTTACGCTCATGGCGGCCTCGCATATCCTAAAGCTTGTACGGCGAGGGATCGGCAAAGCGGGTGCGCTTCACCTCATTATCGAAAACCTTGCCCT
>Ga0074046_10000826_pt1 | contig 28479 bp, 22 predicted proteins | sample BogForMeECP23OM3_FD_94441 | JGI IMG/M metagenome (GOLD analysis project Ga0074046, IMG submission 94441) | Bog forest soil microbial communities from Calvert Island, British Columbia, Canada - Bog Forest MetaG ECP23OM3 | ecosystem: Environmental > Terrestrial > Soil > Wetlands ... | reverse complement strand
TTCCGCAAGCTGGTCAGCGAAGCAGGTGGATCTACTTTCCCGCAGCCATTTTTGATTCGGGCGATTTTTTCAATTCCGCCGCTTCGTGGCGCACAAGAATATTGTAGTAGGGATCGCGCAGCGCAGCAGTGAAGCCGGCGGCTTCGATGCATTTCACCACGTCACGGAGCAGCGCCGCGTTTGGGTCGGGCAAATCCTTGCCGGCCGCCGTGATGCAAGCGTTAATCGCGTTGATCGACCCGGTGCCGCAGAGATCGTTTGCGCCTGAGCGCAGCGCCCGGCTCGCGACCTCGAAGCCCATCGTGCGCCAGACCGCGCGGTGATTTTCGATGTTGTCGAGCGCAAGCCGCGCGACCGCCACGTCGCGCAAGTACTCATTGACGACCGCGTCATTATCGGCAGGCGGAGTGGTCCCGTTCAGGCGAGTATGCTCGAGGCGTGCGGGCCATATCTTGTACGCCGAGAAGCCGCAACCGTAACGCTCCAATCCGCGATCCTGTTGATCGCGCAGCGCGATCAGATGCTGAACGCGCTGGTCCAGCGTCTCGCCGAATCCGATGACCATCCCGGTCCACGGGTTATGGAGGCCGGCCTGCATGGCCGCGTCGGTGATTCGGAACCAGTCGCCGGTCTTCATCCGCGTCGGCGCGGTGCGTTCGCGCACTTCATCGACCAGGATCTCGGCGGCGGCGCCGGGCGTGCCATCCAGTCCGGCATCCTTCAGCTCGCAGAGAATATCCCACGCCTCGCGGCCGGTCAGCTTCTCCAGACCGAGGATCTCCTCGGGGCTGAATGCATCGATGTGGATTTCCGGATAGCGCGATTTGAGAAACCGCAGCAGATCCAAATACCACTGAAACGGCAAGTCGGGATTGATGCCGCCCTCAAGCAGAACGTCGCGACCCCCGATTCGCCTGAGCTCGTCCATCTGAGCCGCGATCTCGTCGAGCGTGAGCGTGAAGGCGCCTTCCTGGTGCTTGGCACGATAGAACGCGCAAAATCTGCACGCGACGACGCAGATGTTCGTGTAATCGATATTCCCGCCGATGGAATAGGTCGCCAGATACGGGTTGCTGTGGCGCACGCGTACTTCGTGAGCGGCTGCCGCCAGATCGTTGATGGGCAAGTCGTAGAGGCGGCGTATCTCGCCGGCGTCGAGCCGATGTCCGGCAACCGCGCGATCGAGCAGCTTGAAGGAAGCGTCTTGGTGAGTCGATTGAATCATCGCAGGTTCTCCTGATTATCCTTTTTATCGGTGCGCGCCGGCCAAGAATATCTATTGTCGCCGCTTGTCCGCAAACTCGGACCATGCGCTCATAAACTTATCGGCTCCGCCGCGCGCCAGCTTTGCCAGCGCGAAGCGTTCATCGGGATCGAGCAGCGACCAGCGCTTCTCCGGCAGCTTAAGCTCGGCGATCAGCCGCGCAATATCCGGCGGCACCTGGCCGACGCCGGGCGCATCGTTGTGCGCCGCGGGCTTCATGGTCGCGAGCTCGGTTCCGGCGCGGGTCTTAACCGCGTCGCGCAGAAAGGCCGCCAGAACGCCGCATTCCTCCGGGGAGGCGACCGGGAAGTGACAGATCACCATGCGCTCGACCCGCGAGAGCGCCTGCCATTCTTTTAAATGGAGTTTCACACCAGCCAAGTCCAGCTTGCGCCGTACCGACAGCGGCATAAACTCGAGCGTCTCGTACAAATCCTTTTCGAAGTCGAAGCGCCTGAACATCGGGCTCCCCTCGCGCAGATTACGGCGCAGCCTCAGTGAGCGCCTTGACGGTGAAGAAACTCTTGTCCACCGCACCCATGTTGATGTACCAGGACTCGCGCTCGGTGGTGTCCTGCGCGGGGAGGTAACACATCGAGGCGAATCCGGCGGTCAGGTCATCGATGCTCGCGCCGACCTGGAATACGCGTTTGAACGGGTAAACCGCGACGCGGGCGCCCGGTATCGCGCGATCGCGATACGCCATCCAGGTTACATAGTTTTTCCAGAGTTCACCGGCGCGATTGTAGAAGTCCTGGTACATGATGCAATCCGCCTCGGCATCCAGGTACATGACATGGCGGCCGAACAGCTCGCCGGGAACCCGGTCGCGCCGTGCTTGCCCCTCGACGATGTACATCCGGCGCAATTGCCAACGCTCGGGACATGCGCTGGCGCCGCCGTCGGTGGGGCAGGTGACTTCAGGCACGTGAGCGACGGCGATGGAAGCAAGCATGGATTTCTCGCCGAGGAGGCGCCAGTTGTAGTTTTCATTCTTGGCGGCGAAGCCCTGGAAATTGTCGAGCGACCAGGTAATCGCACCGGCCGAGGAGCCCAGGAACGCCTCGCCAAGCCGCCTGACTCGCCGACCGCCGGGCATCCATCCCCAGGTGTCGTCACCTTTGAGAGGATCGGCATATCGATAGCGGACGAAGCCGCGGCCACGGTCCTCTTGCGGCGCCAGAAATGGATAGAAGCCGATCAGCAAAAGCCGGCCGCTGGTCAGGAAATCGGGGTCGGTGGGCATCGGCTCGACCTCGGTGCGGCCGACGAGGTTGTAACTGGCCAGATGGCCGAACTCGTAGTAGTTGATTGGAACGTACGGCCGATTCAAGCCCGTGTACTCGCTGATGCAACTGAAGTCGCGCGCATCATAGTCGTCGGTGGAAGTGGGGCGAAAGGTGTCGTTCCACATCAGCTTGGTCCCGGCGGTGGGATCGTTCGGATCGATGAACGGGAAGGGCAGGCCGGCCACGTATCCCACCAGGCTCCGATGGTCGTTGGAAAGCCGGACCTGCGAGGAATATTTCTCGGTGGCGTCGCGATAAGGCGGCGGCCATTCGATGCGTTCGGTTGGGACGATTTGCATGCTCATGCCGCGGGTTATCCTGAGATAAACTCCGGGCGACACCAGCTCCCTTGCTTTGTCCGCGTTGCGGTCGGTGATGACGTCTCCGGGCCGCACCTGGGCCGTGGCAGAGTTCGGCGCGGTGAGTTGGGTCAAGAGCGCCAGCATCACGATCGCAATCAGTCGAACGAGCGTGGGCGGTGCGTTATTGGGTCTGTTCATCGTGTTCATAGGGTATCCCTTGCGTACTGAATTCAGCCCCCGAGGACGTGCATTCCTACATTTCCGCGATCCGTTGACGCGGAACTTTCGACGAAGCCGGGGGACTTATTCCGGATCGCCGCTTCCATCCGCGATTCAAGCAACTCCGGATCGACTGCGGGGCGGATCGCGCTCTTGAGATCGACGCCGGTGGGCGAGAACAAGCACGCGAACAGCCTTCCATCGGCTGTGAGCCGGATGCGATCGCATCGCGCGCAGAACGGATTGGAGATGGTCGAAATTACACCGAGGCGGAAGTGTCCGTTCAAGAGATAGTAGCTGGCCGGTTCTTCGGTGCGCGCAAGCGGCTTGATCTCGAAATCCCGCGCCAGGAGCGCGACGATCTCGCGCTCGGTGAAGACTTTATCGGCACTCCAAAGACCGCGACTGTCCAGAGGCATGAACTCGATAAAGCGCAGAGGGATGTTGGCGCGATATGCCCAAGCAGCGAGCGCTGGAATTTCGGTGTCGTTAGTCCCGCGCATCACCACGGCGTTGAGTTTCACCGGCAGTCCGGCCTCACGCGCACTGTCGATCCCACGCAGAACCTCGCGCAGGTCGCCGCCGCCCGTGATTTGGTGAAATCGGTCGGGAGACAGCGAGTCGAGGCTGACGTTGACGCCGTCGAGGCCTGAGTCCGCGAGTTCCTGCGAGTAGCGCGCGAGCAGGGCGCCGTTGGTCGAGAGCGAGACGCGCCGAAGTCCGGAGGCTCGGAGGCTCCGGAGCATGGACACGAATCGGGGAGCACCGATCCGCAGGAGAGGCTCGCCGCCGGTCAGGCGTATCTGCTCGACTCCGAAGCGACCAACGAAAACGGCGGCCAGACGATGGAGTTCTTCGAGGCTGAGGACTACTTCTCTGGGACCCCAGACCGGACACTCCGGCATGCAGTAAACGCAACGGAAATTGCATCGATCAGTCAGCGAGATGCGCAGTTTCTTCATGGTGCGGCCGAATCGGTCGCGCAGATGCGACGGCTGAGTTCGGGCGGTTGCGCTTTGGTTATCTGTCAGCATCTCAGAAAGGAAACCCTCCGAAGCGCAGAAAACCGCCGATCAGGATCACGAGCGAAGACGAGATTACGTTGTAGCGCGCCAGACGCTTCATCCACTTCGCATAGTCCATGGCGGAGGTACGAGAGCCCTCGACCTGCTGACGGGTGGCATCGTAGGGAAGTTTCACCACGACGCGCGGGCGCAGGTAGAAGGTCAGGATTGCGGCGGTGACTATCAAGCTAAGCCAGATCGTCATCATCGAGAGCAGGGCGGCGCCGTAACCGGTGAGGTAGAAAGCCGGGTCGAACAACGACGAAAAAGTGCCCAATCGCCACAGCAGCAGGAGTCCGCTCAGCGGGGATCCGAGCAGGGCGATCCAGTTCAGCCAGGCGAAGTCGGTGCCGAGCTTGTCGCCGAGCCGCGCCGCCTGTCCGGGCGGAATCAGATCGAGGCGCGGGGTCAAAAGGAAATCCAGAAACACGTTGGAGCCGACAAACACGGCCGCAAAAAAAAGATGAAACGAAACCAGAATTTGTAGGTCGAGAGATGAAGCTGCTTCTTTCACCTGCCACTCCGATAACTTCCGACTCGAATGGTTTGCACGTCGTTGGCGAGCGCCTGCGCGCATTGCGTCGGCCTGCCGCTGACGTGGACGGCGCGCCGCGCCCAATTCCCGCAATAGTCACACTGGTTGCAATCGAGCAAACAATGGTCGTCCTGGAAGAAGCGCAGGAAGCCGTCGAGCTGCGCATTGTCGATTCGGACGTCCAACGGCTCAGGCTCCTCGCCGAAGAGCTGGTGAGGGGGCTGGATGCCGACGAGGAGGCGGGCGATGTCATCGCAGTGCCGGGAGTGGTACGCATTGGCGACCATCGCGATCCAATCGGTGTGCGAGCTGGGTCCCTCTTCCATCTTTTCACGGCCGGCAATCTTGAACAGGTCGATGCCCAAGTTTTCGTAGATGGCGAGATCCTCGGGTCTGACCCATGGCGAGCGAAGATACTCGGCAGGGTCGTTGAGCTTGAGCAGCGAGCATCGGTAGTAGCAGTAGTCCACGTAGTATCGGCTGGTGATGCTTTCCGCCGAATGGGAAATCATATTGGAGTGATACTGGCGGATCGGACAGCTCAGCAGGCAGCCCTCATTGACCACCAGCGAGAGACGGCATCCGACGGCCTTGCGGATGGCCGCGATATGGCGGAAGTCGCGATTGACCTGGGGATCGAGATGAATGACGGTGGCGCCCAAGTCCTCGAAGAATTTCGCCTTGCGAGCGTCATTGACGGATGCGAGCACGGAGATGTGGAGCTCGAGAGCGGGGAAATTTTCGCGCATCAGCTCCATCACGAACGGATTGGCGGTGACCACAGCCGCCGCGCCGATATCGACCAGCCACTGGAGCCGCTGCAACAACTGGCCACGGCCTTCGTCCGAGTATTCCTTGTTTCCCAAACAGGTGGCGTTCATGACGTAAACGAGACGAATGCCGTGCTGCGAAGCTTGTGAAACATGAAGCGCGATATCGTCTTCGCTGGCGTCGGAGAGCATCTGCGAGGAGCGAAGCGTAGCCTCGCTGGGCAGGCTTCCGTAAATGTAATCGGGCTTGAACGGCGCAATTTGCGCGATGAGTTCGGGATCCCAATTGGTCGGGAGCATCAGTTTCATCGGCGCCTCCATCAGCTCCTGGGGAGTTGTATCTCGCGACGGTCGAGCACCTGGCGGAAACCCCAGTTGACCCTGAGGTCGCCGAGCCAGACGACTTCTGCGGTGGCGACCCCGAGTTGCTCGCGCAGGCGCGCTTGCAGTTTGGCCGGGTCGCGCGCCTCGCCTTCGACGGCGACGGTCAGGACGCCGGCGCGAGCGTTGGCCTCGCGAATCAGCAACACGTTGCGGCCCAGCAGCGCGGGGTCTTCCTCGATGCACATGCGGACGTCGTAGGCGGTGATTAGCCGGTCGCCGACGAGCACGCTGCTCTCGGGACGTCCGTAAATTTTCAGTCGGCAAAAACCACAACCGCAGGCGCATTCACCGGCCGCGAATGCGGCAATGTCTTCAGTGTCGTAGCGCACGAAGACGCTGCCGGCAGTGCTGAGCTTGGTGACGATCAGACGTCCGCGGACACCGGGCGCGACGCGAACGCCGGCGTCGTCGAGGACTTCGAGGTAGCAGACGTCCTCGTGCACGTGGGGAGCGGTATGCAATCGGCATTCGTCAATCGCAGCGCCTTCCTGCGTTCCACCGCGCTCGAAGACATCCTCGACTTCGAGGCGGTCGCGAAGGAACTCGCGCATGCGCGGGGTGAGCGGCAAACCGACGACGACGACCGAGCGTACTCCTTTGAATAGCTCGTGCGGCGGCCGACTCGTGGCGCCGTGGCTGCGTCGAATCAGGGAGAGCAGGAACGGCGCGGTGGTGGTGATGAATTCCGGGCGCTGCGAGGACAGCGTATGCAGGAAGGAGTCGGTGAACTCGGCGCCCATGCTTCCCCAGAAAAACGCGCAGCGGCCGCCCAAGCGTGCGATCGCGTGGGCCTCGCAAGCGGCGAGACGGTGCCATACCGGGCTCATCAAGAGGGCAGTCATCCCGGACTGGAATCCCGCCCAACGAAAGCCGCGCATGGTCGGCTGAATGTATGCTTCCTCTTCTTCCGCGCTCAGCCATACGAGGAGCGGAGCGCCGGAAGTGCCGCGGGTACTGAATGCGACGGGGCCCTGATGGGGATTGGTCCAACAGTCGCCGGCTTGCACAAGGTCATGCTTTGAAATCGTAGGGAAGCGCGCGAAATCTTCGAGCGAACGAAGCATCCCCGGTTCGACGCCAGCCCGGTCCCACAGTTTGCGGTAGAATGGAACCTCGCGGTAAGCGTGGCTTGTGACCTCGCGCAGACGGCCGGTCTGCCAGGCAGTCAATTGCGCACCCGAAAGGGTTTCGATGACATCGTTGCGTGCGCAGCTCGAAGTAGTGTCACGCATGGCCGATCACATGCCTCGTCCGCGAGGCGACCATCCGATGCACCAGTCGCGGATGCCCTCGGCACAGTGCGAAGGCGGGAACAGTTCGCCACGCGGCAGGCCGTAGGCTGGCGCGGGCATCCGGAGGTTGCGAATCATCCGTCCGGCGACATCGTAGAAGCCGTCGCGGAGGTGGAAGCACTCGCACTTGACGCACTGGGGTGCGAGCAGCAGGGCGTTTTCGACGTGCATAAAATAGCGCGACGGCGGGATGCGGGCTGGATTGAGAGCGGGCGGCTCGTCGCCGAACACCACAATTGTTTTCATCGTGCGCTGTGCGAGATCCGCAAATCCCTTTTTGCGCAGCTCCGCGGAAAGCAGCTCGAGCACGTCTTCTCTGATGACGAGCGCGTCGACGGCCAGTTGCGCCAACAGAGCGGGAGTGAGGGTGACGCGCTCCGCGGAAGCGTCGAGGCAAATGAAGCGGCCATCGATACGTTCGGCGACACCGCGTCGAAGGCCCGGCATCAGCAGACTCGAGCCGAGAAACGATATGGGACTGCTGCCGAAGTCCTGAACCGCGATCGTCGCGCCGTCCGGGATGCCCATCATCCGGTAACACCAGGCGAGATGCTCGGCCCAGATGTCGAGGTCTCCGGCACCGAAGGCAAGACGGCCGCCGGGAACGTCGAAGCACAGATATGGATTCTCAGTTGGCACCGGCGGCTCCCAGGCCGTCAAACGGGGCGCCCTGCAGGACAACCACGCCAACATGATCCATCGTGGCGACCTGGCGCGTTCTTACTGCGGTGCCGGTTTTGACACCGACGTTGCGGGCAGGCTCGACGTAGCCGACCATCGCGGACAGCGCCTCGACGCCAACCTCCGCCTGATCGAGCATCTCCCACGGCACGATCGAAACTTTGCCACTATCCGGATCGATCGGAATCAGAGAGACATTGACCAGCGGAAATCCGTGTCCATGCGGCGGAATCCAGGTCGGATGAGCGGCGACCAGAGGGCCGACCTCGGGCAATCCCCAGAGCGGAAAGATCGGGCGGCCGGATAGCGCTTCCATCCGCCGCCGCCATCGTGGCGCGAAAGATCCCGTCGATACAAAGACATAGGCAGACTGACTAATCATCGGCGGCGTCCGATTCGCCGCCAACATTGCGTCGGCCTGGCTTCGTTGAATGATCATATAGGCGTCATTGGTGAGGTCGGCCAATTCGCCGGAGTCGAACTGTTCGAGGCTGGCAAATACCACAGGCTTGCCCTGTGAAATGGCCAGCAAAATACCTGTCAGCATCTCCCAGGAGCCGATCGCAGGCTCGGTGCATACAAACGGGATCTCGCGCAGCCGAGGAATGAATGCCGCCATCGAGGCGGCCATCGCCGACACAGAGAAATGTGAATGCGCGACCAGCCCACGGCCGCTCGGAAGCAGCAGCGCGGGCTCCGTCGCGCGTATCGCCGTTCCCGCTTCGCTGAAGGTCCCTTGCAGTTCGCCTCTGGCGACCATGGTGACGCCCGCGGCCTGCGCAGGCCCGGAGCCATCTGAGGTGATGAGGGCAGAAGCGTTGCCCTCGGCAAGCCGGGCCGCGAGCTGGTCGGCGGAGTCCGCGGGATCTGCGAGCAAGACGCGGCGCCCGGCGAACAAACCGGCAAGGCACAGGCGCAGACTCTCGAGCGGATCAGGATCGGAGATCGCGATGGTGCCGGTGAGGCCGGCGGCCTGGATACCGCCGGCCAGACTCAGGGCTTGCTCGAGTAGTTCACCGTAACTGAGGCGGACATTTTTGTCCGCGACCGCGATTCGGTCTTTCATCGTCGCGAATCGCTGCCGGAACAGACGGCCGAGCGGCTGCTGCGCTACCGGAACTCGGCGCGGGATGCCTGCAGGCCAATACCAAGATGGCAACGCGCCGCCGACTTTGGACATGATTATCCCTGAAAGGTCGCCTTCTCGTACTCAATGTTGGTCTGCCTGTCGCTCTGCGATGGCGCCCAGCTAAACAGCGTGTACTCAAAATGCCGATAGCCGCCGGCAAAGTGGAGCCCTTTGGGCGGGCCGGGCATCAGGCCGTCTGCGGGCATGCCGTTGGGATGCTGATACGGCTCCCAGGCATGGTAGATGACCAACTGATCCGGTCGCACGCAGGACGACAGCTTCGCTCTCACCAGGAATTCGCCGTAGTCGTTGTATACGCGAATGAAGTCGTGGTCCTCGACGCCCCTTTCGAGCGCGGCAATATTATTGATGAAGGCGAACGGCTCGCCGCGATGCAGCTTCATCATTTCAAGCGAGGTATGCCAATTGGCGTGGATGCTCCATCGGACGTGGCCGCCGGTGATTCTCAGCGGCTGATGGCCGCCGATGTCGGGAGGCCGCTTAAAGCGGACGAGAGCCTCGTCCGCCTCGATGAAGTAGGGGTGGTCGATGTAGAACGCGATGCGCCGGGTGGTGGTCGCGTATGGAACCTTCAGTTCCACCTGGTCTCTCATCGGCACGTGAACGTGGCGCGCGACCATGTCCGAACTTTGGCATACGATACCGTGCCAGGGCGGACGACCGCTCAGCCAGGCCTTGCCGTTCTTGCGCATGTTGGCGAGGCTAAGGTCCTCGCCATCGAGCGTCGTAAGCCAGCCCATCTCGCCGAGCGCATGCAGGCAGTCATCGACCATGCGCTCTTCGTCGGCGTTGGTCTCGCCATAGCGGTTGCCGTAGGTCGCCCGCCAGTACAGGTCGTCGACGATGACCTCGCGGTTTTCCCCGGCCTGGTACTTTTCGATGCCGCGGGCCTTGAGGTGCTTCGCGATGCTGCCCAGCACGCCAAGCGCAATCTGGCGGTCCGATCGGGACTCTCCCTGCATCGGCACCGACTGGTCGGTGAAGCATAGCAGGCGCGTGTCGGGCGTCGAGTACTTTACATCCGCATACTCATAGTAAGAGGCGGACGGCAATACATAGTCGGCGTAGAGGCCGGTAGTACTCCAGCGGGGATCAAAGACGACGATCGTTTCGAGCTTCGGCCATAGGGTCTTTATATAGGTATTCATTCCGCCGCGATGACGGCGCAGCGGATTCGATCCTGACACGAACATCGCACGGGGCGTGACTGGCTGATCGAATCCGTCCCACCAGCCCTTGGCGACGGCGTCTTCGGCGTAGTCACTGATCTTCTTGTCGGTATAAGGATCGTGCAGATGCTTGTCCCAGACTTCCTTGTAACCAGCGTGGCGATACCAGAGAAAAACCCCGGGCGTGAGCGTGCCCGACGCCTTCATGCCCTCATGCGCCGCGCCGTTGGCGGCCTCGACCGGCGGCATGGTGGGGTCCATCTTAAAGCGCGTCTTGTAATCCTCCATCATCAGCTGGGTCAAGGTCGCGGCCGCGGCGACCGGGTTCGCCGATTCGATCACCTGCTTCGGCATCCCGGCGACAGCCGCCATCGAGGCCACCACCTCGGTTCCCGGCGACCAGCCCTGAGTGCCGGTGCCCGGTTTGCCGATGCTGCCGGTCAGCGCAAGGATGTAGCAATACGAGCGCTCGAGCAGATCGCCGTGATAGAGCTTGCCGGTGATGAAATTGATATAGCCGAAAATCTTGCGGGGCGGCCGGCATAGCTCGGCGATCTGCTGGAGCGTGTCCGGGTGAACACCCGACATCTGGTGGACCTTGTCCGGCGTGTAGCCGTCAAGGCGTTCCTTGAGCAGGTTGAAAACGGATCGGACCTCGATGCTGGTCCCGTCTTTCAGGCGCACGCTGGTGCGCGTGTCGAGGGCATAGTCTGCCGCCATTTCAAGCGTGCCCTTGGGCATCTGCACGGGCTGTCCGGTCGCGCTGTCGATTGCGTAGAACTGTTCAGCGTCACCGCCCTCGCGCAGGTCGGACTCTCTCAGGAACCGGCCATCATCCGACCGAACCAGGATTGGCGCATCGGTCTGTTCCTTGACGAAGTGCTCGTCGATCCATCCCTTGTCGATCAGAATCTTTGCCACTCCGAGCCACAGCGCGGGATCCGCCGACCAGTCGATGGGCACCCAGATGTCGGCGAACTGGCATGTAGGATTCTTGTCCGGTGCGACGGCGATTATCTTGGCGCCGCGATAGCGGGCTTCCAGGAGGTAGTGCATGTCGGGAATGTTCGCATACACCGGGTTGGACATCAGGATGATGGTGTCGGGCAGGAACCAGTTCTCGATGCCGGGCGCGTGATGCATCTCGCCAAAGGTCAGCCATTGGCCGACCTTGAAGTCGCCGGTCACGAAGTCGAGATCGAAGCTCACGCCACCGAGTAACGAAGTCATGCCGGTGGTCGAGCCCTCGGCGGCGCCGCGAAACACTCCGATGCCGTTGGCGGCGTGGTCGTCAATCAGCGCCTTGGGGCCGTACTTCTGGATGACACCGGCAATCTTGTCGCCGATTTCCTCGAAGGCCTGATCCCAGGAAATCTTTTCCCATTTTCCGCTGCCGCGCTCGCCCGCCCGCTTCATCGGGTGCAACACTCTGTCGGGTCCGTACATCGCGCGCGAATGTTGATAGCCCTTCTGGCATCCGCGCGGATTGTAGTCGGGCACCTTCGATTCGGGGTCGTCGAACTCCGGATAGGTGCACGAGATCTCCTCGCGAATCACTCTGCCGTCCTTGGCATAGACCCGGAATGGACAACTGCCGGGGTAGCAGTTCACCCTATGGGTACCCCACTTGCAGCTATCCCATTCAAAATATTGGCGCTGCTCATCCACGGAGTCGCGTCTCGCCGCTGAAGTCGGGGACTTATCCGATTCGTCTGCCATTTTTCCAGCCTCCGCGACTACGCCGGGAGATTCGCCTTTTCGAAGTCAATGTTGGTCTGCCGGTCCGACTGCGAAGGAGCCCAGTTCCACAGGGTGTATTCGTAATGGCGGTAGCCGCCTGCGAAGTGCAGGCCCTTGGGCGGGCCGGGCAGCAGGCCATCGTAGGGCATCCAATTTGGATACTGATACGGCTCCCACGCGTGGTAGATCACGAGCTGGTCGGGCCGGGTACAAGAACTGAGCTTCGCCCGGGTTATGAAAGAGCCGTAGTCATTGTAAACGCGGATATAGTCATGATCCGCGATGCCCTTTTGCTTCGCGACGGTGTCGTTGATGAAAGCAAAGGGCTCACCGCGATGCAGCTTCAGCATCTCGTAGGACACTACCCAGTTCGAGTGAACGCTCCATCTGAGGTGTCCGCTGGTAAGCCGCAAGGGTTGCGGGCCGCCGATGTTGGGTGGCTGCTTGTAACGGACGAGGTGCTCATCGGCCTCGATGAACCACGGATGGTCGAGGTACAGCTCCATTCGCCGGGTAGTGGTGGCGTATGGCACCTTTTGTTCGATCTGATCGCGGAAGGGCCAGAATATCTGGCCTGGAACGATGTCCGCGTTCTGGACCACGGTCGCGTGCCAGGCGGGGCGCCCGCTCAGCCACGCTTTGCCGTTCTTGCGCAGGTTGGCGAGCGTGAGCTCCTCACCGTCGAGGCTTTCGAACCAGCCCATCTTTCCGAGCGCGTTATAGGTGTCGTTTACCAGACGTTCCTCGTCTTCGTTGGTTTCGCCGTAGCGTCCTCCGAAGGTGCCCCGCCAGTAGAGCTCCTTGACGACGATCTCCCGGTCACCGGACTTGTACTTTTCCACGCCTCGCTTCAGTAGATGCTCCTGAATGCGTTTGAGCAGGGCGAGCGTGATCTGGCGATCGGACCTGGACTCGCCGAGCATCGGCACGGTCTGGTCGGTGAAGGTGCTGAAGCGGGTCGCCGGCGTCGAGTACTTGGCATCGGCGTACTCATAGAACGATGCGGCCGGCAGCACGTAGTCAGCGTAGAGTCCCGTGGTGCTCCAGCGCGGATCCAAGACCACGATTAGCTCGAGCTTCGGCCACAAGGTATTCAGGTAGGTGTTCATGCCGCCGCGGTGCCGGCGGAGCGGATTCGATCCGGATACCAGCATTCCCTTTGGAGTGATTTCCTTGTCGGGGTGTACGAACCCCTTCCACCAGCCGTTGGCGAGCGATTCCTCGGCGTACTGGCTGATTTTCTTGGGCGCGTTCGGGTCGTCGAGGAACTTGTCCCAAACCTCCTTGTACCCGGCGTGGTGGTACCAGAGCCAAACCGGCGGCGAGAGTGTGTTGCCCATCCTGAGGCCTTCACGGAGCGCACCCAAAGCAGCCTCGGCCGGAGGTATAGTCGGGTCCATTTTGAAATATGTCCGATAGTCCTCCTGGATCTTCTGCGACATATTCATCGCGTGAAGCAATGGATCGCCGGTCTCGAGCACCTCGTTGGGCATCCCGCCGACGACGGCGGCGCCGCCGATATACTCGGCTCCGGCCGACCATCCGCGCGATCCCGTGCCGGCCTTGCCGACGTTTCCGGTGAGCGCGAGCATGTAGCAGTAGGAGCGCTCGAGCAGATCGCCATGGTAGAGCTTGCCGGCGTTCCAGTTGACGAAGACGAAGACCTTGCGCGGCGGCTTGACGAGTTCGGCCAACTGGGCGAGCTGATCGGGGTGGACACCCGATATCTCGTGGACCTTTTCGGGCGTGTATTCCGCGAGTCGCTTCTTGAGCAGCTCGTAGACGGTTGTGACCTCGACCTGCTTCTTGTCCTTGAGGGTAACTTTCCAGTTGCCCTCGAGCGCGCAGTCGAAGGGCAGCGCCAGCGTGCCTTTGGGCAGCGGCTCGGGTTTGCCGGTGGCGGTGTCGATGGCGAAGAACTGCTCCATGTCCGCGCCCTCGTGCAAATCGGCCGCGCGCAGGAACCGCTGATCGTCCACGCGGACCAGCACCGGGAGATCGGTCTGCTCCTTCATGAACTCGAGGTCGAGCCATCCCTTATCGATCAGGATTTTGCAGACGCCGAGCCACAGGGCCGGGTCGGCCGACCAGTTGACCGGCAGCCACATGTCAGCGAACTGGGCAGTGGCATTTTTGTCGGGCGCGATCGCGACCACTTTGGCGCCGCGATAGCGCGCCTCGAGAATATAGTGGATGTCGGGAATGTTCCCGTAGGCCGGATTGGAAAGAGCGATGACGGTATCAGCGAGGAACCAAGTCTCGATTCCCGGAGCGTGCTGGAATTGCCCGAAGGTCAGGTACTGGCCGGGGTTGAAATCACCGATGAGAAAGTTGAGATCGTAGCTGACCCCACCCAGGCGCGACACGAAGCCGGTCGAGGCACCCTCGCCGCCGCCGCGCAACACGCCGGCGCCATTGGTTCCATGGTCGTCGGAGATCGCCTGCGGCCCGAATTTCTGGATTATGTCGGCGAGCTTGCCAGCGATTTCATCGTAGGCCTGGTCCCAGCTAATCCGTTCCCACTTGCCGCTGCCGCGCTCGCCCGCCCGCTTCATCGGGTATAACAGCCGGTCGGGGCCATACATCGCTATCGAGTGCTGGTAGCCCTTCTGACATCCACGCGGATTGTAGTCGGGCACCTTGTAGTCGGGGTCGGAGAACTCGGGATAGGTGCACGAGATTTCCTCGCGAATCACATGGCCGTCCTTGGCATAGACGCGGAACGGGCAACTGCCCGGATAGCAGTTGACGCGATGGGTTCCCCATCGACACTTATCCCATTGCCAGTACTCCTGAGTGGCTTCGGCCGCCGTTTGGTTGGCCACAGGATTTTCTTCGTCCTTGCGCTTGCTCATGACTGGAGCCCCTTCCCGGCCTTGAGCCCCTTGCCGGCGTCGGTACCCTGCTCGATCGGGTCAACCGGAGCTTCGACCTTGAACGGGGTGAAGGCCTCCGCCCATTTGTAGATGATGAGCAGGTCCATCAATTCGGATTGTTCGCCGCGCTCGGCGCGCGCGCGATGTTCCTTGAGCGTAACCATCGCCTGGTCAAGACCGGGTCCGAAGTACTTGCGAAGAAGATCGGCCGGAATATCGGCCTGACCGGTCGGCTTATTGTCGGCGCCGAAGGTCGTTGGCCGGATGAACGGCGGTATGTAGTAAACATTGGGACCGGTGTTGTAGTCGGGACGCAGTGGCAGGGCGACTTTGTATTCGTTGACGAGCTTGGCGACGAAGCTCTCCTTGTCGTCGAGGTAACCGAAGTACATCCCGCGCGCGGGGCAGCTCTTGGCGCATACCGGAGCGTAGTTGTTTTCCACGCGGCCCGCGCAGAAGTCGCACATCTCGTAGGTGCCTGCCACGATGTTCTCCATCGGAATCTTGTAGGGGCATTCCGCTGCACACAGGCCGCATTCGTCGCACGAACTCGGATCGATGACGACGATTCCGTCCTCCTCGCGCTTGTGCAGGGAGTTCTTGTGCCCGTTCCCCTGGCTCGACGGCATGCCGCCGCCGCGTGCGAAGTGATCCTGGCAGACGGCGATGCACGGAGCGTCGGTGCAGTGATTGCAGAGCCGGGGCATATAGAAAAAGTACCCGTTCGGCCACTGGCCGGCGCCCTGGTCTTCCTCCCAAATCGGTCCCCATTTCACCGGCTCGCCGGTTTCCTTGGTCACCGGATGCAGGTACTTGGCGCCGACCGGATTCGTATAGACCTCATCCCAGTTGAAGTTCCACGTACCGCCGTAGTCGCGCACCCGGTCGGGAACCTTACGTCCCAGCTCCATCCATCCCTTGGGCCACCCCTCGCCGGGCTTGGTTTCGCACCATATGTAGCGGAGCATCTCGGTGCCGGGATGGTTAAGACGGTGAGTGCTGCAGGCGACGGTGCAAGTCTGACACCCGATACATTTATCGAGGTTGATCACCATCGCGAGTTGTCTTTTGCTCATGGCACTGCCTCTCTGATTTTTTTATGCTGACGTAAATGAAGCCCCGGTCCCTCGTTTGAAGGCGCTGGCCTTCAATTCGAACGCGTCCCGTCGCACCCAGGCGCGTGACCGCGCCCGAGCGTGACGCCCCTCAAGAAGGCGTCTCAACTTGTATTCGGCTTGAGCATTTCACCTCGCGGGTCATTAGCAATCCTCAAGAACGCGGTTGGGTTTCACTCATGCACTGCTCGTGCCATACGGTGCCGGCGCGGGTGGCTGCTGATTTCAATTTCTTCGCTAACTGTGGCGCTTATGGCTACAGCCGCGATGGTTCCATCCGCACCATTTTTTTCCTGAAGTACGGGTTCATGCGGCGGCGGAGGGCACGCGTCGGAGCGGAACCCGGCGCACGCGAGTCGGGGTCCGGACCCATCCTCATCAGTCCCTAACACTCGTTAGGCTAGGAAGATAGAGATGGGCTAGGTGTCAAAGGTGCAACTCAGGTGTCAAACGTGCGACTGACGATAACCGGCGTGCGCCATGAACCTAACAGATGTTAGGCTGCGCAGCGGGGGACGGCAAATAACCTGGCAATCACGCGCGGCAGATAAGCATCCAGCCTCAGGCCGGGCCAGGAACCGCGCCTGCGGAGCCGGGCTTGCCCTTAGGCCAAAGCGTTTCGACTTCGCGCGCGAACGCGCCGTAAATCTCGTTTACCAGCTCGGCATGCCTGATCAGGATTCGCATGTCCCCGGTGATTTTGATCCTGCCCTTCAGTCCCGCGTCGATGAGATCGATCTGTCCAGCCGCGACCTCTTCGAATACCGATGCGGGAAGCTCGAAGATGAACTCGAAATCCTTGCGCGGCGGTGGCGCGTCGGCTTGCCGGTACTCGAGACATTTGCCGTCCGTGAACAAGACCACGAAGTTGCGCAACTCGCCGACCGGGAGATAGACCGAGCGCGGATCACCGACAATCTTCGCCAGCACGTGGAAGGTGCCCCGCGGGGAATTTTTATCGACTTCCGGATTGTCGTTGAGGAGCTTTTTGATCGCCTCGTACCATTCGGTTGTGTAAATCGCAGGCATGATAATCCTCTCGCGGCCGATCCGGTTCGCCTAATAGAGCCGATTTTCCCGCTGCCACTGCTTGGGCAGGCCGTAGTCGTGTGCAATGACCTTGTATGCGTTGTAGCCGCCGGCCGCGCTGATTCCTCCGCCGCCCGCGGACGCGCCGCACATGTAGAGTCCTTCCATCTCGCTGCGATAGATGTGCGCCCGCGGCATCCCGAAACTCATATAGCCGGGCCGTCCGTGCGAGAAATCTCCCTCGGGCATCGCGATCCGCCGTTCCATGTCGAGCGACACGTAAAGCTTGTCAGCGATTACATTCTTGCGCGTCATGTTGGGAGCGTAAGTGCTCCAAAGCGCCAGGAATTTTCCGTTGTAGTCGCGCCGGACGTTGTCCCATTCCTCCGGGCTCAGGCACGAAGCTTTCGGGAAAAAGAACCATCCGTTCATCGTGTGCATTCCCGCCGGCGCCTGGCTGGGATCCCACAGCGAGTTGACCCAGGTGCCGGCGCCGGGGCGGTCGGGGATCTGTCCGCCGTAGGCCTGCAGGATGTAGTCGGAAACCTGGTGGGCATCTTCGAATCCGACGATGGTGTAGAAGCACTTGTTGATGTCGGGATTGTGGCGCGCGGATTTGTAGTCGGGCGCCGTCCGCAGCGCGAACGACGGCGTGCCGAGCACGTGCTCGGGTCCAAACTTCCAATTCACCATCCGCTCTTTTCTGAAATCGCTGAGCTTGTCCCATCCGATGAGATCGACGAAGGTGGTTTTCGGATCGGCGTTGGAGGCGACCAGTTTGCGCGCCTCGATGGTGCGCCCGTCCTTGAGCCGCACGCCGGTTGCGCGTCCGCCTGAATTCAGAATCTCGACGACCGGGGTGTTGTAACGAAGGTCAGCGCCCGCCGCGAGCGCGGCGCTTGCCATCGCATGCGCGAGCGTATGCGTCCCGCCGATCGACATGTAGTGATTCGCGCACAGCCAGATCACGCACATCACGAATCCGAAGCCGTCGCCGGCGTGCAGGTTCGCGCCCCATTCCACGCACTGGCGATACAGGGTCGCGCGCATCTCGCTCGACTCGAAAACCTCATCGATGAGCACTTTCGGGCACTTGTTCATCTCTTGCGGCTTGAACCCGATGTCAACCCACAGCTGCAGCATCCGGCCCATGATGGCTTCGGTGCGCCCCCCCTCGAGCTGCACCTCGGACGAGGGCGGGCTGTAGAGCATCGCCGAAATATAGTCGTTGGCCGCCAGCACCTTGCCGCGGATCGCCGCGAAAGCATCGGCGTCGCGGCGCGAGTAGTGGGCGATACTGGCATGAGTCCGGTCCGCGAGTTCGGGCCGGTAGATGACCAGCGGCGGCCTGCCATCGGCAAAGGTAATTCCGACCTGCGCATCCGGTTTGATCACCCGGGCCCCGAAGCTGGGCAGGTCGAAGTCGCGATAAAAGGGCATCATCTCGATGAACTCCATGTACTGGGCATGGAGGTTGTGCCAGAAGCCGGGAACGGTCGCCTCATCGGTGTGTGCGCCGCCGCCTTCGTCGTGGCGCCGCTCGAATATCCCGACTTTCAAGCCTGCGCGCGCGAGATAGGCGCCGAGGCACAGACCGTTGTGGCCCGCCCCGATAATTACCGCGTCATAAGATGCGTCTGGCATGCAGCCCTCCTAATGGTTGCCCTCAGGGGCGAGCTTCATCAGCCGATGAACCCGAAGTGGAAAAAAAAGATTGCCGATCCGCGAGGTGACTTTCAGGCGGCCGCGGAGATGCTCGATCAGCGGATTGCTGCGGCCCTGCAGCAGCTTGGTCAGCGACTGGTACGAACCCGCGATAGTGGCGTCGAACGGCCCGGCGCTGCCGTCGCTAATCGCGATCAGATCGCCCCGAAAATCCACCGTCACCGAAGCATTGTAATCAGTCGCGGTCAGTCCGAGGCGGCCACGCAAACGCGACGCGCGTACGCGCCGCCGCGCCGAATCAGCGAGTTGCTGCTCGAGGAACTGCTGTACGATCGAGGCGAGCCCGCTGGTCGCGTCGTCATCGAGCCGCACCGGGATGTCTGCGATAGCGGTCATTTCCACCAGCGCTCGACGTGCTGATCCTGCGCGATAATCTCCAGTGCGTTGTAGGCCGGCGCGAAGGTCACGAACCCGTGAGGATGCTGTGTGGCGCCGCACATGTACAGATTCGCGATCGGAGTCCGATACTCTGAAAGAATCGGGCCGGGGCGACGGTCCAGCATGTTGTCGAGATCGATCAGCCCGCCGATCCAGTCGGCCTGAACCATATTCGGTATCCGCCGCGTGATGTCGAGCGGACTATAGGTCGCCCATTCGAGAAACGTGCTATCGCTCAGGTTGGGCGCTGCCGCTTTCCACACGTCGATGCAGCGCTGGCCGTATTCGCGGGAGATATTGTCCCACGCGGCCGGACCGCCGGCGGAGAGATTGTATGGCGCGATCTGGCGGAGCAGGCCGGTGTAACATCCGTCGGGCGCGTCGGTCGGATCGTAGAGCGAGTTGACCGCGGCGTTGGGCCGCGGATTCAAAAGTTTGCCGGCGCGCACATCGCGCCAATCGTCTATGAACTGCTTCTGATTTTCGTAACCGAGGTTAACCACCCAGGCCCGGTTGGCATCGGGATCGAATGAGGCCGCGCGATACTCAGGCTTCGCCGTCATCGCGAGATGGACGCTGAAGAACGTCGAATCCATGTGCGGAAAGTTCTTGACTTCGGCAGCCAGCGGAGCGGGCAGGTTCTCGCGCCCGACCATCTGGAAGAAAGTTTGCTCGAGGCTGATGGAACTCGCGACCAGACGCTTCGCGCGCACTTCGCTGCCATCTTCGAGGCGGACCCCGACCGCTTTTCCGTTCTCGACCAGAATCTTGGCGACGCCATGATTCAGGAAAACGCGCCCACCGGCTTGCGCGACCGCTTCCCATAATGAATGGGCGAGCGCGTGCGAACCGCCAACGCAGATGTGCCAGTTGTCGATCTTGCTCAGCAGCAGCGGGAACGAAACCGCGAGCCCTTTGCGATCGGTCGCATAACCCGCGAGCGACGCGTGAAATGAGAGATGAGCCTTGACTCGATCGTTCTCGAAATGGTGGTCGAGGAATTCGTTGATCGTCTGATGGCGCAAATGAACGCTCAGGTACTTGGCTTTTTCCTCGACCCCCCAGGCCACCAGCGCCTTGGTGATGTCCTTCATCGAGGGCGGCGGCGAATACATCAGGGTGCGCAAAATCAGGTCGCGGTAGCCACGCGCTTCTTCGTAGACCGCGCGAAAAGTGTCGGCGTCCTTGCGTGAAAAACGCGCGATCGATTCGCAGGTCTTGTCGAGATCGGTATGCACCACCAGTGCCGTGCCGTCCTGGAACACGCTCGCCATTTGCACCGGCGGCTGCACGTAACGAAGTCCATGGCGGGTGATCAGTTCGAGGTCATCGTAAACCGGGCAGATGCCGACCAGGGTGTGATAATTCGCGTGAACGTTGTGCAGGAAGCCCGGCCGCGTCAGTTCTTCGGTGCAGAGTCCGCCGCCTTCTTCGGTGCGCTTCTCGAAAACGCCAACGCTCCATCCAGCTTTCGCTAGGTAGCCGGCGAGCGCCATCCCGTTGTGACCCGCACCGATTATGACCGCATCATAGGTTGCATCGGACATCGAAGGCTACCTCGCTTACCGCATCTCTAATGGGCGTAGTTCGCCGCGGCCGCGGTTGTGAACGATCCCAAATTACAATGAAGGGCCGTTGACCGACGTCGCAGGTCAAACGCTGAATGACTGGAGGCTGGTGCAAACCGAGTCGTTTCGCAGCGGGGCGCGGATTCGGGTTGGTAGTGTCTCACCGGATTCTTTTGCACATCGTCGTTCAGCCGTTCCCGGCGATGACTCCTTCGAGATCGGCTGCGCCACCGCATGCACACGCCTAGCGAATTGCGTGCCAGCGCACCGATCGGGTGGCGATGGCCGATCTAGCAGCAGCGTCACGATGTTTCGGGAGTGCGTCCGATTCCGGCGGCGGATCATGCGATCGCCCGCCGCGCTATCGTGTATCCGATCGCATCACTCCGGGTGCCGATGAACCCGGATGAACCCGATTGATGCTGCGGGACGCGCGTTCAATCTGCCGGTCGCGCAATCTTTGTGCTCAGCGCAACAATTCCAGCGACCTTACTGCTTGCCGTTCGCCTCAGGATTCAATCGCGACGGCAGCCGCATGCTTGGTCGGATTTGAGGCTTTGGTCTTTTTTCTCGATCGAGCCTTCTTGACGGCAGTTGCCACTGACTCTCGAGCATCTGCAGTCATTGTGTCCGCATGCTGTACGCCGTCGAGTCTGAGCCCAGTTTGCTCAGGTTTGGCAAAAACCGCGCTCGGAACAAAACTCGGTCGATCGTCGCCCTTCAGGTGGATGTCGCGGAGTTCAAGATAACGCATTCGGGTGGTGCTGATGCCAACGAAGACTGGTCCATCGATTCCGTTTTTCCCGACTGAGCGACACTCGAAGCGGGTATTGATTATCGGAAAGGGATTTCGGGCAGCGATGGACAGCACGGAACCGGGCCACCACCTGCCTTTGCCCACGCGGACGATCCAGACCCAGACAGGAGCACCTGGGCTAAGTTCGCAGATCCGATGAACTTCCATTTGGTAGTCTTCCCTCCACCTCAGTTCTTACGTCGATGACTTTCGGCCAAGAGCGGAAATTTCTGAAATACGAATCGTATGTCACGGCAGGTTTCTCGGGCCCTCGATTGTCGCCGAGCTGCCCAAATCGCGCTCGGCGTCAGAGAGAGCCGCGAAGATTGAGCCGGCGTCGACGGCGGCCATCAAGGTTCGCAGCGTTGCAGGCCGCGAACACATCTGCGGCAGCTTTGCCAGCCAGGGCAGGTGCAGTTCGTGATACTTCAGGCCGAGTACGAAAAACAGATGAGTGGGCTTGCCGTCGAGAGCGTCGAAATCGACGCCGCCGCGCGATCGGCCCAAGATCATGAACGGTTTGACTACGTGCTCGGGATGGCGATTGAGCGTGTGCAGGAAAGCGAGTCCGTTACCGATCGCGCTCGGCATGATGTTCTCGCGCTCGATGAGAGCGCCGACGAACCAGGTCTTGTCCCTCACCAAATTCAGCCGGCTGGCCAGATTTGCCAGCTCCTCGATGACTCCGGTTTTGGTGTTGGCCTCCAGGTCGGGAATTATGTGGCTTGGCTGAAAGCAACTCGCGAGATCCAGCATTCTGCGCGCCGCGGGCGCGCCTCCGGAAACGTCAACGCTCCGTGGCGTGACTCCCAGCATTTGATCGTCGAGCCAAGCGTCCAGCATCGCCTTGCGGAAGCGCCATTGATTTCCGATTTTGACTCCAGGTAACTCCCCCTCGGAAACCAATTTGAGCACCGTTCGCTCGTTGAGGTTCAGGTAATCGGCGAGTTGGCGAACCGTCATCAACCGATCTGCCGATTCGCGGGAGCCTTCCGTCGCTCGACGGACAATGTTTGACACGTGCGCAAGATTACCTAGAAATTCCATACAATACAACCGATTACTCAAAATTCGCAGTAAAAGTGCATACCGTTCGAAAACGCGCCTGCGAACCTTTGCCCGGGCGAAGTGAAGCGAAGATAGAACGCGGCCGAAACGGCGCTGTCGTCGTCGGCTGGACACGGCCTTGCCGGATTGGCGAATATCTCTGAGCAGCCTTGGGGTACCAGAGAGTACGAGAAGAGAGAGAGTCAGCTTGGACAAGGTTTCAGTACTGGCGAGCGGTGGCCTGGACAGCTCGGTTTTGATCGCGAAATTGGCAACCGGCGCCGAAGTTTACCCGATCTACGTGCGGTGCGGCTTTGCATGGGAAGAGATGGAGCTCGACGGCCTTCAATCCTTCCTCGACGCGCTCGACAACCCGAACGTGATGCCGATAACGGTGCTCTCCGCCCCCACCGACGTTTTGTACGGCGACCACTGGAGCGTGTCGGGGGCGAGCGTTCCCGGCGCCGACGAGCCCGACGAGAACACGTACCTGCCGGGCCGCAACATCATACTGATTGCGTTGGCGGCGGTTTGGGGCAGCACGCACGGCGTCTCACGCATCGCGATCGGATCGCTGGGCGGCAACCCTTTTCCCGATGCTACCCCCGAGTTCTTTGAGAGCTTCGCCCGCGCCCTAAGCATGGGACTGGGACGCAATGTGATGGTCGAGGCGCCGATGAGAGGTCTCCATAAGGACGACCTGATCAGGATGTTCAAAGACCTGCCACTCGAGTTGACCTTGACCTGCATGGCGCCTAAAAAGGGCGCTCAGCATTGCGGGCAATGCAACAAATGCCGCGAGCGTCAGCTCGCCTTTCGCAACGCGGGCGTCGTGGATCGCACGGTTTACTGCAGGGGTGACCCCTGCACCCAACGTTAAGGCCGCGCTCCGTTGTCGGCGGCATGAAGGAAGAATCACCTGCGCGGTGGGCGGCAGGGGCTGCGGCCCCTGCACCCGCAGTGAAAAGAGAAACGATAAGATGCGGGACTTCGTCCCTGTTAGGACAAGTTAGTGGGAAGAGACGAGATGCGGCTGCTCTTTGTGTCATCCCGACCGAAGCGGAGGGACCCCGGGGGTTGCCTCTCCCGCAGCATTGGTTTGAAACGGAAATTTCTGGCCATAGCTCTCGTGCTCCTACAGATAGGTGTGCTGGGAGCTTGCACCTCTCATCCTGCGCCTGGTGCAAAGCCCAATTCTGCATTTCGAGTCGCACTACTCACGCCCGGACCGGTTAGCGACGCGGGCTGGAATGCGGCTGCGTATGAAGGACTCGAGCTGATCAAGACCAGGCTCGGCGCCGACACCGCCCTGGTGCAGACCAAGTCGCCCGCCGACTTCGAGGACGCATTGCGCGACTTCGCCTCGCGCGGATTCGAGCTTGTCTTCGCTCACGGCTTCGAGTACACCGATTCCGCCATCGAGGTAGCGCGAAGTTTTCCAAATACCTGCTTTGTGGTCAGTTCGGGAAGTGAGTCGTCCGCAAATGTCGCGTCGATAACCTTCAATGTCGATCAGGCAACCTATGTGGAAGGCGTGCTGGCAGCCGGAGTCTCGAAGACCGGAGTCGTAGGCGCGGTCGGCGGGATAGAACTGCCGTCGATACGATTGTTCTTCGAGGGCTTCAAGCGGGGCTTTCTTTCAGTACAGCCCAAAGGCCGTATTCTGATCAGCTATACCGGCAATTTCGACGACGTCGGTGCGGCCAAGGAAGCGGCGCTTGCGCAAATCAGCCAGGGCGCCGACGTGCTGATTCACAATGCCGACGCGGCCGGCCTTGGCGTCTTCATTGCGGCCGCACAAGCGCACGTCTTCGCCTTCGGCGTATTTAACAACCAAAACGGCGTCGCCCCGGACGTCGTCATGGCCAGCGCCGTGACTTCGACGCCGCTGGCTTTCCTGAAAATCGCAACCGAGGTCAAAGAGCAGCGCTTTCATCCGGGGATGCTGGAATTTGGAATGCAGGACGGGATGGTGAGCGTGGTGTTCAACCCCAAGCTCGAGTCGCAGATTCCCGCGGCCGCACTCCAGCGCGCGCGCAAAGTCGAGCATGAGCTGGCGACCGGCCAACTGGTTCTCCCGCCAACGCTCAACCCCGGTAAACCATGACAGCCCACAAGTACGCATTTCAGCGCCGCCGGCGCCGAGGTTAAATTCATGAAATTCGGACTGTTCGGAATCAACATCGGAGCTTGTGCGTCGCCCAAGTGTGCCGCCGCAGTCGCACGCGCGGCCGAAGACGCGGGTTTTGAAAGCGTGTGGACGGGCGAGCATGTAATCCTGCCCGACCCGCAGGCGCCGCCCTCGCCGGTGGCGGCGGACTACCCGATGCTCGACCCTGCAGTCGCGCTGGCGTTCATCGCGGCGCACACGACGAAGATTCGCCTGGGAACCGGCATCATCATATTGCCGCAGCGAAATCCCGTGGTGCTTGCCAAAGAGCTTGCCTCGACGGACGTGTTGTCAAACGGCCGGCTGATCTTCGGTATCGGCGTTGGATATCTGAAGCCCGAGTTCGAGGCGATTGGCGCGCCGTTCGATCACAAGGGTGTGCGTGCGGAGGAATGGCTGGCGGCGATGATCGCGCTGTGGTCGATGCCCAAGCCGGAGTTCAGCGGCAAGTGGATCAAGTTCAAGGGCGTAAATGCGATGCCGCGGCCAGTGCAGAAGCCGCATCCGGAAATTGTCTTCGGAGGGCATTCGACCGAGGCCTACAGCCGGGCGGCGCGCCTGGCCAAAGGATGGTACGGGTTTGCGCTGGACCTGGAGGCGACGGCGAAGTGCGTCGAGGGGCTGCGGACGGCATGCAAGGCGGCGGGCCGTCGCTTCGAAGAGCTGGAGGTAAGCGTCACTCCGGGTCCACGAGTGAAGGTCGATCGCGACACCGCCAAGCGCTTCGCCGACCTAGGCGTGAGCCGGCTTATTTTGCTGCAGCGCGGCGCGGACGAAGCGGCGCTGCTCGAAGGCGTTGGCGAGACCGGGCGCGACTTGATCGGCAAGGTGTGAGGTGTGAACCCGCAGTCAGCCTCGGATTCGAGCTGGTCAAAATAGGACGACGAGTGTCTCAAGAGCGCGACGGCGGTCATTGATGGTTCGGGTTCACGGCGGGATCGGCATTTTTCTGCCGAAGCGCCAAAATCCTACCGCCTGCGGCGGTTAATCTTGGCAGCAGGCCGCTTTATTCGGCTGACATTTCTGTGCGCATCCATCCGGCACGCATGTTGCGTTAACCCTCTTCAAGAGGGGCTTGGGTAATCGCACGAATCAATAAAACGGATCTGAAAAAGGGGAGCTGACAGATGTTGAAAAACGACAGCAGTCAAGTACTGACGGTTAAGGAACTCTCGGATTATCTGAAGGTTCATCCGTCGACAATATATCGGCAGCTCAAGCGCGGACGGCTGCCGGCGTTCAAGGTCGGCAGCGACTGGCGCTTCAATATCGAATCGATCGATCGCTGGCGTCTGGATCAGGATGCGGTCAAAGCGATGTAGGACTGTCCGCGGCGCATAGCGAAGAAAGGTGGGGAGTCCGGGGGGAAAGAGGGGAGTCACGCAAAGGGGCGTCCGAGAGGACGCCCGGCGTGGCTAATTTCGGCCGTCGCGGCGAGGCCGGCCAACCAGAGACAAATTCGAAAGGAACAAATATGCGTTTGACTATTGTAGCCGGAGTGATCATGGGCGTGGCGTTGGCGATCCAGTCGGTGCTCGGCGCTCACGCCAGGGCCAAAGTCGTACATGCGGCGAGCGCTGGTCGCGTCCACGAACGCGCGCCGTGGTATGTCGCAATGAATGATGGGCACAGCGCTGGGTATAGCGCGGGTACGCGCGGCAATCGCGCGGGGCGGCCGGGAGCGAAGCTGATTTGATCGGGCCGAGAGCTGCCGGTAATTCCGGGACTAAAGTTTGCATCGTGTCATTCTTGTATGACGTTGTGGGCAATGGAGCAGTGGATGAGGAAGAGGGCTGAGGGTCGAGGGGCCAGGGGCTGATCAGACGGTTCTGATCGCGCCGGTCGAAGTCTCGTCGGCGGGACCGACGAAATCGAACGCGAGCCATCCGCGCAGCGGATCGACGCGGCTCACTTGCACCATTATCGGCATCTGATTGGGCAAGGTGGGCGCACCGTGCAAGGTTCCGCGCACGGCGAAATCAGCTAGTTCCGCGCTTTGGCCTTCGCGTGCGACGTAGGCAAGGATTGGTCCGTCAAGGGCGTGACGCTCGAGGTAGCGGAGAGTCCAGTAACGCTTGGCGCGCCGTTCGAGCTCGCGCCCGGAAGCCTCCGCATTCTCGGCGCCGGCGAGCACGGCAAGTAATTCATCGACGGTGTAAATCGGCGTTTGGTGGTCGCGATTCTTAAGCGCACCCAACAGCTGTCGCTGCAGGACCAAATCGGCGTAGCGACGGATCGGTGAGCTCAACTGCGCGTAAAAGTCGAGTCCGATTCCGGCGTGGTATTCCGGGTGCAGCGACAGGCGCGGGCGCTGCGACGCCAGATCGCCGCCAAGTTGCGGCTGCACACGGTAAATGATCGGAATCCGGTTCGCGGCGGCGTAGCGAGCGGCGACGAAATTGCTCAACACCATGAACTCCGCCACCAGCGTGCGACCCGGTGACGCGTTATCGAGCACGCTGATTTCCACGTCGTCGCCGCGCACGCGGACCTTCGCCTCGCGGCGCTGCACGAGGACTGCGCCGGCGGTGCGCCGCCGCTGACGAAGCTGGATAGCGGCGCCGTGCAGACTGGAGACGGTAGCGGCGGCGTCGTCGGCGCAGGTCCCTGACTCGAGAATGCGATCGACCTGGTCGTAGTCGAGTCGGCGCATGATTGGAATTCGCGCGGGATAGATCGAGGCTTCGACCAGCTCGCCGTCGGCCGACAGCCGCACGTCGGTGGTCAGCACGGGGCGATCTTCGCCGGCGATCAAACTCGCGGCGCGGCATGAAATCGGATCGGGAAGCATCCTGATGGTTGTTTCAGGCAGATAAACCGTGGTTGCGCGCGCGGCCGCCTCCTGGTCCATCGCGCCGCCCTTGACGACGAAATCGGCAACCAGCGCTATATGCACGCGCACACGCATGCCGCCGCCGGCGAGCACCTCGCAGCTGAGAGCGTCGTCAACCTCGACAGTGTCGTCGTCGTCCACGGTGACGGCGTATCCGCCGTCGGAAATCGCGCGTGGGCCAGGCACCGCCTCGGCCGCCTCCTTCATGACGGCGTCGCTGAATTCGTCCTTGAGCCCGGCGATAAACGCGAAACGCGGTACGCGCGGCCGCGCCCCGAGCCGCTCCAGAATTTCGAAAGCCGCTTCGGCCGGATCGACGTCGGGCGCCGCCTGCGCGAGCATCTGGGTCATATCGCGGCTGCGCGTGAACGGGTTCTTGAGATAGCGCAACAACTCTTCGATGAGCGCGGCTGCTTCGCCGGCCGGCGGCATCGCGGCCCCGCCCAGGACATCGCGAAGATGCTTCTGGATTTTACGATAGTCGTCGCTGCGCGCCCGAATCCGATCGTTCTGCATCCGCAGCCGTTCGACCTGATCGGGCGTGCGCGGCACAAAATCCATGTGGCGGCGGACGAAGTAGGTGCGGTCGCCCAGCAGCGCCTCGAGCATCACGGAGGCGGCGGCATTCGATCGCCGGCCGAAGAACAACTCGGCAAGTTCTGCGGCGGAAAAGCTGCGGCCCTGCTCCTGGGCGACTTCCCACAGCAACTGGAGATCGAGTTCGGCGGCCAGTTCGGCGCGCTCGCGCTCCAGGTCGGCGAGGGTGTCGACGACGTCTTCGCGATCGGCGCGTCGATCCGGATGGCGCATCAGGACCAGATCGCGCGGAACCAGCCGCTCGTGTCCGGCGGAATCGATCACGGCGAGATGGCGTTCCTGTTCCCGGGTGACCAGAACAGCCCTGAGCCGGCCCTGGTCGAGGTACTCGACAATAGTGCCGGCGTATTTGATCGGCGATGACACGTCAAAATTCATTTTGACGACCGCCGCGAGGTAAGACTATATGGAAGAGCGAACAATCGCCGGAAAATGGATCGGGCAAGCGGCTTGAGCAAGAGAATTCAGATCGATCTGCCCGACGAG
>Ga0074046_10000825_pt1 | contig 28516 bp, 36 predicted proteins | sample BogForMeECP23OM3_FD_94441 | JGI IMG/M metagenome (GOLD analysis project Ga0074046, IMG submission 94441) | Bog forest soil microbial communities from Calvert Island, British Columbia, Canada - Bog Forest MetaG ECP23OM3 | ecosystem: Environmental > Terrestrial > Soil > Wetlands ... | reverse complement strand
GTATGGCGTGCCCGTCCTCCGCCTTCTTCGACGCCGTCTTCTTGCTTGGGTCGTTCATGCCCGGATAGGCAAGAATCGGAGCGTCTCCGCTGCTGGCGACCACCCGGTCTGCCGGAGGACGCACTTGTTCAAGCGTGCGCAAAGTTTCAGGCTTGAAGCCGACCCTCGCGAGGAAGGACTGGTCGGATGCGTTGACTTGTATCCGTCCCGGCACCTTCTTCAGGTTTGCGAGGTACTGGGCGACTACTTTCTTCGCTTCCACCGTGCCAATTTTCCTGACAGCCACTCGGTAGATGCGCTCAATGCTGTGTCCCTTCTGATGCATCAATCGCACATCCGCCGCGGTGATGGTATACTCGGCAGTTTTTTGCTGTGCTGCTACGACGGAAGCTGTGCGCTGGGCGAAGTTGCCGCTCACGCGCATTGCACCGCGGTCATCTTCAACCGGACGCACTGGGCGTCCAAAGTGGCTCGGGCAGGAAGCGCACTTCGCACTGGCTTCAAACTTCTCGTTGCGGATACCGATGGAGTTCAAGAATTGAAGATCATTTGCGGCGAGCACGATCTTGCCCCTGTCGTTTTTGCGGAGCGACTGGGTAAATCCCCGGAACGCGATGCTGGTCTCGATTGAGCCGAACTTCTTGTCAGCCCACTTGTAGGCGTCCTTGAGGGACACGCCCTTATTGTGGAGCTTTGCAAGGTGCTCGGAAGTGAATGTCTGCTGCACAGGCCGCGTGCGGGCTGCCTGATTGCTCACATAGGCGTCGGCGGTCTTGACGATCTGCGTCTGCGCCGTCTTTCCGGCGTCAAACGGCTGGACATGTTCGTCCGTGTGGTTGGCGATTTGCACTAATGCTGCGCGCTTGTGCTTGAGCGGCACGCCGGGCGTAAGGTTGTTCACAATCTGGCTGAGTTCCTCGGCATTCGCCACGACCGGGAGGTGGTACAGGTTGCACCGTTTGCCCCCGGCATCCTTCTTGAAAAATGTGCAATCCGGACAAGCCCTGATCTGCTTGACGCTCTTCGCCTGCGGCTTAATGCCCGCTCTCTTCATCCCCTCGAAAGAGGCGACGCACTCGTTGGAACCAATCTTTTTCGCTTCCTCAACGCCTTCGTTCCGAGCAGACTCGTCCTGTTCGCAGGTGCATTCGGCGCTGGGCTTATGGCACAGGGCGCAGGTGTCGTGCTTCCATTGGGTGGCGTTGTGGCGGTAGTTCGGATTCTGCTTGTCCATGAACGTGTTGGGCTCAAGGTAAGCTAGGCCCAGCATTCCGGCATTGCGTTGGAGATAATCGGTCGCCGTTGTGTGGTTGAAAAGCTCAAGCTCAGCCAGCTTCTCAAGCTGCTGGGCGACTTTCGCCGGGGACGTGCCTTGGTTGAGCAGCCCGCGGATGTACTTCTGGACTGCGGCGTCGCTGACTTCCTTCTTGTCCGCGGTGTTTTCCTTCAGGTTTCCCTCGGACGCAGCCTGTTCCAAACTCATCGTGACTTCGTTGAACAGCGAGTCGCTGTCACCATAGCTGTTTGCATACTCTTCCTGCCGGGGATAGGCATTCTTGTGCCAGTTCTCCTGCACAGCGGAGACCCGCGGAGCCGCCTTCTCTTTCTCGTAAAGACGGTTCGTGAGAGTCGCGCTCTTCGACGGCGGGATGGGAGTGTGCTTGCTGGCGGACTCGGCGATCTCGTCAACAAAATCTTGATCGATAAGGGAATGCGTACGGTCAAGAGTCTCATCTCCTGATTTCTTCGCGTCTGTCAGGCCGAGGTCTTTCCACTCCGGCTCACGATCCGCCAAAAATGCATCGATTATACTGTCGAACGGTTTGTCTGCCATGGTTCCTTCCTTAAAAACCCAAGTCGTCGAGGATGTTGGCGAGAAAAGCCTGCGGCTTGTCCTCGGGCGCGCCGAGAATCGACTCGCCATTATCTACTTCAGCGCCAACTAACTTGATGATTTTATTGCCCTTTACAGCCCAAAAATCTTTGGTACTCGGGCACTCAAATACATTCCCGGCAACCCGGTGCATGTCGAACTGTTGGATGAAATCCTGAATGTCGGCGGGGTACGCCACGCTCCGGGCATAGTGGTTCTTGCTGAAGATGGGATCGGCCTTTTCGCTGCCCAGACCGTATACCGCTTGGGGGTATGTCTTTCTCATGGTGCCTCCTTATCCGTTTTGGCCGTCGAGCCAAGCGACAGTGTCGAGCGAGCCCAGCGGTGTCTTGCGCACGCGGAGCCATTTCCACGTCATGCCCGCTGGCGACCAAACCACTTGATTGTTGTTGGTGTCCTTGAAAATGGAGATTGCGGCGTCCGTCTGCGAGGCGGAACTGAGGTCGCCGCTCGTGCCCAGCACGTTTGTTCCCACGCCAATGCCGCCAGCCGTGTTGGAAGCTGGGACTACTACGCCTGTGCTGGCGTAGCCGTTCACCAAGCTCAGGCCGCTGCTCAATGGAAGGACACCGTTGGTGGCGAAATGGATGCCGGGGGTTGCGTCAACCGTGTGGGCCGGGACATAGGCAGGTCCGGTCTGAAGCACTTCAGCGCCGCTGGACTTGCCTACGTAGGCGTTCCAGCCCGTGGCCAACCCCGTCACGTCCGCGGGGGGCGCGGCGATGAACAAAACATAGCTGTCAGTGACGGCGAGGCTGGACTCCGGGCTTGCCGTGGTCTCGCCCCAAGGGGTGATGTACGTGGTCTTGACATAATAGGTGCCTTGGTTCTTGAGGCCACCAAACGCTGCCGGGGCTTGGCTCAGAGTCGGGGCCGATACGGGTGCCGCCACAAGGTCGCTGCCGGAGGCTCCGCTACCATCAACGTTGACGTAGGGGTCGTTACTGACCTCGATCCACGTCTTGGATTCGACTCCCGTGAGATGCACGGACAAAGAGACGAGGTTGCTGATGTCAATCCATGCCCCAGTTGCGGTGGCGGTCGGAGGCGAAGTGATTATCGCTGTCGAGTCGAAAATACTGATGTTTTTGATCTGCATGATTTCCCTCAATAGAACAGCCGAAAGTCGGGAAATCGACGATTTGCGGTTTTTATTTGGTTTTTGGATACCTACCGAGGCTGGCAGGCAACAAGTTCCAACACCACTATTGGCACAAAACTTGGAGTTCTTGCAAAGTCCTCGGCTGGTGGCTGCCGGGATGGGAGTTGTCCCCTGTGCAGTCACAGACCGCAACCGCCGTCCTGAGGTTGGGCATCGGCCATCCGGGTATGATCAGGCAGTAGCGTTTGTCCCAGTGGGGCTTGATGCCGTGGTCGAACAGGACGCCGCCCACCCAGCGGTCTTCCGCCCACTCGCCCTCGGGAATGGGGGCTTCCGAGACGATCCGCATCGCTTGTTCCGAAGTCCAGTACGCGAACCCGCTGCACCAAGGCTTCGGGGGAGTGCCGTTCAGGTAGCCCGCATAATCCTGCGGCGGCACGGCGGCAAGCAGGCGGTCTGGAACAAGCAGGGTATCATCATCCGCTTTCAAAGTTTTGGTATAGCCGTTCGCCAGCGACCATTGGTACATCAGCTTTACCTTGAGAGGCAGTGAGTGGTAGTCATCGGGGCAGTCGAGGAACACCTCGTCCGGCAGCGAGTCGCGCTCCTGCTTGGCGAGGAAGAAGCGAACATCCGCGCCCTTGACAAGCGGCACCCACGTCGCACGCTGGGCGTCGGCACGAAACTTGAAACGTTCGCAGGTGACTACAGCCAGCAGAATTTTCATTTGTTGCGGTACCATTCGATGGTTTTGTTGAGCCCCTCTAAGAGGGTCGTGTGCGCCTCAAAGTCAAACTCTTTCAAGGCACGTGATGTATCAAGACGGCGACGCGGCTGCCCATCGGGTTTCGATGCATCCCAGATAGTTAGTCCATGATAGTCGGTGGCTTCTTTGATTACATGAACAAGATTCTTCATGGAAATTTCCGACCCGGTGCCAATATTCACGGGCTCCGACCCGTTGTATTTTTCCGTGGCCAAAACGATTGCTTCGGCACAATCCTCGACATACAGGAATTCCCGGTAGGCGCTGCCCGTGCCCCACACGGTTATGCTCTCAGCCTCGGCATACTTGGCCTCCAAGCACTTCCGGATCAGCGCGGGGATGACATGCGAGCTTTCCAAATCGAAATTGTCCCCCGGCCCGTAGAGGTTTACCGGGATGAGGTAGATTGCGTTCATCCCGTACTGCTGGCGGTACGCTTGGCACTGCACCAACAGAGCTTTCTTGGCTATCCCGTATGGTGCGTTGGTTTCTTCGGGGTAGCCGTTCCACAGATTGTCCTCTGTGAACGGCGACGGCGTGAACTTGGGATAAGCGCAGACGGTTCCGACTTGGACAAACTTCTCTACGCCTTGCTCCTTGGCGACATCGATCATCTCCACGCCCATGATCAGGTTATCGTAAAAGAACTTGCCCGGATTCTTCTGGTTCGCTCCTATTCCGCCACAAATAGCGGCCAAATGAACCACGATATCGGGCCGCAACTCGTCAAACATCGCCTCCACACGGTCTCTGCGGCGCAGATCGTATTGACTGCTGCTGAGGGAAACCACATCGTAACCTTCGTTCTGCGCGAGCCTCTTCGTTAGGTGCTTGCCAACGAATCCCGAACCCCCAGTCACTACGACTTTTTTCTTCATTTTGAGTCCCCCGATTTCGCCATTTCCGCATCCACCATCAGTCGCACCAACTCCTTGAATCTCACCTTCGGCTTCCATCCGAGAACACGCTCGGCCTTGGATGCGTCGCCGAGGAGCAGGTCAACCTCGGCGGGCCGAAAGTATTTCGGATCGATGACGACGTGGGGCTGCCACTCGATGCCGAGATAGCTGGCGGTCTCGTCCAAGAACTCGCGGACGGAATGCGTTTCGCCCGTCGCAATGACGAAATCGTCCGGTTTGGGTTGCTGCATCATCAGCCACATCGCCTCTACATATTCTTTTGCGTAGCCCCAATCCCGCTTCGCATCCAAGTTTCCCAAAAGAAGCTGCTTTTGTCCGCCGCGTACGATATCCGCCAATGCCCGGACAATCTTTCTTGTCACAAAGGTTTCGCCTCTACGGGGCGATTCATGGTTGAATAAGATGCCATTGCAAGCAAACATGCCGTAGCTTTCACGGTAGTTCACCGTCGTCCAGAACGCGAACTGCTTCGCGATGCCGTATGGGCTCCGCGGATAAAAAGGCGTCTCTTCTGTCTGCGGGGTCTCCAGCACCCTGCCATAGAGTTCGCTTGAACTCGCCTGATAGAATTTGGGCTGACCGCAGTCCTTGATCGCTTCAAGAAGCCGCAGGACGCCGAGCGCATCTGCATCCGCAGTGTACTCGGGAATGTCGAAGCTTGTTCGGACATGGCTCTGTGCACCCAGATTGTATACTTCGTCTGGCTGAATATTTCTGAGCAGCTTGCAAAGAGATGAAGAATCGGTCAGGTCGCCGTAGTGGAGGTGCAGGCTGTCGAAGATATGATCGATGCGCCCCGTGTTGAAACTGCTGGAGCGGCGGATGATGCCGTGGACCTCGTAGCCCTTCTCCAGCAGGAGTTCCGCCAGATAAGAACCGTCCTGACCAGTGATGCCTGTAATAAGTGCCTTCATAGCGTAATCCAAGTATTCGTTTCTGAACTCTTATAGGCGGCTTCCACAAGCCTCTGCGCTTGGAGACCATCGAACGAACTTCCGTTGGGCTGCCGACCTTCCGCAATTGCTGACCGGAACTCATTCCACTCAAGGGTCCATGCGTTCATCGGATTGGCGAACTCAATGGTTTTCTCTGTCGGACGGCTGTAGTCCTCTTGGCGTTTACCGACGATTAGCCGCTGTGGGCCGTAGTGCCCGTCTCGGCCTTCTAGACGCATGTAGCCGTCTTTGCCGAAGATTTCTACCTCAAAAATATTTCGCCATTGCGTCCAGCTAACATGAATTTGCGCTATCTGTCCGGTAGTGGTTTGAAGCAAACAGAATCCATTGTCCTCCGCATCCTCAGGAAACGGCCAGTAGAATTGGTTGATTCGAGCTACGATTGAGGTTGGCTCACCCAACAGGTACCGCACAAGGTCAAATACGTGAATCCCCTGCTCCAGCAACACTCTCCCGCCACCCGGACTATTCGTGTTCCAGTCTTTTGCATAATTTGACCTTCCCCCATGGCCAAAGCGACATCGAAGAAAGTGGGGGGCTCCAATGGTGTTCTTTTCTAGTTCGTTTTTGGCTTGTTGTACGTGTGCCATGTGTCTGTAATTGAATCCTGATTTCAGGATACGACCTGTGGCCGCAGCGACCTTGCACATCTGCTCGGCCTCCTCAACGTTTAATCCGAGCGGTTTCTCGCACAGGACATGCTTTCCAGCATGCATTGCCGCCATCGCAATCTCGGCATGAAGCATCGTTGGAGTTGAGATAACCACGGCATCGACATCCGAGGCGACGACGGATTTCCAATCCGTCGCCACAATCGGCACATCCGGCATCTCCGCTCGGCGTATGTCAGCCACAGCAACGAGTTCGGATGTTGGATCATTCTGTATAACCTGAGCGCGGATTTTACCGATTCGTCCAGCCCCGATAAGAGCTACTCGAAACATGGGGGTACTCTCCGAAGCGTGCCGCCGTCACCAGCCATAGTTCTCATTACGTCTATCGTTTCCCATTGGTCGTGGATAGCGCTTATCATTCTGCCCGTGAGGCCTTTGTTCTCCGTCGCTAGGAACAAAGCCAATTCTGCTGCACGATCTGCCGTCCCCGTAGCCTGCGGATTCATTTTGCTCAAAACGGGACCGGGGGCTATAGCGTTGATTCTGATGTTGCTATCAAGAACTTCAGAAGCCACGCTTTCAATAAAGCGCAACAATCCGGCTTTCGACGCTGCGTACGCTGTGTGATATGGGCGTCCGTAAGCAGCACCGCCACCAGAAAAATGAATGATCCTGCCTCCGCCGTTCGCCCTCATTCCCGGTATGGCAGCCCGAGTTAGCAGGTAACTTCCCACAAGATTGACGTTGATCGCTTCAATCCAATCCTGCACTGGCACGTCTTGTGTTTCTCCGACTGGTCCCAGCACCCCAGAGCAATTTACAAGGACATGAAATGGCCCCGTTCTTTCAACAAATTTTTGCACCTCTAGCCATCGACGCACATCAATGCGCTCTGAAACAATGACAGCACCCTCGGCGGCGAACTTCTCGGCGATGACGCTGCCTATCGCTCCCGTGGCACCAACAATCCAGCACCGCTTGTCCGTCAGCTTCACAGCTTATACCCCGATTCCTGCGCATCCCGGTAGAACATCTGCACAGTATCAAGCGAATAGTCATACAGGCTCTTCCCAACCAGAGGCAGCTTCTTGAGGATGTCGCTCGTCGCCGTGATGATGTGGCATCCGATAGCGTCGGCCTGAAAGATGTTCAGGAGTTCCCGCGGGCTCGCCCAAATCAACTCCACATTAGGATATGCGGCGAGGTGTCGCACGGCGAACCGCATCTCGGGCACGGGATCGCGTCCCGTATCGGCGATGCGCCCCGCAAAGATGGAAATGTGGGCGGGTGCTCCGTCAGCCAAAGCGTCGCAGGCCTTTTCGACTTGGTGCGAAGTCATCATCGCGGTTACATTGACCTTAATACCGTCTTGCGAGAGAGTTCGAATCAGGGGGTAGGACTCGTTCTCTTTCGTATTCATGATGGGAATCTTGACGTAGACATTCTCACCCCAGCTTGCGATCTTGCGGGCCTGCCTCTCCATCTCGTCGAATCTGTCATCGAAGACCTCAAGCGAGAAAGGGCGATCCGGCACGGCCCCCAAGATGTCTTTGGCGAATGCCTCGTAGTCCTTGATGCCCGCCTTCCGCATAAGCGTGGGGTTTGTCGTGAACCCCTTGATGAGTGGATTCTTGTAGAGTTCGATGATGGTATCCTTGTCGGCACCATCGCCGAAAATCTTCACCTTCAGTTGGGACGGCGACTTCATTTTGAGTCCTCCAGAATCCAAGCCGCCGCTTCCATCAAAGACGTTACGGTTTGATAAGGGCCTTTGCCTAAGCAATGTACGCCCGGAGGCGTTAGAATGTTGCGAAACCAAATCGTTTTACAGCCCGCAGCGACACTAGCGCCCACATCCCGCCAAGAATCTCCAATCATGTAGCTCTGTTTCAGATCAATATTGAAATCTTTGGCGGCTGATAGGAACATTCCTACACGAGGTTTGCGACACTCACATTTGTGCTCATCCGCGTGCGGGCAAACATAAACCTTATCAAGAGAGAGCTTTTCCAGTAATTGCGCATTAGCAGAATCCACCAATTCTCGTGAGATATTGTTGCGCCCGATATCTGGTTGATTTGTTACCATGACGAGTTTGAAGCCCGCAGTCTTCAACATCATGAGAGACCCCCAAGCACCGGGAGCAACCTCTAAATCCTCTATGGACTTCGGGGGATGCGGGTCTACGGTCAATGTTCCATCACGGTCAAAGAACACCGCACGGTAAGGCATAGATTCCCACTTGGTTTGCATCTGTTTGAGCAAGGGATGGGAGACGAGAAGGTGCCAGACGATGGCTTGCCATGCCTCCGAATGCGGGGTGACGTGGCTCGGATTCACCATGGGGACGATCACACATGCATCGGCTTCCTTGGCTGTGTAGCCCCCGTCCCGGCCCACAATGCCGACCACGCGGCTCCCCACGTTTTTGGCGTATTGTACAGCCTTCACGAGGTTGGGGCTGACCCCTTTCTCCGCGTCTCCGCCGCCCACAGACAGGATCAAGAGCGTGTCGGTAGCTTTCAAGCGGCTGCCTCTCAGCCATGCCTCGAAGACTGTCGCCCACCCCTCGTCGTTGGTTCTTGCCGTCAGTTCCGAGACATTGTCAGTGGGGGCATAGGCCTCGAACCCGGCTATCTTGCGAAAATCGTTTACCGCGTGGGAGGCATTGGCCGCGCTCCCGCCCACACCCAAGATAAAGAGCCGTCCTGTGTCGCGGGTATCGGCGAGAATCCGGGCAACAGCTTCTATCGCGTCGGCGTCTATCGCGCTTGCGATTTGCTGTACTTCTTCAAGGAAGACAGTGGAAAAACTCATGAATGCACCATCACGGAGGTTCCCCCGAAATCGAACTGGATGCGAACCTCGCGCAAGCCAGCTTCATACATTGCTCTCCGAAGTCGGGCTTTGTCTTCCGTGTAAAACATCAGAAATCCGCCGCCCCCAGCGCCGACCAGCTTGCCGCCGAGGGCACCGTTGTCCAGCGCCAGTTGGTAGAGTTCATCAATGTGGTCGTTCGTCATCCCACCTGAACGAGCCCGCTTATGCAACCAGTGCTCATGCATCAGAGCCGCAAACTGAGGCAGGTTTCCGCCCTGCAAGGCATCCCGGCTCTTGAGGCCCAATTCTTTTGTGTAATGCAGGTTCTCGACCATCGTAGCATCGTGTTTCTGGCTCTTGATGTCTTGGTCCGCCAGAATATCCGAGGCTGAACGTGCATAGCCCGTAAAAAACAAAAGCAGGTTGTCCTCCAAGTTCGCCAGCATCTCCTGCTTCATCTTCAATGGCGCGTACGTGACATTGCCGTCCCGCCCGAAATCGAAACACGTAAGGCCGCCTACCGCCGCGATGTACTGGTCCTGCTTGCCGCAGTGCTGCCCGAGGATGTCGTGCTCGATGTGGAATGCCTCCTCGGCAAGCTCCTTGGGGGTGATAAACTGCCTCTTGAAGATATGCAACGCTTGGAGAAGCGCCGTCGTGAAGCTTCCGGAAGAGCCCAGCCCCGTGCCGTGGGGGATGTCCGCGAGGTTCGCAATGTCGATATAGCTGGTGACGCCCGTGAACCGCAGGGCCTCCCGGATGACGGGATGCTCCACCTGATCAACCGCATCAACTTCTTCCAGCTTGGAGTACTTCAAGCCGATTTTTGGCCGGAACGACTCGTTGACCGTAACATACACGTACTTGTTGATTGCCGCCGAAAGAACGAATCCCCCATGGTCGCAGTAATACGACGGCAGATCAGTCCCACCCCCGCCAAGCGTGATCCGTAATGGGCTACGTACGATAATCAAAGCCTATATCCCCTACAAACGAAGGAAGAAGTAGGCTTATTAAGATTAAGTAGGCCAAAGCTTTTAACCCATCCTGACACTTACCCTGCTTGCATCTGTGTCTGGATTGAAAGACCAGTATTGGTAGGCTCGCCCCGACTCGGCGAGATACTCGTGGAATGCCTTAAATTCGTGCTCCTGCCATCCGGGATAGTCGATGTACTCGTCGAACATGATGATCGTCCCCGGCACGATCCGATCTCCCAGATAGTGGAACACGGTCTTGGTGGATGAGTACAGATCGCAGTCCACATGCATCAGCGAAATTGGCTCTGGGTGCGCCTTCACGAAGCCCGGTAGCGTGTCCTCAAACATCCCGACAATGAGTTCCACGTTCTCTCTCACTTTGGGCAGGTTAGAAATCATGCCTGCCGCACCTACCTTGAAAAATCCCCTTGGCAGGCTGTTCCAATTTTCAGGCAGGCCCTCAAATGAGTCAAAGCCGTAAACCTTGCAAGACACTCTCTCTGCGATATAGTTGGTCGTTGTGGCTCCATAAACCCCGAACTCCAACACCAACCCCTCTGCGGGGCGGGCGGCGATGGAACAGTCCCAATGGCTGTGCACCTTGTTGTGAGGCACCGCTTTGCCAGCAAAGTATTGATTGGAATCGTTCATTCGATCAACCTAGCAGCCCGCGCTTTTGTAACGTCTAGGGCCACATCCGTAATCTCGCCGGGCCGTGCTGGCCGGTAAACCACCGGGACGCTGCGGCGAGCACCGTACTCCTCGGCGATTTCGCCGATGGATTTCGCTTCGCCAGTCCCGATATTGAACGTGCCTGTAGCATCGGAATTGATCGCCCGCATAACGGCCCCACACACCGTGTCCACATGGACGAAGTCCCGAGTCTGCTTGCCGCCGTAAACGATAATCGGGTTGTCGTTCCGGAAGCATGTGAGGGCCGAGGCCTCGCCGCGAATTTCGTCGTTGCCCCCATAAACGTTGCCGAGGCGCAGAATGACATGGTTTGGGCACAAGTAGCGGATGATCCGCTCTCCTATGTACTTGGATTGCGCATACGGAGACACACAACCGTCCCAGCTTGCCTCCTCCTCCTTGGCGGGTACCCTGCGCTCGCCGTAGATCGCCCCGCCAGTAGAGGTGAAGATCAACCTGTGAATCTTGTTGTTCGTCAGGAACGGAATGAGCTTGAAACCATTGTTGTCAAGGCAGCCATCGGGATCGTCCAGCGACCTGATGATCGACGCCCAAGCGGCTAGATGGACGACGACATCAAATTCAAAGCCAGCCATAGTGGCGAAATCCTGACCCATCTGGATGTCGCAGCACACCACATCATAGTTCGACAACTTCTCCAGCATGTGCGTGCCGATGTAGCCCTTATGCCCCGTCAAAAGAATCTTCATTTATACCGCCCCTTGTACCGCTCTATTCATAAGCAATCTGAATCGTTGCATCCGTAAACGTTTTGTATAATCTCTTTCCAATCCAAGTACTGGTGAAAAATCGCATAGGGAACATCAGACTCAGGTGGGTAAACTTTGAGCCTGCGGTACGGTGGTTGAGTTTCAGTACGAAACACAGCACCGTGGTGGAGATGGTCAAACGTAAAAGCAAATCCGTCTTTTGGTCCGGTTACACGAGTTCGGCTTGCGAAGGATTCTGAATTTATCAAGAAGCTCAGTATTTCTTGGTCCGATGGCCAACCCCCTGTGGTGCCAACGGGACCGGGCACCCGCGGGCACAGGTCGTATATTGCTAGTTGCAAATCCCGCATCGCTGCGGGCAGGCCAGCGACAACACCCCCATTGCAAATGGGGCTATTTTTCATGCGCTCGGACACTTCCTGTCCAAACGCCGCGGTGAGCCGCCTCTTATTTTCTACATTAGCCTCAGTGGCCCCGCCGTATAAACCCTCTGAAACTGCTAACAATTCGTGGTCGCCTATGTTTTTCTTGATCCACGTCATGGGGTTGGACTGAAAAACAACGTCCCGCGTATCAACTGTCAAGACGTAGCGAAGGTCGCCCGATGCCTCAATGATCTTTGCAACGGCGGGAAAACGGGCTTGAATGGGGTGTTCACTGAAATTCCCGAGATCATGCAGTTCAATCTTATAGTGGTTCATTTGGCCGCAGTCGGGAGCGACTCCGTTCCCAACAATCAGAACACAGCGTCCACCATACCCTGAATTCCGCAAGGAGACTACAAAAGGCTTAAGGTCTCGCCAAGAATAGCCTGAGGCCATTCCGATAATCAAGTCACACTCAAAAACACTATATTATTTAGAAACAGTAAGTAACTGTAGGTAACTGTAAATAGTTGATTACAATTAACTTATCGTATACAAATTTTCATGGGCCTGATTTAGAGTCGTGTCCACCTTTCCGGAATAACATCTTTGAACCAGTCTTTTTGAGACCACAACCAATACTCCGGTGCAACTACAATTCTTTTGGGGTTGCCGTCGCCCAGCCATGCTCCCCACCAGCCGAAGGAACTGTTGGCAATTATGGCGTTCTTGCACAGAGACATCAGCCACATGTCCTCATGCTCCTGTCCGGGACCGCCCTTCTTGGTTCCGGGCTTGTTGTGAGCCACGGCTTGGCAGTCCGAAAACTTCTCTTGGCACCACTCCGGGTCGTCCGAGAAAACAAAGAATCGGGCGTCTGAAACCCGTTCCCGGATGTAGCTCATTGCGCTTCTGTAGTAGTTCATAGTCATGTTGCCGTGGATTTCAACCTGTTGGGGCTCTGTGTAATCGCCTCTGCGGACGTGGATAAATGTGCTTCCGCTTTGGGCTGAAATTGCCTCGGCTACCTCAAGGGTTTTTGCACTCATCGCGGCTCGGACGCTTAGCTCCTCGCGGACAACAGGAACATTGAGGTACTTTTCCGTTTGGAAACAGCCCTCAAAGTAGCAACCGCGATGTGTATTGTACACGTCCCGAGTGTAACAAAAAGCGCCTTCGCCCTGATTCTTTTCCGCGTAAAACAGGCCTTGTTTCTGAAGGTCCGTCCGGCTAACGTCGATCCAACGAACCTTAACGTTGAAGGCGTCCAAGCAATAAACCCTAGCAACGTCGTATTCGGGGCCGAAGCAGTCGTGGAAGAATAGTTCTTCATCACGAGCTAAGGAAACAGATCGCGCGAAGGCGTAACGAAACATCTGATTTCCCAAGCCGCCGTTCAAACACATGATCATTGTTCATCGGCCTTTATGACCAACAATCGGTCGTCGCTGTTGCCTCCCTGCTTGAACTCTTTTACCTCGGACTTATATGGGATGTTGTCCGGTACTATAGGCATCTGCCACACATCCTCGATGATGTAAATGCCGTGGGGGGACAACAGGGGGATGAACATGCATGCGGTTTGAATCTGATGGCGAGGAACATGCGAGCCGTCGTCCACAATCAAATCGAAGCCGTTTCCCAAAAATGCCATGGCTTGCCGCAAAGATGCCGCGCTGCCTTGGTTGCACTGGTAGGAGCGGATTCTCCCCTTGTTAATCAGCGCCTCAGGCAAGATGTCAAGGGCATAGATGTCCGCGTTGGGAAAATACTCCTCCCACATGAAGATGCTAGCTCCGGCTCGATACTCTGTGCCCATGTCATCGTCATTACCGATGCCAATTTCCAGAACCTTTTTGATTTCAGCCCGTCGTCCCTCAAAGAGGCTGTGGTAGTAGGGCGTGTAACTGTGGTTACCCACCTTATCCGTGCCCCACTTCTTTGCCAATTCACATAATTCAGTCATTGTTTTCTCCTTGAATCAGTTGTCAAGCTTGGTCCATCTCTCGGGCACGATGTCCCGGCTATCCGCTTGTGTGTTCGTGAACCAGCGTTTTGGAGCAAATATAAGTTTGTCTGGCTGCGTACCGAGCCAAGCCCCCCACCACGAAAAGGAACTGTTCGCGATGGCACCGTGGTGGCACAGGCTCATGAGCCAAATGTCCTCGTGCTCCCGTCCCGGAGTATCCCTGTTGACGATCTTGTTGTGCCTCACGACCATGAAATCGTTCGGGAAGTTTTCAAGGCACCATTCGGGATCGTCAGAAAAGACAAAGAGACGTGCGTTTTCCTTGTGAGCACGGATGCGCTCAACGGCCTCGTTGTAATAGCGCATTGTTGGCATCCCGTGGAATCTTTGGTTGTAGTCAAAGATGTAATCACCCCTGCGCACGTGAAGAAAGGCGCTCCTCTTGTCAGCCTGCGCGATGCTGTCCGCCACCCTCCGGGATTCGTCGGATGGGTTGTCCTTGAATGACAACTCCTGACGAACTGTAGCTTCGTTGAAATATTTTTCGGTTTGCCAATAGCCTACGAACGATGTTCCGCGCGGAACGCTGTATGTCCGCTCGTCAAAATGACCGACATCGTTGAAGACGGGCCCATATTCCGGAGAAAACTTGATGGTCTTTACGTTCAGGGCGCTGAATCTTTCAGGGCCGTGACGGTTATAAAGGACTTCTTCCTGTCGGGTAGCGCCGACCGACTCGCCAAAAGCGTATTGAAACATCTGATTCGCCAAGCCCCCGTGAAGTCGCACGACCATTAGACCCCCTGTCCCCTCTTGTAGCTTTCGTACATCCAAGCTGGGTTGAAGCCCACGCTGTTAGGCCACGTATAGCGGGTCCTACCCGCGGTGCAGTGGTGCCAAACCACGTAATCGTTAAATGGCGTTGCAGCAAGCCCCCGTAATTGTCCCGCTGCGATCAATGGACCGAGGGCTAAGCCTACGGCGACATCTTCGGCATAATTTGCCGGGACCATCTTGGAAACCACCTCCGCCGCCCGCTTGGAGAGGAAATAGCCTGCTCCTCCCGAAGCGTAAGTCCACGCCGTTATAGGACCAGTCCGGTCGCAAAAGTTCGGAATTAAAACGCCCGGAGGAAGCCCGTTCCCAAAATACCCAAAATAGTCGTAACCCTCAAAGCCGCACGAGATGAGACGATCCGGCTTCACAAACGTATCCACATCACAAAAGAATGCAAAGTCGTACCCATTCGTAACTGCCCATTCCGCCATGTTGCGGAGCTTTAACGGCAAGCCGACCAGAGTGTCGTCAACGGCGAGTCGGATTTCGTCATCGTTCAACGGCGTAGTACCATTGCCACCAATGAAAAACCGCACGTCAACCGAAATGTCCTTTCCGGACGTGCAGGCTGCGAAATCCTTGCCCCAAGTTTCCCGGATGGCTGTGTGGCATCCGTTCAACATGTCGTGCTCACAACTCTTGATTCCGACGAGAAGTTTCATAAATACTTCCTTTTTAACTGTTCGTAAAGGCAGTCAGGCGGATACACGGCATCCTTGTCCTGTCCCTCACGCCTCCAAAGTTCATTCCACAAATGGATCGCATAAGTGTCTTGTGGAAAATTCCACGCTATAGCCGGGTCAAGCACCTGCTTCCAGTCGTTACCGTCCACAGGGCAAAACACGTGGGGCGCTTGCACATACGGTTGCAGCTTGAATTCTTGCACGGCATCCTCTATGAGATGCGGTCCCACGTCTCCCCAAGCAAGCATGGATACGTCAATCTGTTGGCATTTCCCCCAAGTGAACTTAAATGCGGGGCTGCCGGGAGGCGCTTTCAAAGCCCCGACGTTGGGGCGGTATTTTTTGCTGTTGGGCCACATACAGCCGCTTGAAAAAACGTATTCGGACGGAAAATCGAAAGGTCGGATGCAGATCAAATCCATGTCCACCCACCACCCGCTCTTGTCCAGAAGGAGCTTGTGGCGGAAAAAGTCCGCGAACCCCGCGTAGGACCCGGCCTGCTTGGGAATTGACGGGTAATCCGGATATGTGAAGACCTTGGATCGTGGCAGGATGGAACCCGCATCCTCGATCATCGTACCGTCAGGCACGTTCTGAACGTCTTCGTAGGTGTATAAATGGAACTCGTGCCCATGGCGCAGGAACGAAAAGATGCAGAGCCGCTCCATCGCCGACAGGCGGGGGCCGATCCACAGGCTTTGTATCCTATCCATGGATGCCCCCGCACAGGCCGGGATGCAGGCTTTGCACCTTTTTTGTGAGTTCCTTGCGCACGGAATTAGAACTCGCAAGCATGGAAACCGTCTTGGTGCGGTAGTAGAACAGCGGCTCGTTGACAATCGCCGCCTTCCATTCGCGCTCCAAAAGGCCTATCCAGAGTTCCCAATCCTCGAAGCCGTACACCCTTTTGCCCCCCGACTCCACGAATATGTTCTTGTAGCCCCCCACCTGCTCAAAAGCCGTGCGGCGGATGAGGGAGCAGACCGGAATCTCGTTGCTTCGCTTCTCGGTGTCAGGCGTCACATTATAAAAAGAAACCAGAGTGTCGCCTACGCCGAAATATTGCGTGTCGGTCGCCACGACGCCGACTGCCGGATCGGACATGAGCGGGAGCGTGCGTTCGAGGTAACTTGGCGCAATGTAGTCATCGGCGTCGAGTGGCAGAAAGAACTCGCCAGTCGCCGTCGAAAAGCCCGCATTACGCGCCGCTGCCAATCCCGCATTCCCTTGATTGGCGACGACGATCTTCGTCCCGTACGCCTCAATTCGGCGCAGGGACTCGTCGGTCGAGCCGTCGTTGACGACGATGACTTCCGTGTCTCCGTGCGTCTGAGCCAATGCGGAATCAATCGCCTGAGAGACGTACTCCTGCTGGTTGTAGCACGGGATCACGATGCTCGCTCTCATAGCCCGCTCATGAAAAGGCTGTGGCATTTGTCCATCCAGCTTGCTTGATATCCGCTGCGACCGCATCCCAAGTGCACCGATATGCCGTCGCTGCCGAGGCGGTCCCCGATGAAACGGTATCTCGGGTCGTGGTATCCCCGTATTCCCAAAGGGAATATGACATTCGGAACCCACAAATCTTCGGCAGGCTTACCAAACACGTCCAGCCGCTTTTCGTCTATCGGAGCGGCAACAAGGGCTTCCATCGCACGTTTGCTTGTCCAATACCCGCAGCCGCCAGAGGCATAGATATACGCGCCTCGCGCGTCCGCCGCCGATGGAACCAAGCCCTTTGGCGTTTGATGGTGCTTGAATCCCGGTCCCGATCCATCGGGGATGAATGGAAAGTACCCCACGTAATCATATTGTTCAAAGCCGCTGGCGAGCAGCCGTACCGGAGACAAGTAGGTATCGTGGTCAGCCTTAAACATAAACCCATAGCTGTGTTCAAGCGCCCACTTCCGCATCGCTTGCGCCTTTTCCGGCGTGCTGTCATAGCCATCCGGCGTACAGGCGTACCCATCTGGCACGTCCAGCCGCTCCTCGTCCGATGCCAAAACACGAGTGCCCCGCCCCACGAAAATCTTGTAGTCCAGACCGGAAACCATGCGGGTCACCCACGTGCGCCGGATGGCGTCGTGGCAACCGCTGGCGGCGTCACGCTCGCAGGACATTACCCCGATGAGAGCTTTGTTCATGCTCCGATCCAATCCTTCCAGCCTTCTTTTCTCAGCATTATCGTGTGCCCCGCGGCGAATGCGCGCCTGCGGAATTGCCCGTAACGCGGGTCTTGTACTTCCAGACCTTGACCGAGTTGAATCGTATTGATGTTCAAGCCGCGCAGTATGACAGTGGTCTTGCTAGCTTTTTTCATGTGCCAGAAAAACTGACCATGTTCCCCTCCGATGGGCCTCACATCCTCATCCCACGGCACTTCCCGCAAGACGGAGGTGCGTGCGAGGAAGGCGTTCACCACTAAATCGCATTTTTGGTAGTGGTAATTATCGGGTACCAGACGGCGCTCCCGCATGACGTTGTTCTCCGCATCGTACTCCAAGTTGGACTCATATGGGTTGTTGTCCACCCGCCCGCCTACGAGGTCGATTTCCGGATTCGTGTCGAGCAGGGCGGCGGCTTGGACTAAGCCCTCCTTGAAGCCTTTGGTCATGAAATCGAAATCGTCCGCGCCTACAAACACATATTCCGTCTGGCATGCTCGGACGCCCGCATTGCGTTTTACCGTGAGACCGCTGTCAAAAGGCAGATAGATCGCTGGAATACTGGTGGCATGTTCCTCGCCTAGACTCGAAACCAGCGGATAGTTGTACCCGCTGTCATCCACGACCAAGACCTTGCAGCCGTCGTCTTTGAGGTAATGGCACCCCCATAGACACTCGTTCAAATAGCCGGGGCGTAAGAAAGATGTGATCAAAATTGTGATGTCAGACAGCGGCATTACAATTCCCCCTTGGCAATCGCCTGCACGGCTGCCCACGGCACCTCTACAAAGGAAGAGGAAGGCATGGATTTTCTGGCGGCGTTCGTCGGGTGGGCCGCCGCCACCAGCAGGGTCGTGTCCGCCAAGTCGCACCACTGGTCACGGGGCACTTGGGTCAGGAAGTCGTAGTCCGCCCCGTGGGGCTTCTCGTTGAACCGATGCGCCTCCCAAGTGGACTTGCGGAACGCGATCGCGCCGATCCAAGCCAGCGCAGTCCTGTTCACGTAATGGAACGCCCGCTGCGTCCCGTGCAAAGCGTAGTAAAGCTGGCTCGTGCCCGTCACCTGTATCTTTGAGTCTCGGAGCATGGGCTCGATCTGCCGGGAAACCCGGTTAGGCGAGTACCAGTCATCGTCATCCCAGACTATGGCGTATTCGCCCTGTGCAAGCTCCATGCAGCGGTTCATCTTCTGCCCGTGGTTCCTCTTGGGTAGCTCGTGATAGTACTTGATCCTCGGGTCTGGAGGAAGCAAGTCCTTGATTAAGTCAGTGCCGTCATCCAAGACTATCCATTCAGTGTTGGGATAGTCCTGCGAGAGGAAGCACCGCACAGCCCGCGGGAAGAATTCGCGGCGGTTGTAAGTTGGCATCAAGCAGGAAACCAAAGGGAGGTCGCTCATGCTGATGGCGTTTCCTCTCCTGCGAGATACCGGATCGCCCTGCCGAGCAAAGCGGGCGAGAGCTTCATCCTCTTCAGCCCCTCCGTGCAGTCGGCGCAGAGCAGGCCCTTCACCTGCCCGTCGCGGTAGTCCACCACAGTCTTCCGGTTGTACAACACCAAAGCCATGTCGCAAATCGGGCATTTCTTGTCCTGTTTCCGCCAGAGGTCGAGGTAATCCCCCGGTCGCATGTGGTATTCGCGCTCAAGGAGGGCGTCGTAGGCGTGGACCTTGGTCCAGAAAGTGCTGCAATAGGTGTTGTGGCAGGTGCGGCAATAGTGGGAACGCCCGCTGACGGTGCGCTTGTTCTTGCCAAAGGCGTCAAGGATCAGCCACTTCTCGCACTTTGCACACCACTTCTCCTTGTCGTTGAAGAGTCTTTTGCGCCCCACTGAATGCTCCTATTTTTAGCTTCTATTTAGAGAGTTTCGCTAGTCAAAGAAATTTTCACTATCAAACGCATGATTGTAAGAGGATATTTCCTCCGAGGACCATTATGGCAAACAACATTTTCCTGCGCGGCGCGGACACGCCCGCTACGGGACCAAGTCACGGCTTCCCGACGCAATACGCTTCAAAAATCGAAAACCTGTGGTGCAACAACCAAGGCGACAACGTCGTCGTATCGCCTGTCGGCGCAACCGACCCTGTGAACAGCCCTCCGGCTTACGCTGGCGACCTGCTCGTCGCTGTCGCCATCGGCCTGAAGAGCTACCAGCCCTTTGACCTGCTCCATGGCAATTCCACCGAGTTCGGCTTCTTCCAAGGGCTGAACGACTTCAACGCCAATCCGACCATCACCGACACCAGTGCGGGCCCTTCGGCGACGATCACCGGAGTGACTATCGCGGCCAATACGTACGTCGTGACCGCGGCCTTCCCCAGCGGCACCAGCACGCTGTACAGCGGCTACTTCACGGGTGGCGCGACCAACGCCTTTGCGGGCTACTACTTCACCGTCGCGGGCTTCAGTGACAGCATCTCGCCGCCTGTCGCTGGGGACAGCAACAACGGCACCTTCCTGTGCACGGCGTCCTCTGCAACCCAGCTTACGCTCTCCAACCCGAACGGCGTGCATCTCGCCGCCGCCGCGACCGCGACCGACTACGTTTTGACCGTCACCGCTAACAACAGCTTCGCCGCGAACGAAGTTGTGACCCTTACGGGAACGGCAGAGACATTCCTGAACGGGACGAGCGTGACCGTCGTCTCCGCAACTGGAGCATTGTTTACAGCAAACTACCCGCAATGGACCGTAAACGTCACCAACGCATCCGATACCGGATCGGCCTCCACCGAGGGCAACACTTGGACGCTCATAACAAACCTCAACATCGTGGACTCAGACTACACCGTGACCGCCACGCCCCCGACAGCGCCGAACCCATGGCCGTCCAGCGCATGGAACCTCGACGGCTACTACCCGAGCGTCTACGTTTGGGTCGCCGAAAACGTCAGGGCGGGCACCTACAGCGTCAACCTGAACTCCATGTACCAAGATGGCATCGACCCGCCGCAAGACTTGTCGAGCGCCCGCCCGATTTTCGACGGCGGCGTAAACTTCCAAGTCTTCTGCTTCGCTGGCACTGCCCTTCACAATGCAACTGAGGCCTCTTCCATCGGAACATCCACGTCCGATCCAGCAACCGCCCCCGCGACGCTCGCCGCGACCGCCACCAACGGCGACTTGCTCCTTTCAATCGGCCTCCAGAAGAGCGGGAACGTCTTCAGCGCCGGAACTGTCGGGGAAGCCGGAGTCGGCTCGCCGCCAGTAGTCGGAGCCACAATGACCAGCATCTCGAACGGCAAGCTGGTCGGCTCCGCAGCGCACTACATGGTCGAGTACGCCCTCACCGCGGCAGGCGTGGGCACTGGCAACTATGATCCCAACTTCTCGAACCCCCTCGGGTACGAGATGATCATCGCCTCCATCGCAATCAAGTCCTCATAATCAACCTCGGGGGAAGACTCCCGAATCCAAGGGGCGGCTTTTCGGAGCCGCCCTTTTCGTTTTTTGCAGTATTAAGAGGTAAGGTTCTGCCGGGTTTCGCCTTTCGGGCACACTACCCCTAATACCTGATACTAAAAAATCCAACTTTAATGGGAAAACTATGTGTGCAGAAACAACGCCTTATTTTGATTCCGTAACCAGTGCTAGGGCCATTCTCCTGACCGAGGAGGAGCAGCTTGAGGGCACGACGACGATCTCGCTTGAAACCTGCGAAGACCTCCAGCAAGAGGCGGATGTCTTGACTTATATCCAAGACCACTTCGCGGAGTTCCTGAAGACGCTTCGCTACCTGAAGAAGGAGGACCAAGAGCTTCTCCTCAGCTACTACCTCCTGTCCAAGACCCAGAACACGCTGGCGCTCATCCACAAAAGCACGCAGACCGTGTGCAGCTTTCGCATCCGCATGGCGGTCAAGACGCTGTGCGCATTCATCATGATGGGGGAGCCCACGCCGGAGAAGATGAAGGTGATCCTCATTAGCGAGGGGCTGGAGGACAGCCTCGGGAAGCTGCCTTTGAGCGAGTGCGTGGACCTCTATGCCAAGACCCGCTCGTTTCAGCGGATCGCTGAGGTGCACCACCTGCACCGCCCGGACATTCGCCGGGCGATGAGCCGTGCGAGCAGGGCGCTCATGGAGTCCAAGGACGCCCACGCCCATGCACTTGGGGCTTACATCCATAGCTTGATTGACAAGGCGAACCCGTCAGGTGTGGGGTACTCGAAGCGAAAAGTGTCAAAACTCGGTCATATATTTCGTTCCGATCCTTCCATACTCGGCGAATTTAGAGTTCGAGTTGATTCACCCGACTTCAACCATCTCTTTGTAAGCAGGGCAAATAGATAACTTTTTGACTATGAAACTATCCTTAGAAGGGCAATATGAGTATTTACCTTTAAGAGGAGTTTCATTATGCCGAACCCCGGAAAATCTAATCTACGGCCAAAGGCGATGCAGCTTCGAGTAGAACAGAACAGATCGTTGTTGGAGATTGCCACTGAGTTGGGGGTTTCTATAGCCACCTGCTCTCGTTGGCTCAAAGACTACCCCTTACCAGACGAAGAACGTAAACGCCGTTCCGACATCGGGCACCAAAAATTGCAAGGCAGAAAGCAAAATCCCGAAACTATCAGAAAACGGGTAGAAAACAGTCGGGAAAAAATTCGCGCCAGCGCAATCGCCCGATTTGGGGGAGCTTGGCTAGGAGCCAAGAAAGCGGGAAAACCAACCTATTGTAGCCACAAGCCGTGTCGCAACGGCCATACCGAGCGATACGTCAAATCTCGCATGTGTGTTCGATGCCAATCTGACAACTATCGTAATCCAAAGTACCTAGCTAATCGCTTGTGCGTCACCGCTAGATGCAGGGCTAAAAAAGACAGCATACCTTTTGATTTAACTTCAGACTACTTGCGGCAGATATGGCCTTCCAACAACTGCTGCCCCATCCTGCAAAAGCCGTTTGAGTTGCGTCGAGGAGAAAAACGTCACGGCCCTATTCCCCTGTCCCCAAGCATAGATCGAATCATACCAAACATGGGATACATACAGGGCAACGTTGCTATACTATCTTATAAAGCTAACACGATTAAACAAGACTGCACAGACCCCGCCGTATTCAGAAGGCTTGCGGATTGGTTAGAGGCGAATCAATGACTATCCATCATTGCCAAATGCGCCTCGGGCACCCCGGTGAGAAATGCGGGAACCCAGCCACGCACAAGGTCGATTTCTACATGCACGACGGGTCGGGCGAATTGATGCACTCGCTGTGGGTTTGCAACGCCTGCATCGAGGAAGCGCAGATTTGGTGGAATAGTTACGGGGCGATCTACGAGTTTTGAATTTTGTCGTATGCCGCGGCAGCCTGCTCCGGCGTGGTCTTGATGCCTTCCCTAGCCTGCGTGGCAATGATAGTCCGGATCATCAGTTTCCGGCGCTGCACAGGGTCTCTGAGAATTGCCTTGATGTCAACCCGCTTCACTTTTCCGCCTTCGATAAGGTAGTTTCACAATATTGCTGTTCCCGTCCGGATACCCCTTATGCATCTTCGTCAAGAAAACACGGAGAGTATGGGTGTTGTCCTTGCGCCCCTCGTCGAGGTAACCGAGCGCCGTGGCGATTTCAAGGTTGGTCTTGCCCTCGCTCCACAGCCGGGCGGCTTCCGAATAGGGGAATTTCCGCTTTGTCATTGGCTTATTTTCGACGATGTGTGGAGCTTCATCGTCGTAATCGTCTTTAAGTTGCGCCATGCGGGACTCCCGCGTGCCCGGCTGGTATACGGGCTCTGCTTGCCCCTCGACGGCGTATATCGGTTCTCCGTCCGGCGTCCGGCCAACAGGCTCAATCTTCACGGCCAAGTTGACCTCTGCGATGTTGCGCTCGTAGCCCTCGGTGCGGGACAGACGGTACGCATATCCCAAGGACGAGCCATCGACGGGACCGATCTCGTGAAGCTCGTGCGGCGGGAACAGCCACGACAGCATCCGCTCCCAGACGGACCATAGTTTCGACTCCGGCTCGTACGTCAGGTACGACTTCGAGCTTACCGCATCGTAGACTTGTGCCAGTATGTCAGGGTTCATTGGCCCCACTCCCGCAAGCGTTGGGCTGCCTCAGGGTCTAGGATACCGCGAGTCCAGTTGCGGCGCTCTTCCAATCCGCTGTGGGGCTTGGCATAGCCGAAATCCCGGTCCAGCAGCGACGACATGGCATAGAGGAGGTTGGGGTCGTCCACGGGCTTCACGTCCGCCTGCGGATTGACGCTGGACAAGTCGGCTACGACCTCGTCGCCCTCGGGGGTTCCGTAATAGGCGCTCATGCGCTCCTCCGCCGCTTCCACCACGCTTCAACCGCAGCCCAAAGCATAACCGCTACCGCCAAAATCAGGACAAACAGCATGTCGTCCCAACCACAGCCGTTGCTGCCGTAGCGAACGGTATCGCCGGAAAGGCTGCCGAACTGACTCATGCCCCGGCTCCCTTCGCCATGACCTTCGGGTGTGCCGCAGGCTTCGGCTGCATTTTCACGAATGTGCCACGAATATCTTCCCGCCCCATCCAGCCCAATGCACGGGCGGTACGAACTGTCTTGGGATACGACAGGACATCGGGGAAGAGGCATACTGCACGGCTATCTCGGATAACCACCTTGTTGTCTCGTGCGTTGAATCCAATCCAGCCCTCAAGAATCCAGTAGCAGAGGTAGTGGCAAATCTTCGGGGACTTGCCGTCCGCCGTTTTCTTGCTTCCGCAGATGGCGCAGCAGTCCATTATCGTTATCACGCCTCCGATTTCACTGGCTCAAGCACTTGTGTGATCTGGCGGGCGATTGCCGCAAGCAGCACTTCGAGGTCGCGCCCTTCGACTGTGACGACTGCGGTTGATGTGTTTTTGAATGTGCTGGTGACTTTCTGCGCTTGCTTCGACGCCTTGGCGATTGCCAAGGCAAGCTCGGTCAACGCTTCCTTTTCTTCTGAGGTGGTCGGCACGGTTGTTGCCATTCCGATTTGCATCATTGCCTCCATATACCCTATTATACAGCGTTTGGGGGGATTTTAGCTATTTGTAAGGTGTTGAAAACAAAAGAAAAGGAGGATTTTTCAATCCTCCTTTCGCGTAATTCGGTGTTTTTCGGGGTTGAATTACTGGATGAACAGGGTGTCCGGCACGTTTGGGGGAGCGCCCTTGAACTTGGAGCCGCCGCTCGGCCCGCCGCGTCCCATCACGTAATCAACGAAGCGCCCTTCTAGGAAGCGGGAGTTTGAACTGCGGAGGTACTTCGCGAAATGCTTGGCGAGGTCTTCGCGTTCTTGGTTGGGCATGCGGAACTCCCGCAGCGCATCGGCGATCAGGATAAAATCCTGCTTGCTCATTCCGCTCGTTTTCTCAAAGACTCCCGGTGGCGGACTTGCCAGCGGGGGTAACCTTTTTTGCAGCCTTGCCTTGCGACTGCGGAATCTCTACTTCTTTCGGGGCTTCCGGCTGGCCGGACTTGTCGCGATCGGTGACCCAAGGATCGGACCCGCCGCCTGCCGCCACACGGGGGACATCAACCTGTTCCGGAGCCTTGGGGCTCCCGGTCTCGTCCCGGTCGGTGACCCAAGCATCGGAGCCGCTGCCTGCGGCTTCCTTCTCTTCAACCACCTCGTCCTCGGGCTCGGAGTCCGTGAGCTTCTCCTCCGCCTCGAACTCGGGGGTCTCGCCCTCCGCCTCGGCTTCCTCGACGACTTGGTCCGGCACTTCAACTTCGAGTTCGCCCGGCACTCCGTCCTCGATCTTGAAGTCTTCCTGAACGTTGAGGTCCACGCCCATCTGGTCGGCCGCGAACTCGATGTCCTGAGCGATGTCGTTCAACCCTTGGTACGCTTCGACCAAGGCCTCTTCCAGCTTCTCCGGGCTCTCTTCGGCGATCCGGCGAAACTTCTTGCCATATTCCTTGGCGGCAGCGACCCGTATCTTCAACGGGGCTTCCTTGGCCGCACGGACTAAGCCGAGGTTCTCGCGAAGATTCTCAATGCCCTCTGCGTGGCTGGCGTACTTGTCGGCGAGCCGGATCAGGTGCTTCTCCAGCTTCTCGGGGGCCTTTGTGGCAACCGAGCGCATCTTGGCATATTTCCTGATTTTTTCGGTCTTGCGTTCGGCTTTGCGGGCTGCGATCTTTGCCCGAAGCTCTTTAGGTGATTGCTTTGCCATGATTATACCCTCTGTTTTAAGACTGCTATAGTTAAGAAACGACTCCGCACTCAAGTATTTTGAATACAGCCCCCATCTGTAGGGATTCAAAATGAACAAACACAAACCGTGTCCTGATTGTGGAGACAACATTCCAGAAAACTTTCATCAAAGTGCACATTACTGTAAGCCCTGTGTTAGTAAACGCAGCAAAAATTGGCGGGCAAAAAACATAGGTCATATCCGTGAAACCCATAGATTGCAGGCCCGACGCTGGCGAAAGGACAATACTCATAGATACCGAAAATCCGATTCGGCTAGAAGGCAAAGGATACGCCAAGCATGTATCGTCAAACTCGGTGGAAAATGCGCATGGCCCGAAGGCTGTTATTGGACTGACCCGAGAGCTTTGCAGATCGATCACGTACACGGGGGCGGTACCTCAGAGCGCAAACAACTAAATAGTGCCGTCGCTTTCTACAAAAAAGTTCTCGCGGATACCGACGGCAACTACCAGCTATTGTGCGCTTGCCACAATGCCATCAAGAAAATCATAAACCACGAATACCATGCCAAAAATACCCAAGGACACCTTTAACGGTACTTTGTTCGTACAGACTCAAAAAACCCTTTCTTATCCACAAAAATATCGTCCTCTTCACCGCCCATCGTGCTTCTGAGTTGTTCAGTAGGGGCGGAAGTCTTCACGGTCGTGTTCTCGGGCAGCCCGACTTGGCACGAGCCATCACCGCCATCCCTCATCATCAGGTCGCCGTTTGTGAAGCTCCAAATCGCTCCGCACTGACCGCACACCGCAAACCACAGATCGTCGGATGGCGCATTGTCGGGGTTCAGGTCGTTGGATGACATGGGAATAATGGCCCGATGTCCGCGGAGCTTGGTGTTGATTAGCTGTGTCAATTCTGCCGGAGGCTCGACGTAACCAACAGGCTCGTCGCTGCTCATGTGGAAATTCGGGTTGGCAAGCTCGGGCAGGATCGTCTTCCTCATTGGCGCATCTTCGCCTCGGCCGGATTGCGGGGTGATCGCAACCGCGGGCTGCCCCGGCTGGGCAGGGAGGGCGGGTTTAGGCTGTTGCTCCTCGCCGGGTTTCACGCCTTGCGACTGCTGGACGTTTTTCACCAGCATTTGCTGCGGGGTAACAGGACCAGCGCCAATCTTTGACTCGTGCTCGGCAAGCATCTGTCCACCAAGCTCCTCCTCCATCTTGATCAGGTACACATGGAGGTTGGCGACGCTGCGGGCCAAGTACTTGTCGTTGGTGACGAAGCCCTCCAGCATCCGCTTGCCCTTCTCCAGCCACTTGTGGAACATCAGCACAAAATCTTCCGGCCGGGCGGCAGTTTTGCTGCCAGTCTTCGGCTTGTACATTGAATGCCCCATCTCGTTGAGTGTTTCCTCGATCTCCAGCGCCAAGGGATTGTTCATGTCGCCTTCCCCGCTTTCTTGCAGGCTCTCGGCGGCACGCTGGAGCAGGTCAACCATCACGGTTTCCAAGTCGTCGCCCGATTGCTCGGGCACTATCTCAACTCCGCCGCCAGTCTCGGCGAGCGTGCGTTCCTGCCCGCTTGCAGCGTTTTCGCTGATGCGCACAGCACCACTCTTCACAGTGAACTGCCGGGACTCAAGCCTGTCCGTCTGGGGAAAATCAAACCAGCATTCGCGACAGTGCCCATCGGTGTTCAAGATCGCTTCCTTGCCACATTGCTTGCACTTCTCAGCAGCGCCTTCCTTGCGTGCGTGGGGCAGGCGTCCGGTATCGCCCGGCGTGATCTGCGGGCGGATGCCGTCGTAGAATTCGTGCCCTATACTGGCTTCCTTGTCCGGCTCAGGCTTACTTTCAATGCGGTCAATAAGAGCTTGGTCCTGTTCTTCGCGATCATCCGATACTGCCTGACTGAGGGAAACGCCGTCGCCATACTGCTTTTCCCACTCTTCATCAGACAGTTCATCTGCCTTGCGCCACTCGATATGGTTGCCAGTGATGTCCTCGTACGCCTTTGCTACTTCTTCCCATTGTTCGGACGTAACCATGGGCGGCTGCATGCGATGGGTGTCCAGCAGGTTGGCCAACGCTATCGATATGGAAGGAATGGGCTCGTCGCCACTGGCGTAGTCGAACGCATCCTGCAAAATCTCCCAGTCCTGTACCGTGACCATGTCGTCCCTGCGGGCTTCGAGAAGATTGGCCGTAGCTTCAAGCAATTCTTTGTTCCCAAGTCCCGATTCGGCTGCTTTCTTGGCTTTGATGCCCATGCTTTTCAACATATCCTTGTCCTCTTCGGAATAGCCCTCGATCTTCGGTTCCTTGGGGGGCTCCGCATAGCCCGTGCGCAACTTTTCGAGGTCGTAGCGCGACAGGTATTTCTTCATCTCGTCCAAGGTCGTGCCCTCGGCGACGCTCTCCTCCTTGTTCGCAGCTAAATCCTTCTTCCAGAATTTCCAGCCGTCGCTGTAAATCCGCATGCCCCACCACGGGTACTTCTCGGGATACCATGGGTTCATCCCCAGCCAGCCGAGCGACTTCATGTACTCGCGCATCTTGTTGAATTCCGCTTCTTGCACTTCCCGCTTTTCCTCAGCCGCCATCGCAGCTTCGTCGGTGATCAATTTCTTCTGCTCTTCCTCTTCCCAGTTAGGATGCAAGCTTTCGTAGTCGGCGTCTTCGGAACCTTCTTTCCGGGTATCCAGCCCCAAGGATCCAAGAACGCGCTTGGCCGGGCGGCAGGCAAGCATCCAATGTTCCTCGGTCGCACCGGGCAGCGTCTCGTTCCAAATGGCGACGACCTCACGTCCAGCAGCAGCCAAGCTTTTGGCGTATCCTTCAGCTTCTTCGGCATCGCGTAAAAACGTTACATCAAGCTGTTGTTTCTTGGCTTC
>Ga0074046_10000824_pt1 | contig 28537 bp, 30 predicted proteins | sample BogForMeECP23OM3_FD_94441 | JGI IMG/M metagenome (GOLD analysis project Ga0074046, IMG submission 94441) | Bog forest soil microbial communities from Calvert Island, British Columbia, Canada - Bog Forest MetaG ECP23OM3 | ecosystem: Environmental > Terrestrial > Soil > Wetlands ... | reverse complement strand
CGTGCATAGCCCGGTGCAGTTCGAGCGCCCCATCTATGCAGGTAATGCGGTGCAAACGGTTGAATGCACCGGGGCAAAGAAAGTGATGACCATCCGTACGACGGCTTTCGCCGCTGCGCCGGAAGGCGGATCTGCGCCTATCGAGCAAATTCAAACGCAAGCGGCCAACGGCGTCTCGCAATTTGTGAGCGAAGAGTTGTCAAAGTCGGAGCGGCCCGAACTCACTGCCGCCAAGATCGTGATCTCCGGCGGGCGCGGCATGCAGTCGGGAGAGAATTTCAAGCTCATCGAGCGCATTGCCGATAAGCTCGGCGCAGCGGTCGGCGCAAGCCGCGCGGCAGTGGATGCCGGCTTCGTCCCCAACGACTATCAGGTCGGTCAAACTGGCAAGGTGGTCGCTCCAGAGCTGTACATCGCCGTCGGGATCTCGGGCGCCATCCAGCATCTTGCGGGCATGAAAGATTCGAAGGTGATCGTTGCCATCAACAAGGACGAGGAAGCGCCCATCTTTCAGGTCGCGGACTACGGCATTGTCGGTGACCTATTTCAGATTCTGCCGGAATTCGAAGCCGCGCTCGACAACCGGAAGTAGCTTCACACCGAACCCCGGAGTTGACGATGGCTCAAGCCCCGTACCCGACCCGCGAAAACCCCTTCGTCAACAAAGGCGAGGGGCGGCAACCTGTCGTTATCAAGACGATTGGCGTCATTGGCGCCGGCCAGATGGGCAATGGCATTGCGCACGTCGCCTCGCTCGCAGGCTACAATGTCCTGCTCCACGATCTGAGCAAGGAGCGCGTAGAAGCCGGGCTTGCGACAATTCACGGCAATATGAGCCGTCAAATTCACCGGGGCAAGATAACTGAAGACCAACGCGACAAAGCGCTGAGCCGGATCACCTATGCCCCCTCGCTCGATGCCTTCGCCGATGCTGAGCTTGTGATAGAAGCGGCGACGGAAGACGAGGATATCAAGCGCAAGATCCTCGTCGCTCTGTGTCCGCACCTGAAGCCGGCCGCTCTCATCGGAAGCAACACCTCCTCCATTTCGATAACCCGGCTAGCGGCCGTGACGGACCGGCCCGAGCAGTTCATCGGCATGCACTTCATGAACCCCGTGCCGGTGATGGAGCTCGTAGAGATGATCCGCGGCATCGCAACGGACGAGTCAACTTTTGCCGTCGCGCGCCGCTTCGTCGAGAGCCTTGGCAAGACCGTGACCGTCGCAGAAGATTTCCCGGCCTTCATCGTTAACCGTATCCTTCTGCCTATGGTCAATGAGGCGGTCTACACCCTTTACGAAGGTGTAGGCTCTGTCGAGGCCATCGATCTTGCGATGCGGCTAGGCGCCCGGCATCCGATGGGTCCGCTTCAGCTTGCCGATTTCATCGGCCTCGACACATGCCTTTCGGTCATGCAAGTGTTGTACGAAGGTTTGGCCGATACCAAATACCGGCCGTGTCCGCTCTTGGTGAAATACGTCGAAGCCGGGTGGCTCGGACGCAAGACGCAGCGCGGGTTTTACGACTACCGCGGTGAAGTTCCGGTTCCGACCCGTTAACATTCCTGGCCGCAGGCCACGCTTTCGTTAAAATCTAGCCGTAAGCGCGGACGTGCTTAATAGAATTAGCCGAGCCTAAGGTCGAGCCATGACATCTACAAACCATGCCGGTACCCCTGCATGGGCAGATAGCCCCTACACAGCCGCCGTTGTTCTCGCCAACGGATTGATTATTCAAGGGTTCGGCGCCGGCGCTACGGGAGAAGCAACGGGCGAGGTTTGCTTCAATACCGCGATCTCGGGCTATCAGGAAATCCTGACCGATCCCTCTTACGCCGGGCAAATTGTCACCTTCACATTCCCGCATATTGGAAATACCGGCGTCAATCCCGATGACATCGAGACATCCAACCTCGCTGCCTCTTCAGGCGTTCGCGGCTGTATCCTGCACGCGGGCATAACCGGCCCATCCAATTACCGGTCCCGTCAGAACCTCGATCAATGGCTGAGCGCGCGCGGCATCATAGGCATAAGCGGCGTCGATACGCGGGCCTTGACCATGCTGATCCGCGATCACGGCATGCCCAACGCTGTTATCGCGCATCATCCAGACGGCGTTTTCGATTTTGACGCGCTTCTTGCGCGCGCGCGCGCGTGCCCAAATATGGAGGGCGCCGAGCTCGCCGGAAGCGTCACAACTGCGCAGAGCTACGGGTGGAGCGAAGGCGTTTGGGCCTGGAACCAGGGCTTCAAAACGCAGGAGGCGCCCGAATTTCACGTTGTCGCGATAGACTATGGCATTAAGCGCAACATCCTGCGCTGCCTAGCCTCATCGGGCTGCCGCGTGACCGTGCTGCCAGCCTACGCGACTGCTGAGGAGGTGCTCTCCCGCCGGCCCGATGGGGTCTTTTTGTCGAATGGCCCTGGCGATCCCGCCGCAACCGGAGAGTATGCGATCCCCGTTATCCGCAACCTGATCGGTTCGGGACTCCCGCTGTTTGGCATTTGCCTCGGCCATCAGCTTCTCGGTCTAGCGCTCGGCGGGCGCACAGTGAAAATGCCCCACGGCCATCACGGCGCCAATCATCCCGTTATGGATTATACCACCGGCAAGGTAGAAATTACCTCGATGAACCACGGCTTTGCTGTAGAGCGCGAAAGCCTGCCGCCAGGGGTCGAGGAAACCCACGTGTCCTTGTTCGACGGCAGCAATTGCGGCATCCGCCTTAAAGGGAAGCCTGTCTTTTCGGTACAATATCATCCCGAAGCATCGCCCGGCCCTCAGGACAGTCATTACCTCTTCATCCGCTTCACGAACCTGATGCGCGGGCGCAAAGGCCTTCCGCAACTGAACGAGCGCACCCTCGGGCTGGAGTAAACAGCTCGCGTCTGTCCCGCTCTTGAGGAAACGCTGGATACTCTGGAGTCCCCCCTCACTCTGTCTCTCTCCCCGAGGGGAGAGAGGACGCCTGAAATTCCCTCTCCCTCGGGGAAAGGGCCGCAGCTTGCTCCCTCTCCCCTTGGGGAGAGGGTTGGGGTGAGGGGGTCTTAAGCTGTTTCTGTATAAGCGGGGCAGACATTAGCCAACTTGCGGGCGTATCGCTGGCTGCTGCACGCGCGGGAAGCGATACGGCGACGCTTTGACGTTGCATGAGCATCGGCGTAATATTAAGCTTAAGATAGATTATATCACCGCGCCTTAGACCTATTGCAAAGATAGCTTTCAGGAACCCTCTCGATGCATAGCGCGCTTGTCCACCGTGCGAAGGGGCTTTGGCCAGAACCGCAAGCCGAAGGCAGCGTCACGCTCGATTTCGAGGCGCGCGTCAGCCACCGCGTCAGGCTGACTACGGATCATGGCGAGGCTATTTTGCTCGATTTGCCGCACGCCGTGGTCATGGCCGGCGGCGATGGCTTGCGCCTCGGAGACGGACGCTGGATCGCCGTGCACGCGGCGCCGGAGCCGGTTGTGGAGGCGCACCATCACGACCCGCAGCAGTTTGCGCGGCTTGCCTGGCAACTCGGCAACCGCCATGTACCAGCGGAGATCCGGGCCTCGGTCCTCCGCATACGCCCGGATCATGCGATCGAGGAGATGCTGATCCGCGCCGGCGCGCAACTGACGAAATTCGAGGCTCCATTTCAGCCCGAAGCTGGCGTTTATGGCAGTCACGCGCACGCTGCGCATGAGCACCCCGTGGATCATGAACACCGCCATGACCGTGACGCAGAGTCTTGACCCGTGGGCGCTAACTTAAGGCTTGTTCAGCTATCGGACGCGGCCATGATCGGGCGTATCTCGCAACGGGCAGGACTTAAGTTAGCGCCTGTGGGGTCTTGACCGGGAAGCGCGATGCGCTCAATGCGCCGGACGCGGCTCGACCGGAAAATCGTGAGCCTGCGTGCCGTTTGCCCCGGCATAGGAAAAGTGCCACCACTCGCCGGGGTAGTTCTTGAAGCCCGCGCCTTCCAGGATGCCCTTTAAGAGCATGCGCGTTTTGTGCTGCTCCGGCGTAACGAGCGGTGAGGCTGTGTTGGCCTTAGGGTCGAAGCAGTCGAATGCCGTACCCATGTCGAGGCTCGTTTCCGGCCCGCGATCCGCCGCTGGCGCGGTGCAATCTTGGTCTGCGGTACTTGGCGCCTCCGCTGCGGCGTTCGCAGGCGCGAGCGTTAGATCGGCAGCAAAACCCGTCGAGTGCCCCGATCGAGGTGCGATGTAACCGGGCACGAGTTGGGATTTGCGAAGATGCGGATAATAGCGCTGGGCCCGTGCGTCTCCAGGGGCGGCAGCCCAGGCCAGGAACGCCTTGACGGCGCGGACCGGGCGGTAGCAATCGTAGACCTTGAGCGTAAGCCCAAGCGCTTGAGCTTTCTCCTGCGCACGCTTCAAGGCCTCGGCCGCGCTACGCTTGAGGACGCATTCCGCGGCGTCATAACCAGGAACCGGCTTTCCGGTGAAGTTGTCCGGCCCCGCGTAGCGCATGTCCTGCGCAATCGAGGGCGCCACGTCGCGAAGGTAGACGAAGCCTGCTGGAAGCTTATCCGCTTCGGCGCCCGTTGCGCAGCAGCTCGTCAGCGCGAGCAAGCCGCACCCGGCAATTAAAGCCTGCCAAACCCCGTTTGGTGCTAATAGCAGCTGATAAACTCCCGGTACACCCAGCCTATACCGATATTGGCCCACAGCCGGCCGCGGCTGTCGTAAGCGGTCGACTGAATGGTAACCCCTGCCCCGTTCCGCAGCGTCCCTATAATTTCACCGTTCGGAGCGGTGCGGATATTGAGAGGCGTTCCAGTTGGGTCGGTGACGATGCACCCTGCCTGCGCCGCAGCCGAAGCGGTTAAGAGGAAAAAGGCAACCGAAAAACTTTTGCGCATGACGAACCTCAATTGATGAACCTCGCGGCATTATAAAATATTAGAAGCTTACCGTATAGAGCCTGCGGAGCGCGGCATGGGTGCAAGCCGCGCTATCATAGCACCGAGTTCGGCGAAATCGCGCTTCCTCGGCGAGGAACGCCGCCAGGCGAGCCCGATCTTGCGCGACGGGACCGGCGGCGCAAACCTCAGCAGCCGGATATCGCTGCGGCGCGCTTCGGTATCGAGGCTCATTTCCGGCAGAAGGGTAACGCCGAATCCGTTGGCGGCCATTTGCACTAAGGTCGATAGGCTCGTGGTCCCGAACGTATTCAGGTTCTGCACCTGCTTCAGGCTGCAAAAGCTAAGCGCCTGATCGCGCAGGCAGTGGCCCTCTTCGAGCAGGAGCAGCCGCTCGTTTTCGAACAGGTCCGGCGTCGCCACGGCTTTGTCCGGGACCGGCCTGTCCGCCGGTAAGGCGAGCACGAACGCGTCGTCGAAGAGGTCTTGCGTCTCGATCTCAGGCTCATCGATGGGCAAGGACAACAGCACGGCATCGAGCCGGCCGCCGGCGAGATCGGACAGCACGTAGCGCGTCTGCGACTCGCGTAAGTGCAGATCGAGTTCGGGATAGGCGCTGCGAAGCTGAGGCAGGAGTTTCGGCAAAATGTAAGGCGCGATGGTGGGGATGACGCCGAGCCGCAGCGGCCCCGTCAAAATTCGCCCGCTGTGCCGCGCATGGTCGGCCAAATCGCGCACGCTGGCAAGGATCGCGCCCGCGCGCCGGGCGATTTCCTCGCCCTCTGCCGTGAGCTTGGTGCCAGCCCGCGTCCGCTCGATCAGGACCGTGCCTAGCTCCTTTTCAAGCTCTTGAATTTGCATGGATAATGCGGGCTGTGTCACGGCGCACTGCTCGGCCGCGCGCCCGAAATGCAGCGACTGCGCGAGCGCATCGAAATAGCGAAGCTGCCGGAGTGAGATATTTTTCATAAGCCGATCTTATCGCAAATTCAGATAATGCGAATAGCCCTTATTGTTTCATCCGGCTACGCGCGCACCGGCACCGGCTCGGCACGCATTACCAGGCGCTGCCCGTGAACGCGCCGAAGTGCCCGGTGCATCACTATCACAAGGATGGCGCGATGCGGTTCTTCAAGAACGATAGCGGCAATCCGAACGCCTTTTACGAGCCGAACTCGTTCGGCGGCCCGGCCGAGGTGCCGCAATACCGCGAGCCGCCGCTGCGCATTTCCGGCGATGCCGATCGCTACAATCACCGCATCGGCAACGACGATTACACCCAGCCCGGCAATCTTTTCCGGCTGTTCAGCCAAGAGCAGCGGAAGCGGCTGTTCGACAATCTCGCCGAGGCGATGGCTGGCGTGCCGGCCGAGATTGTGAAGCGCCAGATCGGGCATTTCTATAAGGCCGATCCCGAATACGGGCTTGGCGTCGCGCGGCGGATGGCTATCGCGGTGGACGAGCAGCAGATGCTCAATGCTGCGGAGTAAACGAGGCGGGCGGAGGCTTTTCTGCCGCCGCCCGATCCTTATCGAGCAGCGTCGCTCAGAGCATGGAACGCCAGGGCTTACGAGTTATCCTCATATTTGAACGAAACCTTCACCTTGGCGCGATAGGCTTCGACTTTCCCGTTGTCGATCTGCATGTCGAGTTGAACGATTTCAGCAATGCGAAGATCGCGCAGGCTTTTTGAAGCGCGCTCGACAGCCGCCGCAGCCGCTTTCTCCCACGACACAGTGCTCGTTCCGACAAGCTCGATAATTTTATAGACGCTTTCGGCCATCGTATCCTCCGGGTTCTTATTTTTTGCAGATGAATAGCTTGTGGCGAAAACTGTCGCAAAGCAAGAGGCGGCTGCCGGCGCGCTAACTAAATCGCTCCTTCGATCGTTCCAACGAAGGGAAGCTCGCGGAACGCGTGGGCGGCGTCCATGCCATAGCCGACGACGAAGCGGTCGGGGCACTCGAAGCCTACGAAATCGGCCTCGATGTCAGTCTGGCGGCGCTTGCGCTTGTCGAGCAGCACCGCAACCGATACGCTCTTGGCGCCGCGTCCGAGCATCAGATCGCGCGTGAATTTCAGCGTTTTTCCGGATTCGAGAATGTCGTCGACGATGAGCACATCGCGGCCTGCAACGGTAGAGTCGACATCGCGGAGGATCTTCACCTCGCCGCTAGACGTGCCTGCGCCGTAGCTTGAGATGAGGATGAATTCAACTTCCGGAGAAAGGCCTGCGCCGTGCATGGCCCGGATAAGATCGGCCGCGAAGATGAAGGAGCCTTTGAGGACGGAGACGACGAGCAGATCGTGAAACTCGCGCGAGGCAATCTCCCGGGCAAGCTCCAGATTCCGCGCGGCGATCGCCTCCGCAGAAAACAAGACTTCTATGCTTTTACCGCGAGTTGCCGGCATGAGACCCTCGAACATGAAACGCCGTGCATGGCGGCACGAACTATTCTCGATAGAAATGAGATAAAAACAGCCCTGCGACGTATATTATGTCAAGGGTCACGCCTTCACGAGGCCGGTGTGCTTTTCAATCCGGGCAAGGCGCGCATCGATAGAGTTGAGGCGACCTTCCACGACTTCCGTGCGGCCGTTCAGCTCTGTAACAACTTCGGCGGTGGCATTCACCGTCTTTGCCATTTCGACAACGGTTTCGAGGATTGTCACCTGATCTTTTTCGATGCGTCTAAGGCGCTCCTGAATATCGATCAGGATTTTTTGCGTCAGATCGACCGGCTTATCAGCCATGCGCCCTCGCTAAAGTCGGATTTCCGACTTTCGTATCCTTTGCGAGTTCTCTGTTCATTCTCATAGCGCCAAGGTAACCTGATGAAATTATTGGCGCACCCGGCAGGACTTGAACCTGCGACCCCAAGATTCGGAATCTTGTACTCTATCCAGCTGAGCTACGGGTGCCCGGATAAGACCATAGCGGAAGCCGGAGCCGCCTGCAACCGCTGGGCCGCGATTGAAGAACGAATGCTGGGTGCGAGCGGACGGGGATGAAAGCAATGCACACCAAATGCTAAATACATTTTTTGTACATTTTTCCGGCATTTTCCTGGGGGCTCCTGGCGCCTGTTAGTCTTCTCCGCTCGCTAAAGGCTCAAGGGAGAACAGCATGAGCAAGATCGTCTTATTGGGATTAGGGCTGGCTGCGTGGCTCGCCGCGTTTACAACGGAAGCGTCTGCGGTTGTATGCGCGAAGGGCGTGCATCGTGCAGGATGTGTGGGACCCAATGGTGCTGTCGTTGGAAGGCGGACTTACTATCGCGGCGGCATTGCTGTGCACGGCTATCGCCGCCCTGGCGCGGCAGTTCACGGCCGCACCGTAATCCGCCGCTATTAGAAACGCTATGGGCGGCGTGAAGCTGCCCATCCTTCGCGCTCCCTGCCGCGCAACGGAAGAATCGCGCCAAATCTTCCGGAAAGCTTTTTCGTTTTCCCGCTTTTTGCAACCGGCTGGACTGGATTTTCGAAAGGGCGCCTGCTCCAATCTGTTGCGCAAATTCAACAGCGGAGGGAAAGAAAGCAAGCATAAGTCATTGAGTTTAAACCGTTTCTACGTATTGGTATTTTAGGTTGTGCTACTAAAACGTGTGCTCACCGTAAATACCATCTTGAGTTTACTACCTCCCCGTGTAATCACCATAAGCAGTTCGGCGTAACATCTCAATTACACAACCTAAGCGGGAAGAGGGGAGATTATGACTCTCAATAAACTTCTACGGACGGGCGCGGCCGCTCTCGGTGCGCTCGCCGTGGCATCGGTCACTCCGGCCAGCGCGGCCGATATGTATGCGGCGCCAGCCGGCGGCTATAAAGACGTTTTCGTACCGGCCCCCATGTGGGCAGGGTTCTATCTCGGTGCTCATATGGGTATCGATTGGGCCCAATTCGACCTTGGCAACATTTACTGGGATGATGGTTATTCCAGCGATAAGCGTAATCTTAATCGGAGTTTCAATACCCAAGGAGGCTTCGGCGGCGCCCAGCTTGGCTATAACTTCCAATCGAGTAACTGGGTTTACGGTCTCGAAGTCGACCTCGGTGGCGCAACCATGAGTGGTGGCCCCAACGAGCCATATTTCGCACTGCCTGGCCATCCCGCCGGGATCCATGGCGTCCAATTCGACGGCAATAACAATAACAACGGCGGCTTTTACGGCGACGTGGACGGCCGGGTTGGTTATGCCTGGGGCAGCACGCTGCTTTATGCGAAGGGCGGCTTCGCTTGGCTCACCTCAAACATCAGTACCAGAGAAGGCCTTTACATGGGGAGTGGCGTTTGGGACTGGTACAGCGGCAATAACAACAACAACACGCTCACCGGCTGGAACATCGGCGGCGGTTTGGAATGGAAGGTCAGCCCAAGCTGGTCGATCAAGGCCGAATATCTGTATTTCGACTTCACCAACCTCAGCAACTCTTGCTGCAACGATCCAGGCGGCTATACATGGCACAGCGGGAGCAGCGATCTGCAGGTCAATACTGTAAAGATCGGCTTCAACTACTTCTGGAATGCCCCTCCGGCTCCGCTGCCTCTCAAGTAGGTTAGCTTCGCCTTCTTGATTGCTGTGGCCTATCGCCAGGCACGAGGACAGAGACGCGTACGCCATAAGCCTTCATAATCAAGCGTACCCTCTGTCTTCCGCAGCCTCTACCTCGGCAAAGTTGTATAGTGAAACGCGCGGCCCTCGAAAGGGCCGTTTGGCGCTTTCCGGCCGGCGATTGTTTTCAGCGGCGGCCGCGCCTTTTTTGCGTTGTATCGTCGGCCCAAGCACCGGTATGCTCTCAACTGAGAGCCGGTCCGGTCTTGAGCGGGATCTTCGCGTATGGAAAATTCGCCAGAATTAGCCGCAAGCGATGGCAGTATAGCCGAGGGGAGTTCGCAGGCTCCTGTCATCGAGTTCCTATCCAAACCGGAAAACTATCCGCACAAAGCGGCCAGCGTGAGCCGCATCGATACCCACGCGGCAATCGTTTTTCTGGCAGGCGAGCGCGCCTACAAGCTCAAGCGTGCCGTTAAGCTTCCTTACCTCGACTTCTCGACCCTTGAGAAACGCCGCATCGCCATCGCGCGCGAGCTTGAAATCAACTCGCGCGCAACGCCCGAGCTTTACTTATCTGTCTTGCCTGTGACGCGCGGCGAAAGGCCGGGAAGTTTCGAGTTCGGGGGATCCGGCGAGCCCGCCGAATGGCTGCTCGAAATGCGCCGCTTCGATCAAGACGCACTGCTCGATACGATTGCCTCCAAGGGCCGCCTCGATCGCGCGCATATTATAGAGCTCGCTTATACGATCGAGCATTTTCACCGGCAGGCTCCGCGTGTAACGGGCGCCGGATTTGCGCACAATTTAGAACATGTAGCGGAAGACCTCGAAGCTGCCTTATGCGGGCGAAGCGCTCAAGCCCAAGGGCTGCACCTTAATTCTTTCGCAGAGCGGCTTCGCCAGGAGCTGGCGGCGCGCACGCCATTGATCGTGGAGCGCGAGCGCGAAGGTTTTGTCAGGCGCTGCCATGGCGATCTCCACCTCAGGAACATCGTGCTATGGGAGGGAAAGCCGAGGCTCTTCGACGCGATAGAATTCGACGACAGGCTTGCCACGATCGACGTCTTGTACGATCTCGCGTTTTTGCTGATGGATCTGTGGCATCGCGGCCTGAGGCAGGAAGCCAATTTGATCTTGAACCATTATTTTCAGCGCGCGGCGATCAGCGAACTCACCGGGCTCGCGCTTCTTCCTCTCTTCCTTTCGCTGCGCGCTTCAATCCGTGCCATGACAGGCCTGCACGCACTTGCGTTCCAGGAGGCGGCCAGCCGGGAAAGCCAGGTCAGGGAAATCGAGAGCTATGCATGCCTGGCTGGAAATTTGCTGGCTCCCGGCCGGCCCTGCCTGGTCGCTATTGGCGGGATCTCGGGAACCGGCAAAACGTCTGTTGCGCGGGAGGCGGCTCCTTTGATCGGTGCCACCCCTGGGGCCCTTCATATCCGGACCGATGTCGAGCGCAAGGTCATGCAGGGCATCGCACTCGACCGGATGCTTCCTCGCGATGCCTATACGCCCGAGGCGCGCGACGAGGTCTACCGGCGCGTGTTCAAGAAGGCCGAGGTCGCGTTGGACAGCGGACACTCGGTGATCGTCGATGCCGTTTTCCCCGAGGAAACCTGGCGCGCATCTTTATGCGAGCTTGCCCATCGCACCAGCGCCAGCTTTTGGGCCTTCTGGCTAGAAGCGAACGCAAGCGCCATCCATGAACGCATCACCGCGAGGAGCGCCGGCGCGTCCGATGCCTCCGATGCCGATACCTTCATCGCCGATGCGCAGCTGAAAACTGTAGAACCTCCGCAGAATTGGATCAAAATCGATGCGTCGGGAACGGTCAGCTCCATCGCCGCTGCGATCATGAACAAGCTCTGGGAATAAGGCTTGGGCGCAGTTTCGCCTTTTTTAAGGCTTATTTTTTTTATTTCCGCCCCGCCTTCGCCATCGATCCGTACTGGAACTTTACCACAAGCATAGTGTCTTTAGCTCGTGCGTTCCTGCACACGGCGAAACCAAGGAGTTTTTCCAATGAAAACCACTCTTGCGGCTGTGACGGCTCTCCTGATCGCGGTAAGCCCCGCGGCAGCGCAAACGAATCCGCCCACCGCTCCAATGAGCTTCGTGGACAAGCAGAGCACGTCTGAAGTGCTCGGCACAGACTTTATCGGCACACCCGTCACCACCAAGGACGGCCAGCCAATCGGGAAAATCTCGAATCTCGTATTTGACCAGGAAGGAAGAATCGAGCTTGCCGTCATCGGCATCGGCGGCTTCCTCGGCATCGGCGAGAAAGAGGTGGCTGTGCCGTTCGACGCGCTGAAATCGGAAACGGTCAACGACAAGAACGTTTTCATCGTCGACGCGACGAAGGATCAGCTCAAAGCCGCTCCAGCCTACCAGACCTTGAACGTCCAAGCGTTCAAAGAGCGCATGGCGGATTGGCGCGCGAAAGCACAGCAAAGCTGGGCCGACGTCAAGGCTCGCGCTTCGAAGGCCTACGACGAGGCGAAACAGCGCGTGGAAGAGGGACGGCAGCCGAAGCCGGCGCAATAATAACATGGGGGGCCTCGGCCCCCTTTTTTTTAATTCCGGTGCTGCTTTGGAGCACTGTAACTTTTTCCCTCAAAGTGATAAAAATTAGCTCGGTCGAAACCGAGGGAGAGCCTCATGAACGACATGCTGAAGGAATTCCGGGAGTTCATTCTCAAAGGCAATGCGTTCGATTTGGCGGTCGGCGTTATCATCGGCGCCGCTTTCGGGGGCATCGTGACCTCCCTTGTTGGCGATATCCTTATGCCCCCGATCGGCATGCTTATGGGCAATCTAAACTTTTCCGATTATTTCATCGACTTGACGGCGCTGAAGGCTAGTGCGCTCGGAGGCGCGCCTGTGCAGGTCCCAGCCTCTTACGACGCCGCGAAGCAGTCCGGGCATGCCATCATAGCCTACGGCAGGTTTCTGAATGCGTTGATAAATCTGCTGATCGTCGGGGCTGTGATCTTCTTTCTCGTCAAGCAGGTCAACCGGCTTAAGCGCGAGCCGGCGAAGCCTGCGGAAAAACCCGAGGATGTGCGCCTTTTGACCGAAATCCGCGATCTGTTGGCCAACAACGCCGCGCCGCGCGCCGCAAAGGCTGAATAGGCCGCTTTCTGCCCTTCGCCGGCACCGTGACGTGGAAATTGTGCCGGCATTGGGAGAGTTAAACCGGATCCGTCTGAATACTTCCGCGGCATCCCGAGCGCAGCTCGCGGCATGAAGTGACGCTGCGCCCTTGTTGTCATCACGTGCGCACCGCTTCGTGCTGCATCTTGCGTCAAGCGTCCGGGAGCTTTTCGAAAACGTGCTCGACGAAAGCACCGGCCATTTCTTGATAGGAGCCGACGTAACGGCAATTGGAGGGAAAAACGGCTCCCGCCCGGACATTGAGGAAGGTGCGATGTTCGGTTCGGTGCTCTTGGGAGTGGCAAAGGCAGAAAAGCGTGGGAACGCCGTCCTTGAGAAACATTGTCAGGATCTCAGCGCCTTTGCGCATTTCGATCGTCTCTTGGTCGAAACCCTTTAGGTGATATTTCAAGATGATCTGAGCCATGTGCGATTTCCTACGACGCCCGATAGGCTGGCGTTAGATTCAGAGCGCCGGTCTCCATTCCAAGCTCTTCGTCGCCTCTAGGCTTGGCCGTGCTTTCCGGATAGCAAAGCACAAACAGATGGCCCCGATGTGACGGCGTTGAACCAGCAGGGGCTTTCGCCGCGCGGATTAACAAGGCGATGCGAGATGAAGCTTGGCACGGTAAACGGGGTGAATTTCCATAACTTCCGCCGCAAAAATCATGATTTTTCGCGTTTTTTGCCCGCAAAAATGGATTTCAAATGGAGCCGGGGCGCGAGCGCCTATGCGATACTAAAGTAATTGACACCGCCAGCCCGGTTCCAGCTATAGTTTTGCGAAGGTTAGGCCAAGCTTCCGGCAGCGGTCCGCCGGCCGCGAGCGTCTTATCGTGGCAATTCACTAATAGGCAGGGTCAACCTGCGTTTTGATCTATTGATTGGCGTGAGGGAGAAGAAAATGACGACCAGACAGGCCTGGAACGAAGCAAGTGAATCGGGGCCGGTACGCAAAAGCGGCTTGAGCGATCTTTTCCTCAAAGAGGACTGGTGGGCCATCTGGCTCGGGCTCGGGATCGTCGCTCTCGCCATTATCAGTTTCAATAATGGCAACACGTTTCTCAAATCCCTGGCGATCAATCCCGGCGGCATAAAGTGGAAGTCCCTGGACGATCTGACGGCCCATTTCACAGCGAATGCCAGCTGGTACCTGCTGCAATTTGCGGCTTGGCTCGTCATTTTCGGCACCAGCTGCCGGATCATGGGCATCAGGCTCGTTCAATTCATTCCCGGCTTCGTCATACTTTATGTGCTGTCGCTTGCCATGTTCGCGATCTCGGGCTGGGCCGATGCCGCAAAATACAATTTGGAAGCTCCGCTCGTGGCTCTCGTATTTGGCTTGGCCGTAGCTAACCTGATACCCTTGCCCGGCTGGCTGGACTCGGCATTGCGGGTCGAATACTTCATCAAGCTCGGTATTGTGCTGCTCGGTGCCACCTTCCCTATCACGCTCGTGGCTACGGCGGGGCCGGTTGCACTCGGCCAAGCCACGCTGATTTCGGTGCTGACTTGCCTCACGATTTTCTTCGCCGGCACCCGCCTCTTCGGCCTCGACAAAAGGTTGTGTGCAGTGATGGGCGTCGGCGGCTCGGTTTGCGGCGTTTCCGCCTCCATGGCGATTTCCGCTTCCGTCGGCGCAAAGAAGGAAGACCTCTATACCTCCGTCACGCTCGTGGTGGTTTGGGCCCTGATCATGATCTTGGTCCTGCCCTTCGTCTCTCAAGCCCTCGGCTTGCCGGCGGGCGTTGCCGGCGCCTGGATCGGGACGTCGGAGTTTGCCGATGCGGCGGGCTTTGCTGCCGCAAGCGCCTACGGCAAGATGTCCGGCAACGAGGACACGGCGATCAAGGCCTTTACCCTGATGAAAGTCATCGGCCGCGACCTTTGGATTGGAATTTGGTCGCTCGTCTTCGCCTTCATTGCCACCATGTCCTGGGACCGCGGCGAGCTTGGTACCAAACCTGGCGCAGGCGAGATTTGGCGCCGTTTCCCCAAATTCGTGATCGGCTTTTTCGTCGCGTCTGCAATTATGACGGCGATCACCAGCGGCTACAGCCCCGAGGAATTCAAGAAGGCGGTGCAGCCGGATCTGCTGAAGCCGGTCTCCTCGCTTAGGGCCTGGGCCTTCCTCTTCTGCTTCCTAAGCATCGGCCTCACAACCCGGTTCCGCGAGCTGAAGTCGGTCGGCTGGAAGCCGTTCATCGCCTTCACCATGGGCGTGGCGGTGAATGTGGCCGCCGGCTATCTCCTCTCGGTCCATGTTTTCGGCGGTTACTGGAGCAAGCTCTAGTGCCGGGCTGCAGCGAATGCCATCACTGCGAATCGAGCCCCGCCAGCCTCGAAAAGCTGCTGCCGGGGCTTCGCATCCTAAGCTCGGCTTACGGCGCCAGCCGGGGCGACACTGTGCTGTGCCAGCTCCACAATATGTTCATACGCCCGGGGCCGGCTTGCCCCGGCTTCAAGGCACGGGCTGCGGAGGGGGCGCGGCCTTCCGTGTTGGGGCATCAGCGCTGAAACGCGAGTATCGCTGCAATCGCTACGGTGAGGCAGAGGATATTGACGTAATAGCTTCGGGAGACCTCGAACCAAGAGGGGTGGCCTGCAAGTTTCTTGGCGCCAAGCAAAAGAGCGGCGGGCAAGGTGAGGACCGGTAGCAACGTGGGACCGAGCAGAAGCGCGCCGAGCCCGCATATCGCTACCGGGAGCGCCCAATCGATGACCGCCTCTACGCGATCCGGCGGCCCGCTATCGTGGCCGGGCGAAGGGGCCTCGCCGTGAGGAGCCGTCGCGTTTCTCGCTTGCGCTATGAAAAATAGAAAGAACAGAACGGCCGAAAGGATCGAGGCGTCCGCGAACCATTGGGGCGCGGCCGGCCAAACGATACTCGCGCCGGGCGCAAGGAAAGGAACCGCTTCAGCACGGTAATACGCCAGCACAGGCTCAAATGCTTCCCGCAGAACAACGAGTTGCCCGGATTGGAGCATAGATAGTGTGGCTAAGACCTCAATAAGCACAGCCGCGATAAAGATCGCGTCGGCCGCTAAAGCCCTGAGCATGCCGTTCTCCTCCTTCTCAATCAGAATTTCGTGAAATGCGTTCAAATACCGAGGCAGCGGTCATTGCGCCGCTTCCCTTTCCCTTTCTAAGACACATTTCCCGGATGGGGCTATATCGCTTGACGTTCGCTTCACCGTTTTGGATATAAAGTGCCTCGCGCCAGCGCCAAACGGCCGGGAAGCCGTTCATGGCAATCTTTTGCCATCCGCACGTTTCCGAGTTAAAGACCGGACAGCGGGAGGCAAGGCCGGGGCACCAGAAGTTACGTCTTGCGCCTTGGGAGTTTATACGGGGTAGTTGATGCGTCGAGTACTGCTTATCGGCTTATGTAGTGTGCTGGGGATCTCCGGCTACATTTGGTATATGGCTCCCCCGCCGAAACCGAAGGCAGTGTCCGCGCAATCTATTGCGGTCTCGACGGTCAGCGCACTGAAGCGAGACGTTCCAATCCTGCTTTCTGGGATCGGCACGGTGCAGGCGCTCAACACCGTCCAGCTGCGCAGCCGCGTCGATGGCACTCTCGACCGGGTCAATTTCAAGGAAGGCCAGCATGTCGGCAAAGACGACGTTCTTGCCACGATCGATCCGCGGCTTTTCCAGGCGGCCCTCGCTCAAGCCAAAGCAAAGAAGGCTCAAGACGAGGCGCAACTCGTAAGCGATCTCAAAGACTTGGAGCGGAGCCGCCAGCTTTCCGAGCAGAGGTTTGCATCCCAGCAATCGGTCGATCAATGGACCGCGAAGGTTGGCGTCGACCGTGCACTCATCCAGGCGGACGAAGCGGCGATCAATACCGCCGAGACCAATCTCAGCTACACAACCATAACGGCGCCCTTTCCGGGACGCGTTGGGCTTCGTGCCGTCGATCCGGGAAATATCGTCAGGGCAAACGACACAACGGCCTTCATAGCCACGCTCACCCAGCAGTACCCGATTACAATCGTATTCACCCTGCCCGAAGCATATCTGAGCGCGGTTCGCGACGCGCAGCGTGCGGGCGAGGTGCCTGTCATTGCCTACGACCAGGACGGCAAGAAGCCGATTGCCAAAGGCAAGCTTATGGTCATCGACAATCTGGTCGATCAAGGGTCCGGAACGATTCGCCTCAAGGCGATCTTCGAGAACGGGGACGAAGCGCTATGGCCGGGGCAATACACGCCGGTCCGCGTGCAAACCGGCATCAAGCGGGACGCGATCACCGTTCCGGCAACGGCGGTTCAGCGCGGACCTTCCGGCCTTTACGTTTGGCTGGCCACGCCCGATCAGCGCGCAATCATGGCGCCAATCGAAGCGGGTCCGTCCTACGGCACCGTCACGGCCGTCGAAAAGGGGCTTGCGGAAGGCGACCAGGTCATCATGACCAATTACTATCGCCTGCAGCCCAGTGTGCGGATTAGGACCGACGCGCATCCGGTTGCGGTCAACGAGGCGGGCGGACGCTCATGAACATCTCGGCGCCCTTTATCGCGCGGCCGATTGCGACCACCCTTCTCATGGCAGCTTTCACGCTCGCCGGAATCGCGGCCTATTTCTATCTTCCCGTCGCTCCGCTGCCGCAGGTCGATTTTCCGACGATCCAAGTGTCGGCCCAGCTCGCCGGCGCCAGCGCCGAAACCATGGCGTCCTCGGTTGCGAACCCTCTTGAGCAGCAATTCGGTCAGATCGCCGGTGTCACGCAGCTGACCTCGGTCAACACGCTCGGCAACACGCAGGTCAATATTCAATTCGAGCTAAACCGGAATATCGACGCCGCAGCGCAGGACGTTCAAGCGGCGATTACCGCGGCCGGCAGGCGGCTGCCAACGAACCTCACCACGCCTCCTTATTATCGCAAATACAACCCCGCCGATCCGCCCATCCTGATCCTCGCGGTGACATCAGACACGGCGCCGCTTACAGAGGCTGACGACTATTCCGAGAATATCCTCACGCAGCAGATCTCGCAGATTCATGGCGTCTCTTTTGTGTATGTCGGGGGGCAGCAAAAGCCGTCCGTCCGTGTGCAGATGGATCCGGAAAAGCTCGCCACGCGCAATCTCACCTTGGAGGACGTGCGGGCCGTTCTGGGCAACATTACCGCCGACGCGGCCAAGGGCACGATCAACGGCGCGGTGCAGAGCTTCACGGTCGCCGCCAACGACCAAATCATGAAGCCGGCCGATTACGACAACATCATCCTGGCTTACAAGCAGGGCGCACCAATCCGCGTCAAAGACGTTGGCCATGCCGTTGGCGGCCCCGAAAATTACCTGCTCGGCGCAACATCCACCGGCAAGCCTTGCGTTCTCCTGGTCGTGTTCAAGCAGCCCGGCGCGAACGTCATCGAGACCGTCGAGGGTATTTACGATGCCTTGCCAAAGCTTCGAAGCGTCATTCCGGCAGGCGTGAAGGTGGATGTCATCAGCGACCGCACGGTGACGATCCGCGCCTCGGTGTTCGACGTCGAGTTCACGCTAGTGCTCACCATCGCGCTGGTGGTCCTGGTGATCCTCATTTTCCTGCGAAACTTACGCGCCACGCTCATTCCAAGCGCGGTCGTGCCGATATCGCTGCTGGGCACTTTCGCCGTCATGTACGCGGTGGGCTTCAGCCTCGACAATCTGTCGCTGATGGCGCTGACCATCGCGGTAGGCTTCGTGGTGGACGATGCAATCGTCGTCGTCGAAAACATCGTCCGGCATATCGAGGCGGGTGAGAAGCCTTACCGGGCGGCTCTGATTGGCGCGGGCGAGATCGGGTTTACGGTCTTCTCGATCAGCCTTTCGCTGGTGGCCGTGTTTATTCCGCTCCTGCTCATGGAAGGCATTATCGGCCGCCTGATGCGGGAGTTCGCACTCACGGTCACGGTCACGATCGCCGTCTCCGTTATCGTCTCGCTGACGCTCACGCCCATGCTGTGCTCGCGCTTCTTGAAGCCCGAGGAGCACAATCCGGGATGGCTGAACCGGAAGATCGGCGCCTTTTTCGACGCGCTGGCCGCGGGATACGAACGGACGCTCAGCATCGCGCTGCGCAACCGTTTCATCACGCTGATGGTTTTCTTCGCGACGCTGGCGCTGACAGTCTCTCTTTACGTCTTCATGCCCAAGGGCTTCTTCCCGGTTCAGGACACCGGCATTCTCTTCGCCGTCACCGACGCGCCGCAGGACATCGCCTATCCGGAGATGTATAGGCAGCAACAAGCGCTAGCCGATATCGTTGCGAAAGACCCCGATGTCGAGACGGTCGGGTCGTTCATGGGCTCGCAGCCGGGCTATACGCTCAATTCTGGGCGCCTGTTCGTGACCATGAAGCCGCGCGGCGAGCGCTCGACCGACGCCCTTGGCGTGATCAACAGACTGCGCCCGAAACTCGCCCAAGTCCGGGGAGCGGCGGCGTATCTATCGCCAGCGCAGGACATCACCGTGGGCGCGCGGCTCTCGCGGGCGCTTTACCAATACACCTTGCAGGATGCGAGCCTCGATGAGCTCAACGAGTGGGTGCCGAAGGCGCTGGCGAAGCTGAAGACGCTGCCCATTCTCGCCGACGTTTCCACGGACCTGCTCGTCAACGGCCCGGAACTGACCGTTAACATCGACCGCGACCGCGCATCGCGCTATGGGATAACCCCGCAGCTCATCGACGACACCCTCAACGACGCGCTCGGACAGCGCCAGGTTGTGCAATATTACACGCAGCTCTCCACCTACAACGTCGTTTTGGAGATCCTGCCGGAGCTGCAGGGTCTCCCGGACGTTCTCTCCAAGATTTACATCAAATCTCCGGCGACCGGGCAGATGGTGCCGATGTCGACGGTGGTCAGCTTCGATACGAAGAAGGCCGGCTTTCTTTCGATCAACCATCAAAGCCAGTTTCCCGCCGCGACCGTCTATTTTAACACCGCGCCGGGCGTATCGCTGGGCGAGGCGGTGGTGGCGATCAATGCGGCGATGAAGGAGATCGGGGCACCGGATACGCTCCTAGGCAGCTTCCAAGGCAATGCTCAGGCGTTCCAGGCGTCGCTAAAGTCGACCCCGCTTCTGATCCTCGCCGCTCTCGTTGTCATCTACCTCATACTCGGCATGCTCTATGAGAGCTTCATCCACCCGCTCACGATCCTGTCCACCTTGCCGTCGGCTGGCGTGGGCGCGCTTTTGATGCTGATGGCTTTCGGCTTCGACCTTTCCGTGATCGGCATCATCGGCATCATTTTGCTTATAGGCATTGTGAAAAAGAACGGGATCATGATGGTCGACTTCGCGATCCAGGCCGAGCGCGAGCGCGGGCTCGACCCGGAGGAGTCGATCAAGGAAGCGGCTCTGCTCCGGTTCCGCCCCATCCTCATGACGACCATGGCGGCGCTGCTTGGCGGCCTGCCGCTGATGCTTGGCAACGGCACGGGCTCGGAGTTGCGCCAGCCCCTCGGTTACTCCATGGTCGGCGGCCTCGCCTTGAGCCAGGCTCTTACACTTTACACGACCCCGGTGATCTACCTTTATCTCGACAAGCTGCAAAACTGGCTGTCTGGCAAAGAGGCGGCGCATAAAGAACCGCAGCGCGATGGGCAGCCCGCGCCGAGCCCCGCCGAGTAGCAGGCCGCGCGGCTAGAGCATCGTGCACTTATCCGGGCGCGCCGTCATCGCGAGGCGGCATTTGCCGCCGCGGCGATCCAGAGCAGCATCGGTGACTTGAGCCTGGATTGCTTCGCTTCGCTCGCAATGACGGTGCGGCCGGTGCTCTGGCGGCGCATGGCCTTGACAGGCCGGGTGCGCCAAATGATCTCCTGCCTTAATAAACTGCACAGGAGATATCCATGCCGGGATTGAGCCGCCGCGACATGCTCCACGCATCGGCTGCCGCGGCAACCGCCGCCATGGCACCTCCCGCGCGCGCCGCGGGGCACGATGAAAGCAGCCCCGCGGATGAGGGGGCGCCTCCTCCTCCCGTTACGCAAATTCTCGCCCGCCGGATCGCCGAAGCGAAATACGGCGACATTCCCGCGGCCGTGCGCAAAGAGGCGGTCAGGCCGCTCCTCAACTGGACCGGCTGCGCGATCGGCGGCTCACACCACGAAACGATAGACATCGTCATGTCCGCGCTTTCGCCTTTCGCCGGCCCCGGCCAAGCGAGCCTTCTCGGCAAATCGGGCAGCCTCTCTAGGCCAACGGAGTCTGCGTAGCCGGGATTCTACCAGTGAGGCTGCTTTGGCGCGCCGTCGAAGATCTCTTTCATGCGGCGCACCGTGCCGGGGGTTACATCGGCAGGCATTTCCTCGCGCCTGAAGAAACGGCTTTCGAGAATCTCCCTGTTTGGCGGCGGTATGGAGGGGCGCTCCCACTCGCGAACGACGAAAAGCGCGATGTGATCGCTCGGAAGGAAGGCAAAATGCGCGAACAATCCATGAAACTCCGGGCGCCCTTTCACAATCACGCCGGCCTCCTCAAAAAGCTCGCGTTCAAGCGCGGTTTCGGCGGTTTCGCCCCACTCGATACCGCCGCCAGGGAAATGCCACCCAGGACGGTAGGAATGGCGCACAAGCAGTACACTGCCGTCCCCGGCGATAACGGCGCCTTGTGCACCGAGGGTTGCGCCCCTGGTTAAGCGCCAATATGCTGCGATTAGGCGGTTGGGTAGGCGTATCAAGATGCAGCCCCATGCTAGAAGGATGAAACCTGCGCCACCCTCGCTAAGTTAGGCAAGAGCTGCAAGCGCCGAGTGGTAGCAGGCGCCTATTTTGCGTGCGTGCGCGCCCGGTAAATCCCGCTATTGTGATCCACATTGCCTTGGCGGCCGCCCCAGTCCTGGCGCATAGTACGAAAAAATCGAACTATGGTTTTGGAGGACCCGCATGCGTAAGATGCACCCGGTATGGACGCTCGTTCTCTGCGCTGGGGCGATGCTTGCGATCAACATGGGAATCCGGCAAACCTTTGGGCTCTATCTCAAGCCCATAAGCCAGGACCTCAACCTCGACCGGCAAGCCTTCTCGCTGGCTTTGGCGGTTTTGAACCTGGTTTGGGGGCTCGGAGCGCCCTTCGCAGGCGCCTTGAGCGACAGGCTCGGCGCCGTTCGCGTCGCGCTTGCCGGGACTGCGCTTTATGTGCTCGGCCTCGTCTTGATGGCTACGGCAGCGGGTGGAAACCAGCTCCTGCTTTCGGGCGTGCTCATCGGGCTCGGCATTAGCGGTTCGGGGTTCACGGCCGTCTTTGGCTTAGTTGCGCGCGCGGCCCCGCCAGAGAAACGCGCCTCCGCCCTTGGGCTAACCACCATGGGCAGCGCAATCGGGCAATTCGTGGCGCTGCCCTATACCCATGTCATTCTCGATGCCACAGGATGGGTCACCTCGCTATTCATCCTGGCGGGAACCGCAGCACTTATGGCGCCGCTTGCCCTTACGCTTTCGCGCGCTGAGGTCCCGGAGCCTCATGCCGCACGGCTTGAGCAGAGCCTTGGCGGCGCGCTCGGCGAGGCGATCAAATATCCGAGCTTCCTTCTGTTGACCGCCGGATTTTTTGTGTGCGGCTTTCACATCGCGGCCGTCGCGGTTCATTTGCCCGCGTTTCTCGCGGATAAAGGCTTCGGTCCCGGCCTTGGGGCTCTTGCGCTGACGGTTGTCGGAGGCGGCAACATCCTCGGCACCTATCTGTTCGGCCGGATCGGCGACATCATGCCGAAGCGCTTTGCGCTGGTCTTTATCTATTTGGCGCGGGGAGCGATCTTTATCGCGCTGATCTACTTGCCGCTGACCGAAACGCGCGTTCTCATTTACGCATTCATGCTGGGCTTGCTCTGGCTCGGCACGGTGCCTCTTACGAGCGGACTGATCGTGACATTCTTCGGGCCGCGCTGGCTGTCCATGCTGTACGGGATCGTATTTTTCTCCCACCAAGTGGGCAGCTTTACCGGTGCTTGGCTCGGCGGCTGGTTCTACGATACCTACCGGTCCTATGACCTTCTGTGGTGGGCAGCCGTCGCAGCCGGGGTGATGGCTGCGGCGCTGAACTTGCCGATAAGAGAACGTCCCGCGCCAAGGCTTGCCGCTGCAGTGGCGCCCGCAGAGTAGGAGAGAATAAAGTGCCGCAAAGTGCCAAGTGGACGCTTATCGGAGGCCTCGCGATCCTTTGCATGGGAGCTGCGTATCTGATGGTTGTGCGCGGCCCGGCCATCTTGCTCGACCTCGGCGGTGCGTTAGCATCGTGCTTCTAGCAGCGCGATTTACCGCCTTGACAATTGTCAAAAAAATATGAGGTAAAGCAGAAGGCGCTTTCCTCGGCAGGCATCCGTTGGCTAAGCCAACGGATGCCTGCCGAGGATCTTTTGTTTGCGCAGAGTCTTATCGCAAAACTGGGTAGGCCACTCTTGCGAACTCTGCTTAGGGGCGGTGCAAATGCAGATCGAAGAGATCATCGATAATTTCAGCCTGCTCGACGATTGGGAGGACCGGTATCGCTATCTGATCGAGCTTGGCCGCGAACTGGAGCCGTTGGAGGATGCCGAGCGCACGCCCGGGACGAAAGTTCGCGGCTGCGCAAGCCAGGTGTGGCTGATCTCGCATGCGGAAGGACACGGACCGGACACGATCCTGCGTTTCCGGGGCGATAGCGACGCTCATATCGTCCGGGGGCTTATCGCCGTTCTGTTCGCGTTTTATTCGGGGAAAAAGGCCCGCGAGATTCTCGCCGCCGACGAGAAGGCGGTATTCGCGCAGCTTGGCTTGAATAGTCATTTAACGCCTCAGCGTTCGAACGGCCTTGCCTCCATGGTCGCACGCATCAAGGCCGACGCCTCCTCTGCAGCCGGCGCAGAGCCCGTGCCGGCAGCCCGCTAGCTTTTCTACCCTTTCCTCCCGGCCAACGTTGCGAGCACGGTTTTGCAATGTCTGGCTCCGCCCAACAACGAAGAGGCGACATCAGATGAGCCAGACCCTTTCGCGTCCCAAGGAGAAAATCAAAATCCTCCTCCTCGAGGGCATTTCCGACACAGCGGTGAACACGCTGATGAGTGCGGGCTACACCAACATCGAGCGCCGCGCCAAAGCCCTCGAAGCCGCCGAGCTGCGAGAGGCGCTCAAAGGCGTCAGCATGCTCGGCATACGCTCGCGCACGCGGCTGACCGCGCAGGTGTTCGACGGCATGCGTTCGCTCATCGCGGTCGGCTGCTTTTCGGTCGGCACCAACCAGGTCGACCTCAATTCGGCCCGCGACTTGGGTTTGCCCGTATTCAACGCCCCATTCTCCAACACCCGCAGCGTCGCGGAACTGACCATTGCCGAGATCGTAATGCTGTACCGGCGCATCTTTCCCAAGTCGGTTGGCGCGCATGGCGGCGGCTGGGACAAGACGGCGGAGGGCGCCCACGAGGTTCGCGGAAAAACGCTCGGCATCGTCGGCTACGGCAATATCGGCACCCAGCTCGCGGTACTGGCTGAGGCGATGGGAATGCGCGTTATTTTCTACGACCGCACCGACAAGCTGCGCCATGGCAACACCGAGCCTATGGAAACTCTGGACGAGCTTCTGGCAGCCAGCGACGTGGTGAGCCTGCATGTGCCTGAAACCCCTGAAACCAAGGGCATGATCGGCGAGGCGCAGTTCCGCGCCATGAAGCCCGGAGCCTACTTCATCAACAACGCGCGCGGCACCGTGTACGATGTTGATGCGCTGGCCCGCGCACTTTCTGAGAAACATCTCGGCGGTGCGGCGGTGGACGTGTTCCCAGTCGAGCCGAAGTCCAATGCCGAGCGGTTCGTGTCGCCGCTGCAAGGCCTCGACAACGTCATCCTGACGCCGCATGTCGGCGGCTCGACCATGGAGGCGCAGGAACGCATCGGTTCGGAGGTGGCGCGCAAGCTCGTCGAGTACTCCGACGTCGGTTCGACGCAAGGGGCCGTCAACTTTCCCCAGGTGCAGCTGCCGCCGCGCCCGGCGGGCACGCGCTTCATCCAGGTGCATAAAAACCTGCCCGGCGAGCTCGGGCGCTTGAACGATGTGTTCTCCAAGCACCGCGTCAACATCGCCGCGCAGTACCTGCAAACGGACGGCGAGATCGGCTACGTCGTGCTCGATGCAGACGGCAGCGTGGATGATGCCACCGCCGTGCTGAGCGAGATCCGTGCACTGCCTGGCACGGTGCGCGCGCGCATCCTCTACCATCGAACTTGAGCCGTGCTTAGCGCCGCAGCGGCTTAAGCGAAGGCTTTGACCGGGGCCGCCAATCGGGCTAAAAAAGGGACGCTTGCCGCATGAGGGGCGGCAAAGTAACTTTCGGTCACACGCTGTCCTGGGTGCTTCGTGCCTATGCGGGCTATTCTAGATGCGATCCCGGATGCCGGCTACCCCGGCGAAAGGCTTGATGCGTATCAAGAATACCTTCCGCTGCCTGCGCACAGGAAGCGCGCCGCTGTCGCAGCTCCTTCGGCCGGCGCGCTAACCGGTGCCTGCCATGGCCTTATCCTCGATATGGTCAACCGGGGGCATCATGTGTTCGCTTTTGCGCCCGAACTTTCGAACAAGGACTTGCGGTTTCTCGCACATATCGGTGCAGAAGCCTATTCGCTTCCGCCGCAGCTCGCGTTCTGGGACAAATACCGCCGCATGCGCGAGCTCAGTACGATCTTGGCGGATGCCGATCCCGATGTCGTTCTGGTACAGTCGGCGCGCAGCGGAGCCACAACCGTCGCAGCTGCCAAGATTGCGCGCATCCCACAGGTCGTCACCGTTGTGCCGGCGCTGGGCCCCGCATTCATGGAAGGCGCGAGCGCGTCGGCCTGGGGCGAGCGCCAGGCCTTGAAGGCTATGTACCGGACCGTTTTCGCCTGGAGCGACGCTGTCATCTTTCACAGCTCGCACGACCGCAAATATGTGCAGGATCACCATATGCTGTCGAAGTCGAAGATGCACCTCACGGTCGGAGGGTGGGGAGAAGATCTCACCCGCAACGTTCAGCGCAGCTTGCCTCCGCTCGACCGCGGCGTGCTTATCGTGATGGCGGCGCCTCTCGACCGGTATCAAGGCATCGCCGAATATTGCGAGGCGGCCCAAGCGATTAAGCAGAAATCGCGCCGCGCCCGTTTCTTTCTTGCCAGCACGCCGGGAGAGGCCGCGTCGCCGCTTGCAGTCTCCGAGCTCAGGCGCTACCGGGAGTCCGTTCAATATATCGGCCCCGTCGACGACGCTGCCCCGGTGATCGCGCGCTGTCATATCTTGGTTGCGCCCTCCTATGGCAATGGAGCGCCGCGCTCGCTCTATCAAGCGCTGGCTGCGGGCCGCCCTATCGTCACCACCGACACGCGAAGCTGCCGCGATTTCGTTCAACAGGGCGTGAACGGATACCGGGTCGCGGTTTGCGATTCAGGCTCGCTCGCACGCGCCATAACGCAAATTCTCCAGCGGCCGGACCTCATCGCTTCGATGTCTCAGGAGAGCAGGCGCCTCGCCTTGCGCTTCTACGACGCAAACAGCGTGAATGCGCTACTCCTCGAAGCGCTCGGGCTATAGCGCACGGTCTGCCGATGCCGCGCCAAGCCTGCCCCGCGCTCCGCGGCCGCGTGCTTTTGAGGCTGCACGGCATGCCCGCTTCCGGATCCGTCAGCGGCCGGAAATGAGAAGAGTCCGAAACTGGCGAAGCGGGCCATGTCCGGAAATTTCGCGGGAAGTGCAGTGGCTGCTTTCGACCTATTGAACGAGGTTAGGCACCACAGCAATATACGCATAACCCTAATTTTGTGTTTCTATCTTTTTCACCTCAGCCGTAGGCACTACAACTACCTTCTTGTTTGTATACAAGACGGTGTGGTGAGTAAACATCATAACAAGCTTTGCCTCAGAGTACGTGTCTGTAGTAGTGACGACTCTATGATCGGCCGAGTAAAACTTAACATAATATCCACTCGCCAAGCCTAGCACTATAACAAACCATGAGAAAAGTCCCGCCGTTGCCCAAATGGCGTCTACGGAGCCCAGCTTAAGCATGACCCCTCCCCATTTCTTGGTGGCGAGGAAGTATAAGATAAAAAACCAGATAAAAGACAAGCTGACATTGAATCCTAGATGTTCTTTATCTGTGAAGCATCTATAAATCCAATACAATAGAAGCGAAGTAGCCAGTACTATGTAGAAGGTCATCATCCTAGGCTTATTGTGTCTTATTGCCTCGCCCCAGCCGTTGACCATGTTGCCAAACGTGAAAAATAGTGTAGCAACGAAGAAAATCCCAAGAAGTAGCAATTTAATTATGTCTGAGTATTCAACAAGCCATATAAGATTGGAGTCAAAAGGGCTCAAATATCCATAGAGGAATACAAGAGCTATTACTAGAGAAAATCCAACTAGAGATAAAGTTATGGTCGCTAGATTTTTGTTAATGTATTCTAAGGACAAGAATGCATTCACGACATTAACCTCGGTGAGCGCGCGGGGAGATACTCGCTTACATAGGCCAGCCGTTCCCGAAACTCTAAGTGTTTTGAATGCCACTTCCAAGCATCAGAGGCTATTTATTCACAGGGTTTGGAGATAGTCCGCGTGCGGCAGACCCGCCCCAGGGACCGCTAAGGGTCACCTGCGCCTGTTGTTGCCATCCATTCGGCCTTTCCGCTTCCGCATCCGCATCCAATCATTCGAAGCACGCGGGGCGGGAGCCATACCCGCCCCGCCCGCATCAAAACATCGCGGCGTGCACGCGGTCGGGCGGGTTGTGGCCGTCGAGGAAGGTGCGGATGTTGATAATCACCTTCTCGCCCATGTCGAGGCGGCCTTCGATGGTCGCCGAGCCGAGATGCGGCAGGAGCACAACATTGGCGTTCTTGATGAGCTTGGGGTTGATGGCCGGCTCGTTCTCGAACACGTCGAGGCCCGCGCCCGCGAGCTCGCCCGCCTCGACCATGCGCGCGAGGGCGTTCTCGTCGATGATCTCGCCGCGCGCAGTGTTGACGATATAGGCCGTAGGCTTCATGAGCTTAAGCCGCCGCGATGAGAGCAGATGGAAGGTCGCGGGCGTGTGCGGGCAATTCACCGAGATAATGTCCATATGGGCCAGCATTTGGTCGAGGCTTTCCCAATAGGTCGCGCCCAGCTCCTCCTCGACAGCGCCAGGCACGCGGCGCCGGTTGTGGTAATTGATGGAAAGCCCGAACGCCTTCGCCCGGCGCGCGACCGCGCGGCCGATGCGGCCCATGCCGATGATGCCGAGCTTTTTGCCCCAAATGCGATGGCCGAGCATCCATGTCGGCGACCAGCCGTGCCATTCGCGGCCCTCTTGCAAATAGCCGGCGCCCTCGACGAGCCTCCTCGGGACGGCGAGGATCAGCGCCATGGTCATATCGGCTGTGTCCTCTGTCAGAATTCCCGGCGTATTCGTGACAATAATACCGCGGTTGCGGGCGGTTTCGAGATCGATATTGTCGACGCCGGTTCCATAATTGGCGATAAGCTTCAATTGCGGCCCAGCGAGCGAAAGAAGCGCTTTGTCAATTCTATCGGTTACGGTAGGAACAAGCACGCTGGCTGTCCGCATCGCGGCAGCGAGCTCGTCTCGGGTCATGGCGGCATCCGCCTGGTTAAACGTCACGTCGAACAGCTCGCGCATGCGCGCTTCGACGAGTTCGGGAAGTTTGCGGGTGACGACGACTTTTACGTTTTGTGGTGTCATTGGATGCCCGGAGTGGCGGTTTCGGCCTGCATTGATCTAGGAAACGCAATCTCTCTCTAGTTCTCTACCAGATACGGCTCAGGATGACAAAGGCTCGCATAAAATGTGGCATTTTAGCCGCAATAGCACTGGTTCCGGCAATGACGGCCTCGGCCGAGGAGGGCGCGGGCCGCAAGACTGGCGCCGCCGCCGGTTTGGCGGTTCCGCGATTTGTTAGCCTAAAGGCTAGCGAGGTGAACTCCCGCGTCGGACCGGGCCCAGAT
>Ga0074046_10000822_pt1 | contig 28574 bp, 24 predicted proteins | sample BogForMeECP23OM3_FD_94441 | JGI IMG/M metagenome (GOLD analysis project Ga0074046, IMG submission 94441) | Bog forest soil microbial communities from Calvert Island, British Columbia, Canada - Bog Forest MetaG ECP23OM3 | ecosystem: Environmental > Terrestrial > Soil > Wetlands ... | reverse complement strand
TTTGTTTGCTACAGATTTTGGAACGGCTTCCTTGCGTGCGTTACCCTACGCCATCTCATTCGCCAACCATTTCGGAGCAAGGTTCGTTGTGCTTCACGTTCTCCCTGCGGCCCCGATACCGGAAGGCTTCCATTGGTCAACTACAGGCGATCTTATGCAAATGCGAGAAGAAGCTCGAATTGCTTGCCAAAAACAGTTCGAGGAACTTGTTCTGCCGCATGCTCCAACGGTAACCAAATCAGACTTGTTGGTTGAGTTTGGAATACCGAGTGAACAAATCTTGCTTGCCTCGCACGCTCTCAATGCCGATCTCATCTTCTTAGGTCTGAATAGCCCCGCACATATTGAGACGACGTCCCATATGCCGTGGGCCGTCGCTTACAAAGTGGTGTGTGGCGCACATTGCCCCGTACTGACAATGAGGAGTTGAGCCTCCCCCAACTTCGACGACCGGTAACGAAAGCCCAAAAACGCGAGAATGTAGGTCCCAACAAAATAGGGACCCAATCAACACGAAAAAACTGTACATAGCAATGCGTCAGGACAACGCTTTTCGGGCTTCGGACGGGCATTTTCTGGTCAGCGCGGGAAACAAGCAGCTGCCTCGCAACGGGTCTACGATCGGGAAGAGCGGCACGAGAACTAACAGTAGATTTGTTGTTGGTTGCAGAATAAGTGCGGTTACTGTCCACTCCTAGTGGAGTCGGATGCAAAGCCGGGAGTCCCGAATCACTCGCGGAAGGTCTTCCGCATGGCCACCTTTGTCAAAAGGGTAGTTATGGACTTTTTGCTCGTGCCAATTGTCACGATAAAAAGGTCCTGTTCGCGTCCGTCATATTGGAACAGCTTTTGCCGGAAAGCGAATCGTACAACGGGCGTGTTTGCCACGCCCGTCTCGCCTTTCGAAAGTTGCCAACGGGCGATTAAGCCACGCGGATGAGTTTCTTGTTTACAAACTCACCAATTCCCAGATCGGAGAGTTCGCGGCCATAACCGGAGTTCTTAACGCCGCCGAACGGAAGGTCGGGTGCGGTCCAAGTCGCCTGGTTGATGAAGACCATTCCGGTCTCGATCTGGCGGGCAATGCGCTTCCCCCGCTCGACGTCTTTGGTGATCACCGATCCACCCAGCCCGTAGGGAGAGTCGTTTGCAAGGTCGACCGCCTCCTTTTCATTCTTCACGCGGAAGATCAGCGCAACCGGAGCGAAGAACTCCACATGGAAAGCTGGGTTCTCCGGAGTAATATCGGTCAGGATGGTAGGCGCTAGAAAGTAGCCTTTGCGGTTGAGACGCTTGCCGCCCGTGAGCACCTTTGCGCCGCCGTCGACCGCCAACTGGATCTGTTTTTCCACTAACTCCAGAGCTCCTGCAGTGCACAGTGGGCCCAAGGTGGTCTTCGGGTCCATCGGATCACCCGGGACTAGCGCTTCGAGTTCCTTTTTGAAGCGAGCCAGGAACGCGTCGGCGATTTTTTCGTGAAGGATAATCCTTTTTGCGGCCACGCAGCACTGACCGGTGTTGTTCATTCGCCCCCAGACACCCCACTTAACGGCGGTATCCATGTCGGCATCGTCCAAGACAATGAACGCGTCGCTACCGCCGAGCTCCATCGTTGTTTTCTTCAGAGCCTGCCCGGCTTCAGCGGCAACCGCTGAACCAGCCCTTTCGCTGCCCGTCAGTGCGACGCCTTTGATCCGCGGATCCGCAACCGCCTTCGCGGCCTGCTCGTTCGAAAGGAAGACGTTGACGTAGACGCCTTCCGGAGCGCCGGCATCCAGAAACAGCTGTTCGAACGCCACCGCGCAAAGCGGCACATTCGGCGCATGCTTGACGATCAGAACATTGCCTGCCATCAAGTTCGGCCCGGCAACGCGTGCCAGCTGATAATAGGGGAAATTCCACGGTTCCACGCAGAACAGCACACCCAGCGGTTCGCTCTCCACGAGAGCTTCGCCTTCCGCTACATTGAGCTTGCGCGGCGCGAGAAAGGTCCCGGCGTTATCGGCATAGTAATCCAAGATGTCCGCGCTCAGATTGACTTCCGCCTTCGCCTCGCGGAACAGTTTGCCCATCTCAAGGGTGATGGGCCTCGCGAATTCATCGAGCTTCTCGCGGAGAATCGCTGCGGCCTTCTTGACGATCTTCTTTCGTTCTGCCAGGGATCGTAGACTCCAGTCCCTCTCATACACGGTTTCGGCTCTTGCAATGATTTGCTGCAATTGCGCGTCCGTATGCTCTGGAAACGTTCTGACTACTTCCTCTGTGAAAGGATTAATTGTTTGATACTGCATCGAATGAAACCTCATTTCTTGTGAGAATGTCCGCCCCCTGCGAGCGAGCGGTAGTTAGTAAGTCCGGTCCAAAATGGCACCGTCGCAGATCTTATCTGTACCCCGGTTGTCCAGCGCTTTCCCGGAGGCCACATTAGTTGGGCCCGCCTAGCGTTGCTCGGATCAGGTTGAGCAGCGGCGCGGGGTACACGCCAAACCATATGAGCAGAACTGCCAGTCCGCCGAGGAGAAAAGCGGTACTCCAATCGAGTCTCTGCGTCGAAGGCTGGGGCTCCGGCACTTCTGAAAAGAGCGTAACCACGATGCGCAGGTAATAGAACAGGCCGATGACACTCGTGAGAACGAGGACAATGATCAGCAGCCAGGCCGAAGCATTCGCGCCGGAGGCGAGAATATAGAACTTACCGACGAAACCCATGGTGGCGGGGATGCCCGCGAGCGAGAGCAGCACGGCGGTGAAGACACTCGCAAGCAGCGGCCTCCGCCAGAAAAGACCGCGGTACTGTTCGAGATCCGCGGCATCGGCCTCTGAGGTCGAGAGGACCGCGATAATGCCGAACGCTGCGAGTATGGTCACCGTATACGCCACCAGGTAGAAGGCCACGGCGCCAGACGCCATAGTTGAGGCGGCCAGAAACGCGACGAGGATGTATCCAAAGTGCGCAATGGACGAGTAGGCGAGAACGCGTTTTACGTTGTTTTGCCGCAGTGCGAGGAGATTGCCTGCACACATCGAGGCGATCGCGATAACCGCGAACAGGAAGAACACCGCCGGAGATTGTCTAGTCCCAGGAGCCAGATAGCGCAGTAGCAGCCCCACCAGCGCGGTCTTGGACGTGGTCGCGACGAAAGCCGACACCGGCGCTGGGGCGCCCTGATAGACGTCCGGTATCCACAGATGGAAGGGGACCACGCCGAGTTTGAACCCGATACCGGTGACGGTGAGTGCGATACCCGGCAGCAGGAGCGCGAGGTTGGACTTACCCACGGAAAGATCCGCGACGCTCGAGAACGCCATGGTGCCGGTATCGGCATAAATGAGCGCCATGCCGAAGAGAAGGAACGCCGCCGAGGCTGAAGCGAGGACCAGGTACTTGATGCCGGCTTCGAGCGCCTGACCACGGCCCGTGAAATACGCAACCATGCCATACAAGGAAACGCTCAGAACCTCGAGGCCGAGAAGAAACGAGACAAAATGGACGCTCATCACCAGCACGCTGCAACCCAGGGTCGCCAGAACCAGCAGCAAATAGAGTTCCTCGTGTTGACCGTCGTGTTTCGCGAAATACTGGTAGGACAGCACTGCCACGGCCGCGGCCGAAGCAACGATCAGTCCCAGGTAGAACAAAGCATACCCATCGAGAAGCAAGAGCGAGGTCACTTGCCGCGGAACCAGCCGAGCAACCGCGAAGATCGAGAGGAAAGAAGCGGCGAAGCCCGTGAGCGTCAGCCCGGCCGTAAGCTTATGACTCCGCTTCGCCGCGATGCCCAGCATGACCACGATCGTGGTCCCGGCAAGCAAAAGCAGTGGAAGGAGGGCGAGTGTATCGGTGGCGTTCATGGCTGGCTCCCGAGCGTCGCGGCCGGCATCTGAACCTCATGCTGTAAGTTGTGCATAGCCGGCGCAAAAATATTGAGGACCGGTTGCGGGTAGAATCCCAGCCAGAGCAGGCCCAAGATCATCGCGCTTATCATGAGCAGCTCGCGAGGTGTAAGGTCTGGGAGCCGCCACGAGTTCGTGTTCGGGCCAAAAAAGGCGCGCTGCATCATGCGCAAGGCGTAGAAAGTGGACGCGAGAATGCCGCCAGTCGCGAACACCGTGAGAGTGACGCTGACTTTATAGGATCCGAGCAAGACGAGAAACTCGCCGACGAAATCGCCCAGGCCCGGGAGCCCGAGCGAGGCCAGGCTGAAGAAGAGCGCCGAAGCGCTCAGGCGCGGCGCGACAGCCCAGAGCCCGCCCATGCGATTCAGATCCCGGGTGTGGATGCGTTCCTGCAAACCGCCGACCAGGACGAAGAGGGCGCCGGTGCTCAGCCCATGACAGATCATCGTCATGATCGCGCCCTGAAGCGCCAGCGGATTCCACGAGAAGATCCCGAGCAACACAAAACCCAAGTGGCTGACGCTGGTGTAGGCTACCAGGCGTTTGAGATCGGTCTGCGAAAAGGCCATCACGGCGCCATAGATAATTCCGAAAACGGCGAGCGCCAATGCCACAGGAGTGAACTCGTGAGCAGCGCGCGGGAACAGCGGGATCACAAAGCGCAGTAGACCGTAACCGCCGGTTTTCAGCAGTAACCCCGCCAAGATGACGCTTCCTGCTGTGGGCGCTTCGGTGTGAGCGTCCGGCAGCCAGGTATGCAGGGGTACTACGGGAAGTTTCACCGCAAAAGCGATAAAAAAGCCGAGCATGATGGCAAGTTCGGCGCTGCTGCTGAGCGTGGTGCCCAGGAGTTCCGAGTATTCGAAGGTATAAACGCCGGTGGTCTGATGGTGAATGAAGTACAGCGCCAGAATCGCGATCAGCATCAGCAAGCCACTACACTGCGTGAACAGGAAAAACTTGGTTCCGGCGTACACGCGCCGTTCGTGGCCCCAGATGACGATGAGGAAATACATCGGGATGAGCATGAGTTCCCAGGCAAAGTAGAACAGGAACAGATCCATCGCGAGAAACACGCTGACGATTCCGGCCAGGACCCACATCAGATTGAAATGGAAAAAGCCGATCTTCTCGCGGATCTCGGTCCAGGAACACAGCACGGCGATGATGCCGATGAAGAACGTGAGCATCAGCATCAAAAAGCTAAGACCATCGACGGCAAGATGAAAATGAATGCCGAAGTTCGGGACCCAGTTCCAGTCCACTTCGTCGTACCAGGTCTTCGAAGCGCTTAACGACCGTCCGGTCCAGATCCGCGCGGACAGCCCGAGATCCACAGCGATTGCAGCCAGTGAGATCCATCGCGGCAGGTTGGTGCTCCAACGCGCCGATATTGCGGCGAGAATACCGCCGAGCAAGAGAGTGGCAATTAAGAAGATTAGGATCATATGAAGAACACCATCGCTATCAAAAACACCATGGCTATAAACAGCACCGACCCTGCAGCCATGGTTGTGGCGTACCAGCGCACGCGACCCGTTTCGGTGCTGCTCAGCCGGCGATACGACACGTCAGCGATGCGCCCGACTCCGGTATAGAAGGCGTCGACAAAGTCGCTCTTGTTCACGTTCGCCGCCCAGATAAAGGGCTGCACGAAGACCTTGTCGTAAATCCAGTCGAAGCCCCAGCCCGCAAACCACCATTGGTCGAGAGCATGGCCAATCGGGTTCGCGACCAGCGAGTCCGAGAGACTCCGTTTTTTGAGGTGGAACACGTACGCAAGATACAGTCCGACAAGGAACAAGATCCCGGCAATCGCCTCCGAGCCCGTCTCCGTCAAACCACCGACGCGCGCTTCGATCGTTGTCGGTAATGTCGAATGCAGAAACGCAAGCAACGGCACTTTCAGATATCCGCCCAGAATGGCGAAAACAGCAAGGATGACGAGAGGAACCTTCATCGCATAGCCTGGCCGTTTGGTCACGGGCGTACCGAGCGGGCCAAAGAAGACGCGGAAAATCAGCCGGAAGGTATACAGCGACGTCAATCCCGCGCCAAGCATTCCAGCCATCCAGAGCGCCGGATGCCCGCCTTCGGCCGACCAGGCCTGCCAGATGATCAAGTCTTTGCTGAAAAACCCCGCGGTGATGAACGGCAACCCCGCTAACGCGCAGCCTCCTGCCAGAAATGTCCAGAAAGCGATCGGCAATTCTTTTCGCAGCCCGCCCATGCGAAAGATGCTGTGTTCGTCGTGTACCGCGTTGATGATGACGCCGGCACTCAGGAACAAGAGAGCCTTGAAGAACGCGTGGGTGAAGAAGTGGAACATGGCGGCTTGCCACGCACCTACGCCCAGCGCGAGGAACATGTAACCAATCTGGCTGATCGTGGAATATGCCAGTATGCGTTTGATGTCGTGCTGCGTGAGGGCACTAAACCCGGCAAGCAACAGGGTAGCCGCACCCACAACTGCAACCACCCACTGCGCGGCTGGAGCAAGGGAGAAGAGAATGTGCGTGCGGGCGATTAGATAGACACCCGCCGTCACCATGGTCGCGGCGTGGATCAGCGCGCTCGTTGGCGTCGGGCCAGCCATTGCGTCTGGCAACCATACCTGCAACGGAATCTGCGCCGACTTGCCCGCGGCACCGCCGAGCAGCAAAAGAGCTGCCGCCAGCGCCCAGATGGATCCCGAGGGCCACTGCGCGGAAGCGCGCTGCATCAGATCCTGAATCTGCAGCGTGCCCAGCTGCGTGAACATCAAGAACAATGCGACCATCATGGCGCAATCGCCTACGCGCGTTACGATGAATGCCTTGCGGGCGGCTCGCCCGTTTGCTGGATTTTGGTACCAGAAGCCGATGAGCAGATAACTGCACAAGCCCACGCCTTCCCAGCCGAGTAAGAGAAGGAGCAGATTATTTCCAAGAAGTAGCGTGATCATCGAGGCAACGAACAGGTTCATGTACGCGAAGTAGCGGCTGTAACCCTCATCTTCGATCATGAACTCTGCGGAATAAATATGGATGAGGAGGCCAACAAACGTAACGACCAGAAGCATCACGAGCGAGAGCGCGTCCAGATACAGTCCGATCTGTGGCTGGAAGTCCGCGACACTGATCCAGGTCCAGAGAACCTGTGTGAAGGCGTGGCCGGCCGGAGGGGCGGTTACGAAGCTGACCGCGATCAGCGCTGTAACCAGGGCTGCGAGTCCCATGGACCCCACGCCGATGGCGGCAACGGTTTTCCGCGGCAAACGTGAGCCAAAAAGTATAAGCAAGGTCGCGCTAGCGAACGGCAGCGCCGGAATGAGCCACAACCAGTTGATCACGTCATCCTCTCATTTCACTGATGGCGTCCACATCAAGGGACCTGAAGCGGTGATAGATCTGCAGGACCAGCGCCAGACCGACGGCTACTTCGGCGGCTGCCATGGCCAGAATGAACACGAACATCACCTGGCCGTCCGGCTGATGCCATCGCGACCCGGCGACCACGAATGCCAGCCCCGCGGCATTGAGCATGACCTCCAGGGACATCAGAACAAAAAGCAAATTACGCCGTACGAGCAGACCGGTCAGACCCAGCGAGAACAAGATCCCCGCCAGCATCAGCCCGTCCCTCATGGGTATCACTGTCATGTTGACTCTCCGGTATTTCAGTTTTTCGGTTTTCGCGAAAGCCCAGGTGATATGCACCCACCATCCCCGCCAGCAAGAGCATGGAGGCCAGTTCCACGCCAATCATGTATGGACCGAACAAGCTGATCCCGACCTGCTTCGGTCCCGTGGCGTCCGTGCCCAGACCTGCGGATGCGTCCCGCGCCAAATACACGACTTGGATAATGAGGATTCCGGCCAGAATCACGGGGCCGGTCCATATCCCCGGTGTCAGCCACTGTCGCTCCGTTTCCGCAGCGTGCCTTCCGATGTTGAGCATCATCACGACGAACAGGAAAAGAACCATGATGGCGCCGGCGTAGACGATGGCTTCGAGGGCCGCGGCAAACGGCGCGCCGAGCACGAAAAAGTCTACGGCCACAGCGAGCAGCGACACGATCAGGTACAGAAGCGCGTGAACAAGGTTCAAACGCGTCAGCATCAGGATTGTCGAAATAACGGCGACCGCACCGGCGATGTAGAAGATCAGTTCCATATGGGCCTCACGGCAACAGTGAATGCACGTCGACGGGCGATGATTCATGTGCAGCCTCGCCCTTGTCCTTTCCACCGACCTGTACTCCGGCTACGCGCCAGAAGTTGTATCCGGGATGCTTTCCTGGCCCGTCGATCAGCAAGTCGTGCTTTTCGTAAACCAGATTTTGGCGGTGAAATTCGCCCATCTCGAAATCCGGCGTCAACTGGATGGCATACGTCGGGCAGGCTTCCTCGCAATAGCCGCAAAAGATGCAACGCGAGAAATTGATACGGAAGAACTCCGGATACCGGCGCCCTTTCTCGTCCTCCGTCGCCTGCAGCGCGATGCAATCGACCGGGCAGACAACCGCGCACAGGTTGCACGCCACACAGCGCTCTCCGCCGTCCGGATCGCGCGAAAGAATGATCCTGCCGCGGTAGCGCGGCGCGAGATACGGCTTCTCCTCCGGATATTGAACCGTAATCCTCTTTTGGAAGGCGTGGAGGAACACGTACCAGATGCTTCGAAGTATGCTAAACATGGACTAACTCCATATAAGGACCGCCGCGCCAGCCAGCAACACGTTGGCCAACGCCAGTGGCAACATCACTTTCCAACTCCAAGACATGAGCTGATCGAATCGCGGGCGAGGCAAAGCGGCGCGCACCAGAATAAAAAATGATATGAAGACGAACGTCTTGATCAGAAGCCAGACCACTCCGGGCAGAACCGGGCCCAGCCAACCCCCGAAAAAGAGAACCGAGATCATCGCCGAGATCAGCGTGATTCCCATGTACTCTCCCACGAAAAACATGCCGAACTTCATACCGGAGTACTCGGAGTGATAGCCTGCCACGAGCTCGCTTTCGGCCTCCGCCAGATCGAATGGGATGCGGCGCGTTTCGGCAAAACCAGCGATCAAAAACAGGACGAAGCCGGGAAATTGTGGAATCACAAACCAGATCTTCCTTTGCGCTTCGACAATCGCCGGAAGACTGAACGAACCGGCCAAGATCACCACACCCATGAGTGAAAGGCCCATGAAGACTTCATAACTCAGCATCTGCGCCGCGGCCCGCATGCCGCCAAGCAGCGCGTACTTGTTGTTGGAGGACCATCCGGCGAGTACGACGCTGTAAACTCCCAGCGACGACATGGCGAGAAAGAACAGCAGGCCGATGTTCAGGTCGACTACGATGATTCCCGGAGCGACGGGAAGCACCGCGAAAGCCATGAGCACGGTCACGAAGATGACAGCCGGAGCCAGAATGAAAACAGGTTTGTCCACGAACGGAGGGACCCAGTCCTCCTTCATGAAGATCTTGATGGCGTCCGCGACAACCTGCAGAAGTCCGAATGGTCCGGTGCGGTTCGGACCGTAACGGTCCTGCCAAAGGGCAAGCAACCGGCGCTCTACATAGATGAGCGAGGCTGCGATGCTCAAAGCCACAATTACAATTCCGAGAATCGAGAGAAGCGGGTACGGACTTGTCATTTCGCGCTCTCGATCTTGCCCCACGCGGGCATGGTGACTCCGCTCAGCGGTGCGATTCCCGCAGACAGGCAGGCAACGCCCCGCGGAAGATCAGGCCGCTGGCGCACGGGAAGTCGGAAGGTACCACTCGCACAATGCAATTCGACTTCCGTGCCCTCGGCCAGATGAGCGCAGTTGATGAAGATGTGCGGCTGGGTCGCCAATTCTGCAAGTCCGCGGGCCGCCACGCTCAGCTCTTCGGAGCCGATGAAGTGATACATGGGCAGCAGCAGCCACTCACCTTCGCGCGGCTCGAACGCGGGCGGGATCGCGCTGAACCAGGACTGGCCGTTCGGTGCTACAGGTTCGAATAGGCGGACACCGGCATCGCCGTCACGCAAAGGTCCGCCTGGTTCCCTTTGATAGGTATTCGTGGCCTGGATGGAATTCCAGCCGGGTGACCAGAAAAACGGAATCAGAGCCGCTGGAGGTTTGTTCTGCGTTCCTTCCATGGAAAAAGACAGCGCCGAATCAGGATCCTCAGGTGTCTTCGGCTCCGAAATCGTAATGTTGACGAGCGCGGCGGTCCTGCCGCTCGCGCGAAGCGGCGAGCGCGGGATTTTCGCTCCGGCCATTCGAAACGCGGCTGAGGGTGCGGCAGAGGACGCCGGTGCGAGTTCAGGGAGGGCCCGTGACATAGACGCAAGAACATCGTCCAGGTTCTGCCAGTGATCCGGCTTCAACCAACGCCAGCTTGCGAGAACTTCATGCTGTGGTACAAAAACCTGGAAGAATCTCTGGGCGCGTCCTTCGCTGCTGATGAACGTGCCATCGGATTCGGCGAAGGTTCCGGCCGGCAATTGCAACTCGGCTTTCTGAGTAGTCGCGTTGGTCAGGTGATCGAGGGCGATTACGTGTTTTGCGGCACCGAGGAAAGCATCTACTTCGGCGGCGGGCGCACGTCGATAGAGGTCATTCTCCAGAATAACCACCGTGTCGGCGCGGCCATTCTTGACGGCTTCAAACGCTGCCGTGAGCGGAGATCCCCCCATCAGAGCTGTACCCACGGTGTTGCATTCGGGGGCTGTTAAGCTGAGTGCCGCGTGTGCTGCCATCGCCACGTTGGCGGCCGCTTCCATGACGGCCTCGCTGGCGCAGCTCATACCGGAAATCACGAGGGGCTTCTTCGCGCTTTTCAGGGCGTTCGCAATTTCACCGGCCAGGGGGAACTCCTGGGCCGAAGGCGCCTCTGGATCGAGAGCATGGGCCACGGCGAAGCCGAGCCGGGCGAGATCATCAGGCGCGCCGCGGAACGTAGCTGTAGCGACCTCGTCGAGACGAGTGGCATACGGCGTGGCGATATATAGTGGGCCTTTCGAGTCCTGCAACGCGTCGCGCACTCCGTGATCCATCCACAACGGGATGTTCGATCGCTTGGCAATCTCCATCGGTTGCTGGCGCACCGACTGACGGAGAGACAGCGCCATTCTGGGAGCGACACTGGTGAGATCCTCGCCGAGAACGAAGACCGCGTCACACTCCTCGATTTCGCGCAATGTGGGCGTGCGCATGGGACCGCGGCGCAGAATCTCGATCATGCGCCCAGCCAGATTCGCCTGACTGTCGGCCATTCCCGAGTGGAAGTGCTCCGGGCCCACAAGGGTCCGCAGAGCAAAATTCGCTTCGAGCGAAGCGCGTGGCGAACCGATACCAATCACTCCGCCGTTGGCGACCTGTTCTTTCAGGCGGCGCCGAGCCTCCGCAACGGTCACGGGTTCGCTGTTGAGCAGCGGCTTCGGAAGACGTCGTTCGCTGTTCACGAACTCATAGCCAAAACGCCCGCGGTCGCACAGAAAGTAGCCGTTCACTTCGTGGTTATAGCGATTGGCGATGCGGCGCAGCGTGCCATAGCGCTCACCGGCATCGATGTTGCAGCCCAGAGCGCAATGGACGCAGATCGACGGAGCGAACTGCTGATCCCACTTGCGGGCGTAATGATGCTTCAGAGTTTTATCAGTGAATACGCCGGTTGGACAAATTTCGACGAGGTTCCCGCTGAACTCATTCTCCAGGACGCCGTCTTCATGGCGGCCGAAAAATACCGTGTTGCGCGAGGCGAACGCGTTCAGATCTTTGCCGCCCGCGTAGTCGCGGTAATAGCGCACACAGCGGTAACACTGGATGCACCGGTTCGCCTCATGATTCACGAGCGGGCCCAGGTTCTGGTTTCGAAACGTGCGCTTGTCGAATTCGTAGCGCCGGTAGTCATGACCGGTCATGACGGTCATGTCCTGCAGATGGCACTCGCCGCCTTCATCGCATACCGGGCAGTCATGCGGGTGATTCACCATGAGCCCTTCGATGACGCCCCCGCGGAAGGCGCTAGCCTCCGCATCCGCGATGGAGATGCGCGCGCCCTCAGCAGCCGGGGTCATGCAGGACATCACGATTTTGCCCTGCGAATCGTGCTCATCCTTGAACAGTTTCACCGCGCATTGGCGGCAAGCACCGACCGACCCCAAAGCCGGATGCCAGCAGAAGTACGGCAGGTTCAAGCCTTGCGACAGACAGCCGTGGAGCAAGTTCTCCTCGGGGTTCATCTGGTAAGGTTTGTTGTCGACGTAGACGGTAGCCATGCCTATCTCCAGGGGCAGCGATGCTCAGCGATGTGGCGCTCAAAATCGGGGCGAAAGTATTTCATAGCGGTTTGTAAAGGATCGGCGGCGCCAGGCGCGAGTGCGCAGAAGGTGTTCCCGGGACTCCACATGTTGGTTTGAGCGGCGAGCTTGTCGAGGTCACCCGGTTTTCCCAAGCCGTCCTCCATCGACCGTAGAATGCGTTCCGCCCAACCGAGTCCACTCCAGCAGGGCGTGCAGAATCCACAGGATTCACGCGCGAAAAACTTCGTCATGTTCCATGCCATACCCACCGGACAGGTATGGTCATCCAGCACGATCATGGTTCCAGTCCCCAGGCGGCTGCCGGCTTTGGGCATCTCGGTGAAGTCCATGGGAGTGTCCAGGTGTTCTTCGACGATGAAAGGTGTAGAGCTACCGCCAGGCAGCAAGCCGCGAAACTTCAGCCCGTCACGCATCCCGCCGGCGTGCTCCTCGAGAAGTTCGCGGGCGGTGGTCCCCATGGGCAGTTCCCAGAGGCCCGGACGCTTCACTTTTCCGCTGACGCCGTATAATTTCGTGCCGCCATCTTTTGTGCGACTCAGGCCGTGGAACCACTCCGCACCGTTGTTGATGATGTGGGGCACGCAACTGATGGTCTCGACGTTATTCACCACCGTTGGTTTGCCGAACAGGCCCACCACGACGGGAAAAGGCGGCTTCGCTCTCGGATTCGCGCGCTTACCTTCGAGCGCATTCAGTAACCCGGTCTCATCGCCGCAGATGTAACGGCCACCGCTCAAATGCAGATGTAATTCCAGGCTGTAGCCGGAACCGAGGATGTCTTTTCCCAGATGATGACGTTCGTAGGCTTCCGCGATGGCGCGCGAAAGGCGTTCCGCGGCCAGCGTATATTCTCCACGCAGAAAGATGTATGCGATGTCAGCTTCGATAGCGAAACCGGCTAGGATTGCGCCCTCGATCAGCTGGTGTGGATTTCGCTCGAGCAGGAACCTGTCTTTAAACGTGCCTGGCTCCATCTCATCGGCGTTGATCACCAGGTAAGTGGGATTGGGCGCGTCCTTGCCCACCGGGACGAAAGACCATTTCAAACCCGTTGAAAATCCCGCTCCGCCCCGGCCACGTAGGTTCGCGTTCTTCACTTCTGTCACGACCGTTTTCGGGGTCATGCCGCCGTTCAGCGCCTTTCGGATCGCCTGGTAGCCACCAGCCTGCTCGTAGGCCGGCAAATCCAGAACAGATCCATCCGGGCGGATAGCTCCAGTGAGCGGTTTTTCGGTGGAGCTTGTCATTTGTAATTCTCGAGTTGCGCGTCGATTTTCAACGGATCCAAATCGGTGTGCAGAGCGCCGTCCACCATCAGTGCCGGGGCGCGGTCACAGCATCCGAGGCAGACGGTCGGCAGTAGCGTGAAACGATTGTCGGCCGTTGTCTCACCCAGCCGGACGCCCAGGCGCTGCTGGAGATATTCCCGCACTTGTTCGCAGCCCATGATCCAACAGCTCACGCTGTCGCAGACGGAGATGACGTGGCGTCCGACGGGCCGCCGATAGATCAGGTTGTAAAACGTGGCAATGCTGTCCAGGTCGGTCGGAGACATGCCGATATGTTCTGCGATATCGCGAAGGCTTTCGTCGGACACCCAGCCACGGTGTTTCTGGACGATCTTCAGCGCGTCTATCGAAACGGCTTCACGCCTCGGATAGTGTGCTGCCTCGCTCTCAATCTCGTGAATTTCTTCCGTCGTCAGCATCGCTTAAATCCTCACCGGTCCACATCGGCTAATACGAAATCAAGGCTTCCCAAAATCACCACCAAATCCGAAATTGTCAGACCCCGCGAGAGAAACGGCAGGGTTTGAATGTGTGCAAACGATGGCGTACGGATACGCGTGCGGTACGAAACGGTGCTCCCGTCGCTCACCAGGTAATAACCGTTGTTGCCTTTCGCGGCTTCAATGGCCCCGAGCGCTTCGCCCGGCGGGATCACCGGCCCCCAGCTCACTCCCAAGAAGTGCGTGATGAGCGTCTCGATGTCGTGCATTGTGCGCTCTTTCATTGGCGGGGTGGCCAGGTGGTGATCCGATTTGTACGGACCTTCGGGCATATTTTTCACGCATTGCTCGATGATCCGGAGGCTTTGCCGCATCTCCTCGATGCGCACCGCCGCACGCGCATAGCAATCACCCTTGCTGGCTGTTGGAATCTCGAACGCAAACTGCTCGTAGCCACTGTAGGGCTGCTTTTTGCGGAAATCCCATTCCAGCCCACACGCGCGCAGATTCGCGCCGGTTACGCCCCACTCGATAGCCTCGTCCACGGTGAATGCGCCGATACCCTGCGTGCGCGCCTTGAAGATCGCGTTGCGCATGATCGTGCGGTCATACTCGATCAGTCGCGGCGGAAGGTAGCGGATGAAATCGAGGAATTGGTTCTGCCAGCCCTTCGGCAGGTCCGCAGCCACCCCGCCGATGCGAAACCAGGCTGGGTGCATGCGCGCGCCGGTGATCGCCTCAACCATGCCGAAAGCGCGCTCGCGATCATTGAACGTAAAGAACACCGGCGACATCTGGCCCAGGTCCTGCGCGAACGTCCCGTACCACACCAGGTGGCTGATGATGCGAAACAGCTCCGAAAGCATCACGCGGATCACTTGCGCGCGCGGTGGGACCTTTATCCCGGCAAGCTTCTCAACGGCCGTCAGATAGGCGAGATTGTTCATCACCCCGCCGAGGTAGTCGATGCGGTCGGTATATGGGATGTAGCTGTGCCAGGACTGCCGCTCACCCATCTTCTCGGCGCCACGATGGTGGAAGCCGATCTGGGGAATCGCATCGACGATCTCCTCGCCGTCGAGCTGCAAGCCGATGCGCAACACTCCGTGCGTACCCGGATGCTGCGGGCCGATGTTGAGAAAAAGGAAATCCGCGCCGTCGCGCTCCTGGCGCATGCCCCACTCTTCCGGACGGAAGCGAAGCGCCTCCTGCTCGGCGTTCTCCTTTTCGAGCCACAAGTGATACGGTTCCATTTCCGTCGCGCGAGCCGGGTGTTCTTTGCGCAACGGGTGACCCACCCAGCTCTTGGGCATCAAGATTCGCTCTAGGTGCGGGTGGCCCTCGAACGCGATCCCAAACATGTCCCACACTTCACGCTCATACCAATTCGCCGCGGGCCAGATGTGAGTGACGGTAGGCAGCGAGAGGCGGCCTTCGGCCAACGCTACCTTGATGCGCAGGTATTCGTTCCTCTCGAAGGAGAGGAGATGATAGACGACAGTGAAATCGCTCGCAGGCTGTCCATCACGATGTACCCTCATGCGCTCGTCGATCGCGGAAAGGTCGTACAGCATCTTGTACGGCTGTTCGACCTCTTCCTTCAGAAAACGCAGAAGCGCAGGGGTACGGTCCTTCGCCACCCAAAACGTTGGTATATGGTCGTGCGTCTGCTGAGCTACGGCAACCGAGCCAAACCGCTCGCTGATTTCCTCGGCGATTGTCGGAACGGCGATCATATTTGGTCGGTCTCCCGCAACACGGTCGTCTTTTTGCGGGACGGTTGCATTAGGTCTCGCATCGAAGGTAGAGGTGCGCGAATAGTCTCCTGTGGGCCCACGACCCAACTGAGCGGGCGTCTCTCCGTTCCCACAGCCTGCCGCAACAACAGCAGTCCTTCCAGAAACGCTTCCGGCCGCGGCGGGCAGCCCGGTACATACACATCCACCGGCAGGAACTTATCGACACCCTGCACAACGCTGTAGATGTCGTACATGCCCCCCGAATTCGCGCACGATCCCATCGAGATCACCCAGCGCGGTTCCATCATCTGTTCGTAAAGCCGCTGAATGATGGGCGCCATTTTCAGGAAGACTGTCCCGGCGATAACCATCAGATCTGCTTCCCGAGGCGTGCCGCGAATCACTTCGGCGCCGAACCGTGAAACGTCAAACTTGCTTGTTATGCTGGTTGCCATCTCAACGTAGCAGCAGGAGAGTCCGAAGTTGAAGGGCCATACCGAGTTCTTGCGGCCCCATTGCACCAGATCCTCGAGACGGGAGAGCACAATACTCTTCCGCACAGTCTCTTCCAGAGGCTCGGGGTCCTTTATTGCGGTCAGTCCCGTTATGTCCGGCCTGGTTAGTGTCCACTGCATGCGATTCTCACCTCGGACGATCTGATTTCCTCGACCAGTCCAACGCCCCGACTCTCCAGACGTACAGCAGCGCCGCGGCCAGCGTTGCGACGAACAGCACGACTCCCCAATACCCGGCCCAGCCAACTTCCCTCGCCGCTCCGGCCCACGCGTATACGAAGACCGCTTCCAGGTCGAAGACAACGAAGAACATGGCCACCATGTAGTAGCGCATCGAAAAACGCACGTGTGCAGATCCCTGGGAAACAATGCCGCCTTCGTACGGCTCGGCCGTCGCAGGTTCGGAGTGCCTTTGGCCCAAGAGGTAAGAGACCGCGAGAACCGTTGCCACCAGAAAAATGACGAAGACAAAGTAGACCAGCAGCGGCCAGGTCATATGCCTTGAGCCCTTTCGGTCAGGGAAGCGTTGCACGCCCCCAAACTGCGAACCATCGTCATGTTTTCGCTTCCTCCTGACCCAGTCCAGGGAAATGCGTAGGCGAATTAAGCACGCTGCGGAGCTCGTCCGTTAGCTGCGGCCACCCGCGATCCCCACTCCATCAGTTCTTTGGTGCAATCATCGCGATCGATCGTGCACTCGATCAACGTCGGGCCTGTCTTGTGAGCGAGCGCCTGTCTGATCGCTGTCGATAATTCCTTGCCGTTTGTGGCGCGAACCCCTCGTCCATCGCCGTCAGTAGAATTGAAGACATTCATAATTCCCGCATAATCCCAGTTCTTGATGTTGTTGTATGGCCCGTCGTGAATCTCCACTTCAATCGTGTATCCGCGATTGTTGATGAGGAAGATGATCACCGGCAGCTTGAGTCGCACCATCTGGCAGACCTCCTGCGCGGTCAACTGGAACGATCCATCCCCCACCATCACCACGATCCGTCGATCAGGAGCGGCCAGTGCGTACCCAAACGTCGCCGGCACGGACCAGCCGATGTGACCGTACTGCATTTCGATTTCGAACTTCGCGCCGTCCGGGAGCGCCATGTTGAAGCCGTTGAACCAGGAGTCTCCGGTTTCGACGATTAAGGTTGTATTCCGATCGATATGCGCTTGAATTTGGCGGCACATTTCGGCCCGCGTCAGCGGCTCACACGGGTCGGCTGCCGCTGGTTGGGCAGATGCCACGCAGGTACGCCGGAACTCAGTCAAAGTTGTTGCATTCCTCGGGTTCTTTTTCGCTGCCTCCGCGAGCGCCGTCAGAAAATCTTTCAGGAATACGTCGTTAAAGGTGACTCCAGCGACCTGAATGCGATCTGGATCCACATGAATCGTCTTGCTGGTTGCCGGTTGCGAGGACCATCCGACCGTCGTGTAGTCATTGAAGATGGGTCCGGCAGCCAGGATTGCGTCAGCCGATTCAACCAACTCGCTGCAACCGGGACTGCTGACTGAGCCGAGAAAAACGCCGACAAACTGCGCGTGCTCTTCCGGGAAGAAACCCTTCGCACTGGGCATGACGGCGACGCCGCAGCCGACTGCTTCAGCAAGGTCGCGAAAAGCGCTGACTCCGCCGTACGATCTGAGCCTGGGTCCTGCGAGAAGAATTGGCCTGACCGCGTTTCGAAGAAACGCGCTTGCAGCATCCACGGCCGCGGCCAATGATGCTGGGTCACTTTCAGGGAAATCCAAGAGCGAAGCGCGAGGCCCGGGCGCGGCGCAGAGAGCCCCGGATAAGTTGCACGGGATTTCGATGTAAACGGGCTTCCTGTTTCGGAAGGCCGCGCGAATAGCCTTATCAATCAGCGAGGGCGCTTCTTCCGGGTGAGTGATTGCGACCGCCTCACACGTGATGTGGCGGGCCATCTCCAGTTGATAACCGAAGTTCAGCGTCCCCAACGTGTGGTGTAGCAAGTGATAAGCGCCAAGATCGTTTGTGTTTGGGCTGCCGGAAATGAGTATCACGGGAAGGCTCTCAGCATATGCCGAAGCCAGAGCGTCAAACGCCGACAATGCCCCCACGGTATAGGTGACTACGCAGGCCGCGGCACCGTGTGCGCGCGCATAACCTTCAGCGGCAAACCCACAATTGAGTTCGTTGCAACAGTAGACCTGCCTGACGTTCTCGTTCAGAAGTAGCTGATCTAAAAGAACAAGATTGTAATCTCCTGCTACTGCAAAGTGATGCTTGAGCCCGATCTGCTCAAGCCTGGTCGCCAAATAGCTGCCGATCGTAACTGTGGAGGCCGACGAATTACCCGTTGCTGTCGAAGAGCGGTTTTGTGCTGCCGAGGACTTCGTTCTGGCTTGAATCGCTGTGCTCATACGTCCCGTGGTCTCCCGTCACAAAGAGAAAGCACGGCGCGGACCAATGACAATGAGCGGGGATAGAGTCAGCAAACGATGCGAAATAAGGGACTTCCAGTCCGGCATTGGCCACAGGGTGTCCGCGATGTGGATGCGTGTCGGCGTCGAAAGTCCGTCAGCCTGACGAAGTTCTGACGCCTGCTGTTGACGCCTTCAGTCTGGTTCGGTCTCCGCTGCGAGAAGGGCATTTTGTTGACAGCAATGAGGAAAGAGCTATGTGACGAGCCAATGGATTCAAAAGTCAGCAAGATAAGGGAGATGAAAAGTTCAACCACTTTTCCCAGTCCCTTCGCCAATAACCACAGATATAACGATTACTTTCCCGTGGGAGGTTTCTCTGAGCGATTCCGGCTCAAGGAAGTGCGTCCGACAACAAAAACTCTCATATTCCACGGCAGCAAAAATGAGAGATGGAACGCGACATGCATCTATAAGTCCCCAGAGGTTCCATGCTGAGTCCAGGCCACCTTCGGTACGATTGGTTTCTAGGCTGCGAGTGCCAGCGTCAGTCGCTCTTGCGTTCACTGGTCACCGCGACCTTGCTGTGTTGTCTCAGCTTCCTTTTTCTCTTGTGTTCTCCGGCATTAGCACAGTCATCGCCGACTCTCGATCAAGTACCCGGAGAAAGCAGTCGTTCCGAGGTGCCCAGTCCATCGCAGAACACCAGCGCGCAGTCCCGAGAACAAATGCTTGGTGCTGTCAGCGGCAGGGTGGTCGACCAAACCGGCAATGGAGTCGCTGGGGCCGAAGTGACACTTCTGCGCGATCAGGAGATCGTCATTGAGGGAGTCCAAACCGATGACGATGGTCGATTTACTTTTGCTCAGGTTTCTCCCGGACCGCTAGAATTCAGCATCGTTGCAGAAGGTTTCACCAAACAAACGGTATCGAGTACGTTGCGTTCGGGGGAGAATGACGTCGTCCCTGAGATCAAACTGTCGTTAGCCAAACAGATCACCGAAATTCGCGTCACCCCGTCCACGGAAGAAATTGCGCAAGATCAGTTCAAAGAACAGGAGAGCCAGCGCGTACTCGGCATCGTTCCCAACTTTTATGTCACATACATACGTGAAGCCGCGCCTTTATCTTCTAAGCAAAAATTTCAGCTGGCGTTGAAAGCCAGTACCGACCCTGTGACCCTTGCTGCCGTGGCTGGCATTGCTGGAGTGGACCAGGCTGCCGACCGCTTCAGTGGATATGGCCAAGGTGCGCAGGGATACGCCAAGCGCTATGCCGCTTCGTACGGCAACCTTGTTTCTGGGTTGTTCATCGGGGGCGCCGTCCTTCCATCGATTCTGAAGCAGGACCCTCGCTATTTCTACAATGGGACGGGCACGAAGCGTTCACGCTTGCTGTATGCCATCTCTCGCACGGTTATTTGTAAGGGCGACAATCAGCATTGGCAGCCGGACTATTCCAGCATTCTCGGCCATCTCGCTGCCGGCGGCATTTCTAACCTGTACATCCCGGAAAGGGACCGTCACGGTGCCAGCTTGACATTCGAAAATGCTGGCATCGCCCTCGCAACCACCGCAGTCATCAACGTCCTTCAAGAATTCGTATTGCGCGGAATCACCTCAAAAAGGAAAGCGAGCGACTAAGAAAGCTGGACTGATTCGCTGGGCGCTTCGGCATCGAAGATCAAGGAATCCAGATTGATCTCACGTCACCGTAGGTGACAATCGAGGTACATTCGGCTGCTTCTGCCGTAGTCTTTCCGGATCCACTTTTGCTAGGGGAGTTATTTCGCCGCCGCCCTGATTGGCGTTCTCAAATCCGTATCTCACCGGGCCGGAGGAATTGGTAGAGCGTAGAATTTCCTTGCCCTTCTCTACTTTCCTAAGCGCACCGTGGGCGAAGATTTCAATTGTGACGGCATCATCTTCAATTCCCGGGCTTCCTTACCGTTCTTCACGTATTCGATGGTGAGAGAGATGGCGAACATGCCGAGCATAAGAATGATAGCCACAATAGTCTCCTCTTAATAAACCCCAACCCGAGCAAGGGCGATTACTTCGCGAAAGAAAAACTGCCTTGTGTTTCTTTCTCCTGGATGACTCGTCTTGTGTCCCGGCCCTCGACTGCAAAGGTGTTGTGGAGCCGCTACCGATGAATGAAAACTGAAGTTTCGTTTGCACGAGTTCTACGCTAACCTGCCTCACACGCCGCACGTCGCGCCGCATTCTGATCCGTGACCGCGTACCTGGCTTGGCAAGCGTCGTCCACCATAACGCTCCCTGTCGACCAACGTAAAACATGGTTTGCGTCTTGCATCCTCCACGTGCCTAGGGATTCAAACTGGTCATGACATTCTCTGGGCCGTGGGCCAATGTTCGGAAGGCAAGACCTTCAGCATCATTGCGGATGGCACGAACCATTCGGGCACGCGGACCTTCAGGTTCGCGATTCAAGAACACGTCGAGATCCTGGACTTCCGCAGCATAATCGCCCTTTTGGTCGTGAGCTCCAGCGAGCACGAGGTACGCGTCGAGGAGGTTCTGGTCCAACGACAATGCTTCTCTGGCGTGCCCTGCGGCCTCGACGCTCCGATGGAGAAACAAGAGAACCGTGCCGAGGACGACTTCACCCGATGGCCGGAACTGACTCAGCTCCAGAGCATAGCGAACGGTCAGTTCGGCATCCTTGGCTTTGCCATTCCTGCAAAGCATCATGGCGTAGGCGTATTCGGCGAGAGCGTATTTTCCGTGGCTGGAGTCGATTGCCTTTCGGAAAGAGTCCATGGCCTGATCCGCTTGGCCCAGGCGTTCTTGTGCGATGCCGAGGTTATGGTAAGCCTCGTAGTAATTGGGCGCACTTGTAGCAAACGAGTACCATTCCTCCGAGTTGGATCAATATCAAGAACACCAAAGGCAGGAATCGTATCCATGTTCGGTTGCGCTTAAAATCTTCACTCGCTGATCTAGCCCGGGTCCTCCTCTCGTCGCTGATTGCCAGGTTTGTGCTCATGGCCCGCATCACTTCCTTTCGAGCAAGGGAGGAATCCCCAGAAAAGGTATCTTGCTAAATACAATTCTCTTCACGAAAAACCTCTTTTCTTGGATGGCCGCCTCCTAGCGATTCGGCTTCTGCATGGCTAGCGCCTGCGGCCATCAGTACAACCTGCCTAGTGCCGAAGATTCTTTGGCACTCGGAGGACTCGATTGCATTTCTACTTCCATTCAACTGGGTCTTGGGAGATGCGCACAAATCACAGGTGCAAAACGCAATTTTCGGCTAAGTGACTGAACCGGCGAGCGGCCTCGGGAGAGCAAACACGGAAGATAGATGGTGACTGAACTCAAGTGTCGTAGACGCTCGGACACCTGTCCAGAAACCGACGGGAACACGACACTTTCTTCGGGAATCGCAGTCTCGCAACACAAAACTCTTCGGTCTTCAATCAGTTGCCGCGGTCTTGATTCGAGCCCATCTTTGGCAGGTGAACTGCACTTTGTCTGGTGTGGAGAATCTTCCGCCAGCCTTTAGGTAACCGAGGGCTGGAGCCAAAGGGGAGTAATCATGAGGCTGCATTCCATCCTTTCTTGGTATCGACTGCTGCGGGCGCAGTATCACTTCCCAGTATCTGAGGCCATTCGATATGCCTTCTGGGTGGGCCGCTAGCCTCATGAATCTCGTAAATGAAGTTCAAGGGACCGACTCGGAAATCCAGCTGTCGTTGACGGCTTTGAATGCTGCGCCATTGCACCCGACGGCAAGAATTGTGGACGAAAGGTCTGCCGTGGCTCAGCGTGCTGTCAACTCCGGCAGGCTGGAGATCTCCGGGTCACAAGTGCTGAGCGTGTTTTTGTTCGGTTTGTGCCTGGTTGGTCTGTTTGTAGCGGGGATTGTGCGATTTTGGCTCTTCGCGCGGTAACATTCGCTCGAGGTTAAGTTCCAAGGTGATCAATGCAACCATCCGCCTCCGCACTCGGAGATTTGAGGTGATGTGATGTGCTTGGCTGTGCCTGGGAAGATTGTGACGATCGTCGAAGAGAGCAATCTTGGGCTGCGTCGCGGAAAGGTCGATTTTGGCGGAATCCGCAAGGAAGTTTGCCTGGACTACACGCCAGAGGCGGGGCTGGGAGACTACGTTCTGGTTCACGTCGGCTTCGCATTGGCGACCGTCGATGAACAAGAAGCCCTGCATGTTTTCGAAGCGCTGCGACAACTCGATCAGCTTGAAGAGTTGGGTGAAGCCACAACATGAAGTTTCTCGACGAGTATCGTGATCACTGTGCGGTTCAGCGGATGGCGCAGGCAATCCGCGCCTGCAACAAGCGGCCGTGGACGCTTATGGAGGTCTGCGGAGGACAAACTCACACCATCGTCAAGACCGGGCTTCAGGAGCTCCTCCCCGAAGGAATTACACTCGTCCACGGACCCGGCTGTCCGGTATGCGTCACGCCCGTGGAAATGATTGACCGCGCGGTCGCCATCGCGAAGCGTCCTGAGGTCATTCTATGCTCGTTCGGCGACATGCTTCGTGTTCCCGGTTCGACGCACAGTCTTCTCGACGCCAAAGCCTTGGGTGGGGATGTGCGCATCGTCTACTCACCACTCGATGCATTACAGTTAGCCCGTTCGAATCCAACGCGGGAAGTTGTTTTTTTTGCGGTAGGGTTCGAGACCACAGCCCCAGCCAATGCTATGGCCGTTTGGGAGGCCAAGCGCGAAAAGGTTGCTAATTTCTCGATGCTCGTGTCGCACGTGCTCGTGCCTCCGGCCATGGAGGCAATCTTGAGTTCGCCCCATTGCCGGGTGCAAGCCTTCCTGGCTGCGGGCCATGTATGCATGGTGATGGGCTTCGAAGAATACCTGCCCATCAGCCAGAAATATCATGTGCCGATTGTGGTCACCGGGTTCGAGCCGCTGGACCTGCTCGAAGGCGTGCACATGGCCGTGGCACAACTCGAAAGCGGTCGTGCGGAAGTCGAGAATCAATATGCCCGCGCGGTACGGCGTTCCGGCAATCGCTCTGCGCAGGAGCGCATTTCCCAAGTGTTCGAAGTCACGAAGCGCGCCTGGCGCGGGATCGGCGAGATTCCCTCGAGCGGATTACGTCTGCGTCAGGCGTACCGTCCTTTTGACGCGGAAGTTCGCTTCCCGGTCGACGTCGGCCGTGTCGAGGAATCGAGCGAATGCATCGCCGGGCTCGTGTTGCAGGGCCAGCGCAAGCCCTACGAATGTCCGGCGTTTGGAACCAGATGCACGCCGGATAGTCCCCTCGGAGCGCCGATGGTTTCGTCGGAAGGCGCGTGTGCAGCTTACTTTCATTTTGGAAGGGGGAAAGAAGATGGCGTTTCTATCGTGTCCATTGCCACGGCCAGCCACTGACCGAATCTTGCTTGCGCACGGGGGTGGAGGTCGGCTGACCAATCAACTCATCGAGAACGTGTTTCTGTCCGCTTTCTCGAACTCCGCGTTGAAGGCGCGACACGACGGTGCAGTCTTCTTTACCAACGGAGGCGGCCTGGCGATGACCACCGACACCTATGTAGTACAACCGCTCGTCTTCCCTGGGGGAACGATTGGGGATCTCGCGGTCAATGGAACGGTCAATGATCTTGCCATGTGCGGAGCAAGGCCGCTGGCGCTAAGCGCAGGATTCGTTCTCGAGGAAGGGCTTCCGATGATGACGTTGTGCACCATTGTCGACTCGATGGCAGAGGCGGCCCGTGTCGCAGAGGTGCCGATTGTAACCGGCGACACGAAAGTTGTAGACAAGGGCAAGGGAGATGGCCTGTTCGTCAACACGGCTGGGATCGGAGTAGTCATTGCGCCAAAGTTGATCGGGCCGGAATCCGTTTGCCCCGGAGATGCGGTGCTCATCAGTGGCGATCTCGGCTCGCATGGAACCGCGATTCTTTCGGTTCGTAACGGCCTGGAATTCGAAGGCGAAGTGAAAAGCGACACCGCTCCCGTCTGGCCGGCCGTCGAGGCGCTGTTTGAGGCGGGTATTGAAGTGCACTGTATGCGTGACCTCACGCGCGGTGGACTGTCCTCAGCCCTCAACGAGATTGCTTCGCTCGCGCGGCTTCGCATCACGGTCGACGAGGTGCGGATTCCGGTTTCCGGCCTGGTGCGTGGCGCTTGTGAACTGTTGGGGCTGGACCCTCTCTACGTTGCAAACGAGGGTCGCTTCGTCGCCTTTGTTCCCGAACGCGAGGCGGACCACGCACTCGAAATCCTGCGCTCACAGACTGTTTCGGCCGGCGCCGTGCGCGCGGGCACGGTCCATGAAGGATCTTCCGGCATTGTGACTCTGCAAAGCCGTGTCGGAGGCCACCGCGTGCTCGACATGCTGAGCGGTGAACAACTCCCAAGGATTTGCTAAGAATGTCGGAGGAACGTGTTTGGTTACTGCAATCGCCGATAGAACTCGCCTGACTGCGAACATCGAGCCGGGAGTGAGATTGACAAATTCGGCATAGTGTAGCCAAGGAGCTACCATGAGGAAAAAAATCCTAGTTGCCGATGATCTCGCAGAGAACCGCGAGCTCATTCGCGAAGCCCTACTCTCTCCGGAGTATGAGTTCAGCGAGGCTGAGAATGCTTGTGAGGTGCTGCAAATCATGCGGAACCAGCCGGCCGACCTCGTCATTTCGGATGTCAGGATGCCGGGAATTTCTGGTGTCGACCTGCTTAAGGAACTTCACAGCGAATATCCCGAGACTACTGTGATTCTGGTGACAGCGTTTGGCACTGTGGAAAGCGCCGTCGAAGCGATGAAGGCGGGAGCTCGAGATTACATTACCAGACCGCTCGATATTCGCGAGCTGCGTTTGCTTGTGGAGCGTGCTCTTGAATACAGTGATCTGCAGACGGAAGTGCGTTTTCTTCGCAGCGCACTGGACAACAAGTGCGGGTTCGAAGAGATACTCGGCCACTCTCATTCATTGCTCCAAATCCTCGATCAGGCAGCGAGAGTCGCGCCCACCAATTCCACGGTCTTGATCCAGGGAGAAACGGGCACGGGCAAAGAGCTTCTGGCCCGGGCGATTCATGCCAACAGCAGCCGCAGCACCAAGCCATTTATCACGGTCAATTGCGGCGCAATTCCTAGGGACCTTCTCGAATCCGAGTTGTTCGGCCACATCAGAGGATCCTTCACCGGCGCGCTGATGGACCGGAAAGGGAAAGCCGAAGCGGCCCACGGGGGCACTCTGTTTCTCGACGAGATTGGGGAGATGCCAGTTGAGTTACAAGCCAAGGTCTTGCGGCTCATCGAGCACGGAGATATCGAAAAGGTGGGTGCGGCTACCAGCGCTCGGGTGGATGTCCGTATCCTTGCGGCGACGCATCGCAGTCTGCCCGTCATGGTCGAAAATCGAACGTTTCGCGAGGATCTCTATTACCGGTTGAACGTCATTCCACTTAGACTTCCAAGCCTATGCCAACGCGCGGAGGACATCCCCGAGCTGGTGCAGTTCTTCTTCGAGCGAAGCTGCCACAGGCACGGCCGCAAGGATCTCGCGCTGCCAGAACGGATTCTCCATCGCTTTTCGGCGCATCGATGGCCGGGCAACATCCGTGAGCTCGCGAATACCTTGGAACGGATCGTCATTCTCGCGCGCGGAAGTGAAATTCACCTAGCCGATTTACCCCCATTCCTCCAGTCTGCCCCTGCCCCCCTCGAGGTCATTAATCTCGATCTCCCGCCGAAAGGGATTAGCTTGGGCGGAATCGAAAAAGAAGTGCTGCTGCGAGCACTGCAAAAATGCAATTGGAATCAATCCCAAGCGGCGCGCTACCTTAGCCTGAGCCGCAAGACGCTCATCTATCGCATGCATAAGTACCATCTAGTCGAACGCAGGCCGCTATGCATCACGCCAAGGAGATCTACTGCCACGGAAATCACGTGGGCGACCGGCATTTCTGCTCAAAGTGAAAAAATCGCGGGAAGAGTATCGTGACGACGATGAGCATCGGATGCGATTCCACGCCGGTTGGCACAATTGCGGATAACCGCTACCGGCGGTTGCTGGAGGCCGCCCCCGACGGCATTGTCGAAGTCGACGGCTCCGGCCGAATTGTCTTGGTGAATTCCCAAGCCGAAAAGTTGTTCGGGTATCGGCGAGAGGAGCTCCTGGGAAAATCGGTGGAGATACTCATGCCGGGACGGTTCCGCGAGCGTCATCCTGCTCACCGGGGACGTTATCAGGCCCATTCCCTAATCCGGCCAATGGGATCCGGACTGGATCTTAGAGCATTGCGTGCGGATGGCACAGAATTTGCCGTGGACATAAACCTGAGCCCATTTAAAGGGGAGACAGGACCCGGGGTCATCTGTGTGATTCGCGACGTGACCGATCGCAAGGCAGCCGAAGAACAGATCAAAATGCTGAACCAGAGTTTGGAACAGCGTACCCGAGACTTGGCGGTAACCAATTCGGAATTGGAGATTCGGAATCGCGAGGTGGAGAAGGCCAACCGTTTGAAAAGCAACTTCCTGGCCACTATGAGCCACGAACTGCGTACGCCCCTGAACTCGATTATGGGGTTCTCCGACTTACTTGCCGAGCAGACTGCGGGTCCTCTCAACCAGAAACAGGAGCGTTTTGTCGGGCATATCCAGGAGAGTTCGCGGTATCTACTCGCCCTCATTAGTGACATTCTCGATCTCTCGAAGATTGAGGCGGGACGTTTGGAGCTGAAGTATGAAACGTTTCAATTGAGCGTCGCGGTCGACGAGGCGTTGTCAACCTTGCGAGCACTGGCTGCCGCAAAGCGAATCGAATTGACGACGGAAGTCAGCAAGAAACTATTCCTGTCTGCGGACCGCGTACGAGTAAAGCAGGTGCTCTGTAACCTTCTGAGCAACGCGATCAAGTTCACATCGGAAGAAGGGCAAGTCCGTTTGGTTGCGAGATGCGAAGGGGCGCTGCTTTCCATCTCCGTGATAGATACGGGAATCGGCATTTCTCGAGAAGAACAAGAATCCGTCTTTGAGGCGTTTCACCAGCTTCCGGCGACTACGCCGGGCGTCCGCGAGGGCACAGGCCTCGGTTTGTCGATCACGAAGCTTCTCGTTGAGCAGCATGGCGGCAAAATTTGGGTGGAGAGTGAACCAGGGAAGGGAAGCCGGTTCCATTTCACACTGCCGAAGCGCCCACTTCGTAGGGTCGAATCACGCAGTGGCGCATAGCGGGGTTCGATGAAAATTCTCTTGGCGGACGACAATCTTCCCAGCCGCGAGCTGATGCGAGAGATCCTGGAAGAATCTGGTCATGGGGTCACGGAAGCCGTCAACGGCCGCGATGCTCTGGATCTGATTCACCAGAATCGACCTGACCTGGTGTTCTTGGATTTGCAAATGCCTCTCATGGACGGTTTCCGTGTGATCCAAGAATTGCGATCGGACATCCGTTTTCGCCGATTGCCCGTGATTGCCGTGACTGCCAGCGCGATGCTGGGAGATCGCGAACGAGCGATCGCGGCCGGTTTTGATTCCTATATTGCGAAGCCAATCAATTTGCGCGAACTGCGGAAGCACCTAGAATTGCCTTCTTCGCGTGACCCCAACGCTGGGAAATAAATTTGAAAGCTCTCGCTGCTCGCTTGCTCCACCTACTGGATCGTGTTGCTAAATTCGGTTGTGTTGTGGCCACCGTAGGTTTTGCCCACGAGCACGTTCATCGTCACCCCGATTTTGAAGTCTTTGTCATAGGCGCGCAGACGAAACTCGGGGGATGTTTACCACGATGGTCGCCTTTTGATACGAGCCCGGCATCCACCGCCAACGCTCGAGAGTCAGTTGCATTTGCCGAACCCGGCGGCCCAGAGGAACGTTCAGGTCAACGAGAGTTAAGGGAACATCGGTATTAGCTTTGTTGTTGTTTACGGGAGGTAGAACCGAAGCGTGGAGTAGACCACCAGGTCTCCGCCTTGCGGAGTCTGGCCAGTTCCACTCCAAAGGTTCCGATGCATGTAGACCACCTGGTTTCCGTACTGAACCCGGCCGAACTCTCCCTGATAGAGGCG
>Ga0074046_10000821_pt1 | contig 28575 bp, 25 predicted proteins | sample BogForMeECP23OM3_FD_94441 | JGI IMG/M metagenome (GOLD analysis project Ga0074046, IMG submission 94441) | Bog forest soil microbial communities from Calvert Island, British Columbia, Canada - Bog Forest MetaG ECP23OM3 | ecosystem: Environmental > Terrestrial > Soil > Wetlands ... | reverse complement strand
TACTATGCCGGTGATGCGCTTCGACACCATGGGCACATATTGAATGAGGACGCCGGCATGGATGGTCATGTAATCCACGCCTTGCTGCGCCTGCTCTTCGATTACTTCCAGCATCACGCCGGCCGTTAGATCTTCTACTCGCTTGACGCGCGAGATCGCTTCATAAATCGGAACCGTGCCTATGGGGACGGGCGAATGGCGGATGATGGCTTCGCGAATGGTGTGAATGTCGCCGCCCGTCGAGAGGTCCATCACGGTGTCGGCTCCGTAGTGGACGGCGGTATGCAGCTTCTTGAGCTCTTCTTCTACGTTCGAGGTGACGGCCGAGTTGCCGATGTTAGCGTTAATCTTGCAGAGCGACTCTACGCCGATCGCCATCGGCTCCAGTTCGGGATGGTTGATATTCGCGGGAATGATCATGCGGCCGCGAGCTACTTCATCGCGGACTAGTTCTGGCGTGATCTTCTCCCGATGAGCGATGTATCCCATCTCGTCGGTGATTACACCGCGGCGCGCGTAGTGCATCTGCGAGAAGTTGCCGTCTTTGTTTTCGGCCTTGCGCTTTGCCAGCCATTCTGCCCGCGGTTTCAAGACCGCGTCCAAACCACCGCCGTTTGTACCATTGCCTGCGGACATTTTCGTTTGTACCGTCCTTCGAGAGGTATAGTTTGAAATTATACCCCGCTTCCGGGACGCGGTTTATATTCTCGGGAAGGGTGAGATCCTGCCGGGAGGCGGCCATGGTGAAGAGGCTGATGGGTACCAGCAACGACGTGAGCCTGACCACCTTGCGCATCGTTCTGGGAGTGGTGTTCTTCGCTCATGGGGCGCAAAGGATGCTGGGCTGGTTTGGCGGCGAAGGTTTTCAGGTCTCCATGGGAGGCTATGCGCACATGGGACTACCCGCTCCGGCTGCGTTGCTGATCATCTGCGCTCAATTTTTTGGCGGACTGGGACTGATTGTGGGACTCTTTACCCGCATCGCCTCTCTTGGAGCTGCCGGCCTGATGATCGGGGCGATCTTCATGGTTCACTTGCAGAACGGCTTCTTCATGAACTGGATGGGGAGGCAAAAGGGCGAGGGAATTGAATTCCATCTACTGGCGCTTGCCATGGCTGCGGCGCTGTTGCTGCGCGGAGGGGGCGCGTTCTCGGTGGATCGAGCGCTGGCAAAGTAAGCTATTTACCGTTCAGCGGCGAATGCCTAACTGAAGAAGCACGGCTTTCTCCACCGCTGAGAGGTCGGCGGAGGAAAGATTTCCGGCCTTATTGAGAAGCCTTTGTTTGGAAGCGGTCGCGATCTGGTCGGCTTTCGCTTTGCTCTGTTCTCCGTTGAGGGTGACCAACGCTTCGCCGGGATAAAGTTTCTCCGTTTGACTGGTAAGTGGTACGACAATCACGCGGTTCAATGCGGCATTCGCCGCGTTGTTACTGATAACCAGAGCGGGGCGAGTCTTGCGAATCTCTCCTCCCACGGAGGACTCGAACGACACCCACCACACCTCACCCCTGCGCGGACGCATCGCCGATCAGCCCCTCTGACCACTCCTCCGCTTCGCGCTCGCGCTCCGCATCTCTCGCCATCGCTGCATATCCCTCAAGCAATCCACCGGGACCACTCATCGCGAGATCGTCAATCCTGTTCAGGATCACATCTCTTAGTTCATCCGGAAGGATGAACCAGGTCGCATTGCCGCGCGACTGCGGATTTCCGATGCCAGGGCCATCGCCACCATTCCAGCGGATTCCGATTCTTTCCTCGTCTTCCCAGTTCACTCGCGCGACGGACCAGCCTCCCGGCCCCGAGTTGTAGAGAACTTCCACCGAACGAATTGACGCTTTCGGGGCCCAAACTCTGGCTGGTTCTACGTATGCCATAAACGCCACCTTATAGATACAATGCTACGTAATCACTGATGTAATGTCAATACGTGTAGTGCTACGTACAACTCCTAATTCCTCAGCGTTTTACCGGTTTTCAGAGTGAACTGAATTCTCTCCTGGGTCTTCTTCTCTCCACACAGGGACTTGAAGGCTTCCCGCTCCAGATCGAGCAGGTACTGTTCGCTGACGGGCGTGCCGGGGGTGATATTTCCGCCGCAGAGCACTTCGGCGATTTTCGTTCCCAACTTCTTTTCGTGATCGCTGATGAACTCAGCCTGCCGCATCATGTGGACCCCAAGTTTGAGAGTGGCGAGGATGTTTTCGCCGGGAGCGGGGATGTCGGCACGCATCACGGGGGGCTCATAGCCGGCGCTCACCAGTTCCAGCGCGCGCCCCTTGGCGTCAGAGAGAACGCGCTCGCGGTTCATGGTGATGCGGTCGGAGTTGGAGAGGAACCCCAGTCCGCGCGCCTCATGGGCGGATGTAGCGACTTTCGCCGTGGCGACGGTTTCAAAGGCTTTTTTCATCGCCTCCAGCAGTTCGACCGATTCGCCACGGGCGTCGGGACGAATGGACGCGGCACTATCCACGGCGCGCAGCAGCATTTCTTTGCAGCCTCCGCCTCCTGGAAGCAGGCCGACTCCCACTTCGACCAGGCCCATATAGAGTTCGGCGTGCGGCTGGCGAGCAGCGGCGTGCAGCGAGATTTCGCAACCTCCGCCCAGGGTGAGCCCGAAGGGTGCGCTCACCACCGGTTTTGGCGAAAATTTGATGGCTTGCGTCATGCCCTGAAACTGGCGGATGGCTAGGTCAACGTCGTCCCATTCTTCTTCCTGGATGGACATGAGCAGCAGCATCAGGTTCGCGCCCACGGAGAAATTCTGCGCGTCGTTGGTAATGACGAAGGCGTCGAAGGCGTCACCGGGGCCGCCCGGCTTCAGCGTCTGGAGGATGAGCGAAATAATGTCGGCGCCGAGAGCGTTCATCTTGGAGTGGAACTGGATGCAGCCCACGCCATCGCCCAGGTCAACCAGCGAGGCTCCGGCATTCTTCTTGACCACGCCGTTGGACTTCTTTGCGACCTCGACTGACCAGACTCCTTCAGGGACAGCTACCGGCTGCCAGTTACCAGTTGCCAGATCCCAGTGTTTGCGGCCTGAGGGCGTCTTTGGATCATCGGCGTACCAGGACTTGTTTCCGGAGGCTAACAGTTTTTCTACATTGGCCGCGACTGGATGCCCCTCTTTCTTCATGCGCGCTACGGTGGCTTCCACTCCGGCGGCATCCCAGAGCTCGAAGGGACCGAGTTCCCAGGCGAAGCCGAGGCGCATGGCTTCATCGATCTCAACCACGGAATCGGAAATCTCGGGGATACGGTTGGCGGAGTACGTCCAGAGGTCCGACAGCGCCGCCCAGAGGAAGGTGCCTGCTTTGTCGGGCTTCTGGGCGGCGCCGCTGTCGAGGCCGAGCAGCATTCGGATGCGCGCTCCCGTTTCTTCGACGTTCTTCGCCATGTCGAGCGCCGCGAATTTCGGCTTCTGGCGGGGATGGTATTCCAGTGTTTTCCAGTCGAGGGCCATGCGCTCGTCTTCTTTGCCGTCGGTGTTTTTTGCTTTTTTGTAGAAGCCGCCCTTGGTCTTGTCGCCCAGCCACTTGCGTTCCACCATCTGGCGGAAGAACGCCGGAATCTGCAATTCGCTGCGCTCGTCGTGGACGTTCTGGGTCATGTTGGTGACTACGTGCGCGAGTATGTCGAGGCCGACCAGATCGATGGTGCGGAATGTGGCCGAGCGCGGCCAGCCCACGGCTGGGCCGGTGAGCGCGTCTATCTCTTCTACAGTCAGGTCCATTTCCTGCATGAGCCGCATGACGTTGAGGACGGAAAATGTGCCGATGCGATTGCCGATGAAATTAGGAGTGTCCTTCGCCAGCACTACGCCCTTGCCTAATTGCGCGTCGCAAAAATGGGTGACGGCTGCGATCAGCGCGGGGTCGGCGTCGGGGGTGGGAATCAGTTCGAGCAGCCGCATATAGCGCGGGGGATTAAAAAAGTGCGTGCCGAACCAGGAGCGCCGGAAGTCTGGGGAAAATCCTTCGGCGATCTTCGCCACCGGAAGTCCGCTGGTGTTGGTGGTGACGATGGTGCCGGGCTTACGGATGGCCTCGACCTTTCTTAGTAACGACCGTTTGATCTCGAGGTTCTCGACAATCGCCTCGACGATCCAGTCCACCTCAGCCAGACGCTTCAGGTCGTCTTCGAAATTTCCGACGGTGACGAGGCGTGCGAGCGACGGCTCGAAAAACGCAGCGGGCTTTGATTTGCGGGCACCGTCGAGTCCGGCGGCCGCAATTTTGTTGCGCGCGGGGCCGTCGGCGTCTGGAGGGACGATATCGAGCAGCAGGGAAGGCACTCCGGCGTTGGCGAAATGCGCGGCGATGCGGGCGCCCATGGTGCCGGCGCCGAGGATGGCAACTTTATGGATAGATTTCATGAATGCGACCTTCAGCGGCTAAAGCCGCTTGTTTATCGGGTTCTCAACGGCATGGCTGAAGCCATGCCACGGCAAAGCTCTTCCGGAAATGCCCACTAGTCCAGATCGGTTGCGCTCCAGAGGTTGGGGGTAATCTGGCGGAATTTCAGTTTCCATTGGCCGTCGATTCTTGCCCAAGTGTCTGCCATGTGGCGATAGCGCGGATGTTCTCCGGGGTCGATCAGGTTGTAGGCGACGACGGCGGAGTCATCGGTCAGCTTGACGACGCGGAAATCATAGGCGCGTATTTCCTTGGGCTTCCCCTTCTGGGCGGAGTCAACGACTTCGCTTTTGTCGTAGAAGTCGCCGTTGGTTTCGATGCCCTGGAAATCGTCGGCGATGGTCTGGTCGACCACGGTTGGGTTCTTGCTCTGGATTGCCTGCAACAACTGCTTCTGCTGATCGATGAGTTGCTGGTCGAACGCGGAGACGGGCTTGGGGGTCTGCGCTACGGCCAGAGTGACGGTGAGAATTACTGCACACAATAAGGGAACGGTTCGCATGTTTTGTCTCCTACGGCACGATTTTATTCCACGGCGGATTCGTTCGAGGTTTCATTTTCCCAGCCCTTATAGAGTATGCGCGAGGACTCGGTCGTCCCTACGGGACTTAAGTCATTTCCGCTGCCTTTCCCAGCGCTGAAGCGCTGGGCTAAACTCGGTCGCCCCTCCGGGGCGGTGCTTCGCCGCGGAGGCGCTACTTCGTTCGCAAAGCCAAGAGTCACGAGCTAGGGGCAAGAGCTCAAGCCAAGAGCTCAAGCCAAGAGCTACTTCTGTAAAATCCGTTGTGCCAGTTCGGCTCGCGGAACTGTGACTTGTTCGCCGGAGGCCAGATGCTTGAGCGCGAAGGCATTGGCCTTCACTTCGTTCTCGCCGACTATGAGGATGTATCTTGCGCCCATCTTGTCGGCGGCCTCGAACGATTTCTTCAGTCGAAACGACTCGTCGCCGAGATCGACCACCAGATCGTGGCGCCGGAGTTCCCGTGCCAGGCGGGCAGCTTCGCGATTCATTCCGGGGCCGAGCGGAGCAATATAAACGTCGGGCTTACGGATGACCGACTCCGCCGACGCGGTAAGCGAAAGCACCAGACGATCTTCTCCAATGGCAAAGCCAATTCCCGGAGCGGGCGGGCCGCCGAGGGCCTCCGATAGGCCGTCATATCGTCCGCCGCCAAGAATCGCGTTCTGCGCTCCCAGCCCCCCATGTGTAAATTCAAACGCGGTGCGCGTGTAGTAATCTAGGCCCCGCACCAGGCACGGGTTTTCTGTGTAAGGGATCTGGACGGCGTTCAGGATTTGTTTTACTTCTTCGTAGTGGGCGCGGCAAGCTTCGTCCAGAAACTGGCTGATGGTGGGAAGAGTTTCGATGATGGGCTGGTCTTCAGGAACTTTGCAGTCAAAGACTCTCAGCGGATTGGTTACGGCGCGGCGCTGGCAGTCGGCGCACATTTTGTCTACGACGGGCTCGAGCGCTTTGCGGAGAGCCTCGTTGAACTTCGCGCGGTCGGCGGGGCAGCCTACCGAGTTCAGTTCGAGCGTCCAGTCGGTGATGCCGACACGGTCGAGCAGCGTGGCCAGCATTTCGAGAATTTCCGCGTCGCGCACGGGAGACTGGCTGCCGGAGGCGGCGGGGCCAATGATTTCGGCGTCAATTTGGTAAAACTGGCGGTAGCGCCCCTTTTGCGGGCGCTCGCGGCGAAACATAGGGCCGATGGAAAAAAATTTGTTCAGGCCCCGCTCCCAGAGTTTGTGCTCGATGTAGGCGCGGACGATACCGGCAGTGTTTTCGGGGCGGAGGGTCAGCGACTGTCCTTTGTCGCTTTCGGCGCGGCCGCGATCTTCCCAGGTAAACATTTCCTTCTTGACGATGTCGGTTTCCTCGCCCACGCCGCGAGCAAACAGTTCGGTGGACTCGAAGATGGGAGTGCGGATTTCGTGGAAGTTGTAGGCGCGGAAGACGTCGCGGACGGCGGCTTCGACAAAGTTCCAAAGCGCTGTATCGGGCGGGAGAAGATCGCGGGTTCCTCGGGGAGATTTGATCATTGGTCGTCGGCCGCTGGTCGTGCACTCAAGCTCTCAGCTCTCAGTCAAAGCTGGGGCATATTAGATCCAGAGCGTGCTTCATTAGTGTAACGTCGAATCGGTATTTTCATTGAGCAGGCGGCGCAAGCCGCACCGCTCAAAACCCGGACAGAGTGTAGTTGACCACTATCTGCGTCTGGACTTCCACAGGGTTGCCCAGCAGCAGGTAGGGGCGGTACTTCCACTTTCTCACGGCGTTTACGGCGGATACCACCAATTCAATCGGACCGGAGATGACTTCAAGGTCCACAACGTCCCCCGCCTTGTTGATGACGGCTTGCATGACTACCGAGCCCTGGATGTGAGCATACTTGGCCTCCGGCGGATAGACAGGCACAACTTTCTTAATCAGCAACCCGACCGAGACCCCTGAAGAGACTCGCACCGCTTGCACGTGCGGGGAAACGTTCGAAGATTTTACGGTCGGGGGCGGCGGTTGCGCCGTTGTCGCAGGTGGCGGCGGTGCGGGCGTTATCGACCTGAGAGTCGAGACTGCGGTTTCGATCGCGTCTTTCGACAACCCAACTATATTCCATTGCAACATGTAGTCTTTCATCGATGTGCAGAGGAAAGTACGATGCTCGGGGTCGTGGCGAAATTCGAAATCTCTGCGATAGAAGTCATGGCCCGCGATGGTGAACTGGCTCACGTCGCCCTTCGGTTTCCCGTCTTTATGGGATTGCACGCTGTTGGCGAAGACCTCCAGATACTGTTTGCAGTCTTGAGCGCCCGAACGGTTTGTAGAAATAACGATGAAAGACGAATCGGCTTTCATGGGCTCGGAGTCTTGCGGAATGTGAACCGCCGCCAATAGGACATAGGTGCCTTGAGAGTTTCCTTCCGAGGCGATCTTGCTGCGCATGAGATCGGTTTCGCGTACCCAATCCCGAGAGAGCGGATAAAAGATGCTGAAATAATCGTTGGAATAAGCGTCGTCGCGGAACGTGCCGAGCGGCGGAGCGGCGGGTGGTGAACTGGTCTTGAGATGGAAGCCGATGATGACTTGCGTTTCCATTTCGGCAGGCGAACCGTCTACCAGGTACGGTTTGTACTTCCACTGCTTGATGGCGTCTGCCGCGGCTTGTGCCAGAGCGGGATCTCCTGAAACGACCGTGACTTCCTGCACGTCACCGGAATAACTGGTGACGATTTTCAGCACGACTGTCCCCTCTACATGGGCTTTGAGAGCGGCATCCGGGTATTTGAGAGGAGCCTTCTGAACTACCAGGGCGGAAGCGGTGTCTGCATCCACTTGCACCCGGCGAGGTCCTGCCGCAGTCGGCACTGCGTTGGACGATGCCGGCTGAGATTGAGCAAATGCCCATGTCGCAATAAGTACGCATAACGAAATAAGTGACGTTTTCTTCATGATGATATTCGTTTAATTCGACGCCAGCACATCGTCGTTGTAATTCAGGAGCGCGCGTTTGGGTGTGTCCTTTCCCTTCAGCGGAACTTTCTGATCCACGGAAGTGTTTCCCGTGAGGCGTGCGCGACCCAGGCTCACAATGCGGCCGTCGGCGAGCTCCAGATAAATGGGCACGATCATGCGGAATTTATCGTCCACGCCGGACTGCGTGATCTTGAAGCCGAATACGACATCACCGCTGGTATCTTTTTCAAAGGTGGAGTCGATCTTATAGGTGGGCAGGGCGGTGCCGTAGACGTATTCGTTAAAGAACCAGTCCAGGCGATGATTGCCTTCGAGGTCCATTTCCGGGGTCATGTGTTTTTCCATCATCGCCTTGAAGTCTTCCGTGGTGGCCGCCTTGCCGGAATAGGTCTTCACGAAGTCCTGCATGGCGGCTTTGAAATTCTGATCGCCGGTTTTGCGGTCCCACAGCATCATGCGAATCATGTGCAATACGTATGCGCCCTTGGGGTAGATGAGGCGTTGGGTCACGTCGAATCCGGTTCGCGAGTTACTGGCCCGGTATCCCATGGTTAAGGGGCCGACGTCGATGGCGCGAAAACCCTGGGCGTTTCGTTCCAGCAACGTTGTGCGCTCGTCATTCCAGAACTCGATAAACTTCTTCGGGTTCTTCTCGACCATGCTGATGTAAAGCGACGCGGACATGTCGGCGAAGCCTTCGCTCATCCACTGATCGCGGCCGGAAGCGAAGCCGACCGTGTGTCCCCACCACTGGTGGGCGACTTCGTGCGGCGTGACCACTTTCCAATATCCCCGGTCCCCCCAGTCCAGACCCAGTTGATGGTGAACGGTGGTGTCAAAGTAGTAGCAGATCGGAATCCAGACCAGTTCCGGCCACGACTGGCCAAAGTTGCACGCCGTTTGCTGGGTCAATTGCATGTGCTTGAACAGCGATGGGCCGAAATACTCGGTGTAGAGTTGTACCGCCATCTCGCCTTCGGCCAGCGCTTTCTTATTCAGTGACGTCGTGCTCATCATGCCCATCGCCGGCCCGCCCTTCATTGCCTCCACCCAGTCTGGAGAACTCTCGTTAGCATAGGACTGGATGAAATACTCGGGCTTTGTGAGTTTGGCTTGTTCTTCCTTGAAGAGGCCGAAGCTGAACCCAGCTACGGTCTGCGGGGTTTCGCTCTTCCACACCGTCACATTCTGGCCAGCCTCATTGTTCTCAGAGACTAGCACTCCAGTCGCTGCCATCTTCATGCCCTTTGGAATGCGGAGAGTCATGTCATAAAGCGCAAACTCTCCCATGTCCCCTTCCGGGTCGTTGGGATACCAGTTGTCGCGTGCGACCGGAAAGTAGTTTCCGCCGCCCGTATTAACCACCGCGTCTTTCCCTTCATAGGTGGTCGTGAGCGACAACTTCTCGCTTTCGGCAAGAGCCTTGGGAAGGATGACTAAGAAGTCGCCGTCGTCGTTCTTGCCCTCCTGAATAAAGGACAGGGCCCGCCCGTTCGCGGTCACACTCTGCACCCGGAGGGACGGGAACAAGTCGAAACTCACGACCCGCAATCCTTTTCGCCGCGCCACCAGGTCGGTAGTGGCTTTACCCAGTAACTTGCCGCTCCTTTCGAACGTCGCATCCAGGTGCTGGTGCTCAATGCGGAACGGCTTGCCAGTGCCGTCCTGTGAATGATCGGCGGAAATATTGAAGGCCGCCCACTCCCCCGATTTATTGTCGTCGTAGGTCGTGAAGCTGACCTGCTCCGAACCCGAGTCCGGATCAATCTGGTAAAGTTCCTTGCCGCTGTAGTGCTTGCCGTGGATGAAAGCGACGAACAGCCCTCGCGGTTCGGGGCTTAATACTTCCTGCAGGATACGCGCTTCCAAATTGAACTTGAGCTTGTGGCGGGTCGTATTCTGGCTGTCTTTTAGCAGCCCCGCGTCACAGCCCCCGGAGGCTGCGCTGCCGCCTTTCTTGATGTCGTCATAGGTCGAGTCCGTGAAGCGCAGAACTGCCTGGCTGAAATTCTCGTTGAACTGGTCCTCCTTCGTGAGCAGCTTCAAACTTTTGCGCTCGGATTCCGACGGCGGGTTGAAGACAAAGTTGCCGTCACCCGTGAACACCGCGCCCGTCACCTTGCCCTGCACCGGAGTCACAAAGCACACCGTTCCCGAATGCAGATGGAAGGTGCCGGCGTCGCGCTTTAAATCAAAGTTATTAACGCTGACTGCTTCTCCTCCCAGCGCCAGGTTGCGAAGTTGCTGGTACGTAGGGTCGGAATTAGGGGCAGCGGGTGGATTATCAGCGGCGTAAAGAGAAACGGATGCCAGCAGAATGACGGCAGCAAAAACGATACGAGGGGCCATGGCGGGCACGAGCCTCCGGTATGGAAGAGCGTCCGAAGTATGCACGAGTTTGCCGGTCGTGCAAAGGATATGGGTCACAAGGCGGGGGTTACAAAGTGGTCCGCCCAAACGGAACTGCCGCCCCATCACTCCAAAGGCGGGCGTGATGGGGACCCCGGCCTGGACGGGCCACTCTTCAAACAGTCGCAGCCGGGAGGCTACGCGTAGTAGGCGGCGTTCTTGTCGAGAAACTCTTTCTTGTCCTCGGGCAGATCGTCGGCGGTGAAGATCGAATCCGAGGTGCAAGCCGGAATGCAGGCGCCACAATCGATACAACCAACCGGATCGATATAGAGCTGGGTCGCCGCTTCAAACTTCGGCTCGTCTTTCTTGGGGTGGATGCAGTCGGTTGGGCAGACTTCCACACAAAGCTCGTCCTTGATGCAGCTGTCGGTGATTACATAGGCCATGATTGCTTCTCCTAAAGGTGTTTTCTGGAGTAGTTTCGTTCTTACCTTAGCCAGTGGGCGGAGTCTTGGCGGTGATCTAGATCACAGCCGGATGTGGTGGGCGCACATCGAACAGTGATCACCGTCACAGGCAAGCCAAGGCCGGATGCGGTATAAAAATGCATAGTTGCAATCCTAGATAGCCCGGCCTCACCCCACGACCCCACACAGCCGCCACCCAAGCGGCGGGCCGGGCAATCTTTCACCTGAAGCGAAAACTGTTCCCAATTGATCGCTGCCCTCTGCGGGCGCAGCCTCGCCCGGAGCTAGGAGCTTCTTCTCTCCCGCAAGTACGACTCCTTGTAGCCGAGGTAGTTCTTGGCGTAGCGGAGAATTGTTTCCTGATCTTTTTCCTCCAGGTGTCGGCGGAATTTTCCTGGGGAGCCCATCCAGAGCGAGTTTGGCTCGACCATGGTTTTCTCGGGGATGAGGGTGCCGGCGGCGATAATGGCGCCGGATCCGATGACGGCGCCGTTGAGGATGATCGAACCCATGCCGATGAGGCAAAGGGCCTCAATGGTGCAGCCGTGCAGGATGGCATTGTGTCCCACGCTGACGTAGTCGCCGAGGTAGACGCCGTATTGTTCTTTCATGCCGTGGAGGACACAGTTGTCCTGAATGTTGGAGTAGTGGCCGACGCGGATCTGGTGGACGTCGCCGCGGAGAACGGCGTTCATCCAGATGCTGGAGTGCTCGCCTAGGACTACGTCGCCGATGATTTGCGCGGAGTCGTCAATGTAACAGGTGTCGGGGAACTGGGGAGTGGCGCCTTGGTAGCAGCGGATCATGGGATTTCCATAGTACAGGTGTCAGGTCCCAGGTGTCAGGTCTCAGGAAACCCGGTGGGACGCTGGCGCATGACACCTGTTTTTTCGTGTTGTAAGATTCGACTCTGATGGGTGATGCGCGATGAACGTAGCTGACTTCCGCAGGATTGCTCTGAGCTTCGATGGGGCAGTGGAAAGCTCACACATGGGAGCCCCTGACTTCCGCGTGGGAGGCAAGATCTTCGCTACTCTTGCTTCGCAAAAACAAGGCTGCGGCAACCTGAAGCTCACGCCGGAGCAGCAGGCGGAATTTGCCCGGGAGTTACCCGAGGTTTTCCTGCCCATTCATGGCGGATGGGGAAGAATGGGAATGACCCACATTCGGCTGGCGAAAGCGAACGAAGACGTGCTGACCGGCGCACTGCGCGCGGCGTGGAAGCTACGGGTGGAAAGGAATGCTGGGAAGAAGCGTGTTCCGCAAGAGGGTTAGTCGCGGGGAATCGCCCGATCGCTTACTGCGGCGCTAACCTTCCCCGGCGTGTCACTCCTGTACAATTTCCCCGAATGAAGCGGCGAGCAAGAGTTTCGGCGATGCTCTGGATTTTGCTGGGGGCGGCGGCGTGGATGGTCGCCGAGCCCATTGCTTCTCTGCGCCCGACGAACTACGTCAACGATTTTGCCGGAGTGCTGGATGCGGCTACGCAGGCGCGATTAAACGATCTGTGCCGGCAGGTGGATCAGAAGGCGCAGGCGCAGATTGCCGTGGTCACGGTGAAGTCGCTGGATGGGCAGGATGCAGTCAGTTACGCCGTGGCGCTGTATCAGAAGTGGGGGATCGGAGCGAAGGGAAAAGATCGCGGGGTGCTGATCCTGCTGGCGACCGACGATCACAAGTATTGGACTACGGTGGGCTACGGGCTGGAGCCGATTCTTCCCGACGGCAAGGTGGGCGGGTTCGGGCGCGAAATGGTGCCCCTGCTGCGCAGCGGGGATTTTGCGGGCGCTGTGACGTTGATGACTACGCGCGTGGCCTCGGTGATTGCGCAGGATGCAGGCGTGACGCTGGAGAATCAGCCTCGTCTAGCGGCGCCGCTCCGGGAACACCCCACACCTGATGTCCGGGTCGGCGCGGTCGTGGTTCTGCTCTTCGTCCTCTTTTTTATAGTGATTCCAGTCCTGAGGTCGATCTTCCGTGGCGGGGGTGGTCGGGGTGGCGGGAACGGTCTGGGATTCTTGCTTGGGATGTTGCTCGGATCTGGCGGCGGAGGGTATCGCGGCGGCGGGTTTAGTGGAGGTGGATTTGGTGGGGGTGGCGGATTTGGCGGGGGTGGCTTTGGTGGTTTTGGCGGCGGGAGTACTGGCGGGGGCGGTGCAGGGGGCGGTTGGTAGAGAGGCAGTTCGTAGACAGTGAGAGGCGCGGAATGGGTCCGGAAAAACTGATTAACGAGTTTGTCGAAAGGATGCGGGCGGCGGCGGGAAAGAATCTGCGGTCCGCGATTCTTTATGGGTCGGCGGCGGCGGGAGATTATGTTGCCGACTACTCCGACGTGAATCTGCTGTGTGTGCTCGGCGAGACATCTTTCGCTGCGATTGAGGCGCTCGGTCCGGCGATCGCATGGTGGGGAAAGCAGAAGCATCGCGTGCCGATGCTGATGAGCGCGGAGGAGATGCGGCGGTCGGCGGACGTTTTCTCCATCGAATTTCTGGACATGCGGCGGCACTACCGGGTGCTGTGGGGAGAAGACATTCTGCAGACGCTGGAGATTCCGATGCGCTCACATCGGGTGCAGGTGGAGTATGAACTGCGGGAGAAAACGATCCTGTTGCGGCAGCGGTTGCTGATGGTGGCGAGCGACGCGGAGGCGAAGTGGGAGCTGTTGCTGCGGTCACTGCCGGCGTTTGGGACGCTGTTCCGTCATGCGCTGATTGCGCTCGGCGAGGCGGGGACGGAGTCGAAGCGAGACGCGGCGGCGGCGCTGGCCAGTAAGCTGGGGATCGATACCAGGGTGTTTAGCGAGTTGCTGGATTTACGGGAGCGGAAGAAGGATCGAAAAACGGCGAAGGTGGATGAGATGTTTGCGCGCTATCTGACGCTGGTGGAACAAGTGACGGCGGCAGTGGACAAGAGGTTGGATCCGGCGGCGTAGAGTTGTGATTCATGTTCTGCGATTGATTGTGTTTTCAGGAGAGTGATATGAGCAAGGGCTTGATTGTGGTGGCGGTGCTGGTGGTAATTGTGCTCGGGCTGTTTGGACAGTACGTGGGCGTGCGCAATCAACTGGTGGCCAAGGACCAGGCGGTGAAGGCGGCGTGGTCGCAGGTGGACATTGTGCTGCAGCGGCGCGCCGATTTGATTCCGAATCTGGTGCAGACGGTGAAGGGATATGCGCAGCAGGAAGTGACCGTCTTTGGCGACATCGCCAAGGCGCGGTCGGCACTGCTTTCGGCCCAAACGCCGTCAGATAAGATTGCCGCGAACGGGCAGTTGGATGGCGCGTTGGGACGGCTGCTGTTGATTGTGGAGAATTATCCGCAGCTCAAGTCGAATGAAAACTTTATGCGCCTGCAGGATGAACTGGCGGGGACGGAGAACCGGATCGCCGTTGAGCGCAAACGCTACAACGACACGCTGCAGGATTACAACACTTATGTGCTGCAGTTCCCGAACAATCTGTATGCGGGGTTTGCCGGCTACAAACAAAACCCGGCGTACTTCCAGGCCTCGGAAGGTTCGCGGGTGGCGCCGAAGGTGGATTTTGGCGCAAAGCCGGCCGCTCCGGCAGCAGCACCGGCACATTGAGTGGGTGGTGGTGCGGTCGTTGGTCGATGGTCGTTAGTCGTTCGCTGTTCGACTCAGGCTAATAGGCTTTTGCCTGCCAACGACCAACGACTGACGACAAAACCGAACATATTGCAGGTACGTGCGTCACACGTGGGGTGAGATGCACGGTGGTATAGAGATAAAACAGGGTTTCTGGAATCCCCTCCGATTCCGAAGTCTCGAATGCGAGGGGATTCTCATGTGCCGCCGTTACCAGCCATTCCTAGTTACGATTCGCAGCCTCTTTTCTGTTGCCGTCCTCTCTCTGTTGCCGATCGGCCTTTGGGGACAGGATGCCGCTACCGGCGCGCTGCGGGGGGTTGTCCTGGACGCTCAGGGAGCGGTGATCACGAATGCGGACATCGTGGCCATCCGGGTGGAGACGGGGATTCGCTATCACTCAGCCACGGATTCGGCGGGGCGATTCGCGGTGGACCTGCTTCCGCCGGGGCAATATTCGGCGCGGGCGGAGGCGGAAGGGATGTCGCCCCAGATTTCGCCGCTGCTTCGGGTGGAGATGGGGGCGACGACGCAGTTGACGTTCAAGTTGAAGGTGGGGGGACCGATGGAAACGATCACGGTGTCGGCAGCGCCGCGGATGGAGGCGGATCCGAGTTCGGTCTCGGCGCTGCTGGAAGAACGGGCCATCCAAGACCTGCCCCTGAATGGACGCAGGTTCACGGATCTGTTGTTGCTGGCGCCGGGGGTGACGCAGGATCCGCGAGGGTTGACGTCGGGATCGAACGGGGATCTTTCTTACGGCGGAATTCGGGGATACAACACCAGCTTCCTGGTGGATGGAGGCGACGACAATAACGGATTCTTTGCGCAGGCGATGGGACGGTATCGCGCGCCCTACCAGTTTTCAAATGAGGTGGTGCAGGAGTTCCGGGTGCAGTCGAGCGGGTATGGAGCGGAGTCAGGGCGGGCTGGAGGCGCAGTTGTAAATGTGGTGACCAAGTCGGGGACTAATCAATGGCACGGCAGCGCGTTCTATTACTTGCGCGACAGTTCGCTGGGAGGGGCAGCGCCGGCCTTTGTCGGCTTCAGTCCCACCGATCAGCAACACCAGTTTGGCGGGACGATTGGAGGTCCGATCGAGCGCAACAAGACTTTCTTTCTGGCCAGCTACGATCAGCACATTTTTCATGTACCGGCGGTGGTCGAGTTTGAGAACGGTTCCACGGTGGCGGTGCCGCAGTTGGGCACGCCGTCAAGCCCTGGGGACTACGAGGTGTGTGATCCTGCGATAGGGGGGATGGCCTGTGATCAGGCGCTGGTGTTTGCGTCGGCGGGGCAGCTTTCGACTTTGGGTGGGACGTATCATGCGAAGTTGCTGGGGGATACGGGATTTGTGAAGCTGGATCGAGTGCTGACGCCGCATCAGCATCTTTCAGCGCGGCTGAACACATCGCGATATTACGGGACGAACAACGTGTTCTTCGATCCGGCGAGTCCGATCACGAATAATGCCATGAGCGGGGATGGGGAAGAGGACGTAAAGACGGAAAACGCGTCGCTGAGTTTGCTGAGCAGCATCACTCCGAGGGCGACCAGCCATCTGCGAGTGCAGTTTTCGCTCGACCTGGAGCAGTCATTCCCGAATACGACCGGGACGCAGACGAACATTTACGACTGGCTGCAGGATATGGGGCAATCGTCGATCTTGCCGCGGCAGACGCGGGAACACCGGCTCCAAGTCGCGGAGACCTTGAGTCTGAGCCGAGGGCGAAATGAATGGAAATTTGGCGGCGACGGGATGCTGACCTGGGACTACAACTACTTCCCCTCGCTTTATGGGGGAGAGTTTTACTATGACAACATTGTGGTGGATCCGTTTACGTTTGTCCCGATGCATGGCGGGCTATCGCTGACACCGCTGCGGGCGTGGGCGCACAACGTGCCGCGATATTACATACAGAATTTCGGCAATCCGGAATCGCATCCGAACAGCAACGACTACGCCGGATTTGTGCAGGACACGGCGCGGTTGACGCCGCATTTTACCTTGAGCATGGGAGCGCGCTACGACTTGCAGACGTTTTCCAAGACGGGGATGGTGAGTAATCCGCTGTGGCCGGCGGGGGGGAAGATGCCGTTGCAAGAGAAGAATTTTGCGCCGCGGGTGGGGATTGGATATGCGCTGGGCAACGATCGGCCGCTGATGGTGCGGGCGGGATTCGGAATTTTCTATACCCGCATTCCGCAGATTTACCAGTCGGCAGTGATGAATGACAATGGGATGAACAACAGCTTTCTTTCCCTCGACAATACGGACTTCTACCAGCATCAGGTGTTTCCGGCGTATCCGAACGCGGCGTTTAAGTGCCCGCCGGGTCCGGCCGTGTGCACTTTGCCCGATGCCTGGAAGCAGTATGCGACTAACGAGGTGGCGGCATTTGCTCCCGATTTCAAGACGCCGCGGGTGCAGCAGGGAAGCCTGAGTCTGGAGCGGGAACTGGCCAACGGGTTTACGGGGACGGTGTCCTACCTGTATGTGCATGGGGTGGACATGATCCGGGCGCGCGATGTGAATCTGCCGCCGCCAGCGTATTACAGCTATCCCATCTTCGACCCGACGGGTAACACATTTCAAAATGGGTTTTATGGCGTGGACTCGTTTGCGACGTGGCAGACGAGCGCCAGCATCAGTTGTCCGTATCCGCCTTGCATCAACAGCTTGAGTCGTCCGATATCGCAACTGGGAGCCATTGACCAGTTTGAGAGTGCGGCGTCGAGCGTGTATCACGGCATGACCGTGTCGCTGCACAAGCGGATGTCGGGCGGGGTGTATTTCCGGCTGGCGTATACCTGGGCTCACGCGATCGACACTGGACAGGACGCGCTGGTGGCGGGTGCGGCGGCAACCGTGCAGAACTCTTACTCCACGAAGAGTGAGCGGGGGCCGAGCGTGACCGATCAGCGGCAACGGTTGACGATCTCGGCGATTGAGGAGCCTAAACCGTTTGCGGAGGGACAGAAAGCCCTGGCGGCGATGTTCAATCATTGGAAAATCTCAGGGATCATGACGTATGGCAGCGGACGGCCAGCCAATGCTACGGTGTCGGGCGATCCGAATCAGGACGGGAACACCAGCAACGACCGTTTGCCGAAGTATGGCCGCAATGCCTTGCTCGGTCCGGATTACGCAACCATGGACCTGAGGGTGGCAAGGACTATAAATCTAAGCGGACGGTGTCATCTGGAGCTGATGGGGGAGGCGTTCAATGTGATGAATCGCGACAACCAGCGGCTGGGGTTGACCGACAACGGCTTCTATAATTCGGCGGGCCAGTTCGTCAAATACACGCAGCAAGCGGGATCGGCCTACTATCCGGCTTATTTTCAGCAGCCTACGAGTTTCATGAAGCCGACAACTTCGTTTGCTCCACGACAATTGCAATTGTCGATGCGGTTGAATTTTTGAGGTGGGAGAAGGATTTCTGCACATTCCACTTGACTTAGGGGTACATTGCTTGCCATAACTAACAATCCACTTTGGACGAGTGGGGGGATGGTTTGGATTGCAAGTTGTTCGAGTTTCCCCGGTGTTGTGGTAGTCAGTTAAAGCAGTAACCATACGGAGCACACCGTATGGCGGGCCGAATCCAAGGGGTCAGTATGAGGGGGATGTAAATCTCCTGCCCACGATGTGAACCGGATCCTTCCCTATTCGGGTCTCCCGTGCAGAGCAGGCCGCGCGAATGGGAGCGCCTCTTCAATGGAATACCAGGACAAGGTTTTAAAGTGCATTGATTGTGGCACGGATTTCGTGTTCACAGCGGGTGAACAGCTGTTTTTCCACGACAAGCAGTTCAAGAACGAGCCCAAACGCTGCAAGAACTGCAAGGGCAAGCGGGTGGCCGTGCTTGGATCGACGTCGCATGGGCCGTCGCGCGCGCATTCCTACGCCAGGACGGAGACCCGGACGAACTGCTCGCAATGCGGGAAAGAAACCACGGTGCCGTTCCGGCCGACGCAAGGACGTCCGGTATTGTGCCGCGAGTGCTTTCAGCAAGGACGGCAGGTCGCCAGCGCCTGATTTTCCTTCAATACTGAGGCGACGGGGCGAGCGGGATGCTCATCCGGCTTGGCGGCCGGTTTCTTGCGCCTTGGAGTCGGCGTTGCGCTGGCGGAGTTGCTTGTCGGCGTGGCGGACGAGCAGGGCTTCCACCTGACGCAGAAGATCACTGGTGCCCAGCGGCTTGATGAGTAGCGAATCCGAGTTTACTCCGCTCCAATCTGGTTCTTCCCGGTTCTGTCCTGCGCTATCTCTGTGCTCTCCTCGCCAATGTTCGTCGGATGGCGGATAAGCGGTGAGCAGAGCGGTCGCGGGGTCGTAAGCCTGGCGGCGCGCGGCACGGATGACTTCCAGACCGGCCTCTTCGGTTTCCATGCGCAAGTCGCTGATCACCATCTGGTAAACGCCGGACTCCATTCGGGCCAAGGCCTCGGCGGTACTGGCCGCGGTTTCAACTTCAAATCCCTGGAGTTCGAGAACGGCTTTGAGGGTCAAGAGAACGGCGAGATCGTCATCAACCAGAAGAATGCGGCGTTTCATGTGCACCTCTTCAGCGGAGCGGAGATGCAGTGCACTGCGGAATGGGCTGATGGCGCTTTAGCCGGCAGCATCCACTCGTTTAGTATAGGAGCGTGGCTCGCTTCTACATAGAAAATTTTGGCTGCCGCGCGACCCAGGCGGATGGGGCGGCGCTGGAACGGCAATTTCTGGAGCGCGGACTGGAGCGCGCCGGAACCGCGCGCGACGCCGAAATTGTGGTGCTGAATACCTGCACCGTGACGGAAGGCGCGGATAAGGATGCGCGGGCGTCGATACGACGGCTGCAGCGGGTGAATCCGGATTGCCGCATTCTGGTGACCGGCTGCTATGCGCAGCGCGCGCCGGAAGAACTGGCGGCGCTGCCGGGCGTGACCTGGGTGGTGGGTAATTCGCACAAACACCAGGCGGCGGAGATTGCGACTTCTTCTTCGGCGGGATTTGTTTCACTGGCGCAGCTTTTGGGTGAACACGAGCGGATCCCACCCTCGCGCAAAGAACGCGCAAGGATGGGACACCCAAGTCCGAGAGTGGGGCACCCGGGCAATGTGGTTGTAGGGGACATTTTCGCGCATACCGAACTGCTGGCAGCTCCGGTATTTGAAGCAGCTAACGAGCGGACGCGTCCGAATCTGAAAGTGCAGGATGGATGCGACAACCGCTGCTCGTTTTGCGTGATTCCGTATGTGCGGGGACAGAGCCGATCACTGTCGGCAGACCGCGTCATCGCGGAAGTGCGGACGCTGGTGGAAGCGGGCTATCGCGAGGTGGTGATTTCGGGGATTAATTTGGGGCGGTGGGGAAGGGACCTGAAAGGCAGCTCTCAGCTCTCAGCTGTCAGCTCTCAGCTGAAGTCGACGACTCACGACCAGCGGCTGGAATCTCTGATTCTTGCCATTCTGGAGCGTACTTCTCTTCAGAAATTGCGCATCAGTTCGGTCGAGCCAATGGATTGGAGTGATGACCTGATCGAGTTGGCGGCTTCCTCCTCGCGCATTGCCAAGCATGCTCATGTGCCTATGCAGTCGGGGAGCGATGCGGTTTTGCGGCGCATGCATCGCAAGTACCGGCCCTGGCATTACCGGGAGAAGATTCTGAAGATTCGAGCGGCCATGCCTACTGCGGCCATTGGCGCCGATGTGATGGTGGGATTTCCCGGCGAGACGGAAGCGGAGTTCGACGAGACCCGGCGCATGATCGAAGAGCTGCCGTTCACTTATCTGCACGTTTTCACCTATTCGGCGCGTCCGGGAACGCCGGCGGCGGAACAGCCAGAGCAGGTTCCGGTAGTCGTGGCTCGAGAACGAAACCGGGTGCTGCGCGAGGTCGCATCCGGGAAGAAGGCTGTCTTTATGCGGTCGCTGGTGGGGACGGTGGTCGAGGCGATCACGCTGCAAACCGGCGGAGCGGATTTTACCGAAGCGCTGACGGACAATTACCTGAAGATGAAGATTCCGGGACGTCATGCTCCGAACCACTGGATGGATGTGAACGTCGAAGCCACGCATGGCGAGATGCTGGCGGGCCGCGTCTAAGATCCCTCGCTTTGCCCGCTTTCTATTTTTTTTCTACGTGCACCGTCAGGTCAAGATCCGGGGCAACACCGGCCTGCAAATACTTGGCAAAGAATTCCTCGACCAGGGATCGGGTTAATGTGCTCGTGAGCAGGGCCTGCTCGAAGGCTGCGTCGTCCGGTTTCACGTCGCGCGTAAACCTGCTCGAAACCAGGCCGGCGTCGGTAAAGCTCATGTGATCGGCCCCGGTCACCACCACGTAGTAGGTATTGGATTCGCTGCCTATGAACTCGCGAGCCCGCGTCTCACCCGCCGCGTGCTCTTCGGTGGCCAGGAACAGAAACGGCTTATGGACGGGGATAGGCCGAACATCGGCGTTCATGCCGGGATAGGTCGAGCCGTCCAGGTTGACGCCGGCCAGAATGCGGGGCTCCTCCCTGGCGGCGAGAGCGGCGGTGGTTCCACCCATGGAGTGACCTACGATCCCAATCTTGGACAGATTCAGGTGGCCGCGCCAGAACTGATCCTGCGAATTCATTTCCTGGAGTTGGTCGAGAACGAATCGCACATCCGCCACCAAAACCTCTTCTGCGAACTTGCCAATGGCAACCCCTTGGCTTCGCCGATCGGCTTCTGCCGGCCAGTAGGGCGTGAATTTGAGCACATGCCCGTCCGGGAACGCAGAAATCAGGGAGTCCGGGGGATGATTGGTGGCGACCACGATAAAGCCGCTGCTGGCCAAACCCTCAGCCAGAACCGTGTAGATGGCGGGCACGACGCTGGAGCCGTGTTCCAGGAGAACAACCGGGAAAGGGCCGTCCGCAGCGATGGCTGCCATGGGGCTGGCGTGGGTGCGCACGAGGTGTTGGAAATCGGGTTGTAGTTTCCACTCCTCGGCCAGCGCATCCGCAGTCTTCTGGTCCATGTAGGGCGCAGTTGTGGACGTCGCCTGCGCTGCCGGATACCAGAAGGTAACTAGCAATTCCCGGTTGCGATGCGAGTCTTTCAAGACGATCGTTCTTGTGCCTACGGGGTGGCAACCGTTGGGTGGGGGAAGGTCGAGTCCTGTCTGCCCCGCAGCTAAGGACTGAGGGGGCAAAGTGAGTAGAACCAGTGCGAAAATGAGAAGGGCAAAAAAAGCGGCTTTGCTGATCATCTCTGTTGCTCCCAGGGCGCTGACCGAGACCCCTTGCTGAGACGCGTAAAAGCCAAGGACGTAAGCACTATCCGGCTCGTTGCAGCGCGCAGCCCAACTCGCGTGATCTGCCGGAATAGTGACTCAGGAGTGCACGGAGCCGAACAAACGCATTGACCTGTAACCCTTTACCGCTTACGATAACGGAAAATCCAGAAACTGCGGGAGTGATCGCTACCCATGTCACAGTCAAGGCTTCGGTCTGCTGTGTGCTGTCTGCTGACGATCCTGTTTCCGGCGCACATGCTGCTGGCGGGAGAAACGGCGTCGGCCATGTTGTACACGAACGGTGCTGCTTGGCTGAACGGGAGCGCGGTCCCGAAGTCGGCAGCCGTGTTCGCGGGAGACATGTTGCAGACGCGGCCGGATTCGACGGCCCGAATTCAATCGAACGGATCGAGCGTGATGGTGCTGGCCGACTCGCTGGTGAAATACGAAGGGCCGGCAGTGGAGCTTGAGCATGGCGCGGTTCGCGTGACCACTTCGCGCGGGCTGGCGGCTCGGGCCGGCGACGTAACAGTAAAGCCGGTAAACAATTCGTGGACCGAGTTTCAGGTGACCGACGTGGATGGGCGTATGCAGATCGCGGCCAACAAGGGCGACCTGATGGTGCAGGACGACAAGGGAACGACCACCGTAACGCAGGGTCAGGAAACCACGCGCGACGACACGACCGATACGGAGAAGAAGAAGAAAAAGCACCGCCACGGAAGTGGGGCGGCGCCGGCGGCCGGTGGAGGAATCATGAGTTCGCCGTATGCAGTCTATGGCGGATTAGGTGCGGCGGGTGCGATTGGGGTGTGGGTGTGGTTGCAGCAAGAACCTCCGGTGAGTCCGGCGTGTCCGGCGAGTACTTGCCCGTGAGTGCCGGGGTGAGCGACTGAATCCATGTCGCGCTACGTATCCTACCGAGATTTCGACTGGGTCCTGATGGGCTTCGTGCTGGTGATCTGCGCGCTGGGCGTGGTGCAGATTCACAGTGCGACCGAGCACACCAAATTTTCCGAATCGCATCTCTATCTCAAGCAAATCTACTGGGTTCTGGCGGGCGTGGGTGCGATGTTCCTGGTCAGCCTGCTGAACTATCACGCACTGCTCGAACAGATTCACTGGATGTACATCGCTGCGCTGGCGTCGTTGATCGCGGTGATTCTGTTCGGGCAGAAATATCTGGGCGCGCGGCGCTGGATCAAGATGCCGGGGGGCGGACATTTTCAGCCTTCGGAGTGGGTCAAGCTGATCCTGATTCTGGCGGTGGCCAAGTACTTTGCGGACTTGCATGAGCGGGATCTGTCGTGGCCGGACTTTCTGAAAGCGGGGGCTATCGTCGGCTTTCCCATGCTGATGGTTCTGGCGCAACCGGACCTGGGGACCGCGCTGACGTATCTGCCGGTGGCGGTCATGGGCCTGTTTCTGGGCGGGTTGCACTGGAAGCAGTCGGTGATCGTGCTGATGATCATGGGACTACTGGTTCCGGTGGCTTGGATGAAGGTGTTGAAGCCGTATCAGAAGGAGCGGCTGACTAGCTTCATGAATCCGGACGCGGACCGGCAGGGCTCCGGGTATCAGGTGAATCAATCGCTGATTGCAGTGGGGTCGGGCGGGATCTTTGGCAGCAAACAGGGATCGCAGACGCATCTTTCGTTTTTGCCAGTGCCGCAGACCGACTTCATTTTTGCCGCGTTCGCCGAGGAACACGGGTTTGTAGGAGCTCTGGTGGTTCTGCTGTTATACTTTATAGTGCTGATGAGGTTGACCCAGAATGCACAAACGGCGCCCGACCGCGCCGGGGCATTTCTGGTGATGGGTGTGGTGGCTGTGCTTAGCTTTCACATTCTGGTCAACGTCGGCATGGTGGTTGGCTTTATGCCAGTCACAGGAATACCTCTGCCGCTGATGAGTTATGGCGGGTCTTCCGTTCTTTTCATGTTTTTGGCGTTGGGGATGGTCATGAACGTCCGGATGCGCCGCTTCGTGAACTGAGACGGACGGCAGGAGTTGGGGCGCCCTCACAACAACGAAAAAACGGCGCTGCGAAACAAGATTAGGCAAGAAACAAGATTACGAAGGCCCTCGCGAAAAAGGAGGGCAGAATCCCGGCGAAGTGGAAGCCGGACAGGATTGAAGCCAGTCAGGCGGGGAACGGCCCCCTCAGCGGAACACGAGAGAGTGGCCACAGACCTGATAGAAGGCTTAACGCGATCAGTGCAGACGAGCACCAACAATTCACTGCAGTGTAGGCCCCGGGAGGAACTCCGGGACCGCGCCCGCTCCTTCCCGGAGCGGCGCTGAACGCCATCGATCCTTTGGTCCGCCTTGCGCTTCTGGTCCGGTGAAGAAAGACCGGAGTAGAAATGAACAAGGAATTGTACGTATCGACCACCCCCCACGAAACCAAAGTGGGGATCACGGAAGACGATCAGCTAGCCGAAATTTACCTCGAACGGGAAAACGAATACACCTTAGCCGGCTCGATTTATAAGGGTCGAGTGACGCGCGTGCTGCCTGGCATGCAGTCGGCCTTTGTGGACATCGGGCTGGAACGCGACGCCTTTCTGTATGTCTCCGATTTCATGGATCTGGAACAGACGGACGAGGACCTGGATGAAGCCATCGCCATCCCTGCGAATCGTCCGGTGACGGAGGCGCGTCCGCGCAACGGTTTGGAAGCGGGTGCCCAAGCCATGGAAGGTGACGGGCGACTTGCCGGCGCCGGCGCCGCGGGCGAAGGGCAAGAGCCGGAAGCGGCTGCCGGGGAAGCGCCGGGCAGTGCCACGGGCAGTTCGCGTGACTTTCGCGGACGCCGCCGCCGTCGCGGACGCCGCGGAGAGGTCGGGCGTGGCCCGAGTACGAGTACCGACCGCGGCGAAATTCGAAGCGCACCGCAAAGCGAAACGCGAGCGGAACCTGGTAATGAAGTCCGCAGCGAACCTCGAAGTGAATCTCGAAACGACCGCTTTGGCCGCGGCGACCGTCCCGGACGCGGCGGAGCCGACTCGCGATTCCAGCGGTCCGCACCGCCGGCCGCTCGTACCGGTCGCGACTACGATTACGGGCCGCCTCCGGGTTATCAACCGATCGTGCTTCCCGGCGAATCCATCTCGAAGTACCAGCGGCAGGCGCAGAGTCAAGGGCAGAGCGAAAGTCCGGCTTTCCCGGGGGAGAGCGTGGCTGCGGCGGAACCGCCGACGCCGGCGGCGATCCTATCGACCTTTCCTGAAGATGAGCCGATCTTCGCGGCGGAGCTTGCCGAGCCTCTTCACGAGCAGCATGAGCACGTAGCGGAAGCGGAGATTGAGGAACAAGAGCAGCAAGCCGCTTCCAGCGCCGCGCCGGAAATAGCTGAATTCCGGAACGAGGCGCGAGCCGTGGTGGAGACCTACTCGGAGCCGGAGACGACCGTGCACGAGACGGATTCTGTGGCGCCTCCGCAGCTGGTCCACGAGGTTATCGAGGAAGTTACGCACGAAGTTACGCACGGCGCTGTGGAAGAACAGGAAATCGAGGAAGAGGAAGCCGAACTCACGTCCTACGGGGAAGAACCGGGAGACGATGCGGGCTTCGAGGAACTGGAAGAGGAGACGCGGGCAGCTGGTGAAGAGTTGTCGGAGTCCGGCGTTGCAGAGGTTGCGCCGGGGTTGACGGCCAGCGGCGAGCCAGCGGCGAACGGCGAAGCGGTTCCGGAAGCCGTGCTGGAAGCCGAAGAGCGGGAAGCGGAGGAGTTGGAACTGGAAGAGGCGCAAGCGGAAGCCGAGGCGTTGCTGGAGGCGGAAGCGATTGGCGACGGTACGGTGGATGCGAGCGCGGAAGTTCGCGGTCCCGCACCTGAGGCGAGGTTGTTGCAGCGGACGCAGCGTCGCGGGCCGGAGCGCGGGCCTGATCGCGACCTCGACCGGCGTCGTGGACGGCGCACGGGACGGCGCTTCCGCAGCCGCGAAAATACGGTAGTGCCGCAGATCAGCGAACTGCTCAAAGAAGGGCAGGAAGTGCTGATCCAGATTGCCAAGGAGCCGATTGCGAAGAAAGGCGCGCGTATCACCAGTCACATCGCGCTGCCGGGACGCTTTCTGGTCTTCATGCCGACGGTAAATCACACCGGCGTGTCGCGCAAGATTTCGTCGGAGGAAGAACGGCAGCGGCTGAAGCGCATTATCCAGAGCGAGCGCGAAAACGGCGGCGGCGGTTTCATTGTGCGAACCGCGGCGGCGGGCGCTACGGACGAAGAACTGCGCGCGGATATCCGCTTTTTGAAGAATCTGTGGAGTGAGATTAAGCAGCGTTCTGAGAGCAGCAAAGCTCCCGCCCTGATCTATCACGACCTGAACGTGGTGGAGCGGGTGCTGCGTGATCAGGTGAGTTCGGACTTTTCCGCCATCTGGGTTGACACCGAGCAGGAGTACGAGCGCATCGTGCGATTTGCCAATCGCTTCCAGCCCGCCCTGGTCAAGCGCGTCAAGCTGTACACGAAGGAGACTCCGCTTTACGAGCAGTTCGGGCTGAACGAGGAACTCAACAAGGCGCTGAAGTCGAAAGTCTGGCTGAAGAGTGGTGGCTACATAGTGATCAATCAGACCGAAGCGCTGGTTGCGATTGACGTGAACACCGGCAAGTACGTGGGCAAAACCGCTCGCCTCGAAGACACGATCGTGAAGACGAATGTGGATGCGATCAAGGAAATCGTGCGTCAGGTGCGGCTGCGCGATCTGGGCGGCATCATCATCATCGACTTCATCGACATGGACGAGCGCCGCAATCGTCAGAAAGTGATGCAGGCGCTGGAAGAGGCGTTGCGTCTGGATCGGGCGCCGTCGAAGGTGTTGCAGTTCAATGATTTCGGCCTGGTGGCGATCACGCGTAAACGGGTGAAGCAGTCGCTGGAGCGGACGATTGGATCGCCTTGCCCTTATTGCCAGTCGACGGGCTTTGTGAAATCAGTGAGCACCATTTGCAACGAAGTGTATGTCGAGATGCGCAAGATTTCGACTCATCTGGAGCACAGCGACGTGATGTTGCGAGTGAACCCGGAGGTGGCGAAAGCGCTGAAGGCGGACAACGCGCGGTTGCTGAACGAAATGGAAGAGCTCACCAAGAAGACGATCATCGTGAAGTCGGATCCGGCGCTGCACCAGGAGCAGTTCGATATTCACTAGACGCAAGCGGCAGGCAAAATTGACTGGGACGGGCATTGCTCGTCCCTTTTGCTTTTTGTGAGCTTTCCCGCGGTACCAAGAAAATGGCACAATCTATGGTAATTGCCATGGTATAATACCATCATGAATACCACGCTAAGCGTCGACCGCGCCGGCCGTCTGGTTCTGCCCAAGCCGGTTCGCGAGCAGCTGCAACTGGAGCCTGGAGAGTCACTGGAACTGGAGTCGTTCGACGACCATATCGTTTTGCGTCCAGTGCGCGGCAATGCGTCGATGTACAAGAAACAGGGCGTCTGGGTTTTTCGTGGAGGGGCGCCGCTGAAGGCGACGGTTGTGCGTGAAACGATCCGTCGCGTGCGCAAAGACCGGGAGCAAGCAATATTGGGCAGGAAGCGGTGAAATCCTTCTTCGATACATCGGTGCTGGTCGCCACGTCCGTGGAGGTTCACGAACACCACGAGCGCAGCTTTGCTCTCTTCAGTGGCGCCAATCGGAAAACCGCCTGTTGCGCCGCACACAGTCTTGCGGAACTGTACGCGACGCTGACGCGGTTGCCTGGCACGGCCCGGATGAGCGCAGATCAGGCGCTGTTGATTCTCGATTCAGTGGAGGAACGACTGGAGATTGTCTCGCTCGACGCGCGGGAATATCGGCAGGCGATTCAAGACGCTGCGAATGCCGGTATCGTCGGAGGGACAATTTACGACGCTCTGATCGGTTGGTGCGCATTGAAAGCTCGCGCGACCAGGATCTACACCTGGGACGTTGCCGATTTCCGGAGGCTCGGAGCCGAAATCGCTGGGAAAGTGCGAACTCCCTAACATCCGCAATACGCAAATCCCCGAAGCAGCGAAATTCCTCAAAGAGAAAGCCAATCGTAGTGGACGGAGCCCAGCCCTACGCTGCGGCGATGAGCCCGGCGGCTTCGGTGGTGCGCTCGCGCAGCTTTTCGAGCGAGGCGCGAAGAGGTTCGCTGTTGGCTTGCGCTTCCGGTTCGTTGCCGATGGTCAGGGCGAGACGGTCCACGGCTTCGGCGAGGTGCTTGGCAAGATCGACGAGGACTACCAGAGAATCGGCGTGCAGCTTCCACACGGAGCGGGATTTCTGCGAGCGCTTGAGTTCCTCCATCTCGGTGGTGATGCGCGCGGTGACTGCGACAATGCGCAGCAACATGCGAGCAGCGTCGGCGCGCGGGCCCGCTTGTTCGAGATAGTCGGCGGTATAGGCCTCAATCTCGGCGCTACTGAGCATCAGGTTGAAATAGCGCATGGGCACGATCTGGCGGAACTTGGGATCGGCCACACGCACGAAGACGCGAATCGATTCTTCCACTCTCCGCAATTTTGCTTCTTCGACTGAGAGCGCCTGGGGCGTGATGGCAGTGGGAGCATACTTCGTAACCGCGGCCTGAGCCAGCGCGGGAGCGGCCGCTGCGCCACCAGCGCCGACGGGGTGAGCTGAATGCGCGGGGTCTGGGCTGGCGCGGCGGATCGGCGGCCGGCGCTCCAATTCTTTTTTCAGCCGGGCGACGCGGCGGAATTTTTCCAGGGCCGAACTGTAGTCCGCCTGCTTCAAGGCTTCCTGATTCAGGGCGGCGACATGCTCGACGGTGACTTCGACGCCGTCGACGGTGCTGAGGATGCTGCCGCCGAGTTCTTCCAGGCGGCGAGAATAATCCTTGATCTCTTTGGCGGCGGCGTCGAACAGCGTATGGAAACGGTCGCCGAATGCGACATTGTAAGGCGCGAGCGTGGCCAGCACTCCGGGGTGATACATGGCTTCGCCGAGCGAGGATTTCAACTGCCGAACCCGCTGAATGATGCCGGAATCCATGAGTGCGCT
>Ga0074046_10000819_pt1 | contig 28588 bp, 23 predicted proteins | sample BogForMeECP23OM3_FD_94441 | JGI IMG/M metagenome (GOLD analysis project Ga0074046, IMG submission 94441) | Bog forest soil microbial communities from Calvert Island, British Columbia, Canada - Bog Forest MetaG ECP23OM3 | ecosystem: Environmental > Terrestrial > Soil > Wetlands ... | reverse complement strand
TGTTCATGAACTTCGCCTACGGCTGGGCGTTCGCCCGGCCGGTCCGCAAGGTCTACTACAACCTGGTCATCACCGGGCTGTCCATCGGCGCGGCGTTCATCATCGGCACCATCGAGATCCTCGGCGTGCTGACCGCCGAACTGCGCCTGAACGGCGGCTTCTGGTCGGTCACGGCCAACTTCAACATCAACGTCGCCGGGTTCTGCATCGCCGGCCTGTTCGTCGTCGTATGGGGGGCCGCGCTGGCCTACTGGCGGTTCGGCCGCGTCGAGGCGCGGTGGACGTCCAAGGTGGACCCGTGATCCGCTCGCCGGGCCGGGCTCGGACCGGGCTGAGGTAGGTGCACCAGGTCCGTTCGGGATCAATTTTTGATGAGCCGAACGGCCGTGGTGTTACGGTCCCGGCCATTCGCGGGTGGGGTTTTCTCCCGGGCCAATGGTCGGGTTTTCCGCATTGCCGCCCGCGAGGCGGCTGGGTACGCTGCGTGGTAGTGGCAGCGCACCGCCTGCCCGCTTCCGAGCCAGCGGCCGGCCCGCGCCGGCGATGGCGACGAGGACAAGGGTCCAGGACTCGCGGGCCTTGTTAGTCATGCCATTCATCCATGGCGGGCAGACGCGGGCCGACCCGCCGGGAAGAAAATGATCATGACTCAGGACAAGGCGCGGAAGACCGTCACCCGCCAGCGCATGGCCGAAACCGGCGAGCCCTACAGCGTGGCCAGGCACGCGGTCGAGAACGAGCACGCCGAGGAAGAGGCCGCCGCCCCGGACAGCGTCGCCCCGGATCTGGACGACGGGGATTGGGACGAGGCCGGGCTGAGTGCTCAGGAGCGCTTGGACCGGGCCAGGCTAGTGGCCGATCAGGCCCGGGAGCGGGCCGAACGGGCCCGGGGGCGGGCCGAGCAGGCGGACGAGGCGGCCATGATGGCGCACGAGGCCGCCGACATGGCCGCCGAAGCCGCCGAGCTCACCCGTGAGTGGGCCGACGAGCAGGAGCAGGAGCAAGCGCGGCGGCGGGCCGCCCAGGCCCGGGCCGCGGCCGAGGAGGCGCAGCGCCGGGCCGACCTGGCCGAGCACGAGGCCGACCTGGCCGAGGAACAAGCCGACCTGGCCGAAGAACAAGCCAACCTGGCCGAGGAGGAAGCCTGCCACGCAGAAGGGGAAACCTGGGAGGCGGAAGACGAGGCCGGGGAGTTCGGCGGGTGGCCGCGCCACCGGGCCCGCCAGGTCCACTACCACCAGGGCCACGGGGGCGGTCCGCGCCCGCCGCGGCCACCGCGCCCGCCACGGCCGCCGCGCTTCTCGCAGCCCCACGGCATGCGCGGGGAGCCTGCCGACTGGATACCGGACCGGGTCGGCCAGGTCCTGCAGCGGCTCGAGGAGCTGAAGGAGCGGGCGGAGGGGATGGCGAGTCAGGTCGAGCGCATCTTTAACCTGACTCGCGACCAGGCCTCGCGCCCCGCCCAGCCGCCACCCCCGCCGGAGCCCGCTGAGCACCCCGAGTCGCCCGGGTCGGCTGGTTCGGACTGACGGAGTTCGGTGTCATGCACCGCCGCGGGCGGGGCCCGCGGCGGTGTATCAGCCGGCGGCCTGCCACCTCTAAAGGGGTAACAACAGCCCGCAGGGGCTAGGGGGATGTGATGGCAGAACCGTCCCAGGGGGATATCGGGGCCGGGCGAATCGCCTCGATCGTGATCGAGGCACTCGAACCCGCCGAACGCGCTGGCGGTGTCGCTTACCTGTGCGTGACGCCGTTCGCCGCGGGGCAGACATTGGCCGTCCCGCTGCAGCCGATCGGGATCGACCGTGATTGCTACGTCGCGTTCATCGACGCGCAGCCCCACGCGAACTGGGGACATGCCTGCCGTTACCTGCTGATCGACACGCGCACGGGTGAGGTCACTTCTCATCCGCGCCGGTTTCCTGCCTTCACGGCAGCCGACGACCGGTGGCGGGTGGTCTACAGGCCATCCAGCTAGACCTGCCGCACGAAAGGAAACCCTCATGACCAGCTCCGGCGAAGACCATGGTGTGTTCGCGACGATCAAGGACCGGGCCTTCCGGGCCGTCGACCCGGGCCGCCTCGGCCAGGTGAACCTCTACCTCGACCATCAGGTCCGCGAAGCCGGCGAGCAGCTGGGCCCGGCGTTCCAGGGACTGCGGGCGCCGCAGCCGAGCGTGCTCGTATTCGTGGACGACGAGCCGGCGGCCAACTTCGGCCACCCGTGCCGCTACCTGCTTTTCGATCCCGGGACGGGAGAGCTGCGGGCCGAACTCCCGGCCCGGTTCCCGCCGTGGGAGGCGCGGATCCCGCCGTCACTGGAAGCCTTCCACCAGCCGGTCCGGCCGGTGCCGACCGAGTCGCTCCACCACGTCAAGCCGGAACTGCGGTGCCCGATCCTGTTCCCGCGGGGCCGGCGGCACGCCATCTTCTACGCGGGCATGTCCAACACCCGGCACCTGAACGACATGGAGTTCGGCTACCGCACGCTGGTGCACCGTTACGGGTTCGAGCCGAGAGACATCACCGTCCTGTCCTTCGACGGGACGACCGACACCCAGGAGGGCGCCAACACCAACTGGCCCGGCGACGGGACGCCCTACCAGATCGTGGTGAACGGGCCGGGCACCCAGGCCGCGTTCGAGGCCGCGGTCGACGCGCTCAAGCCGCGGCTGCACGAGGACGACCTGCTGTTCATCCACGCCAACAACCACGGTGACAACTTCGGCAGCGGGTCGTTCCTGTCCACGCACCCGAGCTGGGGCGAGTACTTCGCCGACGACTTCGCCGCCAAGCTCGGCGAGCTGCCCCGGTGCCGGTCGCTGATCGTGATGCTGGAGCAGTGCTGCTCGGGCGGGTTCAACGAGCCGATCATCAAGGCCAGCACCGCCCATGCGACCAGCGTCGCGTCGGCGGCGACCGCGACCCAGCTTTCCTACGCCTCACCCGACGGGCACTGGGATTCCTTCGCCCGGGACTGGTTCGCCGCCCAGGCGGGCCACGACCCCTATGGGGCGGCCCTGGCGTTCAACCCGGACACCAACGGGGACGGCAAGATCGAGGCCACCGAGGCGTTCAACTACGCCAACGCGGTCAGGAACCCGCTGGACTCGCCGAACTTCAGCGAGGGCTCCGTGGCCGGCGGGCGGATCTGGCTGGGACGCGAGTACATCATCTGGTGGTGGTGGTGCTGGATCCTGCGCGAGGTTCTCGAGCGGCCCTACGGCGAACTGCCCGAAGCGGAGTACTACGCGCGGCTGCGCGAGATCGAGCCGGAGCTGAGCAAGCTGGCCGCCTCGCTGGATGACCAGTCGGCCGTCCTGCGCAAGGAGATGACCGCCACGGTCAGCGAACTGGTCGCCGGGGCCTTCGCCGCCGACCGGTAACAGAGCGAGGTGGGGCGCGCCGTCACGGTCGTTTCGCCGCGGCGGCGCGCCTCGTACCTAGCGCCTTCCCCCGGTCACCAGGAATCGGCGCGGAAGGGCTATCGCCTCGGGCGGGTACCGGTCTAGCCTCGGATCATGGGGCGGATCGTGGTGGTGGGGGCCGGGGTGGCGGGGCTGGGAGCCGCGATGTTCCTGGCCCGTGACGGCCATCAGGTCATCGTGCTGGAGCGGGACCCGGCGAGCCCGCCGGACGACCCGTCGCAGGCATGGGAGCGCTGGCAGCGTCCGGGGGTGAATCAGTTCCAGCTGGGGCATGCCTTTCTGGCCGGATTCCGGTCCGTTGTCGAGGCGGAGCTGCCCGAGGTGGCCAAGGCGCTGCAGGCCGCGGGCGGGCTGCGGCAGAACTTCATCCGCGACGTAATGCCCGAGACGATGACCGGCGGCTGGCGTGACGGCGATGAGCGCTACGAGTGGCTGACCGGTCGTCGTCCGGTGGTGGAAGCCGTGCTCGCCGCGGCCGCCGAGTCGGCCCCGGGCGTGGAGGTCCGCCGGGGCACGGCCGTCGCGGACCTGGTCAGCGGGACCTCCGCCCGGCCCGGCATCCCGCATGTGGCCGGGGTACGGGCCAAGGCGGGCGAATCCATCCGGGCCGACCTGGTCGTAGACACGAGCGGGCGCCGGTCGGCCTTGCCGGACTGGCTCGCCGGGATCGGCGCCCGCCGTCCCGCCGAGGAGCTGGAGGACAGCGGGTTCGTGTACTACGGGCGCCACTTCCGGTCGGCGGACGGGTCACTGCCCGTCATGATCGGGCCGCCCGTGATCGACTGGGGCACCATCACCTCGGCCACCCTGCCCGCGGACAACGGGACCTGGGCCGTCGTACTCGTGGCGAGCTCGAAGGACACGGCCTTCCGGCCGCTGCGGGAGCCATCCCGCTGGGAGGTAGTGGTGCGCAGCCTGCCGCTGGTCGCCCACTGGCTGGACGGTACCCCGATCGAGGACGGCGTCCAGGTGATGGCCCGGCTGGAGGACCGCTACCGCGGCTTCGTGGCCGACGGCAGGCCGGTGGCCACCGGCGTGGTGGCCGTGGCCGACTCCTGGGCGTGCTCCAACCCGGCCAACGGGCGCGGCGCGTCGATCGGCATGCTGCATGCCCTGACGCTCCGGGACCAGCTGCGCGCGGTCGGCCTGGATGATCCGGCGGCCTTCGCCGAGGCGTTCCACGCGGCCACCGCCGAAACCGTCGAGCCGTGGTATCGCGCCACTCTCGCCACCGACCGGCATCGCCTGGGCGAGATCGAGGCGGGCATCCGCGGTGTCACCTATGACCCGCAGGACCCTGCGTACGAGCTGGACAAGGCCCTCCGCGCCGCTAGCGGGCAAGACGGGGACTGCCTGCGGGCGTTGCTGGACATACGGCTCATGTTGCGGACGCCCGAGGAGGTCTTCGCCCGGCCCGGGCTGCGCGACAAGACCCTGCAGCTCGGATCGGGCTGGCGGGACCAGCCGCCGTTCGGGCCGACTCGTGAGCAACTCCTCGCGATGGCATCTGCTCCATGACAAGGAGGCCGAATGGGCCGGGTGAACGTCGACGGAGTCGGTATCGAGTACCAGGTCACCGGGGAGGGACGGCCGGTCGTGCTGTTGCACGGCTTTCCCGACTCCGGCCGACTCTGGCGGCACCAGGTCCCGGCGCTGGCCGGGGCGGGTTTCCAGGTCATCGTCCCCGACCTGCGCGGCTACGGGCGCTCTGACCAGCCCGAGGCCGTCGAAGCCTACTCGTTGCTGCTGCTGGCCGGGGATGTGATGGCGATCCTCGCCGAGTTGGAGATCACCCGGGCCCATGTGGTGGGCCACGACTGGGGCGCCGCCCTGGCCTGGGGACTCGCTTCTCTCGTGCCCGACACCGTGGACCACCTGGTGGCGCTGTCGGTCGGCCACCCGGCCACCTTCCGCCGCACGCCGCAGCAGCTCGAGAAGTCGTGGTACATGCTGCTGTTCCAGTTCCCCGGCATCGCCGAACGCTGGCTGACCGAGGACAACTGGGCCAGCCTCCGGAACTGGGCCCGGCACCCCGACGCCGACCAGGTGATCGCCGACCTGGAGGCGACCGGATCGCTCACGCCGGGTCTCAACTGGTACCGCGCCAACGTCCCACCTGAGTCCTGGGTGGAGCCGCCGCTGAAGCTTCCGCCGGTCCAGGCCCCCACCATGGGCGTGTGGAGCACGGGAGATCCCGCCCTCACCGAGATCCAGATGACCGACTCGGCGGAAAACGTGGCGGGCCCGTGGCGCTACGAGCGCCTGGACGGCCCGGGCCACTGGATGCAGCTGGACGCACCAGAGGCGGTGAATGCCCTGCTGCTCGACTTCCTGCCCCGCTGACCACGGCGCCCGCAAACTCCCAGCTATGAATGACAGAAGCCGACGTCGCTCGCGTTCATACCGCACGCCAGATCGGCGGTCATCGGCTGGCAAGTTGCCGGTGGCGGCCGGTTATGACGGCCCGTGCAGTCAGGGCGCCGTAGCCGGCCAGCGATCGCGGTGGACACGCCCTCCGGCTAGCCCGCTCGCGGCCCCTGGCGCCGGCACTGTTCGCCCAGCGCGGTCAGCGCCGCGATCTGCCTGACGAACTCCGGCCACAGCGCCCGGGGCAGGTCGTGGCCCATGCCGGAGAACCCCGCGAAGCGGGAGTCCGGGATCGCCTTGGCGATCGCCAGGCCCCCGCTCGGCGCGACCAGCGGGTCATGGAGCCCGTGGATGACCAGTGCCGGGACCGTGATCCGGCGCAGCGCCGCGGTGCGGTTCGGCTGGCTCGCGCTCGCCGCGAGCTGCCGCCGGTAGCCGTCCGGATCGTACCCGCGGTCCCAGCTCCGGCCGGCTAGGTCACGCACGTACTCCTCGTCGAACGCGAAGCCGGGCGAGCCGATGAGCCGGGACGTCTCGACGGCCGCGGACATGGCCGCGGACCGGTCGGCGATCACGCGCGGCCGCAGCAGCCGGGCGTAAACCCGGGGTTTCGGCTGCCCCACCCGCCGGGATCCGGTGGAGGTCATGATCAGCGTGAGGGTGCGAACCCGGTCGGCGTGCTCCAGCGCGACGGCCTGCGCGATGAACCCGCCCATCGACGCCCCGACCAGGTGAACCTCGCCCAGCCCCAGGCCATCGATGAGCCCGGCCACGTCGCCGGCCATGTCGCCGATCGAGTACGGCGGCGGCCTGCGCCGCACGACGATGTCGGCAAGGCGCGGCGGCGGCAGGTTCCGCAGATGGGTCGATCCGCCCACATCCCGGTTGTCGAACCGGACGACGAAGAGACCGCACCGGGCCAACCCGTCGCACAGCTCGTCCGGCCAGGCGATCATCTGCCTCGCCCAGCCCATGATCAGCACGACCGGCGGCGCGCTCGCGTCCCCGAACGTCTCATACGCCAGCTCGATGCCATTCGCGGCAACCCGGCCCAGCGTGCGAGCAGCGACATCACCCATGAGCGCAGTCTGGCATGCAATGAGCCCGCCGGTCACATCCGCCGTTCGCCAGCCGGGCTCCCCCGCGGCCGGCCTCGGCCCATGAAATGGAGGTCATGGCACGGCCAGCAAGCCCGGCCGCGGCGACGGTCACCAGATGATGGCCGCCTTCTTGGCTGCGGTCGCCGCCGCACTGTCTGTCGATAGCGAGTTCAGCTGGACGGTGCAGCACAGAACGGCGAGTTCTGGGGCGCCGGCCTCCTGCGCCAGGCGGGGGGAATGCCAGGGCCTGGGCTAGCGAGCCGTGACCCCGCCGCTTGCGGGGGCGAGCGGGAGCTCTGCGCGCAGGCTGGTGCCCACCCCGCGAGGGCTGTCGAAGATGATCCGGCCGCCGATCGCCTCCACGCGGTCTTTGAGGCCGGCCAGGCCGGTGCCGCCGGCGAAGTCGGCGCCGCCGGCGCCGTCGTCGCGGACCGTGACCCGCAGGACGTCTCCGTCGACCTTGGCCTGGACGGTGACGGCGGAGGCGCGGGCGTGCTTGGCCGCGTTGGTCAGCGCCTCGGCGACCACGTAGTATGCGCTGACCTCGACCTGCTCAGGCAGCCGCCCGTCGGCATGCACCTGCAGGTCGACCGGGACCGGGGAGCGGCGGGCGAGGGTCTTGAGGGCGGGCCGCAGGCCGCCGTCGGCTGCACCGGGTCCAGCCGGTCGGCGGTGAACGCGGCGCGCAGCAGCCGGTTCTCCAGCACCAGCACCGCGCGCAGCGCGCCCCGGCTGACCACCGGCACGGCCAGCAGCGCGCAGCACCCGGCACCAGCGAAGTACGGATCGCGGGCGAACCGGTCATCGGCGACCGCGTCCGCCACCACCAGCGGCTCGCCGGTCCGCTGCACGTACCGCAGCACCGACACGGGCACCGCATCCTCCCGGCCGACGCCGTCGGCCGGGACGGTGCCGCCGCTGCTGCCGGGTGCGGGCAGCAGCCAGTCCGGCCGGCCGGGGTGCCACAGCGCCAGGTGCACGCTGGTGGCGCCGGTCATCGCGCCGAGCAGCCACCGGGTCACTTCCTCCAGCTCGGCCAGTAGGCCAGCCCGCTCCTCGCCGTCGGCGGCGCGGGCCTGCCCGGCCAGGGCCAGCCCGCGCAGCAACCGGGCGGCGGCGATCGGGTAAAACCCTCCGACCGCCGCCAGCAGCGGCGTCGCCGCCGCGGTGTGCCGCGCCAGAGCCGCCTGATCGTCGAAGATGGCGGCGGCGATCCCGCCGGTGACATGCCCCGCGAGATGCGCCACCGGGTTGTCGGTCTGGCTGTCGGCCGAGTCGGCCGCACCGGCTGCGGCTGAGCTCTCGCCGCGCAGCACACCGGCCAGCCATCGGCAGCTGTCGAGATGCTGGCTGACCTGCTCGTTGCCGGTGCGCCGCGCGAAGGCCAGCCCCTCCTCCACCTTGGCGATGAAGACGTCCAGTGTGGGCGCGCATTCCAGCAGATAATACATGGTCGGGTGGTAGGTGTATCCGGCGCTGGTCAGGTCGCCGCGCGGGATCAGCCCTTCCCGGGCCCGCTGGGCTGCCTGGACGGTGTTTTCGATCGGCTCGAACCAGCACGCTTGGTTAGCGAACAGTCGGCGTACCTGGGAGGTGCCAGGCTCGTAACAGGGCGACGGCGGCATCACAAGGGGCTGCCATGGCCAGCGGCTGCGGCGGACCAGGATGTCAGGGTCGAAGGTCCCGGACTTTCGCCGTGCGCGGTCGCTCCGGTACGTAGCTGCGGTCAGCGTTCGTAATGGTACCGGCAGGCAGCGATACGGATCTCGTCCTGGATGACCTTGTAAATGAGGCGATGCTCATCGGTGATCCGGCGTGACCAGTATCCCTGGAAGCCGTGCTTGAGTGGCTCGGGCTTGCCGATTCCTTCGTTGCCGTTGCACTGGACATCGCCGATCAAGGTGTTGATCCGCTTCGGATGCGGCGGCCCATTTCCTTGGTGGTGTAGCCGCCGAGTTCGGTGACCGAGGCCTGGAAGCGGTCGGAGCGGAGCAGGGACCACAACGGGGCGAGCAGCGGGCTGTCCATGGCCTCGGCGGCCACGACCAGGTCGTAGGGCTCCTGGGTGACCGGCACGAAATCCAGGCCGAACGCGCGGGCGGCCGCCATGATGCCCAGGCCCGCATCCGCGCGGCCCGCGGCGACGGCCGCGGCCACCGCCAGGTGCGTCGGCTCTTCCCGGGCATAGCCGTCGATGTCGTCGGGGCGGACACCTCGCCGCCCCAGCTCGAAGTCGAGCAGCACGCGGGTGCCCGCGCCGCGCTGGCGGTTGACGTAGCGCACGCCGGGACGGGTCAGGTCGCCGATGCCGGCCAGGCCGAGCGGGTTGCCCGGCGCGACCATCAGACCCTGGTCGCGGTGCACCAGGCGGACCACGGACACCTCGGCGCCGACCCGAGAACCTAGGACGCGGTCCAGGTAGGGCAGGGTGTACTCGCCGGTGGCCGGATCCAGCAGGTGCGACCCGGCCAGGTGACACAGCCCGTCGCGCAGCGCCACCAGGCCGCCCAGCGAGCCGACGTTCGACGACGCCAGCGTGACCATCGGGTCCTCGGCGCGCAGCGCCGAGGCGGCCAGGTCGAGCACCAGGTCGTGGGAGCCGATGGCCACGATCGTGCCGGCGATCTCGTCGAGGCCGCGGAGCAGCTCGATGTCGACCTGCTCGCCCGCGTGGTGGCCCTCGAGCCCGGCCGGGACGACCAGCAGCCCGTCGGCCCGGACCAGCGACGTCAGCACCCCGGCGCCGCGCGGCAGCGGGGTCGCGACCATGGCGCCGCCCACCACCCCGAGCCGGACCCGCACCCAGTCGTCCAGGCCGAGCGGGGAGGCGAGCTTGCGGGCCAGCCGGGCGGTGGCCCGCGGGCGCCGGCGAGGCGGGGCGCCCATCAGCTCCGCGAGCAGCGGCTCGGCGAAGATGTCGAAGGTCAGCGCGGCCGACACGGGATAGCCTGGCGCGCCCAGCACGGGGGTGCCGCCGACGACGCCGAGCACCACCGGGTGGCCGGGCCGGACGGCGACGCCGTGGACGGCGAGCGTGCCGGTTTCGGCCACCACCCGGGCGGTGTAGTCGTCGCGCCCGGCGCTGGAGCCGGCCACGATGATCAGCAGGTCGCAGCCGGGGGCCGCGGCCCTGACCGCGGCCGCGATGCGCTCCGGGTCGTCCGGCTCGATCGGCAGGCAGTGCGCCTCGCAGCCCGCCTCACGGGCCTGCGTGGCGAGCATCAGCGAGTTGGTGTCGACGATCTCGCCGGCGCCGGTGCGCTCCCCGATGGGCCGGACCTCGTCGCCCGTCGGCAAGATCGTGACCACCGGGCGGCGCCGGACGAGCAGGTGGGTGGCGCCCGCCGCCGCGGCGGCCGCGAGGTCGGCGGCCCGCAGCCGGTGGCCCTCGGGCAGCAGCAGCTCGCCCGCGCTCACGTCCTCGCCGATCGAGCGCACATGCTGGTAGGGCGGCACGGCCCCGCGTATTTCGGCAGAGCGCAATTCCGCGGAGTCGCCCTGGTAGTGCACGTGCTCGCGCATCACCACGGCGTCCCGGCCGTCGGGCATCGGGTCGCCGGTGTCCACCACGTCGTAACCGTCCGCGGGCAGGCAGACCGGGGTGGTCTCGCTCGCGCCGAGGGTATCCGCGGCGCGCACCGCGATCCCGTCCATGCCGGCCGCGTCGAAGGGCGGCGAGGAGCGGACGGCCCACACCGGCCCGGCGGTGACCAGGCCGGCCGCCTGCTGCACCGGCACCCGGGTGGCCGGGATCCGGGCCGGGCAGCCCGCGGCCTCGCGCGCGTCGCGCCAGGCATCCAGGGCGCGGGCCGCCGGCACGTCGCGGAGGAACGGACTGTCCGCCATAGCCTCCCCGGTGGTAGATGGCTCGGTATTAGATGGCTCAGGAGTAGATGGTGACCTCGACCTCGGTGCCCGCGTCGAGCCCCGTGGCCTCCTCGGGAATGATGACATACCCGTCGGCGGCGGTGAGCACGGACAGCAGCGCGGACAGCCCGAACAGGGGCGTTGCGACACCATCGGTGACGCGGACCTGGACGACGTCGAGGCGGCCGGCCGCGGATGGCAGGTCGCGCGCGAGCCGGGCCCGCACGGCCGGCTCGGGGGGCGGCCTCGTGCAGCCGCCGACCAGGTGCACCAGCGGGACGCCGAGCAGCCGGAACACCACGAGCGCGGACCGGGGGTTGCCGGGCAGCCCGATGACCGGGACGCCGGCGCACTCGGCCAGCAAGGTGGGCTTGCCCGGCCGGATCGCGATGCCGTGGCACCAGATCCCGGGCGGCCCGAGACGGCGCACCACGCCCGCCGTCTCGTCCCGGACTCCGACCGACGAGCCGGCCGAGATCACGATCAGGTCGCTGGCCGGCAGCGCGGCCCGCAGCGCCGTCTCCAGCGCGTCGGCGTCGTCGGGCACGATGCCGCCCGGGACGGGCTCGCCGCCGGCCTGGGTCACCATCGCGGCGAGCGCGACCGCGGTCGCGTCCCGGACCTGGCCCGGGCGCAGCGTCGCCGCCTCCGGCGGCACCACCTCGTCGCCGGTGGAGAAGACCGTCACCCGCGGCCGGGCGTGCACCGGCACCACGGTGACGCCGGCCGCCGCCAGCATCGCGAGGTCCTGGGCGCGCAGCGGCCGGCCGGCCGGGACGAGTTCGGCGCCCGGGGCGGCGTCCTCGTCGGCGCGCACGACGCCCTCGCCGGGCGCCACCGGCCGGACCACCTCGATGGTGCCGGGCATGACCTGCTGGGTGTACTCGACCATGACCACGGCGTCCGCGCCGGGCGGCAGCACGCCGCCGGTGGGCATGCTCACCGCCGTCCCGGGGCCGACGGTGACGGCGGGCCCACTGTCCATCACCGGTCCCATCGGCACGGCCCCGGTCACCTGAAGGTAGCCGGGCAGGCCCTCGGAGACGCCGTAGGTGTCCGCCGCCCGCACGGCGTAGCCGTCCACGGTCGAGCGGGCGAAGCCGGGCAGCGCGTGCGGCGCGATGACCGGCCGGGCCGGCACCCGGCGCAGCGCGCCGGCCACCGGCACCGGCTCGGCGGGCGTACGGCGATCAGGGCGGAAGCCGGCCAGCGCCTCCGCCACGGTACGGGTGGCGAAGAACTCCCGCCCCGCCTCAGTCTGGATCGGGACTCCCGGTTAGCCGCAGGACGCTGGCCACCGGGCCGAGCGCGACCTGGCCCAGCCCGCAGATCGAGGTGCGGCGCATGACCTGCTCCAGTTCGGTGATGCGCGCGTCCACGTCGTCCGGCCCGCCGCCGGCCGCGAGGTGATCGGCGAGGATCTGGTGCGCCTTGGTCGATCCGACGCGGCACGGGACGCACTTGCCGCAGGACTCGTCGCGGAAGAAGCGCAGCACGTTCGTGGCCGCGGCGAGCAGGTCGGTGCCCTCGGCCATGACCACGAGCGCGCCCGACCCGAGCATCGATCCGGCCTCCCGCAGCGAGCCGAAGTCCAGCGGCACGTCGAGCTGGCCGGGCCCGAGGAAGTTCGACGAGGCCCCGCCCGGCTGGATGGCGCCGGGCCGCCGGCCGTCCAAGACCCCGCCGGCCAGGTCGAGAAGCTGCCGGGCGGTCGTGCCCATCGGCACGCAGTAGACCCCGGGGCGCTCGACGTGGCCGGAGACCGCGAAGAACTTCAGCCCGGCGCTCTCGCCCGCGCCCTGCTCCTTCCACCAGGCGGCTCCGCGCCGGGCGATGACCGGGACATGAGCGAGCGTCTCGACCGAGTTCATCAGCGTGGGCTGGCCGTGCAGGCCGTACACGCCCGGGAACGGCGGCTTGTTCCGCGGTTCCCCGCGGTGCCCCTCTATGCACTCGATCAGGGCCGACTCCTCGCCCAGGATGTAGCCACCCGGCGAGGTGAACACCTCGACCGAGAGTCGCCGGCCGGCGCCGTTCCCCCTCCCGGTCGGCACAGCCGGGCCGAGCAGGCCGGTTTCGCGCAGGTGCTCGATCTCCCGGCGGACCACCGCCTCCTCGGGGCCGTACTCGTGCCGGATGAACACCCAGCCTTCCTCGGCCCCGGTGGCGAGCATCCCGAGCAGCATGCCCTCGAGCACCAGGTGCGGCTGGTCGGCCAGGATCTGCCGGTCCTTGAACGTCCCGGGCTCGGATTCGTCGGCGTTGCAGATGGCGTACTTCGGCGTGGCCACCTGCGCCGCGACCAGCTCCCACTTCCGGCCGGTGGGGAACCCGGCGCCGCCCATGCCGCGCAGGCCGCTTTCGGCCAGCACCGCGGTGACCTGGCCGGGCGGCAGGGCGCCGGACAGCACGTCGCGCAGCACCCCGTAGTGCTCCGCCGCCGAGGCGTACGGGTCGTTGGGCCACCGCCGGGCGCTCGGCACGGCCACCACGTCCGGGGCGGACCCGTTGCGCGCCGCGGCGATGAGGGTGTCGGCCCGGGCCAGCGTGACTGGGGTCTGGTTGACGGTGACCGACGGGCCGGTGTCGCACCGGCCCAGGCAGGAGCACTCGGTGAACTCGATGTCGGGGTCGCGCGCGTACCGCTGCCTGGCCTCGGCGATGCGGTCTTCCGCGCCCCGCAGCCAGCAGGACAGGTCGTGGCAGACGCGCAGCGTCACCCGTTCGGGGGGCGTGGTGCGGAAGTGCGGGTAGAACGAGATCAGCCCCTCGATCTCGTACAGCGGCCGGTGCACCTCGCGGGACAGTGCCACCAGTTCCTCGCGGGGCAGCCAGCCCACCCGTTCGGTGATGGCGTGCAGGGCCGGGATCAGGCTCGGACCGGGGAACTTGCCGGCCCGCGCCTCGACACCGGGCACGCGCGGGGCGAGGTCAGGCATGAACGGCTTCGATCCGCACCGCGCAGAACTTGAACTCCGGGATCTTGCCGACCGGGTCGATCTCGTCGATGGTCAGCAGGTTCGCCGCCGCCTCCCGGAAGTGGAACGGGATGAAGCAGTTGCCGCGGGCCTCGCGGTGCGAGACGCTCACCTCCAGCTCGATGGTCCCGCGCCGCGAGCTCACCCGGGCCAGGTCGCCGTCGGCGAGGCCGAATTCGGCGGCGTCGTCCGGGTGCACGAACACCAGGGCCTTCGGCGCGATGGCGTCCAGCGCGTAGGACCGGCGGGTCATCGACCCGGTGTGCCAGTGCTCGAGCATCCGGCCGGTGTTGAGCACGAACGGGTACTCCGCACTCGGCAGTTCCTTGGCCGGCAGCCACTCGGCCGGCACCAGGTGGGCCAGCCCGTCGTCGGTGTTGAACCGCTCGCCGAACATCACCACGGTCCCGTCGCTGTGCTCGGGATCGGGGTTCGGGTACAGCTTGCCGCCCGGCCCCAGGTTGTCGTAGCTGAGGTTGGCGTAGCTGGGGATCACCGAGACCATTTCGGTGAATATCTCCCGCGGCGAGGCGTAGTCCCAGCCCAGCCCGATCCGGTTGGCGAGGTCCTGGACGACCCGCCAGTCCAGCCGCGCCTCGCCGGGTGAGTCGAGGACCTTGTGCCCGAGCTGGACCCGGCGGTCGGTGTTGGTGTACGTGCCGTCCTTCTCCAGGTAGGAGGAGGCCGGCAAGATGACGTCGGCGAATTCGGCCGTCTCGGTCAGGAAAATGTCCTGGACGACGAGGAACTCCAACGCGGCCAGCGCCTTGCGGACCTTGTTGATGTTCGGGTCGGACAGGAACGGGTTCTCCCCCAGCATGTACATGCCGCGCACGCCGCCTTTGAGCGCCGACCCGATGATCTCGGTGACGGTCAGCCCACGCTTGGGGTCCAGGTCGGGCGTCCCCCACGCCTGCTCGAACCGGGCCTTCACGCCCGGGTCGTCGGCCTTGGCATAGTCCGGGTAGAACATCGGGATCAGGCCCATGTCCGAGGCGCCCTGCACGTTGTTCTGCCCGCGCAGCGGATGCAGCCCGCTGCCCGGCCGCCCGATATTGCCGGTGATCGCGCACAGCGCGATCAGGCAGCGGGCGTTGTCCGTGCCCGTGGTGTGCTGGGAGATCCCCATCCCCCAGAAGATCACCCCGGCGCCGGCCTCCCCCCAGACCCTGGCCACCCGCCGGATCACCTCGGCCGGCACCCCGCTGATCTGTTCGGCCCGTTCGGGCGGATAATCCCGAACGGTCTGGGCCAGAGCCTCGAAGTTCGTCGTCCGCCTGGTGATGTAGTCGTGGTCGACTAGGTCCAGCCGGATGATCTCGTGCATCACGCCGTTGTAGAAGGCCACGTCGGTGCCCGGCTTGAGCTGGCAGTAGATGTCGGCGTGGTCGGCCATCTTGTCGGCCCGCGGGTCGACGTAGATGACCGTGGTGCCGCGGCGGCGGGCCTGCTTGAAGAAGGTGGACGCGACCGGGTGGTTGGCGGTGGAGTTACTCCCGGTCACGATGGCCACGTCCGCGTTGATCACGTCGCCGTAGGTGGTGGAGACCGCGCCGGAGCCGATGCCCTCGAACAGCGCCGCCACGCTGGAGGCGTGGCACAGCCGGGTGCAGTGGTCCACGTTGTTGGTGTGGAAACCGGTCCTGATGAGCTTCTGGAAGAGGTAGGCCTCCTCGTTGGAGCACTTGGCCGAACCGAAGCCGGCGATCGCGGCCGGGCCGCCGGCGGCGTGGATCTCGGTCAGCCGCCGGGCCACCAGGTCGAGCGCCTCGTCCCAGCTGGCCTCGCGGAAGTGGGGCATGACCTCGGCGTAGTCGACCAGGCCGCCGGGCTTGCGGCCGCGCTTGCCACTGCGGCCCTGCTTCGTTCGGCCCTCTTCTTGGTGGTCTGGCTGGGCCAGCTCGCCGCGGACGTCAGCCGACAGCGCGCCCTTGGGGTAGGACTCCTCGCGGCGGATCAGCGGCCTGGTGAGGCGCTGGGCCGACGCCGCGTAGTCCCAGCCGTAGCGGCCCTTCACGCACAGCCGGCCGTGCGAGCCGGGCTGCTCCCGTCCCTCGGCGAAGGAGATCGCGCCGCGGTCGCGGTCGACGTAGTAGGTCAGCGCGCACCCGACGCCGCAGTACGGGCAGACCGTGTCCACCGCGTCGAGGTCGGTGCGCGGCCGGATCGGCACGTCGTGCAGGGGCTTGTTGGTGAGCGCCCCGGTCGGGCAGGCCGCGACGCACTCCCCGCAGGAGACGCACGAGGACGCCCCCATCGGGTCGCTGAGGTCGAACGCGATCCGGGTGGCGTAGCCCTTGCCGCTGCGCCCGATGACGTCGTTGCCCTGGATGTCGTCGCAGGCGCGCACGCACCGGTCGCACAGGATGCACGCGTCGTGGTCCACCGCGATGACCGGGCTGGAGAAGTCGGTGCCCCGGCCACGGGCGCGCGGCAGGGCATCGTTGTGGGTCAGCCCGAAGCGGTCGGCCAGGGCAAGCAGCTCGTTGTCGCCGGTAGTGGCCTGCTTGGGGTCATGCTCACGGTCGGGCTGGTCGGCCAGGAGCATCTCGGTGAGCACGGCGCGGCTGCGCTCGATCTCCGGGGTCGCCGTCTGTACCTGCATGCCGCTCTCGCACGCGCGCACGCAGGCCGCGGCGAACGCGGGGGCGCCGACGTCGACCACGCACATCCGGCAGACGCCGACGGGATCGTAGCGCTCGTCGTGGCACAGCACGGGAATGTCGATGCCGGCGGCCTTGGCGGCCGCCCAGATCGTCGATCCTTCGGTGGCGGTGACCTCGCGCCCGTCGATCGTGAGCGTGACGGTCCCCGTGCGATCCGGGGCGGTGATAGCCATGGATGCAGTATCTGCCGCAGTTGTTGCCCAGCTCAAGGGGGCCAGCTCAAGCGGAGGTCCGCGAGCTGGGCCGGGCCGGGCTGGCCCTGCTCGTCGAGGCCGCGGGCCGCGTAGTACGCGTCGATCATGGCCCGCAGCCGGGCTGGGGTGAGCCCGGCCTCCCGGCCCGAGGCGAGCCGGAGCGGCTCGGAAAGCAGCCTTTCCGGCAGCCAGTCGTCAGCCGGCCGCCACCCCTCCCGGAGGTTGTAGACGCGCTTGGCCAGGACAATCCGCCGGGCCGTTCGGCGCAACTCGGCCCCGTCGACGTGCCAGCCGGTCACCGCGGACAGCAAGGAGGCCCATTCGGTGAACGGCTCGGTGAACACCCCGCGCAGGAACTTGCACAAGATCAGCGAGTCCATGACCGCGGCCCGGTCCTCGGTCTCCACGGCCGCGGCGACGTGGGCGTCGCCGCCGTCGAGCCGGTCCAGGTCGCCGGACAGGTCGGCCTCGTACGCGCCGGACCGGTTGTGGTCGGCGCCCCGGGCGTTCACCGCCAGGCCCAGCGCCATGGCGTGCAGCGTCCGCGGCTCGTATCCGGGCATCTCCATGCCCTTGACGTGCGGCGCGAAATTTTGCGAGCCGGCCCCGACGCGCTGCGCCGCGCGGCGCGAGCCCTCGGCGAGCAGGTCGCCTAGGCCCTCGCGGGCGCCTATCTGGTCCAGGACCTTGAGCAGCGCGTCCGCGTCGCCGAACCGCAGCCAGGGCGCGTCGATCAGGCCGCGTTCGGCGCACTCCATGGCCCACGCGACCGTACCGCCGGCCGAGATGGTGTCCAGCCCGAGGTCGTCGCAGCGCGCACTCGCGGCCAGCACCGCGTCTGGATCGGACACCCCGCACATCGGGCCGAGCGCGAAGATGTTCTCGTACTCCACTCTGGTCTTGCGGCCGCTCTTGGCTGCGTAAATGTGCTCGCAGCCGATCGTGCACGACGCGCAGCTGTGCCGCGCGACCTGACGTGCCGCGGCCAGGTCTTCGGCGGCCAGCTTTTGTGCCCCGTCGAACGTCGCGGCCTGGAAGTTCTGAGTCGGCAGCGTGCTGATGGCGTTGAAGGCGAGCAGGTTGGCCAGCGTGCCCAGCTCGCGGTACTTGGCGGTGGCCGGGCCGAACGACCGTTCCCGCAGGTCGCGGGCTGCTGCGAGCACCGCGTTCGGGTCCGCCGGGGCCACCTTCGCCGCGGCGCGGACCGCGATGGCCTTGATGCGTTTGGCGCCCAGCACCGCGCCGAGGCCACCGCGGCCGGCGTGCCGACCGTCGTGGGAGATCGTGGCGTACCGGACGCCGCGCTCGCCGGCCGGCCCGATCGCCGCCACCCGCCAGCCCCGGCCGAGCCGCTCCCCCAACCGCTGGCGCAGCCGGGTCCCGGCCTGCGCCGCGGTGAGCCCGGTGAGCTCGGCGGCGTCCTCGAAGCGCGCGCCGTTATGGTCAATGAGCAGCGCGGACGCTTTTGCGCGGGCCCCGGTGACGACGATCGCGTCGTAGCCGGTGAGCTTGCCGGCGATGGCGAAATGGCTGGAGGCGAGCGCGTCGGTGAGCAGGTGAGTCAGCGGGGACTTGGCCACGACCGCGAACTTGGCGCTGGTGGTCAGCGGCGTGCCCACCAGCGGGGAGAACACGTAGGCCAGCGGCGCTTCCGGAGCCAGTGGGTCGACGCCGGGCGGCCCCAGGTGGTGCATCAGCCACGCGCCGAGCCCGGCGCCGCCGATGTAGGCCCGCAGCAGTTCGTCCGGGAGCTCGAGCGTCTGCGAGGTACCGGTGCTGGCGTTGACGACCAGAGCCTGGCCGAAGTAGCCGCCTGCCGTCATCGTGCTCAGCCGCCCGCGTCGGCGGACAGGAAGAAGACGGTGTCCCCGGCGGCCAGCGGCGTCTGGCCGTCCCGGGTGATCTGGTCTCCGTTCAGCGCCGCCGTCACGTGGGCGCCGAAGTCGACGCCGACGGCCGCCGCGGCTTCGGCCACGGTGGCCGCACGGACCGTCTCCGGGGCGCGCCGCCCGTTCGGTGCTGAGCCGTTCGCGAGCACGCCGAAGCGCTGCACGGTGATCTCGGGGCCGGGCTGCGACCGGGCCGTTCGGTACTCGCCGGGCTCGTTGATGTTGACCACCGAATCCAGGCCGGGGTCCAGTGCCGCCAGCACCGGGTCGGTTTTGAGGGTCGCCTCGTCGAGGCGGGCCACCGTGCAGGTTTCGAAGACAAAGGCAGGCCGGAGCCTTTCCGCCTGGACGAGCCGATCGGCTGTTACGGCAAGCGTGGTGCGGTAGGCGGCGGCCAGCGGCTGCGGGTGCCCGCGCGCCACCGGCAGGCCCACATCGGCGCCCTCGTGCACCGCGCGCAGTACCCGCCGGACGAAGGCGGGGTGCAGGAACGGCATGTCGGTGGAGCTGACGAAGGCCACCTCGGCGCGGCCGGCGATGGCGCCCAGTCCGGCGGCCAGGCCCTGGACCGGCCCCTTGCCCTCCCGCGGGTCACTGATTATTTCGACATCCGGCGGAAGTTCCGGCAGGTCCTGACCCGGGGCGCGGACTACGACGACCGGTCCGCCGGTCGCCCGCGCGAGGATGCCGACGGTGCGGCGCAGCAGCGTGGACCCGTGCCACTCCAGGGCCGCCTTGGGCGTGCCCATCCGGGACGACCGCCCACCGGCCAGCACCACGCCCGCAGAACCCGGCATGCCCTCATGCTAGCCCCGCCTGTCTCTGGCCCGTCCGGCCCGCCACCCGACTCCATCGACATCACAGGCCCCGTCAGTCTCTCCACCCTCGCCTGACCCGCCCTCCGGCTGCTGACCGCCTGGATCTAACGACATCGATGGAGCATAGGTGTCGTTATTGCGACATCGATGGAACATTGGTGTCGTTTGGGTGGAATAACACGGGCATCATGTGCCCCGGCTACCACTCCGGTTAGGCATCCGGCTCCGGGACGTAGTGGCGGCTCTGGTCGGCGGGATCGACCCAGACCCGCATGACAGCGCGGCTCGCGGGGTCGCGGAACCGCTCGTCGGTCGGTATCCACCCGGCGGCGGGCCGGTCGGCGTGGGCGTGGCCGCGCCGCTGCCTGCCGCGCCGCGGCGCGGCGGTGCCCGGCACCGGGACGCCCGGCAGGTCCGCGACCGCCGCGGCCGCCTCGTCTAGGTACTGGGCGCTCAGCACCAGGTCGCGCTCGATGGTCATGCCCGTCAGCCCGAGGGCGGTGGTGACCGGAAGCGTCGCTGGCGAAGACTCTGACATGAACGGCATCATACGGAAAAACGGACATGGGCTACACGGGCGCCGTGGGCCTGGAGGCCACCACCGGCCCGCGGGAGCCGATCGCCGACCTCGAGGTGGAAGACATCAAAGAAACTCTCCGTTGGCAGTGCCGTAAAGATTGCGCACGTTTGCGCCGAAGTACGGAGAATACGAAACAGAAGGCGTGTCGCCGCCTTGCTGGTATCCGCCAAGTAGCCCGTAGGCCGAGTCGCCGTTGATAATCCACGGAGACCCAGAGGTTCCGTTGGGGTAGCCGTCGCACGTGAATTTGAGTTGATGCATCGACGAATACCAAACTGCTTCCACAGTCGCTTGCACTGGGCTAGCTAGCCCATCGGGATACCCGATAACGTTGCATGTCTGCGGGTGCACGCCTGTCAGCAAGTTAAGCGAACCGACGCGGCCTTGCACGTTTGCCCCGACTTTCAGAAAGCAAAAGTCGTCATCAATGCTGTGGTCCGCTTGCCAAGCGGAATCAGTGTATGCCTTTTGAACATGCCAGAGATCGTGGGGCGCTTGCCCGTTGGCATAGCCGGGTGCAAATATGATGCTCGAAGCCGTACGGCCGTTGAGAACGTGCGCCGCTGACATCAGCATGTTGCCGTACTTGCTCGCCACGACAAAGGCGGTAGCGAAATGTTCAGTCGGCTGCCCGTTACTTGAGTCGAACAGAGCGCCGACGTAGGATACGCCACCGAATTGCGCAGCAGAACATTCACTCATAGTCCCACCTTTCCGGTATTGAACCCTCGCATGCGGGTCCTACTAACATTAGCGGTTGCCCGCCAACTGCACCCGGCGCCGCGGTACACGCTCCTCCGTTACCTGATCGTGGTCGCTTCGTTACCACCGTGACCTGGCGTCACGCGTCGTAAAGGGCACACGCAACTTCTGGGGGGAACAACGATGACACACGTTAGACAGAGCAGCCTGCTCGTGCTGATCACCGCCGTGGTGATGGCGGTGGTGACCGCGGGCACCGCGTTCGCGCAGCCGACCAAGGGACCGGCGCGGCATCCGCTGAATCTGCACCACGTCAACTGGGGTGACGTGGCGATCCCCGGCCAGCTGTGCCGGGTCAACGGCGTGATCCGGCTGCACAAGGGCCAGGCCAGGATCAGCCACAGTGGCTACGGGCCGCTCGAGGTGTTCACGTTCGGGCCGGCCTACGGCGACCTCGGCGGTGGTCAGCAGGTGGCCGCCCTTCAGGTTTGGTGCGACAACCAGGGCGGGACGGCGGCGGGGCAGCTCGCCGAGGGCATCGTCGTGTTCAGCGGCGCTGGGGGCAAGCTGCATGCGCTGGGCACGCTGACCCCGCGGTACCGCCCGCGTTCCGCGGCGCACATCCCCTACATCGCGGTCAAGAGCATCGGCGCGGAGCGCATCGTCACCACCGAGTACTGGTACGCCTCCTCCGACGAGGACTGCTGCCCGTCTGGGCGCGCCACCACCAGCTGGCACTGGAACGGCCGCTCCTTCACGCCTGGCCGCACGATCATCGAGTGAGAATGTCGTTATGACAGGAGGTGCCCGCCCGGCCGGGCGTTGGGAGCCGGCGGAGCTCGGCGTGTACCCGGTGGCCGGCGGCGGGCCCATATCGGCGTATTTCCGCAGGCCACACGATGAGCTGCTGTGGAAGATGCTGGACCCGGCGGTAGGCGACAGCCGACTGGTGGTGGTCCGCGGCGACTCGTGTACGGGTATGGGACTGGCAGGAGATCCTTCCGGCTCCAGGCGCAGCGCCCCCCGGCGACGACGCGGCGTTACCATCGGCTGGTGTTGTCGTTCTCCGCTCAGACCCGCACCGCCAACCTCACGCGGATGGCGGAGGACCGGTTCGACGTGCTGGTCATCGGGGGCGGGATCACCGGTGCGGGCATTGCCCTCGACGCCGCGGCGCGCGGCCTGTCGGTGGCTCTGGTGGAGAAGGACGACTTCGCGGCCGGGACCTCGGGGCGCTCCTCCCGGCTGGTCCACGGGGGCCTGCGCTACCTGGAGCACGGCGAGTTCGGGCTGGTCCGCGAGTCGCTGCGGGAGCGGGGCATCTTGTTCCGGCTGGCGCCGCACCTGATCCGGCCGATACCGATGTACATGCTGGCCGACGACCTGCGCAGTCGGGCCACGTACCGGGTCGGGCTGACCGGGTACGAACTGCTCGCGGCGGGCCGGAACATCGGCTACCACCGGTCGGTGAGCGCCGGGCAGGTCCGCGAGGCCATTCCAGGCTTCGGCGGGCGCTCGCGCGGCTTGGCGTACTTCGAGTGCCAGGTGGACGACGCCCGGCTGACCATCGAGGTGGCCCGGGCCGCCCAGGCGGCCGGCGCGCGGCTGGCCAACCACGCCCGGGCGACGGAGCTTCTCGGCGACGGCCGGGTGACAGGCGCGGTCGTGGTGGACGAGATGACCGGGCAGCGGTTCGAGGTCCGGGCCCGGGCCGTGGTAAACGCGGCCGGGGTCTGGGCCGACCAGGTCACGCGGCTGGCCGGGTCGGGGCTGGCCGGGTCGGACGGCGTGCGACTGCTGCCGAGCAAGGGTGTGCACCTGGTGTTCGCCCCGGGCGCGGTGCGGACCACGGCGGCGCTGGTCGCTCCGTCTGGGGCGCAGGACGGGCGGTTCATCTTCATCGTCCCGTGGGAGGACCGGGTCTACGCGGGGACGACCGACACCCCGTACGCGGGCGACCTGGACCAACCGGCGGTCGACGCTGCCGACCGTGACTACATCCTGTCGGCGGTGGCTCGGAACTTCCCGGGCGTGACCGAGCGCGACGTGGTGGCCTCCTGGGCAGGGCTGCGCCCGCTGCTGTGCCAGGACGGTCTGGGCCAGGGCCTCGGCGACGCTCAGACCAGCGATCTGTCCCGGAGCCATGCGATCTTCACCGATCCGCCTGGCCTGTTCACCATCACCGGCGGGAAGCTGACCACGTACCGGGCCATGGCCGAGGACCTGGTGGACCGGGTCGCCGCCGGACTCAGGGATGGTGTGCTCAGGGATGCAGGGCGCGGGGACGCCGGGCCGTGCCGGACCCGGGCCATCGCGCTCGGGCTGCACGGGTCGGCCGCCGCGGCCGTGCGACTGGCCCGGGCCGAGGTGGCCCGGCTGGGCCTGCCGCCGCGGACCGCCGCCCGGCTGGTGCAACGCTACGGCGACGGCTGGCGGGAGGCCGTCCGCCTGATCAGCGAGGATCGGTCGCTCGGGGAGCCGGTGGTGAGCGCCCTGCCCGTCCTGGGCGTCGAGGTGACCCTGGCCCGCAGCCGCGAGATGGCCCTCACCGACGAGGACGTATTCGTGCGCAGGACCCGGCTCACCACCCGGGACGCGTCTGTCGGCCTCACGTCTTCAGGCGAATCGCCTCCGGGATGACCCCGAACCTGGCCGGTGTCGTGCCCAGTATCTCCCCGTCCGCCTCGACCAGGAAGGGCTGGTCCGCGTCGAGGAGCACCTGGCCGGCCCGCAGTTCGGCGATGTTGCGGTGCGGCAGATGGGTTCCCCGGTACACCTTCGGCAGCGTGGTGAAGGCGTCGGACTTCGGCCCGGCCATGACGAGCACGTCGAGCAGGCAGTCGCTGGGGTCGGACTTCGGCGAGATCTGCATGCCGCCACCGTAGAACCGGCAGTTCGCGACCACCACGTTGTACGCCTGCCAGCCGAACGCCTGGCCATCGGCTTGGATCTGCACCGCCGCCGGGCGGAAGCCCGGCAGCGTCAGCCAGAAGCCGGTGGCGTACCTGGCGCTGCCGAGGAACCGGCCTACCCTTTTGAGCCCGGCGGCCCGGGCCACCACCGCGCCGCCCAGGCCCGCTTCGGCGATGTTGACGAAGTACCTGGTTGTGAGGGCGTCGCCGTCAGTGCAGGTCACGCTGCCCACGTCGATGGCGCGGACGCGGTCTCCGGCCAGGTGGCGGGCGGCCTGCACGGCGTCGCCGGGCAGGCCGAACGACCGGACGAAGTCGCAACCGGAGCCGGCCGCCACGACCCCGAGCACGGCATCGGGCGCGATCGGCCGGCCATCGGAGATCATCCCGTTGACCACCTCGTGGACGGTTCCGTCGCCGCCGGCCGCGACCAGGAAGCGCTCGCCGGCCAGCAGGGCCTCCCGGGCGGCTTCGGCGGCGTGGCCGGGATGGGTGGTCCGCACGATGCGGTAGCCGAGGTCTAGGTTCCGCAGGACGTTCTCGACCTGCGGCAGCGCCGCGTCCACCTGCCCGCGCCCGGCCCGTGGGTTGGCGATCACCACCAGCGGGCCGAAGGGGCTGGTCACGGTGCATCCCGGCAGAGGGGATCCCGGCGAACGGTCACGGCAACAGAACCCCCGGGTTCATGATCCCCGCCGGGTCGAGGGCCGCCTTGATCCGCCTCAGGACGTCCACGCCGGTCTCGCCGAGGTCGGCGGCCAGGTACCCGGCCTTCAGGCGGCCGACGCCGTGATGGTGTGTGATGGTTCCGCCCACGGCGGCACAGCTTCGCACAGCCTGATCCCAGGCCGCAAGGTACCGCGCCTCTGCGTCCAGGTCGTCGGCGCCGCTGATCAGGAACGTGAAGTACAGCGACGAGCCAGACGGGTACAGGTGGGACAGGTGACAGCCCACGGCCTGGGCGTGCGCCGCCAGCGCCTCCCGGATGGCTGCGAATAGTTTCGGCACCGCGGACCACAGCCCGGCGACCTCGAAGGTGTCCACGATCACCCCATCGCCGAACGCACGGTCCGGGCCCATGATCGCTTGGTAGGTGCCGACCGCGTCATTGCGGTGGTCCCACCAGTGCTCCCCGTACCGGGAGCCGAGCTCACCTGTTGCCCCAGCCTTTTGCATCGCCTCGGCGGCCGCCCGTTTCCTGGCGGCCAGCCCGGGCAGCCCGGCCGGGAAGCCGAGCATCCCCACGCACCCGCCGGGATGGCCGAGCGGCCCGAAGCTCAGCTGGGCGTCGGTCTCGTCGTATCCGCGGATGACCGCGGCGCCGGTCTGTTCGCGCACGGCTTGCCTCAGCCCGTCGGCCAGCGCGGCGAAATCGGGAAAGGCGAAGACCAGCCAGTCCCAGCCCGCGGGCCGGGCCCGGCAGGCAAGCGTCGCCTCGGTGACCACGGCAAGCGTCCCCTCGGACCCGACCAGGAGCCGTCGCAGGTCCGGTCCGGCCGCCGAGCGCGGCACCGGCGTGCAGCGCAGGATCTCGCCCTGCGGGAGGACTGCGGTCAGCCCGAGTAGCACGTCCTCGATCGCCCCGAATCCCGTTGACGCCTGCCCGGCCGAAGACGCGGCGATCCAGCCGCCCACCGTGGAGATGGCGATCGACTGCGGATAGAGGCCGGCCGTCAGCCCGTGTTCGGCCAGGGCCTCTTCCAGCTGGTCGCCGTGCACGCCGGCCTCGACGTGGGCCGCCTGCGACACCAGATCGATACCGGTAATCCTATTCATCCGGGACAGGTCCAGAACAACGGACCTGGCCTGCGCCTGCGCCCCGCCGCAGACGCCGGAGCCGCCCCCTCGTGGTATCACCGCCGTCGACGTCTGCGACGCCCAGGCCAGGATCGTGGCTACTTCCTCGGTGCTCGCCGGGAAGACCACCGCGGCGGGGACGGGAAGCTCATCGCCCCGGACGCGGCGCAGCAGCGCCAGCGCCCAGGAGTCGATGGCCCGCTCGCGCCGGACCTCCGCGTCGGTCCGCACCGTGCCGTCGGGCAGGCGGCTCACCAGCATGTCCAAGGGGCTCACGACGCGGATAGTAACCCACCCGGCAGATCAGGGCACGGGCCAGGGTTTTGCCCGTTCCGGGAAGACCCGCGGACGTCCCACGAACGCGGGCGCTGTCCTGCAGTGAAGGGGCAGGGACCGGGGGCAGGCAGTCACAGCGCTCCCGGGTAGATTCAGGTAATGAAGAAGGTTCTCGAACTCCTGGTCTGTTTCCTCCATCCCGTCGCCGTGGTGCTCATCTGGATCGACTTGGTGACCCGCCGTGATATCGGGGGCGGTGCGAAGCTGGCCTGGGCTCTGTTCGCCATTGTCCCGCTCGTGCCATTCCTCTACGTGCTGACGGGTGGCGACCTATGGTGAGGCCGACGCGCAGCGGCGGCGATGCGTCGCCAGGCGGGCACGTCCGCGGAGCGTGCGTCCGCCGGCATGGCGGCCATGGCGGCGCGGCCGCTCAGTCTCTTCCCGAGCCGGAGAAGATCCGGAGGAAGAACAAGAAGACGTTCAGGACGTCCAGGAAGATGGACGCGGCTAGGAAGGGCGCGGAGGCGACGTCGGTGGAGCGCCGCAGGCGCTGGAAATCGAACATGGTGAAGCCGGCGAAGATCACCAGGCCGATCACCGAGTAGATCAGCTCGCCGTGCGGGATGCGCACGAAGATCAGCACGATACCGAACACAATCAGGGCGAGCAGCGCCCAGAAGCAGACCCGCACGATCGCCGACAGGTCGCGCCGGGTAGCGTAGCCGGCGGCCCCGAACCCGGCGATGAACAGCGCGGTGGCGCCGCCGGCCTGCCAGAGCACACGCGGGTTCATGCTCGCGTAGTAGGCGAGCGTCGGCGCCACCGCCACCCCGATCAGCAGCCCGAAGACGGCGAGCAGCCCGACCGTCAGCCCGGTGGACCGGCGCGCCGCGAACCGCATGGCGATCAGGCAGACGAACGCGGCGATGAACGCGGCAAAGCCCGCGCCGTAGCTCAGGTTCCGGCCCAGGTAGGCGCCGAGCGCGAAAAGGGCGGCCGTAAGGGCGACGTATCCCATCGTCTGGGCGAATAGGGTGTGGGTTCGATCGCGGGTCGCCGCCCCGAAACCCTCGTAGCTAAGTGACTGGCTCATGACATCCTGCTCTTCCGCCGTTACGGCTATTCAGCGACGCGGTCCCACTAAGCATCCTGCCAGCTCGGTGCACGGCGTCGGCGCCGCCCACTGATCAGGCCGCACCCCGGCCACCACAGCCTCGGTGGCGGCCAGCGCGCGGTCGAGGTCCGCGACGACCCTGCGTCCGTCATGACACCAGCATCCCAGGCAAGAACCAGCCTCGTTCGGCAGAAAAGGTCTTAAAATTCCGAACGGGTCGGCACCCGTGTCACCATCCGGAAATGCGCGGCTAACCTGGCCGTCATCCCGGCGTGGGACGGTACGCCAGGTGGCGGGAGCGTACGCCGACTGGCGCGGGCATGTGATCGTGTGCGGGCTCCGGGGGGTCGGCCTGCGCATTGTCGAGGAGCTGAGCCTGTCCGGGGTCCCGGCGGTGGTCATCGACGACGACCCGGATCCACGCCTGGCGCGGGTGCTGGCCAGCTGGGGGGTGCCGCACATCGCCGCCAGCTCGCGGACCGCGGAGACCCTCACCGGGGCCGGGCTGGCCGGGGCCACGGCGGTCATCTGCGTGCAGCACGACGACCTGTACACGCTGGAGACGGCGCTGCTGACCCGCCAGCTCCGCGAGGACGTGCGGGTGGTCGTGCAGTTCGGGAACCCGGCCGTGGGCCGGGCCCTCACCCAGGCCGGGGTCCTGGTGCTGGACGTCGCCGGGCTGTCCGCGCCGTCGGTGGTGGAGGCGTGCCTGCGGTCGGGCGCGCAGGAGATCAGGCTGGACCGGGAGCTTTTCACCGCCGTGCGGACCGCTGCGCCGAAGGCGGCCAGCTTGCGTGAGCTGTACGGGTCGCTGGCCCCGGTCGCCGTGGTCCCGGCCGGCGGCGGTGATGTGGTGGTATGCCCGGGGCGCGACCTTCACGTCGCGGCGGGGGACGAGGTGACGCTGATCGGCACGCCGCAGGAGCTGGGTGCGGCGGGCGTGGGCGAGCACGCGGTCGGGCCGGGGAACCCGCTGCCCGCGATGGCGGCCCGGCCGGCCGGGCGTGTCCGGTATGTCCGGTATGTCCGGCAGCTGGCGGTGTCGGTGCTGCGCGCCGCCGACCGGCGGCTCGCGCTGGCCCTGGCCGCGCTGGTCGCGGTGCTGATCGTCTCCACCGTCGTCCTGCGGCTGGCCTACCACGTCACCGCCGCACAGCACATGTCGGTCCTGGGCGCCGCCTACTTCACCGTGGAGACGCTCACCACCGTCGGCTACGGCGACTTCTCCTTCCGGGGTCAGGCCCCGTGGCTGATGGCCAGCGCGATCGGCCTGATGCTCGCGGGCGCCGTGTTCGTGGCGGTCTTCTTCGCCTTGCTCACCAACATCATCGTCGGCCGCCGGATCGAGGAATCCCTCGGGCGGCAGCGGATCACCGGGCTGAGCGGGCACATCCTGGTGATCGGCCTGGGCTCGGTCGGCCTGCAGGTCGTCCAGCAGCTGGCCGCCGCGGGGCGGGACATCGTGGTGGTGGAGAAGAACGAGCACAACCGCCGCCTCGGGCAGGTCCGTGCCCTCGGCGTGCCCGTGGTCATCGCCGACGCCACCCTGCCGCAGGTGCTTGAGTCGGTCCGCCTGGCCAGCGCCTCCGCCGTCGCCGTCCTGACCAGCGACGACCTGGCCAACCTGGAGACCGGCCTGGCTGTGCGCGACCAGCTCGGGCCGCGGTTCGACAGCACGCCGGTGGTGCTCCGGATCTTCGACCCGCAGCTCGCCCACTCGGTACGGGATAGCTTCGGGTTCACCTTCGTCCGGTCGACCGCGGCGCTGGCCGCGCCGTGGTTCGTGGGCGCCGCGCTCGGCCTGAACGTGCTGAGCACGTTCTACGCGGGCGATGAACCGCTGCTGGTGGCCCGGCTGACCATTACCCCGCAGGGCGGGCTGCACGGCCTGGCGATGCAT
>Ga0074046_10000818_pt1 | contig 28588 bp, 24 predicted proteins | sample BogForMeECP23OM3_FD_94441 | JGI IMG/M metagenome (GOLD analysis project Ga0074046, IMG submission 94441) | Bog forest soil microbial communities from Calvert Island, British Columbia, Canada - Bog Forest MetaG ECP23OM3 | ecosystem: Environmental > Terrestrial > Soil > Wetlands ... | reverse complement strand
TGGGAATCCCGCACCCCCCGCGGGATTCCCACTTTCCCACAGCCGCAACAACAAACTTTCGGTTACATTTCCAATGTCTCGACAACCCCAGCCAGGGTTACATTCTTAAATGGCTCGACAGGCCCCAACCCCCTCCTCCCATGTGGCACAGACACTCCTGTCTGTGCTCTTGGGTTTGTTGTCGTAGGGGTCCAGCACGCTGGACCCCATTTCACCAGGCTAGTTCCTTCAAGCAAGCTCCGCTCCTCTTTGCCCGCCTCTAGTGCACAATTCCCCTCCTCGCCTCCTCATCCGCATTGTGAATCTTTCTCTTCCGCGGCACTCTGGAGGGTAGGGGATTCTCTTTCATGTTTGAACCATTCCTGCAACGCGCCATCGCACTCGCCATCGAAAATGTGAACTCCGGCCAGGGTGGCCCCTTTGCCGCCCTGATCGTCATGGACGGCAAGATCATCGCCGAAGGCGCCAACCGCGTCACCTCCGCCAACGACCCCACCGCCCACGCCGAAATCGAAGCCATTCGCCAGGCCTGCCGCGTCCTTGGCAATTTCCAGTTGTCCGGCTGCGATCTCTACGCTTCCTGCGAACCTTGCCCCATGTGCTTCGGCGCGATTTATTGGGCTCGCCCGGACCGTGTTCTCTACGCCGCCACCGCCGCCGATGCGGCCGCCGCTGGCTTCGACGACGCCTTTATCTACGAAGAACTCCATCGCCCGCCTGGCAACCGCCGTCTCTCCATCATGCAATTGCTCCATCCTGACGCGCTACGCCCCTTCCAAGCCTGGCTTGCTTCCTCTTCCAAAAAACCCTACTGATCGCAATTCTCACCATCACTTCATTCCTGCTGGGCCGCCGCCCTGCTTTCGCCCAAATCTCCGGCTCGCCTTGATCATCTTTCCTTCCGCTGCCATACTTCTCTCCCGCACACAGAGAGGCCTTTTTGATGAAACGTGAATACCATCGCTGGTACTCTTCGCGCCTCGGTCTCAATCTCGGCGTTGTCGCCTACGGCCATTGGGGCCCGCCGCTCCTCGGTTTTCCCACCAGTGCTGGCGACGAATGGGAACTCGAAGGCCAGGGCATGGTCGGCGCTCTCGCCGATTTCATCGATGCCGGCCGCATCAAGCTCTATTCCGTCAACTCCATCAATGGCCTCAGCTTTTACAACAAGGACGCTCACCCGTTTCACCGCAGCTATGTCCAATCCGTTTTCGATTCCTACCTTCGGGAAGAGGTCGTTCCGTTCATCTGGGATCACTGCCAATCGCGCATCGCCATTTCCACCATGGGCGCTTCCTTCGGCGCGTATCACGCCGCCAATACCCTGTTCAAACATCCCGACGTCTTCAAGCGTTGCTTTGCCATGTCCGGGGTTTACGACCTGCGAAATTTCATGGACGGGATGTACGACAACAATTTCTACTTCAACAATCCCGTCGATTACCTCTCCAATCTCTCTGATGGCTGGTATTTCGAGCAGTACAACTCCTGCGACATCCACCTCATCACCGGCACCGGCCCCTGGGAAAACAGCGCCCCCACCTATCGCCTGTCCGAAGTGTTGTCCAGCAAAGGGATTCGCCACTCCGTGGACAACTGGGGCCCCGAAGGCGGCCATGACTGGCCTTTCTGGAAACGCCAGATGCACGAATACGTCTCCTGCCTCTTCTAGCCCTCTGTCCCATCTCTGAAGACAGCCCTGCGTTCCGCTGCCGTCGCGAGGACGCGCACGTTTGTTCCAGGTAAGCGCCTAAAATCGCTTTGTATTTTCGTTTGGATTCGTATAAAGTCCTTCACTCGGCTGAGCCCGAGCGATTTCTTGCCTGCCACATCAGGGCAGGCCAAATGGGAGGAGCGATGTTCCGTTTACGAAGTTTTCTGTTTCTGCTGTTTTTCGCAGGTTCGATTCCTTGCACGCAGGCGCAAGACGTCAGTGACACTCCTTCGCAACCTACTCCTGCGCAACCGGCTCCCGCGAACTCTGGCGGAGATTTCTTCCGCGACTGGTTCAGCATGGTCTCCGCGACCCAGACCGCTCAGCCCCATTGGATGACTCCCGTTGCCACCACCACGCCTCGCCTTGAACAGGAGTTCCGCTATGACATTTTCTGGCAAACAAATAGCGAGGGCGTCACTCGCGAAAACTATGGCGGTGCCAAGGGCCTCGAGTTGATCCCGGAGAGCCACATCGAAGTGATCCTCGTCGCGCCGCCCGCCTACATCGTCCACAACTCCCCCACAATTCACGATGGCTTCGGCGATTGGGGCTTTCTCCTGAAGTACCGCATCCTCTCCTCCAACGAGGAGCATGGCAATTACATCGTCACCGTTTTCTTCCAGGCCACCGTACCGACCGGGCGGTACACCAACGGCGCCACCGATGCCATCATCACTCCCACCATCGCCTACGGCAAAGGCTTCGGCCAGTTCGATTTTCAAGGTACGTTCGGCGCTTCTCTTCCAACCGGCAATGAAGCCAAAATCGGACGTACCTACCCCTGGAACAACACGTTCCAGTATCACCTCTACCGCAAGTTCTGGCCCGAACTTGAAGTCAACTACACCTATTTCCAGGACGGCTCGAACGCCGGGAAAACTCAGGTCTACCTGACGCCGGGCGTCGTGCTGGGCCGGTTCCGCCTCTGGAAACGCTTGGCCCTCTCCGTCGGTGGCGGCTTTCAAGTTGCCACCACGCACTTCTACACCACCAACCACAACGGCATCTTCACCGTGCGTTTCCCGTTCTGGACCCCCGCGATTGGTTCTCTTGAACAGGTCGCTAAACGATGCTCCAACTTGTCATTCCGAGGGCGGTTTGTGCCCGAGGAATCTGCTTTTTCATTGGAATTTTGCAAAGAGTAGGTTGCTCGTTTTGCTGGGATTCCCGGGTGCCCCAGGCACGGAGTGTGTGCCTGGGTCTTGGGTTTATCTTCGCCTGCCTCCGTGCCACGGCACTCTTTCTTCGCAAACTGCTAGGCCAGCCCCAGCTGCTCGAGTTGGTAGCGTCCCTTCTCGATTACCTGATCCTCATCGATCCACACGTCGCAATTCCGCGTCAGCACGTCCACGTGCGTCCGCGACTTCCAATTCGCATGCGTCTGGTTCCCGTACGGGTCGCCAAACGCGATGTGCACTCCCGGAAATTTCTCGTCTTGCAGCAGGATGCCGATCATCCGGGACAACCCCACGTTCGTTCCAAACGCCAGTTCCCCCACCCGGTCGCTGTTTTCATCTGTGTGGCAATACGCCCAGAATTCCTCTTCCAGATCCTTCCGCCCGCACTCCGCGCGCTGCAATCTCCCTCCCGCAATCTTCAGCACTAGCGGCGTCTCCTGCAAATCTCCGTATTTCCCGTTGAAATAATCTCCCGCTGTCGCGTCGCACACAAACGTGCCGTCCACCGTCGCTGGCGTTGTGAACACTTCCCCCGCCGGCAGATTCGACCAGTATCGCGGGCTGATCAGCCCGCTTGTCTTTACCCAGTCCAGCCGGCGGTCAAAATGTGCGCTGATCGCAGTTCCCGCCTCCGTCTTCACTCTCAGCGTTTCCACCTTCAACATCCGCTCGCGCAGCCGGTCGCTCAAGCGGTCCACCAGCCGGTAGTCCGCGCGCATCCCTTGCTGCATGATTTCCGGTGTCACCCCGATCATGTGCGCGTAGCGGATCTGCCTCCGCTCCACCACCCTGACGATCGCCATCCGCGCCGTCAGCTCGCCCGGTTGCGGCGTCATGCACAAGATCCCCACGTCGGCCTTCTCCAGCGCCTCCAGGACGGTTTCCGGCGCGCTCATTATCGGCCGCGGCCCAAAATCCTCCAGCAACAGTCCCGTGATCTCCGCTCCACGCTCTTGCAGCGCCTGTTCCAGGCTCGCCGCCACTTCTCGGCTCGCCTCATCCGCGATCAGCGTCACGCGCTCGTTCGCGCGCACGCCCAGGCACACTTCCACGGCGTTCTTCGCGCCCGGCATCAGCTCTTTCGGTGCGATTCCAAATGACATTCCTACTATTTTACCTGAACTGGCCTCTGTGCCAATTCTCCCTTGATCTGAAGTAAGCCTGATTGTGAACACCGGTGCTGCAGAGAAACTCGGGCCCGCCGCGACCTCCCACAACGGGACTTCTGGCCCGAGTCGTTGGGAATCTGCCTTAGCCAATGATTTCAGAGTTGCCCGCAATCGGACTTGGAGGTAACTTTCACATGCGGGCGGACGTATTATCTGATGGGGTGGATGTGTTAGCGCGACGATAGGGGGATGTATGAAGAGAGTCGTGCAAGCATTTTTGGCACCTCTATGGGCTTTCCTCTTTCCTGCTAAAGTCTCCGACGGCGGAACGCAGCAGCGGCGGTATCCGCTGCTGCTCTGGCCGCTTGCTGGTCTCGGCTTCTCGGCTCTAGGCTGGATCGCGGGCGGATTCCTGGGCTCGTGGGCTCCACGCACGGCCTGTGCAGTGGGAGCCACGGCGATCGCCCTGGGCTGGTTGAATCGCCAGCCGCGCGCGGCACTCTTGGCTGCGGTGAGCGCGGCAATCGTCAGCTTGGCTGCAGTCCGGATTGGTGAGTCCTACTTCTCGCCATTGCTTGCATGGCCGGTGGCTGCCCTGGTCATCGGCGTGGTGGGAGCTTTCGCGTTTCACCGGCGTCGCGCCAGGATCGCGTTCATCGTCGGCGCACCGTTTTTGGGCTCCGCCGGCTTCGTGGCGGGCATGCTGGCCACCTTGCTAATCGCAATGAAACTGAACGATTCGCGATTGTCGGCCCAGATCTTGCTCGGCGGCGCAGTCGGCTTTGGATTGCTTTTGATGGCTGGCGCCGCGATCGTCGGCCGCTGGCTGGATGCCACTCGCGCGGCAGGAGAGATGTCATGAGCACTTCTTCCGATTCAAGGTTGCTTGATCGCAGGGGCTTTCTTCGCCTGGGTGCCGGCGTGCTGGCGACGGCATCGGCAGCGTTCCAGTGGGGGTGTAACCTCACAACGCGCGCGTGCAAGGTGGTACCTCCCAATCCGTTTGTCGCCGCTGGCAAACCTCTGCTCGTTGTTGTGGAAGGCGAAGATATGGGCGCCATGCTGCGCAAAGGGATCGAAGCCTTGGGCGGGCTGGAGCCGCTGGCGAAGCTGGGGCGCGAAGCGATCTTTCGCGGCAATTACGTTGCGTCGCAGCCCTATCCAGTCACGACAGCCCCGGAGTTCGTGCTGGCGGTGGCCGCCGAGTTGAAGCGCGCCGGCCTCAGCAAGACCAGCCTTTTTGATAGCCATGGGACTCGACTGGGCGCGGGCATGCTGCCTGAACACATCCTGCGGCGCCTGGGCGTCCTGGACAAACTCACGCAGGGCGGCGTGCCGGTTCTGGCGCGGGATTTTGCGGACCCGAACGAGTTCGTCTTTGTGCAGAATCCCGCTTGGCCGATTGCAAAGCCGGTGGCTGTTAGCCGCCTTCTGCACGAGGCGCCCATAGTCGTCAGCCTGCCGGTCGTGAAGCGTCACGCGGGCCCGAAGTTCACTTGCGCTCTTAAGATGCATTTCGGCTCGGTCGCCATGGCAGACCGGATGCTCGTTCACGCGAAGGACAACGAGTGCCAGTCTGGGCTGATGCACCAGCGCCTGGTGCATTTTGCCGATGCGGTCAGGCCGCAGCTCAACGTCGTGGATGCCCGCGCGATCCTGGCGCGCAATGGTCCGGCATTGGGCGCAGGCGCCGAAGTCGTTAAGGGCATCAACAAGATCATCCTCAGTGGCGACATGGTGGCGGTGGATTCCTATTGCGCTCGCCTCATGGCCCAGCGCGACGACACGTTCACCATCGACATGATAGCCCCGCAGCTCAAGCACGCGGCAGCTCTCGGTTTGGGCAAAGCGGACCTGGACGCCGTCAAGGTCGTGGAGATCCGCGCGTGAGACGCATTCGCATCGCCGCAACGTGCGCGCTAGCGCTCGGCCTTTGGGCATGCAGCCGCGGGGCCGGTCCTTTGCCTTCCGGCGCGGCGCTCGGCGGTCTTGCAGACATCGAGCAACCGGAGAGCTATACGCCCGCGACACTCTATACATACATGGATGGCGGAGCGGACTTCTACGTGAACCAAGGCCTCTCCAGGCTCTATGTCCGGCGGTACGGCCGCGGCAACGAGAGCTTTATCTTGGAACTCTACGAGATGAAGAACGCCTCGGGCGCGTCGCACGTTTACCAAAGTGGCCGGCGCCCAAACGCGGAGAAGGAACTCAGCAGTGGTTGCCTCGCCAGCGTCACCCCAACCGAGATACAGGTTGCCAGGGGCAGCTACTACCTCGTCGGTCGCAATGAGGATCCGATGGCGAGCCAAGGCGACGCGCTAATTGGGCTGTGCCGGAACATGCTGAACCGACTCCCAGGGCCATGCGCGTTCGCCGCGAAGAAGTGATCTCTCAGTGCGCGCGTCGGGGACATTAAGCCGAAAAAGACTGCCGTCCTAAGATAGAGATGAACGCCTCTGACTGCCTCGATGAATCCTGCATGTGAGGCTGCCATGCAGTCAGCTTACAGTTGACGGAATGTCCGAGTCCATGGACTGAAACCACCCTGGCTTCCGGTCGGCAATGCGGGAGTAATCCGGGCGCCTCTTTGTGCTTTACGCTTTACCTTTGTCCCGGAAACGGCGTTCGCGGAAGTTTAAAGGCAAACCGTCAGTTCACTTCGACGTATAGCGCGCCAAACGGAAACAGTCACGCTGCCCCGCGCCATTTTTCTTCCTTGTTGATTACGCCGCTCCTATTTTTCTTGGCTCCACGCGAAACGACGGAATCTGTCCTCCACCGCTCGTTACGTTCGCCAGTCCCGTTGCGCTCAAGCGCGTCAAAAACCCCGCCAGCTTCCCGCGGAACAGATACGGCGCGAAATCCACCAGCATGTCTCGGAACTCCACCTTCCCGCCCACACCGATGTGCGGAAACACGTCCCGGCTGACCGGGATGCGTTCCTGCACGATCCAGCAACCATGCGTCTCTACTTTTTTTCCGCCGGGCAATGCCTCCTCGATGGCGTGCTCCCAGCGTTGCGCGCTCGTTTCCCAGCCCAGCGTCACGCCCATTCCTCCATACTCATCGCTGGGCTTCAGCACCAGGTCCTTCCGGCGTTTCCGTATGTATTTCAGCAGCTCAATTGGCTTGCCGCTGTAATCGCTTTTTACGTCCTCCACCACGCGCGTCCACGGCACGTGCCGCCGGATCAGTTCGCTCTCCTCCGCGGAAAACAGCGCCGCATTCTTCGCATCTGTCAGCACCGCAAAAAACGATTTCACATGCGGAATCTTGCAGCGGAAGTTATTCGCCACGCAGACGGTTCCCGACTCGTATGCCTTTACCAGCGCCGCGCATTCCGTGGGTTTCGCCACAATGTCATTGATTAGCACGCGCCGGTACACCAGATCGATCCTTTTTCCCTTCGCCGCCAGTTGCTTCCCGTCAAACTCCAATTCCTGCGGCTCCGCAAGAACCACCGGCACGCCCATCGCCTCGAATCGCTCCTGCAGAATCTCAAATTCGCTCCACGTTGGCACTTCCTTCCAATCCACGATCGCCATTTGTGGCCGTTTCGTTTCCCCGCCCCATTCCACATAAGTCGTCATCAGTGCATCCAGGAGCTCCGCGCTCAGCGGGTAACTGTGCACCTCGTACCCCTTTGCAAATTCCTCCATCACCGGCAATTTCCGGAATATGTCTGAAAGTGTTTCCGAATAGCCCGCGCCCGCCGGCGATTCCCCGTTGTATTCCGTGAACTTCAGCGAGTCCGGCAGAAGAAACGCGTCCAGCCGCGACGCCGTGCTCGCCGGCCCTGCTCCCGCAGCCAGCCGCGCCAGCCGCTCTTCCTCCGGCCGCAAGTGGAATTGTGCAAAAAGGGTTTTGTCGTTCAGCGCCGCGGTCGTAACGCGTTCCGCCAGCGCTGCGATAGCTTCGGCAACGTGCCGCACGCGCTGCTCATCGGTAGGCGATAGAAAGTAGGGCCGCAAGAAGGGGCAGTGCACTCGCCGCCCAAACGTCAGTTTCGCCGCGCGTACGTCTGCCAGGAATTTCTTGGCAAGTGCCGGCGACTTCTTCACCACTGGCCGCAGCAGATCGTTCCAGTGCTGCGCTGGATCGCGATGTTTCACCGCAGGCTTTCTGGACTTCATCGCGCCATCGTTCCCAAGGGAGAAGTTTGCGCCGCCTGCGCCGTTCGGGGTGCTCCCGTAAACCCCACTGCTGTCCCAATGCCCAGCATCTCTTCCCAGCGCGGCCAAGTATTCGTCACGTTCCCATGCAGCGCGCGATCGATCACCAGCCGCGCCATCTTCTCCACCACATGCTTAAAGTAAAACTCCGTGATCCGGTCCTTCTCGAAATCCGGCGCGGGATTCAGGAAATCGATCGCGTACGGCACGCTGTCTTTCACCGCAAACTCGATCGTGTTCATTTCGTAGCCCAATGCCAGATTGATCGCCTGCGCGTCTTTCACTACCCGCGCCCCCAGCTCATCCGACAAATATTTGTGCTCCACCAGGTACTTCCGCTCCTTCGGGTCATACGCCACCGGCAAAATGTCTGACTTGCCGAACGTGAAGCATCGCACGTATTTCTCGAAATCGATGAACTCCTGCAGCGTCATGCAGTACGGCGATGTCTTGTCGTACGCTTCCAGCAGTTGTTCCTCGTTATGTACCTTGTACACGTGTTTCCATCCGCCGCCCGAAAACGGTTTCAAAATCGCCGCCCGCCCCACCGAGTCCAGCAGCCCTACCCAATCCATTGGGTACTTCAGGTTGCGCAGCGATTCCGAGGTGATGTCCACATCGGACGGATAGCCCTTCTGCGGCAGCAGAATCGTCTTGGGAATCGCCATGCCCAGTTTTGCGGCCACGCTGTAGTTGAAGAACTTGTCGTCCGCCGTCCACCAGAAGGGATTGTTGATGACGTACGTTCCTTGCAGCACTGCCTGTTTCAGGTAGCCGCGGTAGTAATCCACCTCATGCGAAATCCGGTCCACAATCACCCGGTATTCCGCTGGCTCCCCCATCCGCGTCCCGCCCAGCTTCACCAACTCCGCCGTCACGCCATCCTTTTTCCCCAGTTCGTTTACTCGCGCCAGAAACGCTGGAGGAAAACTGTATTCCCGCCCGCACAACAACCCCACTTTCATCATCGCCCACCTTCCGTTCCTTCGTTTCGGCTAGCCCTGTGAAGAATCCCGGCCCCATTGTCCTGCGCAGCTCCTGCTGCTAGTGTGCCATCCCACGAGTTCACTGCACTTCTCTTAAGGGGGTCAGGGCTTCAGTTTACCCTGAGCATCGAAGGGCCCCGACATAAAGCCTGCAATTTGAATTGGGCTTTCGCGCCCTTTGCGTCCGCCTGTTTTTGGCGGAAGCCCCTGAAGACTCTGCATATCTTCACATTATCTTCCGGACACAATGCTAGTTGATCACTCCCGCCGTCACCGACCTCCCATCCTCCGCGCTTCCTCGCGTCTCCCTCACCAAATTTCGCACCACTTCCTTCAGGTCCCCGGTCTGCCGGAAAACGCGCAGTTGCCGTTCCGCGCTCGTGCCCTCATTCATGATCGTGTGCACATAATTCACGGCGCTCCGGCTACCCAGATCGTCCACTACGTCATCCACAAATTCCAGAAGCTCCGGGATCAGTTGACTCATCGGCACTTCCGCCTCTTTCCCGAAATCGATCAGCTTCCCCTCGATTCCGTACCGCGCCGCGCGCCACTTGTTTTCTTCAATCAGCGCCCGCCGGTACAGCCGCCAGCCCATATTCCCTGTGTACAGCCGGTGGATCTTCACCACAATTGCCTGCGTCAGCGCCGCAATCGCTACCGCTTCTTCCACCTTGGTGGCCACATCGCACATCCGGAACTCCAGCGTCCCAAACGTCGGGTGCGGCCGCACATCCCACCAGATCTTCTTTCCGTTGTCGATGCTGTTCAGCTTCACCAGCAGATTCACGAAATTCTCGTACGCGCTCCACGACTCAAACGTTTCCGGCACGCCCGTCCGGGGGAATCGCCGGAACACCGTTGTCCGGAAGGATTTCAACCCCGTGTTCCTTCCCATCCAGAAGGGCGAGCTCGTCGAAAGCGCCAGCAGATGCGGCAGGAAATACCGCACCATGTTCATCATGTCGATGGTCGACTGCTTGTCCGGCATGGCCACGTGGATGTGCATCCCGAAGATCAGCAGCGACCTTGCCAGTTGCCCCATCTCTTCCACGATGTGCTGGTAACGTTCTCCCGGCGAAATCACCTGATCGATCCAGTTCGAAAACGGGTGCGTTCCCGCCGCTGCCACCTGCAGCCCCGTGCTTTCGGCCGCGGACACCAGTTCGTTCCGCGTGCGGTGAATCTCCAGCCGCAACTCGCTCACGTTTTCGCAGATCTTCGTCCCTGTTTCGACGATGGACTGGTGCATCTCGCCCTTGACCTGGTCGCCCAATCCACGCGCTGCCGCGGAGAGCAATTGCACCACATGCGAGCGCAGCTCTAACGTATCAGGGTCAATAATCTGGAATTCTTCTTCGACACCGATGGTGAAGCGGTGAGCCATATTTTTGGCCCTCCGGATCGCTTGGTCTCAATGGGCACTTCGGAGCCAGTATCATACCCTCTCCCCCTTCCGATTTGTATCTATCCCCAGAGACCCGGCCTTCCTCCGCTCAATTTGGCCCTAGACGCCCCACCTCTCTCCTTGGCACACTCACCCTCATGCAGATCTGTCCCTTCCGCATTGAAGAGTACATGGGCAAGTACGAATTTGCCGCTAAGTACCTGCTCTCTTCCTCCGACGCCGAATCCCAAACCATCGGGGAAATCCTCGCTCTCGAACCCGGCGCCCACGACGCCTTTCTCAACCACTGGTGCGGTTACACCGAATCCCCCGGCGCTCCCTGGCTTCGCGAAGTCCTGGCCACCATGTACTCGCAAATCTCTCCCGATCAGCTCGTCGTGCTTTCCGCCGCCGAAGAAGCCATCTTCGTCTTCTATCACGCTCTGCTCACACCCCAGGATCACGCCATTGTCGAAACGCCCTGCTACGAGAGTGCTCTCACCGTACCCAAAAGCACCGGCGCCGCTGTCTCCGAATGGCGCCGCAACTCCGGGAACGCCTGGGCCCACGATTTCTCTGCCCTGGAATCTCTCTTCCGTCCTAACACGCGCGCCATTTACATCAACTCGCCCCATAATCCCACCGGATTGCTCATGCCTCCGGACATTTTCCGTCGCGTCCTGGAACTCGCCGCTCGCCACGGCATTTACGTCTTCTCCGACGAGGTGTATCGCGAGCTCGAGCACGATCCCGCCACGCGCCTTCCCGCCGCCTGTGATCTCTATGAGCGCGCCCTCAGCCTCGGCTCCGTTAGCAAGACCTATGGCCTCCCCGGGCTGCGCCTCGGCTGGCTCGCCTGCCGCGACACTTCCATCCTTAGGAAGATCATCTCCTTCAAGCACTACACCACCATCTGCGCCAGCGCTCCCAGCGAATTCCTCACCGCCGTCGCCTTGCGCCACCGCCAGAGATTCATCGACCGCAGTCTCCAGATCGTTCTTCGCAATCTTTCCCAATTGAGCGCCCTCTTTTCGCGTCGCCTGGATCTTTTCGAGTGGACTCCTCCCAATGCCGGCACCATCGGCTTCGCTCGCTTCAAGCCCGCGCAGGACGTCCAATCCTTCTGTGAACGCCTCGTCCGAGAAGCCGGCGTCCTTCTCCTTCCCGGTACCGTTTACGACGAGCCCCGCCACATTCGCTTCGGCTATGGTCGTCGTAATATGCCCGAATCCCTCGCCCACCTCGAATCCTGGCTCGCCACCTTTCCCTGATCCAGGCGGCCACCAGCTTTCCCAAGAAATTCGATCGTTAGGGGGTCGGAGCTTCAGGTTTACCCTAAGCCTCGAAGGGCTCCAACATTAAGCACTTGGTTTCCACTGGGCTTTATGGAGTTCTGTGGAAGTAATATCCTAAGTTGTCATTCCGAGCGAAGCGAGGCACTCTTCTCCATCGCACGCTTTTTGTGCGATGAATCTGCTTTTCCCCTGTGCGAATAGGGCATCACTTATGTACGTGTCAATAGCCCCTGAGGAGGTGTAGTTGTACATTTCCTCGCAGTCTGAATCACCAGTTTAGTCAAACCTACTCTCGCCTCGCGGCTCCCCTCAAAAACAAGAAAAGGGCTATCACTTTCGATAGCCCTCTCCCTCAATCTTTAGTTTTTGGGGTTCGTTTACGCTGCGCCCATGGACCGCCTTGCTTGGAAGCATTCCCGGCAGAACACCGGGCGCCCCTGCGTCGGTCGGAAAGGAACCGTGGTCTCTTTGCCGCATTGCGAGCATGTGGTCTTGGTTTCTGCCCGCGCTTGCGTCGACCCGCCTCCTCCGCCTCCCTCCGCTCGTTTGGCCTTGCACGCCTTACAGCGTTTCGGTTCGTTCTTGAATCCTTTGTCGGCGAAAAACATCTGTTCGCCGGCGGTAAACACAAACTCGGCACCACACTCCGAGCACTTCAGGACCCTATCGTGGTATTCCATGAGCCGCTCCCCTTCGACCCCCAGCGGGCAGCGGGGACGGGCTCATCTTGCACCAGGGCCTGTTCTTGAACCTGGACCTGTACTCCGGGAATGCCGGGCACGGATCCCTTGGGCCTGTGGACGCAGTCAGTGTACGAACACCCAAAACGTCTCTGCCAGATAGGGGCCTGATCCCGGAAGTGCGGCGCCGAGCCGCGTCTCGTTCAGGTTCTTAGTCCTGCTCGCGACGCTGCTTCTTGCGCAGTCGCTTCCGCGAAAGCGCTTCTTTGGCCCGGCGCTTCTCGCCGGGCTTCATGTAGAAGCTGTGCTTCTTGATTTCCTTAATGATGTCTTCCTGTTGCACCTTGCGCTTAAACCGCCGCAGTGCATTCTCAAGAGACTCGCTCTCTTGAATCACTACTTCTGCCAATGGTCTTCACCCCAATTCCGGTTCGGATTGGTTGCTTGCAGCGCCCGCCAACAATCTCAGGCACTGTCCCTGTCACATTATCTCACGAGGGTGCTGGCTTCTTGTAGTCAATTCCAGCCCCCGAAGTCAAGCCCTCTTTCTCGTTCTTCACCCCCTTTCCGTCTTAGGCTGTCTGTCCAGTTACTCTTTACTCCCGCGCTAATTTTACGGCCCCTCCCCTTTCCCATCGTGCGTCCCCCTTGCCTCTGCTGTTACACTAAACTGCTTCGGAGTCTTGCCTCGGGAGCTGATCCTTATGCCTGATATGCGTGATGCCCTTGGAGTTCTCCTCGCGGGTGGCCAGGGCGAACGTCTCTGGCCGCTCACCAGAGACCGCGCCAAGCCTGCCGTCCCTTTTGGCGCTCTTTACCGCATCATCGATGTTACTCTCTCGAATTGCATCAACTCTTCGCTCCATCGCGTTTTTGTCCTCACTCAATACAAAGCCCTCAGCCTCAATCGCCACATTCGCGCCGGCTGGTCTCCGCTGATGGGCCTCGGCGAGTTCATCGAAGTGCTTCCCCCGCAAATGCGCGTCTCTCAGCAATGGTACCAGGGCACTGCGGATGCCGTTTATCAGAATATCTACTCCATCGGCAGCGAGCGCTCCAAGTTTGTCTTCGTCCTTGCCGGCGACCACATCTACAAAATGAACTATGCCAGAATGCTCCAGCAGCACATGGACTCCGCCGCGGATGTCACCGTCGCCACTATCGCCGTCCCCGCCGCTGAAGCCGCTAAGCAATTCGGCGTCCTCGAAACCGATAAGGATTGGCGCATCGTTGGCTTCGAGGAAAAGCCCGCCAAGCCCAAGCAATCGCTTCACAAGGCTGCCCATTGCAACGCCTCCATGGGCGTCTATATTTTTAATACCCAACTCCTTATCCCCATCCTCCTCGCCGATTCCGAGGATCCCAGGTCTTCTCACGATTTTGGCAAGGACATTCTCCCCCGCATCATCTCCAAGCACCGCGTCTTCGCCTACAACTTCGTCGACGAAAACAGCCAGGAAACTCTCTACTGGCGCGACGTCGGCACCCTCGACGCCTACTACGAAGCCAACATGGACCTCGTCAGCGTTTCCCCCGTCTTCAACCTCTACGACAAGCATTGGCCTCTCCGCGGCTGGCAACACCAATATCCCCCCGCGAAATTCGTATTTGCCGATGCTGACCGCATGGGCGTCGCCATCGACTCCATCGTCGCCGGCGGCTCCATCCTCTCCGGTGGCCGCGTTCAAAATTGCGTCGTCGGCTACGATGTTCGCGTCAATAGCTATTGCGAAGTCTCCGAATCCATCTTGTACAATCACGTCAACGTCGGCCGCCACTCGCGCATTCGCCGCGCCATCATCGACCGTCACGTCAGTCTTCCCGAGCATACCGAAATTGGTTATGACCTCGAAGCCGACCGCCGCCGCTACCATCTCACCCCCTCCGGCATCGTCGTCGTCGTTCGCCAGGAGTCCCTCATCGAAGAGCCCGAAGCCCAGTAGTAGAAGACGTGTTGGGAATACTCAAAGCAATGTTTGTTTTCCTTTGCTGGATCTCTTCGCTCTTTATTGAAATCACCGGCGCTGATTTCGTCCGGCGCAAGGATGATGGCACCCCTACCCCCACAATCTATTGGGTCGCACGTTTCGCGATCATCATTATTCTTCTGGGCGGGGTCGTTTGGCTCTTTCATCGTTCCTGGTTCGAGGACTTTTAGGTCTGGCACCCCCCTCGATCTCACGGTAGCTAACCACCGTCCGCTGGCCGCCGGTCGCTTCCCACGAATCACGAATCACAAGTCACGAGTCACGACAACGTGTCCTCCGTCACTCTCCACCCACCCTCCCTCTGCTACAATCCTCTGTTGCAAATCTCTCTGGAGACACTCTATGTCCACTAAAATCACCCGCGTTCACGCCCGCCAGGTCCTTGACTCGCGCGGCAATCCCACCGTCGAAGCTGACGTCTTACTCGAATCCGGCGCTTTTGGCCGCGCCATTGTTCCTTCGGGCGCGTCCACCGGCGAGCATGAGGCTCTCGAACTCCGCGATGGAGACAAGTCCAAATATTCCGGCAAGGGCGTCCTTAAAGCCGTCGCCAACGTCAATTCCGAAATTGCCAAGGCGGTCACCGGTGCCGATGCCGCCGACCAGCGCGCTCTCGACCACAAATTGATCACCCTCGACGGCACGCCCACCAAATCCCGCCTCGGTGCCAATGCCATTCTCTCCGTCTCTATGGCCGCTGCTCGCGCCGCTGCAGTTGCCCTCAAACAGCCCCTCTACAAATATCTTTCCCGTTACTCCACGGATACTTCCGCCAATCTTCTTCCCGTCCCCATGATGAATATCCTCAATGGCGGCGCCCACGCCGATAGTTCCGTCGACTTTCAGGAATTCATGGCCATGCCCGTTGGCGCACCCACGTTCAGCGAAGCTCTCCGCTGGGGAGTCGAGGTCTTCCACGCGCTGAAGGCTGCCCTTAAAAAGCACGGCTATTCCACCTCCGTTGGTGATGAAGGCGGTTTTGCTCCCAGTTGCAAATCCAATGAGGAAGCCATTCAGATCATTCTCGAAGCCATCTCCGCCGCCGGCTACAAGCCCGGCGAACAGGTGGCCATCGCTCTCGATCCCGCCGCCAGCGAGTTCTATGACAAGGCCTCCGGCAAGTATATTTTCAAGAAGTCTGACAAGTCCGTGCACACTTCTTCGCAATTGACTGCCTACTGGGAAAAGTGGGTGGAGAAATACCCCATCGTTTCTCTGGAAGACGGGCTCGCCGAGGATGACTGGGCCGGATGGAAGGAACTGACCCAGGTGCTTGGCAGCAAAACCTCTAAGAAGAGGATTCAGCTTGTCGGCGACGACATCTTTGTCACCAACACCGAGCGCCTCTCCCGCGGCATCAATGAAGGCATCGCCAATGCCATTCTCATCAAGCTAAATCAGATTGGCACCGTCACAGAAACGATCCAAGCCATCGAGCTGGCTCGCAAGGCCGGCTACAAATCCGTGATTTCCCATCGCTCCGGCGAAACCGAAGACACCTTCATTGCCGATCTCGCCGTCGCTACCGCCGCTGGCCAGATCAAGACCGGCTCCGCCTCACGCACCGACCGCATCTGCAAATACAACCAACTTCTCCGCATCGAAGAGGAACTCGGCTCCGCCGCCCGCTTCAACGGCAAAGCCCCGCTCCTGTAGAGTTTGTGAATATTCAGTTTTTTCGTCAGGGCATAGCTTCACAGCTTGCGGAAAAAGGCCTTTCTTTAGGAGGCCGGGGCTTCTGCCCCGGAGTAAAGCTCCTAAAACCAATGGGCTTTAGCCCGTGGAGAAAAGTTTTTCGGTGTTTTTCCGCAGCCTCTTCAGCCATGCCACAACTGCTGCAATCACGGTCAGCCATTTTGGAGTGCGGCGGCTCGCCGCCGCTTTTACGGCGTGAGCACCCCCGCGAAACTGTTTTTCTCCGATGAATGTAGCGGCCGCCTTCTGAGGCGGGCGCCTCTTTCAAAGCTTGTGCAGTGGCCAGTCTTCAGACTGGCGATTTTTCTTGTTCTTCTCGCGCGCCCAGAATTCCCACCGCGAGCGTATACCCATTGTGCTGTCCGGGAGTAAACTCTCTCCGGCATGCCACTTCATTTCACCCGCGCTTTGAAACTGGCCACTGGTGTCGGCATCGTTGCCGCGATTACAGTTCATTTCCTCGCGAGCGCTCCGCTCCTTTGGATTTTCGCGCCGCTCGCGACGATTCTGATTCTCGCTATCGCGTTTGCAAACTGGCGCGCCCGCAACGACCGCTATTCGCTATGGATTACCATCGGGCTGTTGTTCTCCCTCGTAGGGGATGTTCTGCTGCTTAGGCCGGATCATTTCTTCACGCTGGGCCTTTCGGCTTTCTTGCTTACGCACATCGCCTACCTCTTTGCGTTTACCCGCGACACCCATTTCCCCGCGCGCTTCGGCGTGTGGATTCTCTATCTCCTGTTTGCCGCCTGCTGCAATTTCCTGCTTTTTTCGCGGCTCCCGGCCGGGCTCCGGCTCCCGATTGCGGTTTATTCCGTATTTCTCGTGTCCATGGCCGCGCAGGCCATGGGGCGTTCGTTTCTTCTGCATACGTCCGCCGCGCGATATGCGGCCGTCGGAGCCTTGTTGTTTGTCTTTTCCGACAGCCTGCTGGCCTTTAATCGTTTCTACGCGCCTCTTCGGCTTGCTCCCCTGCTGATCCTCGTTCCGTATTACGCCGGACAGTGGCTAATTGCCTCCTCCACCGATGACCCGCAGCCGTCGTAGGGGTCCAACACAGTTGGACCCCATGTCCGCAACACCAAATCCTCAACGCTCCTGTTTTTCCGTCTCCTCCCAAGTTCCCACTGCTTCTCGACCCCATCTCGGCAAGATGCAATCGCATTCGCAGTCCGCTTGCCCGAGTCTCAGGAAGAGCGCAAGGAATGTCACCACGATGCGGGCAATAGCATTACGCAGCCTTGCCTTCCTGTTTCTTTTTCCATCTTAACTCCGCAACGACCAACCGAATCTCCTCGTAGCTGATCTCTTCCGGTAAGGCATCTTTAATGGGTTTGAACCATTCCGTTCCTGCCTGCTTGCTTGCTTCCCGGATCTGCGCGCACTTCGCGGCATCAACCCACTCCGGTCTGAGTTTCGTTTCGCCCTTCTCAATCAAATCGGCGACCAGCGCCACCACGGACGGTACTTTCCTCCCACGAATCTGGGCAATCTCTTCAAAGCTATGCCCCTTCTCCAGCAGATCCAGCGTTTCCAGCGATGGTGTCGATGGCCGCGCGTGCCATTCTTTGCTGGCCCGCTCCCCGCGCGCAAATCGCCGGAAAACCTCCAGAATCTCTTCTCCGTACATTTCGCACTTCTTCTCTCCCATGCCCGAAATCCGCTGCAGTTCGGTCAGGGTCTTGGGCCGCGCGTCGCAAAGAGCATCTAGCGTCGTATCGTGCATGACCACAAACGCTGCCGTCATCTTTTGACGGGCCACATTCCTTCGCCACTCCCGCAGGAATTCCCGTAACTCTTCTTTCACCCGCACGGTTGGATTCATCTCAAATCGTGCTTCTTCCAGGGCCCTATTGTGATTTTGGCTGCTGTGCGCACTTCGCCGCCGTGTGTGCTCTCTCTCCGCCAGCCAGTTCGGCAGCCCGGCGCATATATCGCAGATCCCGCAACGCTCCCATTTGGTCGCCTCCCCAAAATAAGTGCAAATTTCCTTTTGCCTGCATCTTCCCAAAGCTACGAACTGCTGCATCTGGCGATACCGCCGCCAGGCATGCTCTTTTTCTTTGGGATCTTGAATCTGATTGATGAAGAAGGCCCGCAGTCCATTATCTTTCTTTTCCCAAAAGAGGTAGCAATCCGCGGGCAACCCATCGCGTCCCGCGCGGCCCGTCTCCTGATAAAGCTGCTCAATGCTGTCCGGCAATCCCAACCTCACCACGGCTCTTACGTTCGGCTTGTTGATCCCCAGTCCAAACGCGATCGTGCCCACCAGCACGCGCGCCTCTTCGCTCATCCACTTCTCCTGATTCTCGCGGCGTGCTGTGCTGTCCATCTGCCCGTGGTATCCGACCGCGGCGATGCCGCTTTCCTCCAGGAGGTCGATGATTTCGCCGACGCGCGCCACGGTTGGGGCATAGACGATTACGTTGCCTTCGTTCACCCGCTTCACTGCTTCCACCACGCAATCGTCTTGCATGCCGCCTTTGCATTGCTGGACGACGTACCGCAGATTCTCGCGGCGGAAGCTGGAGACGGACTTCAGCGGGTCGCGCAAACCCAGTTGCTTCACGATGTCGTGGCGCACCTGTTGTGTGGCGCTCGCCGTGAACGCGGCGATCGGCCGGTCGGGGAAGAGTTTCCGCAGTATGTTGAGCTGGCGGTACTCCGGCCGGAAGTCGTGCCCCCATTCGGAGATGCAATGTGCCTCGTCAATTGCGAAGAACGACAAGGGAGCTTTCCCAAGCCATGCGCCCGTGCCCTCCATTACGGCGCGCTCCGGCGAGATGTACATCAGGCGGTATTCCCCGGCAGTCGCTTTGCGTTTGATTTCGCCGCGGTCGGCTTCCATAACCGCACTGTTCAGAAACACTGCGGGAATGCCCATCTGGCGAAGTTGCGCCACCTGGTCCTGCATCAACGCGATCAGCGGCGATATCACCACTGCCGTCCTTTTCTCTTCCAGCACCGCCGGCAACTGGTAGCACAGCGACTTGCCGCCGCCCGTCGGCATCACCACGCACACATCCCGCCCTGCTGCCAGGCTGCGCACCACCTCTTCCTGCCTGGGCCGGAATCCGTCGTAGCCCCAGTACTGTTTCAGCGCCTCGAAAAACTTGTCTCCGTCTCGCGACTGCTTCCGTTCAACGTCTGCACCGCTCATGGCCGTCTCCCACGTGCTTGCTTCCGTTAAGGGGAAGCAATCTTAGCGCCTGCCAATATTCGCTTTATATTCGCCTTCTGTCAAGCCCATTCTAGCTAATTCACTGTGTAGTTATCCAAATCACAACAATTCCCATGCAAATGCCCGTTTCGGGAATCCTCCCACAGTAGCCTTCCCTTTCCCCGTTCCAGCCCATTTCCATGCGATTCAGCAGCCTCCTGCGTTTGTGACCTGCGCCACACCCCGCTCTTCCTCCCTGCCGTATACTCTTTGTGTGACCTCTCCGCGGGCCTTTCTTCTTTTCCACGCTCGCTCCTGCTGCCTTCAGCGCTCCGCGGAGACCAGCCACCTTCGCCCTGCTGCGCCCGCAAGCGCAGGGCCTTGCGTATGAGCGATCTCGCCCAAGCCGAACTCGCCATGCATGACGCCTGGCGGCCCACCATCAATCCTTGGTGGATCGCCTTCACGGTGATGCTCTCCACCTTCATGGAGGTGCTGGACACCAGCATCGCCAACGTCGCTCTTCCCCACATTGCCGGCAGCCTTTCCGCGGGCATTGACGAAAGCACCTGGGTGCTCACCTCCTACCTGGTGTCCAACGCCATCGTTCTTCCGCTGACAGGATGGTTTTCGCGCCTCTTCGGCCGCAAACGTTTCTACATGAGCTGCGTGCTCATTTTCATCGTCAGCTCGTTGCTCTGCGGCCTTGCTCCCAGCCTGCCCTTGCTGGTTTTCTTTCGCGTGTTGCAAGGAGCGGGCGGCGGCGGCCTGCAGCCCGTCTCCCAGGCCATCCTCGTCGAAAGCTTTCCGCGTGAAAAACAAGGCATGGCCATGGCCATCTATGGCATGGGCGTCGTCGTTGCGCCGATCATCGGACCCACGCTGGGCGGCTGGCTCACCGACAACTATTCCTGGCGCTGGATCTTCTTCATCAATATTCCTATCGGGCTTCTCTCCATCTTTCTGACCTCAGCGCTTATCTTCGATCCGCCGCATGTCTCCGGGAAAAACGGGCTGCGTACCAGGATTGATTACATTGGCCTGGGACTCCTCAGCGTCGGCCTCGGCTTCCTCCAGGTGGTTCTCGACAAGGGGCAGCGCGACGACTGGTTTGAATCCCGCTTCATCGTTTGGTGCTCGGTGGTTTGCGCCATCGGCCTGATCGGAACCATCTTCTGGGAGCTACGCCAAAAGGATCCCGTCATCGAGCTGCATCTCTTCCGCGATCGCAACTACGCCACCGCCACGTTCTTCATGTTCAGCCTCGGCATTATCCTGTACGGCACCACCGTGCTGCTCCCCGTCATGCTGCAAACGCTCAGCGGATATACAGCGCAGCTCAGCGGGCTGGTGCTTTCTCCCGGTGGCTTTCTCACGTTGTTTATGCTGCCCCTGGTCGGGCGGCTGATGATGCGGCGCGACCCGCGCTGGCTGGTGGTTGTGGGACTCACGATCCTGTCTATCGGCATGTTCCAGCTTTCAAAGCTCAATCTGTACACCAGCTTCTGGACGTTTGTGTTCGTGTGGGCGATTTCGCGCGGCGGCATGCCTTTTATGTTCGTGCCCATCAACGTCATGGCCTTTTCCTTCGTGCCCAAGGAACGCATGAACAGCGCCACCGGCCTGATCAATCTGGCGCGCAACCTTGGCGGCAGCGTGGGCATTTCCCTGGTCACCACGCTGCAGGCTCGCCTCACGCAGCATCACCAGACCAACCTCGTCAGTCACATGACGCCGCTCGATCCGCGCTATCGCGCCGCGCTGCAAGGCCTCACCGCCATGCTGCACACGCGTGGCTCGACCTGGGCCACGGCCGCACAACAGGCCCAGAGGATGCTGTATGGTGAATTGCAGCGCCAGTCCGCCATGCTCGCCTTCATTGACGTGTACTGGATTCTCGGCCTGCTCTGCCTGGCCATGATTCCCCTGATGTTCATCATGAAGCGCTCGCGCCCCGCCTCCGCCTCGGTCCCCTCCCACTGATCGCTTGCGTTTCTCTCTTCTCCCGTAGTGGCACGATATATCGTGCCCGGTCTGTTCTGATGCCCTTGTAGCGGCCGCCTTCTGCCTGCCCGCCGTAGGAGGGAACATTGCGAGGGATCTCTCTTCCCCCCCAGGGGGTCGGAGCTTCAGCTCCGACATAAATCCGCCCCAGAACAAAAACTCCCCAATCTTTCTCTTCCCTCTTCGCCCCTCCTTCTTGTTGTCATCCTGAGCGGAGCGGCCCGACTTTTCCCTGCGCGCCGAATTGTGGCGCGTCGGGCCGCGTAGTCGAAGGATCTCTCCTCCTCCCATCTCGCCCCGCATCCCCTCCCAATTCGGGAACAAACTTCTTTTTTCTTGCCTCTTGGTCGCTGATCGCTGATCGCTGATAACTCTCTGCTCAGCTCTTCTCTTGCCTTCCGATCACTGATATCTGATCGCTGATAACTCTCTATGTGCCGAGTATTCACAACGCATTATACCACTGTATTTACCAACTGTCAATAGACATTGCGAGGTACTAGTCCCGAAACTGGGACGAGAAGGCTGGCAGCACTCCCCAAAAGGGTCAAAACCTGCACCCTAGAAAGTCACAAGGGTGCGGAACCCACGGTCGTTTCCGAAGCTAGGGCTTTGCCATCCGCCTGTCTATCTGTGAGCCTCGCTAGTGTCACTCCACGTTGAGAGAAGATGTATGGCAGCCGCCACCTGCTGTCGGAGGTTAGGGTTTTCTCTTATTTCAACCAGGGCCAAGCCTTCCGCGCCAAGCCTGGGGACAAACAAGCAATACGGCTCATCATCTTCCTCTTTGAGGATAGAGATCTTTTGTAATATGTCCATAGATGTGGCGCGATTTCCCGCTTTGAGGTGGGCCATTGCGAGGTTGAACGCCGCCAGGGAAGAGGGCTCCCCGGCCTTCCCGCCAACTGCGATGGACAGCTCGAGCAGAGTTATTGCATTGTCGATGGCCCCTTGGGCCAGGTAGTAATAGCCAAGGTTGTTGAGCCCAATTCTCGATAGATACTCCCTCAAAGAAAACGCCACCGTTGCGTGCCGATCTATCGTCCCCGGCGTTCTCTTGGAGGTGTACGCAGTCAGGACGGCATTCGCATGGTCCATAGCTATTAGTTCAGCGAGCCGTCTATTACCGCTGAAAATGACCTGCTCAAGGATCGTGTCTAAGGGCACTATGGGAATCCGGAGGGCTTGGACGGAGCAGCTGCAGCCCAGCTCTACCGCCCTCGCCTGTACCCCCCGTAAAACGGATAGACAGCGCTCCAAGGCCTCAACGTCGTCCCTCCTTCTGGGGACATACCAAGCCTGTGCATCGGCTCCAAGAATACCGAGCGAACAGTCCGCCAACGGTATTTCCGCCAGCCCCTGGTAATCAAAAAGAAGCTTGTAGATCGCCCTCAGAATACCGATTGGAGTCTCGACATAGACCTTCGTCAGGCCCTCAGTTCCGCTCATCTCCTCAACCACCGACTGGATCTCAATAAGCCGTCCAGAAGTCTGGATGGGTCGCATTGACCTCATATCAGAGGTGGGCCTCGCGATTGCATCCAAGCGCATTCGTGTATAAATTGAAAACGGGAATTCAGAAAACTGCACCGGCACATCCTTCTCTGCCGAAAAATACTTTGTGTAGATCTTGTCGAAATCGTCCCCCATAAACTGGACTATGCCCTGCGCATTCTCACCCAGAATGTTTTCGCCCTTGAGATATGCAAATCGCGATCCTAGTTTCCCTTCACCCCAAATCTCCGGAGCGAAAATTCGCTCAAGTGCACTTATCTGCTCGAAAGACGCGTTGTCAACGCAAGGGGCGAAGACAGCTAGCGCCTCCAAACTTTGAGTATCAAGGGTCCGGACCCTACTCAAGATTGGACGGTCCGAAAGTTTTTGTGACGATTCGAGTTGTTGGCGAACCTCCTCTATCACTCCGAGGTCAAGGCTCATTTTCCTTGCCCGGCCTTGTTGAACTCGCCTGAAAAGAGTGTGGCAAACAAGTTGAATTTCGTAGGGTCTGCCCCCCGTTAGGTCGTGAATATCCTCGAGGTCGTTGGAGCTCTCGAAATCGAAAAGTGATTCTGGGCGGACTTCGGCTGCCTCCAGGTACCGCCGAATAAGTTCTTCCGTCTCCTCCCTGTCCTCGAACCGGTTAATGGCAATTTTCTTAAACTGTCGGATGATTGGGGAGAACACTTCGTCCATCATCGGAAACATTTCGGGAGTTCCAGTAAGAACGAGCATGTATCCGCGAGAATTCATGAAAACGTTTCTGAGTTTCTGAAGAAGGACTCTGCTTTTTGAGAGTACGTTGCCCTCGTCAAAAAGAATGACTATGGTCCTTTTAACTTCTGCCTGGATCGCGTCAAGATCTTGCCGAAAGCTGTAGTCCGGAACCTGTCCTTGCAGATTGTTTCCACCGAGCGCTTTCGCATACTGGATCGCGAAGAAGAAAGGGCAAAAGGTTTTGTCCGTCGGTACTGAAAGGCTGCATACCATCTCGATGTAGGTATCGAAGGTCTGGGAGTGCTTACCTCCGTAGGCTCCAGCCTCGCAGGCAGCGGAAAACACGCTGTCAAATATTTTGAAGAAGAAAGCCCATTGACTAGCGGCGTCGCCTTCATCGAGGTCTATTCTGACGGTGAGGAGCCCAAGTTTCTTGCCTTCTTGTTCGGTGACGTTAAGAAGACTGGTCTTGCCAGAAGCACGATTGCCAATTATAGCGAGATTGGTAGGACGTCTCGCCCTAATGGCCTGAGCGAGATAGTAGCGAATCTCAGATATCTCGTCCTTTCTCCCGATGAACAAATCAACGTCTGAGACTGGATTTGCAAAGTCGTATGGATTGGCAAGGCTTTGAAGATCTGACATAGCATCCCTACCTCGAAGTTTCGACCAAGAGATGGATAGCCTCGGCGGCCAACTTACTCGACTCGGATACCCCGGATGTTCTTACCCAACTCTCGATCACGTGGCCTTGCCCGCGGTGCCGGGGCAGTGAAGCATAGTGCCCTAGCAGATCGAAGCATGTCTCGATGGCCTCCGTTGGGTGGCCAAGGTATGTCTCGTCAAACCACCATTCTTGCTTGACGCGTAGCCATACGCTCATGACTCCAAGCGTCTGGCACTTCGCGCAGGCGAGCGAGCAGATATCTAACTCCACTCGCAGGTCCTCAAGATCCTCACGAATCGTGTGAGCCGTTGAAGTCCTTGAGGCGAGTTGGCTAAACCTCTCCGGCCCGATGGCGGACGCTATTTTCGCGGAAGAGCTCTCGAGCAAAGAAAGGTCCTCCACAGTTATCTTCCGGTTGTGGGCCAGCGAGTTTCGAATTGGCTCAAGTTCCGAGAGCGTAGCAGAAATCAGGTCCCTCCGTCCAAATACGCTGCAGAAGCAACCGTCCCAGTTATCCTGCCTCTCTATGACCTTTTTGAGATCTGGGAAATCAACGTAGTAGATGGGGTGATGCGGAATAATCTCGGCCCAGTGAATTTGCCGCTGCAACTGCACTGCCTCTATGTACTTCTTCAGGATATCGCCAGGTAGCCGATGTTTGTACCAACGGGGACCCGACAATTTTGCGAGCTCCTCAACTATCAGTTCACGCAATGCATTTTCGAGCCCATACACGACCACGAACGCGCGAATATTCTGCTCAGGTACGCTAAATCCATGAGCCTGGGAGCGGTATGGATCGACCTCTTTCAAGTTGCCTAAAGTATCTCAAAAGCCAATAAAGCGGGAAAGGCCGAACTTGGGGCGCGACGTGGTGGGAGGGAATGTTCTTCGCCTCTGCGTTGTAATTCTGGCGGGTGACCCGGGCTCCGACGATTTGATAAAGTTGGGTGCCCCATCTTCGGTTTGTGAGGATGGGTCTTGAGGGCCCCAATTCCGAGCGAGTACCAGTTTCGGAACTAGTGCCGTTCCAACTATTTAGGCCAAACGGCAGTCCAAGCATCTGACGCGAACACGGAGAAACTATCCCCGAAGGGATTTGCTGGAACAAGTTGGAACGGCACTAGTACCCTAGAAATAATAGTAGACAAGAGGTAAATAATGTGCTATGCTTTGCCTGTTATGCTATGGGTCCCGCAACATCATCCGGGACACAAACCCCGTGGACGCGGCTCTTGTGCCATTTCGGAACGTTCCATACGCTCACTATTCGCCTCGTTTTCGCTCTTTCGCATGCTAAGTCCAATTATTCCCGTACATCCACGAAATGCGCCCGTAAGTCCAATCATTCCCGTACATACGCAAAAACAGGGGGGTGGGGGTGTTATCCGCATGGTAACGTATCTAAAATATGTCGGCGCGCCGACATTTTTGGTTGGGGCGCGCCGCTTGCGTCACAGCGACGAAAGGAGCCTTCAGGGGCTGAAGCCCGCTTTGTTGGCGGCGGATTGCCGGACATGAATGTCCGACCTCCTAAAGAGAAGAAGAGGCGATAGGGCACGATCCCGACAGAACCCGGAGGGCACGACATGTCTTGCCCCTACGAGAGGAAAGCCGGAAAGGGGGCCGCCGCGAGCTCCGGCTCGGGGAACATTTGGCCAGGCAGGCGCGTATTATGGGACAGAGGCGCGCAGGGGTGTTTGCCGCGCCGACGTTGCAGTGAAAGGGGGTGCACTGTGCTGACCCTGCTTTTCCTGGTTCTTCTGTATTTCCTGCCGAGCATCATTGGGCGCGATAAGCGCGACGCCGCGGGAATCATCCTGCTCAACGTGTTCCTGGGATGGACGGTGATCGGCTGGCTGATTGCGCTCGTCTGGGCCATCACGGCGGAGCCGTATAGCCCGGTGAGGCTGGTCGCGGTGCCTGCCGGCGGACGGTTCTGCTGCCAGTGCGGCACGTTTGTTTATCCGGGCGCGCACTTCTGCACTGCGTGTGGCCGGACGGTTTGATACTCTGAGGTCATCGCAACGCAGCCCGGAAAACGAATCGAGCGGGCCAATGGAACTTGTCTCGCAAATGGGTTCGGCAGGGAGCGAAGAGTTTCCTCAGGGGCTAAAGCCCATTCTTTGAGGATTCTTGAAGTCGGAGCTGAAGCTCCGACCCCCTAAGAAGAATTCATGACATAGCTTGTATGACGATGACCGAATCCAATACACAAAATTTGCGCGAAGAGTTTAACCGCTGGGCGGAAGCAGGACGCGGCGACGAGATGGAAGAATACCACCTGCCGATCACGCTGCCAGTGCTCGAGAAGATGCGGCTGGAGCCAACGGACAACGTGCTGGACGTGGGCTGCGGCGCGGGCTGGCTCTCGCGGCGGATCGCGCGGTTGGTGCCGGAAGGGCGCGTCGTCGGAATGGACATTTCCGATGAGATGATCCGCACGGCGCGGCGCGGCAGCGTGGAGCACGACCACGTGCTCTACATAACCGGCGAAGCAGGCAAAATCCCCTGGGGGCCGAACTTTTTCACGCACGCCATTTCGGTGGAGTCCGCGTATTACTGGCCCGAGCCCGCCAAAGGTGTGAAGGAGATATTTCGCGTGCTGCGGCCGGGCGGCACGGCGTGGATTCTGATCAACTACTACCGCGATAACCCGCATTGCCACCAGTGGGGCGAATTGCTGGCCGTGGCGACGAGGCTGCTTTCGGCGGAGGAGTGGAGCGGGCTGTTTCGCGAGGCGGGTTTTGCGGAGGTTGCGCACGAGCGCGTTGCCGATCCTTCTCCGTCGCCCGAAACGTATGCTGGGCGGTGGTTCCGCGACGCGGCGCAACTGAAAGCGTTCAAGGCGGAAGGGGCGCTGCTGGTTTACGGAAGGAAAACGTGAGCCGTTAAACCCTAGCTCGTAACTGCTTCGAGCGACGTACCCACACCTCAGGGGTTGAAACCCCTGATTTTGTGGGGCATATCGGCGGCTGAAGCCGTGCCCCTCCCGGGAACCACTTAGGAGGTCGCTCTGGATTTGACGGCGCGCAAAAGCGAGCTTGATATTGCTTCTTAGGCGCAAAACACGCGCGCCACTGCTCGCCGCTAGAAAGCCCCTGCTAAATTGGAAAGAAGTGGGCTGCAGAGAAGTCAGCTGAATTCGCTCCTGGATAGAACTCCGCGCGGTAAAAATGCATGAGCGCCTCTGCTTCAAAATACGAAGTGTTGGTGGTTGACGATTCGCCGGTGTACCGGAAACTCGTCGAGCAAGTGCTGTCCGAGGAGCCTTATGCGCTGCTGTTTGCGCACAACGGAGAGGAAGCCCTGCGCATGTTCAAGGAGCACGCGCCATGCATCGTGATTACGGACTGGATGATGCCGGATATTTCCGGGCCGGAATTGTGCCAGCGCATTCGCGCGGATAAGACGCAGCCGTACACGTACGTGATCCTGATGACCAGCAACACAGAAAAGGGCAACGTGGTGAAAGGGCTGCAGGCTGGCGCGGACGATTACCTGACGAAGCCGTTCGATCCCGGGGAAATGCTGGCGCGGATTGGCGTGGGAAGACGAATCGTGGACCTGAACCGCGAACTGGCGGCAAAGAGCAAGAAACTGGAAGAAGCGGCGCGCACGGACCCCCTGACAGGTTTGCCAAACCGGCGGGCGATTGAAGACTGGGCATCGAAGCAATTGCGCGGGGCGGCGCGGCACGGCTATTCGGTGTGGGTGGTGCTGGGAGACATTGACTGCTTCAAGAACATCAACGACACGTTTGGGCACGACGCGGGCGATGCGGTGCTGAAGACGTTCGCGGAAGGATTGAAGAAGAACACGCGAGCTTCGGACATTTCCGGGCGGCTGGGCGGGGACGAGTTTCTGCTGGTGGTTACTCACGTGGATACGGAACACGTGGAAGCCGTGGTGAACCGCTTCCGCCAACAGTTTGCGGCGCTGTCCTTTCCGCTGGCGGGGCAAAGCGTGGGCGTGACGGCGAGTTTTGGCGTGGCGGGATTTCAGGGCAAGGATGTGCAGGAGTTTTCGGCGCTGGTGCGCAAAGCCGACCAGATGCTGTACGAAGCAAAACGGGCGGGGCGGAATCAGGTGCGCGTGGCGCTGCCGGCAGAAGTGAAAGTTGGCTGAGAGACTCTCCTCACCTCGCACTTTCCTCGAAACTCCAAGTGTAATGAGAATTCAGCGATGGCGATCATCGTGAAGTTCTCCGCGTGCAGCGGATTCAGAACTTCAAAGTGTAAATCACGGCCATCAGATCCATCGGCCAGTGTGCCAGAATGAAGGGCGGTAGCCGGCGAATCCACAGATAAATCAAGGAGATTATCACGGTGCC
>Ga0074046_10000817_pt1 | contig 28607 bp, 20 predicted proteins | sample BogForMeECP23OM3_FD_94441 | JGI IMG/M metagenome (GOLD analysis project Ga0074046, IMG submission 94441) | Bog forest soil microbial communities from Calvert Island, British Columbia, Canada - Bog Forest MetaG ECP23OM3 | ecosystem: Environmental > Terrestrial > Soil > Wetlands ... | reverse complement strand
GGCCCTGGTCGCGCGCTATTGGAAAATCAGTGCTGCCGCGATCGCGTCCCTCACTTCGGCGTTCACGCTGACCGAACGTCAACGCCAAGTGACGGAGCTGCGAAGCGCGGGTCTTACCTACGCGGCTGTCGGCAGACAACTCGGCATCAGCGGAGAACGGGTGAGACAGATCGAAATGCGGCTACTGCGCCGCGTGCGTTTGAATTAAGCCACTGGCGTTTTCGAATTCAGACACTCAGCCCCGAATTAAGACAGCATCCGCAATTTGCGCGTGGCTGAATTAAGCCTCATTAATCTGCCGGTTGCACTCGCTCTCCGCTCGAATCGCGGAATGGACGAAGACGGGGGGCAGGTCTCCGACTCTATCCCGCCTCAATCCTTTGGTGCGTACGCAAGCCCCGGCCGCGAGTTCAGGGACAAAATCGAACAATGGCTTGCCTGGACGCAAGTCAAAAGCGAAACCAGGAATGGTACGCTGGAGGGCGAGTTCGACCACTTCGAACTGGCGGATAGTCCGACAGACAGAACGCACTATTTGTTTCCACGAACCTTGAGGAAGCTTTCAAATCTGTCGATTGCCGCATCAATTTGACTCTGAGGGCCGCTTAGCACCTGGCGTGCTCGAGCTGCAACGACGTTCGCATCCTCTTCCGCCATAGATTCGAGTACATGCGACAAAGCGACGATTGCGGCCGAATGAGTATTAAGCGAATCCATTCGCGGCGGCTGTTGCATTGGCGGTACCGGCATGGAACCGACGATCGACGGCAGCACGCCGTCGCGCATATCAGCCAGGAATGCAGCGTCGAATGTCCCAGCGACTTGCGTCCTGTACCCGAGCGGCCCTAACGACCACTTTCCAGTCAGATACTTCAGCAGACTCGTGTGGTCCATCGTATCGGTGAAGACCCCATTTTTAACCCAAGGCGATACCAGAATGACAGGTACTCGTACCCCGAGCTGGTCAAACGAATATTCCTCTTGATGATAATCCGGAGGCACCGTGGCGGGCGGCGTTACGTGATCGAAGAAACCGCCGTGCTCATCGAACGCTACGACCAGAAGCGCCTGCTCCCACAGATCGTTATTCGCTCTGATTGCGTTGTAGACGTTGGCGACGAGCGCATCCGCTGCAAGAATGTCGTGAGGAGGATGAGCATCGTTCGCTCCCGGCTGACAGTAACTCGGTTCGATGAAGGTGAATAAGGGCAGATCCTGCGCGCTGGAATCAACTCCTTTCTTGAAGGAGGCGACGTCGCGGTAAAACTCGGTCATCAGGCGATACTGAGCTGCATTTCGTGGTTCCCATTGATGAACGAAGAGCAAAGATAGTGGCGCGTCCCCGGAATATACTTTCCAGGGAATTTGTTGCTCGTTGAGCCGATCGAAGATCGTGGGCTGATCGTACCAGTGAAGGTTCAGGTTCATGATTCCTTCAGCCATCGCGACCCGGCCGAGCGACGTTCCGCTGAGTGCAAACAGCCGATTGCACCATGTCGGCCCCGGTACAGATGAATACCAGTGATCGCAGACCGTGAAGTTTTGTGCCAGCGCGTGCAGCGCAGGCAACTGGCCCTGGTCGTGGTACTTCATCACCTCCGCACGATCAGTCGAAATTGCCTTGGGATACGACTGCGAAAAATCCTGAACGAATCCGCCATTGCTGCCCGACAACTGAACCATGACGTGCTCGTACTCATGACGAGGATCGAAGTTCAGATAGTGCGCGGCACCCGGCAATTGGACAAAATCCGAGCCTTGAGAGGTGTTCTTTGCGGGTGCCGCTGGATCGATGCCCTCCAATGTCGGGTACGTTTTCTTCAGGCAGCCGAGTACGTGGTCAAACGATCGATTCTCCAGCATCAGAAGGATCACATGCGATATGTTTTTCGACATCAGGCGTCCAACCTCATTCTTTGCTTTCGCAGGAGCTTCCCCAACTACCAGCTTACAGAGACTCCACATCCCGTTAAAGTGCGGTCGTTGCGCTGTGAACCGCTCCACAAGCGCTCCGTAAACTGCGCATCGCGCCCCCTCCCCGCCTAACCCGTCCACTGCGCCGCTTCGCGCCGCTAGTGGTGGCGTTCGCTTCGCTTGCATCGGCCTGCAGGATCGAGCCGTCATATTCGCCAGAGCTCGTTCGGATGTCCTCTGGGCGGGGCCGAACGCTTTTACAATGTTCGAGCAAGACTCGAAGCCAAGAATCTCGCCCATCGTCAGCAGCTCAACGTTCTCAGCCGCCAAGCGACCAGGGAAGTCCCGTTTAAGGAAAGCTGACCGAACCAATCTCATTTCGAGTCGAAACATGCGACACGGTTCTGACTCGATCACCCTACAGAAACTAGTAGTCAACCATCATCAACTACCAGACACTTGACATATCCCTGGCGCGCGCCTAGCATCCGCTCCGTTGCCGGCCAGGGGGCACTTTCGCCGAGGAGCGGAAGCGCGTCGACCGTCGATGTCGCGAGTGCCTTCCTGGAATCTGTAATCTTCGGATCTGTTTACCGAAGTGGGGGGACAATAGTAATGGCCGAGCAGAACTCTCCTAACCAGAACCTACGGATATTTCTGGCCTGGATCTCCTGGATCTCTGAAATTGCTATCGGAGGCCTCCTGGCTTGCTCGATTGCAGCGGTTTCACAGCTCGGATGGCAGGGATGGCAAACAGGATTTCGAGTGTTCGGTCTGGGCGTTCTCCTATCTCTTGCCGCGGCAGCATCCGGCGCGTTGCTCGGTTTTTTGTTCGGAATTCCCAGGACACTCGCGAGCGGTCCTCCGAGCGCCCCTCCTCCGGCGCCTTCGTCGGGCGAAAAAGAGAACTCGAGTGACGCCCACACGACTGCCGCCAACGCACAGTCGACTTCGCCGACCAATCAGTCGCGTACAAACACTAATCTTGAACAGATTTCTGATTGGCTGACGAAGATCATCGTCGGGATCACCCTGGTTGAATTCAACACGATACGAGGGTCATTCGTGAACCTGGTTCATTTTCTTAATGAAAAGGGTTTCGGTTGGGCAAACGGGGGACAACTCTTAGGTTTCGCAATTATCATTTTGTTCGCACCGTTGGGCTTCATGTGCGGATACGTCGTCACACGCACATTTTTGACTGGCCTTTTCGTCGCTGCTGAGAAAGACCTCAGTGCCGATGTGAAGGTCATCAACGCCGCTGTATTAGGACCACAGCCTTCGAAGAGCCCAGTACTTACACCCGGTCAAAAGCAGAGCTTGAGCGCACTACTTGGTACCGACCCCAAGGCTCTTTCCGGAGCTGACGAGTTAGCGGCATTTGCCACAGCGAAATTTTGCGCCGGCGATCTGAATACAGCCAAAAGTTATTACGAGCAGGCTTTAATGGTTGATCCTCAGAATTATGACATCCAGAGACGCCTCGGCATGGTCCATTGGGAGCTCGGAGAGGTGAGCCAGGCCCGAGACTTGGTGAACAGGTCCAGAAGCAATGCGTTGGCGGCGCGCGATCCTGCAGCAGCCGGGAAAGCGTCAGAGTACCTAGTCTTTACCTATTTGTACGATCAGCCCAACGGCTTCGAGAAGGCGATTGACGGAGGCACCGCTCTTGCAACAAGTTCCACAGAGAAGCCTACGCCCTGGTTGAACGTCCTTCTTGCCGCCGCCTACGGACAGCAACATGCAGACCTTCAGAAAGGCGACCCGCTGAACTCCGACTTGATCAAGAAGGCTCGCGATAATGCACTTTCCCAAGTTCGAATTGCGGCGAAAAACCCCGAGTTTAAGCGCATGCTACAACAAATTTGGAATCCGGCTCTTTACCATACAGATCCCACTGAAAATGACCTCGAGTCGTTCAAAGATGATCCCGACTTCAAAGCGCTGCTTGGAAACTAGGAAGACTGAAGAATACACGCCCCCAGTAACCGACAAATTATAGAGATAGCATGCGCATATCCGATCACTCGACGCTTTACGTATTTGGCCGCGTCTTTCGCCGATTACTCGTCATTAGTGTCGCAGGCGTGATCGCTTCCTGTAGCGCGATTCAAGGATATCCTCCCGATCCAGAAAACAGTAGCGCTGTGCTCGCAAGTTTGCAGCCATATTTTCAGCCGTCCCAAGCAGACACCTACATCAAGGAGACGGATCCAGCTCAACGACGACAACTCAGAGACATTATTGTACTAAGCCAAGTTCGAGCCTACGACATTGAATTCAATAATTTTGAGAAATCCCTGTACTCTTCTGGGAACGGTATCTCCACAGGAAGTGACCTCGTTTTGCTCGTTCTCAATGGACTAGGCGCGACTTTGGGTGGCGTCGCCGTTAAAGCTGCGCTGGCGGCTGCTTCAACAGGAGTTGTCGGAGCGCAAAGTGCGATAAGCAAGGATCTCTACTACCAAAAGACTTTGCCCGCGCTCTTGGCGCAAATGGAGGCTAATCGATCAGCAGTGGAACTGACTATATTTACCGGTCTGACTCAAGAAGATGCGAAATATTCGCTGCTCCACGCGTACCTTGATCTAGAAGCGTTGAAGCAGGCAGGAGGCATCCCCCAGGCCATCACAAACATCACGCAGCAGGCTGCCAATGCGAACGACGCTTCCCAGACTAAGATACAAGAATTGAGATCATTGCGATTCAGCAATTCGACCAGCAGTCAAAGAATCCGCGAGTGGCTGAATTCTGGAAAGAAAGACGCTCAGGGCAAGCGCGGACTAAATCAAGCTAATTCCGATGCACTGCAGCAATGGATGGATAGCGACACAACCGATCCAACCCTCAAGAACATCCCCGTGGAACAACTTGTGGATGGAGATAGTCCGGGCTTAGAGGCGGATCGACAAAGGGCGCTGGCTGACCCGAAGCTCAAAATACCATAGGTAAGGAGGCTCTCATGGTGTGCGGAACCTTCACTATAACGCAGATTGCATCAGGTGATGTTGATGGCGTGGTAGAACGTTACAAGGCGAATAAACCTCCGCCGGTCAGCGTAGCGAAAACTCTGGCGCCAGACGGGACATGGACCGTAACGGCCACTTTTCCTCCCTGTCCTTCGAATACGAGCCACAGCACGGGAAGTAAGTGATCTCCGTTTACTCGAACTCGATGCCGCTTTTCGAGATAAGACGAGCAAGCTGCGCTCAAAGAGCGTCGTCGAAAGGGTGCCCAATCCGGGCATCGCTTGCTTCCTCCGACGGTACCGCTGGATGCCGGCATGGAGAGACCGCGTCATCTGAGGTCATCGCGCATAGACATGAACGCGGCGCCTTCACTGGCGCAGATCGCCGTCGCGAGGGAAATCAAACGTGGCTCGAATCTCTGACGATGAGATAGCCAAGAGGCGCGGACTGACCGCGGGTCAAGTTGAGCGGATACGGCGGCAACGTGGACTCACCTCGCTAGCCCTTGGAGTCCTTCCCGAATCCGCGTTGCGCCGGAGCGTCCGTCGCCTAGAGTACGCTGATTTGCCGCGTGCCCGCGAGGCGTTCCGCGCACTGCGAGAAAAAGATGAACGGGGACAGATCGCTGGCGGCGCCCGCCACAACGCCATCAGACAGCTCGATAGCCTACGCCTCAGGGCCACCCCAAACCGACTGATAGCTGGTCTACCTTCCGGTCCGGGGCTTGACCTGCGGGCTCTCATTGCCGGCACGGCTACAGTGGCCGGTGCGCCGAAATGGGTAGCACTCGGCCCGGGGAACATTGCTGGGAGGACCCGCTCAATCATCATTCATCCAAAAATGCCGGATACGATTTGGGCTGCCGGTGTCGGTGGCGGAATCTGGCGCACCAATGACGCTGGGAAGAACTGGCTCCCGGTTGACGACTTGATGGCGAACCTGGCGATCTCCTGTGTGGCTATCGACCCGTCAAACAGGGACATTTTGTACGCAGGAACGGGCGAGGGCTTCTCGAATCTGGACGCGATAGAGGGCAGTGGAATTTTCCGTACGGTTGACGGCGTTCATTGGGAGCAAATCGCCGCCACTGCGATACCCGACTTCCAGTGGGTCAATCGTGTCGCGATTTCGTCCGACGGTAAGACGGTCTTGGCAGCGACCCGAAGCGGCCTGTTTTTGAGCGCCGATCCGAACCGACAGACATGGCGGAGTGTGCTCGACGGAAATTTCGCCGATGTCAAGTTTGACCCTCGTGATCCCGCGAAAGCGAGCGCGGGCGGTCTCGATAATGGAGAAGCCTTCTATTCGGTCGACGGCGGTTTGAGCTGGAAATTGAGCCAGCCTGCACAGTCGTGGAGCGGTCGAGTGGAGCTCGCCTATGCCCGGCAGAATTCATCAATCGTATACGTCTCGCTCCAGCAAAATGGTGGAGAGATCTGGCGATCGGTGGATAGCGGCGCCAGCTACTCGAAGAGGTCGGCCCTAAACCTCGACGGAGAAGCGGCGCGGTACCTCGGCGATCAGGGATGGTACGGCAACGTGATCTGGGCCGGCGACCCAACCAGCGCAGACTTCGTAATCGTTGGCGGCATCGACTTGTGGAAAAGCGTCGATGGTGGAGATTCGCTCGTCGAAATAAGCACCTGGTCGGACCCGCGGTCAGCTCATGCCGACCACCATGCCATTACCGCGCACCCGAACTATGACGGCGTGAACAACAGAACTGTACTCTTCGGCAATGACGGGGGAATATATCGCGCGGACGACGTGAGCATGGTGGGGAATGATGCGGGCTACCCGAAGATCAGCGGCTGGGCATCACTAGATCGTAAGTACGATGTAACGCAATTTTATGGCGGTGCCGCCAACGCCGGCAAAGTCATCGGAGGAGCGCAGGATAACGGCACATTGACCTACGTGCCCACCGCTGGAGATCAGAACTGGACAGTAATGTCGGGAGGCGACGGTGGCTGGTGCGCGGTCGATCGTGCCGACTCGCGATATTTCTACGGCGAGTACATTTTCCTAGATATTCTTCGCAGCGGGGATGGCGGCGTCACTTCAGAGGAGATAAGCGGGCAGTACTGGAATGATCAATCAGGAAAATGGGAATGGAAGCCAGCTCCTTATTCGATTCCGGACGCGATGACGCAAAGTGCGCTCTTCATCGCGCCATTTGTCCTCGACCCCAACAACTCGCAGGTTATTCTCGCGGGCGGTATTTCGCTGTGGCGCACGCGCAACGCAAAGACGCCGAACACCAGCTCGGCAGGGCCGTCTTGGGAGCAAGTGAAGGAACCAGCCGGTGCGGAAATCAGCGCCATCGCCATCGCACCCACTAATTCCAACATTGTCTGGGTCGGGCACTCCGACGGCAAAATCTTCAAGAGCCTGAATGGGGCCTCACAAAACCCTACCTGGAAGCGCCTAGATTCACAGGGCGCAAAACCCGTGGCGGTCTCCCGATATTGTACCTGGGTCACAGTAGACCCGCGGGATGAGAAGTTGGTGTTCCTCTGCTTCGGTGGCTTCGTCGCTGAAAATGTTTGGAAGACAGCTGATGGTGGAACAACCTGGCAAAGCATCGGCAACGCGCTTCCCCAAGCGCCCGTCCACTGCCTGACCGTACATCCTACCCGCAGTGGTATATTGTACGTGGGAACAGAGGTTGGGCTATTCGCGAGCGAAAACGGAGGATCGACTTGGTCTCCAACAAACGAGGGCCCGACCCACTGCCCCGTGTACCAGCTCTTCTGGGATGGCAATACATTGTTCTGCGCTACCCACGGCCGAGGGATGTTCGCAATTGATCTGAACTAGGAGTCTGGTCGCAACGCATGCAAAAAACGATCAATGGCGCTGCGACTCAATTCCTCTACGATGGGCTGAATCCGGTGCAGGAGATTCAAAACGGCACGCCCAGCGCAAATCTGCTGACTGGACTCAGAATCGGCCAGTATTTCCAGCGTACCGACTCAGCGGGCGCGCGGTAATCCCAATGAAGCCCTCTGATCGCCTGCGCCGACCCCATCATCCGAAAGGGCCAGCCTCCTCATCCGAAAAGCCCGGGGTCTCGCCAGCCTCGTCCAAAACTATCTCGCCGCCAAGTACTCTCGGCCGAAGAAGGGGGATCTGGGCGCTCACTGCTTGGGCAGTCGCCACGGCGCTCTTAATGCTGGTCAACACTATAAGCGAGAACAAACCGGGCTCGGGTAAGGAATCGGATACTTGGTTCGAGCGGGTCTTTTCCTCGGACTACATCTATCAGGCGACGCTCCGCGCGAGTGATACTCATGAAGCTCAGCGCGTGGCTCTAATCTTGATCAATCTTCCGGGCACCGCCGACGCCGTATGTGATCGCAGAGTCACAGAAAGTCAAATACTGAGACAACTTCGAGAAATCAGGCCCAAGCTAATAGTTTTAGACTATTGGTTAGATCCGCAAAGCTGCCTAAAGTCGAGTGCCACTAGGGAACTATTAGATGAACTCCAAGTTACGTCCGCGCACATTCCGATAGTAATAGCCCAAGGTACATATACCGAAGGTGACCTTAAGTCACGATTCCCAAGCGTGTTTCGGCAGACTCAGAGATGCGGACTTGTGCAAAATGAAGTAGTAACCATGCCATATCTGCCCGTCTCTGCCCGCATAACTAGTGGCTTAGCGACCTTGAACGCAGATAACAGAAAGGTACCGATCTCTTGGCCGGCCTATCCGAGTATCAAAGTGTTTGGCGTGAACTGTGAACCTTTCGAATCGAGGCGAGAGCTACGCTGGACTAACGGTCTATCAATCGCAGCTGCGGAGGCCTATGGACAACACTACGATCGGGCGACTCTAAATAGGGTTGAAGAGATCAAGCGGATGTGCAGCGGGTCAAAGAGCGATTGCCGACATCCGTTTTCGAGTTTTCTTAACGAGGAAAACTTTATCATTCTCTCAGCAAATGATCTTGACAACCCGATAGAAGAACAGACTCAGATTGCTAAATCGCCGACGGAGGAACGGCTGAAGTACAATCGCGAAGCAGCTAAGCTTCGAGACAAGGTCGTCATCATTGGATTTGAATCGGGCGATGAGGATATGCATGACACTGTCATTGGCAAAGTGAGAGGAGCGGTTTTGCAGGCAGAATATGTAGAAGCTATTTTGGACGGTCGTATCTTTATGCCGATTAGATGGTGGAGCGAAGCGTTGATCGGCTTGATCTGGTTTGCTTTCTTGGTGATCCCATATTGGGGCTGGTCCACTTCTCACCCAATCCGCGCGATTTTCGCGACAGTGCTCTTGGCTGTTGTTCCATGGGTTGTGCTTAGGAATGTTGTCATTCCAAAGTACCGCGTGTATCCAAATGTTCTGATTTCACTTGTACCATACCTAACTGTGGCGATGACTGCCGCGAGTTTAGAGCAATTGAGGAAAAGAAATGAAGAAGCACCTGGTAAGTAGTCTGGTGTTGGTGGTTGCTTGGTTCGCGGCGACAAGTTACACGGCTGCGAGTGCGCAGGAGCAACCATTTAATAATGCGGGTCAAAGTAACAGCGCAGGCAGTTCTGAAGTGCCGGGGACAAATGGCGGGAAAGCCAGTGCTCCAGCTGGGAATGCCGCGGCAGGCAGTTCTGAAGTGCCGGGGAATAATGGCGGCGAAGTCAGTTCGAATGTCTCGGCAGGCAGCTCCGAAGTGCCCGCGAAAAATGCCGGGGAAGCCAGTTCGAATGCCGCGGCAGACAGTTCTGAAGTGCCCGGGAAAAATGGCGGGGAACCCAGTGCACCTGTTGCGCCTTAGCATTCATTCAGGCCGAGCAAGTTTTGGCGGAACGGCGGGACGAATTCGCACCTGTCGGTAACCATCCTGCCCGTTAAAACTCTGTGATGAGCGGCACAGGTCGGCGCGGATCGTGTCGCGATTGCCTCCGCGAGCGAATGGAATTTCCCGCTGCGGACGCGGAGGTTGTTCAATCTCTCTTTGCTAGACGATAAAGCATGTTATCGTCTAGTATTCGCCATACGGGCGATCCGAAGTTATGGGGGTGGAATGAACGGGATTGTTCCGGTTAGGGGTGGCCAGCTGCAGGCCTTCGGCGGTCCCGAAATTCTGGTCCGGGCTGGAACGAACGCGGTCTTCGCCGCCGAAGAGTTTTTCAAGGCAACGGTCAACAACGCCCACACCAAGCGCGCTTACGGCCGCGCCATAGCGCGGTTCCTCGCCTGGTGCGAGCAGTCCGGCGTCGAGCTCCGCGAGATCACGCCGGGCCTGGCCGGTGAGTATGTCGGCCAACTCGCAGGCTCCCCGCCCACTAAAAACCAGACTCTGGCGGCGCTGCGCAACTTCTTCGACGGCCTCGTAATGCGGCACGCGGTCGCGCTCAATCCCTTCGCTTCCGTGCGCGGCATCAAGCACAGCGTCGCCGAGGGCGCCACACCCGAGATCAGCATCGAGCAGGCGCGAAAACTCCTGCGCTCAATCGACGTGGCCCATGTCGTGGGCCTGCGCGATCGCGCCGTGCTCGGCATTCTCGCTTACACCGGCGCGCGCGTCGGCGCGGTAGCCACGCTGCGCCTCGGCGACTTGCGGAATTTAGGCGAGCAGCGCTATCTGCGCTTCCGCGAAAAGGGCGGCAAGGTGCGCGAGATCCCGGTCCGTCACGATCTGGATGCCTGGCTGCGGGAATATCTGGACGCCGCCGCCATCTCTAGTCAGGACGACAAAACGCCCCTCTTCCGCGCGGCCGACGGCAAGCGCAAGCAACTGACGGCGGTGGGCTTGAGGGCGCACTCCATGCGGCAAATGATGAAGCGGCGTCTCGTGGATGCGGGCCTGCCGCACCTCTTCTCCCCGCACAGCTTCCGGGTTACGGTCGTGACTGATCTTCTCAATCAGAACGTGCCCCTCGAGGACGTTCAGTACCTCGCCGGGCACTCGAACCCAAGGACTACGCAGATTTATGATCGCAGGCGGCGGCGCGTGACGCGGAATATTGTGGAGCGGATTTCTATCTGAGACGCCGTTGACGCGTTCATTGGCGGAGGCTGACTCACGCTCAGCCCTCGTGTCACTCAGGGCGACATGCCGCATTTTCGGTAGGCCTGCAAAAGCCGGATCGTGTCATAGCCATTTATCAGACAGAACAGCCGCGGCTTCCCCATCTGTTGCGCATAGGCACGCATCATTCCGCGCACCTGTGGCGTAATCTCATGACAATGCTGCAAAATCAGAAGGTCGGCAGGTTCATCGAACAGCCGAGCTATTTGATCTCCATTCTTTCCTAGATCAGCTACGGTCATTGGGTGATACTTTGCGGGTCCCTTGAATGCGAAGGCAGTGGAGATACGTTCGCCATCAAGCTTGATCCAACTCGAAAATAGATCGGACTTTTCGCCGCCCCAGTCTTTCGGTATGGTCCGTTCGCCAATGATGTCTGCGAAGGCAGTCTTGATTTTCTCTTCTGGAATGTCACGCAACCGCTCAAGGTCCTTCTTCCGCTGCGGCGGCGCTATACACCGTACCAGTGAGAAATTATCAATGCTGTCTATATGCACTTCCAACCGGTCGGTCCAAGCCCCGCCAATTACGCTATGCGGTCGAAAGAGATTAGGAAGCGGATCGGCAATCACCCACGGGATTGCTTCTATTGAACTTTCCGTGATCTGCGTTGCTGCGCCGAGCACAAGTAGTCGCCTCTGTCCGGCAAGCTCCGACCATGAGGAAGCCGATGTCAGGTGCTCGTGGTGAAATCGGAATCTAATTTTCTGGCCCGGACTGAATTCATCGAGCTTTGCGTAGAGTTCAACCATCGGGACCGACGTTTGCCCTTTATGCAAGGCTGCGCTGACTTGCGATAGTCCCTTGCCGAAGTAGTTCGTATAATGCGTGAAGATCGTGTTGGTCTTGAGCTTCCCGGTAATAAGAAGCTGGCCGAGTGTCGGAGGATTGGCCGCGTGCAACCAGTCCGTTAGATTGTCTTTCAAGATGGATAGAAGGACATTCCGCTGAAACCCATCGTCAATTTCGCCAATAGCTGCTATTTTCCTCAGATCGGCGGTCATATTGCGCGCCCCAACCAGCTCCACTACGCGGCGGACATTGAGGTACCAGCAGGTCAGGTCGTAATCGACGGGCGACATGCTTTTATTCGGCACCGGTCCATGCGGTTTATCCATTTGATCGCTCTACCATTAAACTCAACGGGAATATAATTTCCTACGGTATCGTACTCAAGCGAAAACGCAAAAAATGGGACAGACAACGCATGGACGCCAAGCAGTACATCGCAGAGGTCGTTGACCCCGCGATCCCTGACTTTGAAACAAATCCAACCTCACAGAGGCATGCTTTCCCTGCGTGCGTCGGGGTGCGTCCCATAGCGGCGTGTGCGTGGATGAGGGAGCCGCCCGAAAATACACTTCGGCGATATTTTCGAATTGCCCTAACGATATCAGGCTTGTCAGGCCGCCACGCTACTTTAAGGTCAAATGGCGGTGATGGTAACCTGGGAGTATAAGTAGGCACATGCCGCTCGTGATCGAGAATAGTCGAAATGAGCCCGATAGTCGGTAGTGCACGCACAATGCGCTTCTCAGTTCTCCATGTTTCGGATCTTCATCGCGACTTGCGAGATGAAATTAACAACAAATGGCTGCTCGATTCCCTGGAGAACGATTTCAATCAATTTGAGAAACAAACACCCAAGGTCACACGGCCATCGGTCTCCATTGTCAGCGGTGATCTTGTGTACGGCGTTAAGCTGGGCGCAGCGGATGCTTCCACAGAGCTGAAGCGGCAGTACGCGCAGGCGGAGGAATTCCTTGTCGGTTTGGCCGACCGATTCCTCGACGGAAAGCGCGAAAGGATCGTGATCTTGCCCGGAAACCATGACGTCTCCTACGAAGACGTGATGGCAAGCGCTCAGAAAATTGAGATCCCGGCCGAACTAGATAAAAAAGCTGACCTTGTCGCCGAGCTCAATAGGCCAAACTCTCAATTGAGGTGGTCTTGGCGCGAGCTATGCTTCTACAGGATTGTAGATTTCGCGCGGTATCAAAACCGACTACATCACTTCGCGACAACCTACGAAAGTTTCTATCAGGGTCAGCGCGCATTTCCACTCGTTCCCGAGCAGCAATTCGGAGTATTCGATTTCCCCGATCTCGGCTTCTGCGTGGCAGCACTGAACAGCTGCTTCGATAACGACCCATTACGCCGTGCTGGTGCATTCAATCCGGCCGCCTTGACTGAGGCGTGTCGGGCTTTGCGGCAGAGCACGCGTGCCGGCTGGCTGGTGGCGGCGGCATGGCACCACAACCTCGTCGGCGGGCCGACACTGGACGATTATCTGGACACCGAATTCCTCCAGCTGCTGATAGATGCAGGCGTTTCGCTTGGTTTTCATGGGCATCAGCACCTGCCTGAGTGCTTCGATGAGCGCTATCGGATCGGCCCGAGCCCACGGAAGATGACAATCATTAGCGCCAGCACGCTTTGCTCAGAGCCTGGCAATCTCAGGCCCGGAGTGCCCCGCAGTTACAACGTCATTGAGCTGGACACGGATGAGTGGAGGGGCCGCGTGCACCAGCGACAGATGGTCAATATGTTATTCAATCTTCCCGTGTGGGGTCCCGGCCATTTCAACAGCACCAACAACTCGTTCTTTGACTTCGAGTTGTGCAAACCACTCCTGACCAGACCGGCTCAGCTGAACGCGCAACTCGCGCTCGATCAGGCGGACAAGTTTCTCGGGTGTCGTCAATGGGGCGACGCGCTAGATGTCCTCGATCGGGTTAAAGACGCCCCGCTGGCGCGTCCACTGCTCTTAAAAGCACTTACCGAGTTGGACAATCCACGGCGCACAATCACTATGTTGTGGCCGCCCCAGACCGCCGCAGAAGCCGTGACGGTCGGTGGTGCCATTCTTGAAAGTGGCACGAGGGAGGAGGGAGAGGCATTTGTTCGACTGGAAATCGTTTCCGGCAGCAGCGACGCGAGTGTCCGCGACATATCACGTCGAATCAATGAGAGGCGACTGGGATGAGTGATGGAATTATATTTCAAGTAGAAACATCGCGCGTCTTGCAAATTCTCACGCGCGAAATTTACGACTCGCCCCTCGCTCTGATCCGCGAGAATTTGCAGAATGCCTACGATGCGGTTCGCATGCGCTTTGCGCGTTCGGGCACGCTCGCCGATGGAGGTCGGATCGACATCCGCGTAAGCGGCGGCGAGATCTCAATCACGGACAACGGAATCGGTATGAACGAGCAGGTTCTCCGCGAACACTTTTGGAAGGCCGGCTCTAGCGGCAAGCACTCAGAAGACGCTCGACGGGCTGGAGTGGTCGGTACGTTCGGCATCGGAGCCATGGCGAACTTCGGGGTTTGTACTCGGCTTACGGTCGAGACACGAGCCGATGGTAGTGCAGAGGTTCTGAGTAGCGTGGCCGAGCGTGATTCGCTCAGAATTGCAGAAGAATGCATCACCTTGGACCGCATCGTTTCAAGCAGAGACACTGGAACCACAGTGACAGCGCTCCTAGATAACGAGCATCCGATTAGCCCCGTACAGGCAACGCGGTACCTTGAGCCCTACGTAGGCATGCTTCCAGTGCCTGTGTATCTCAACGACTCCTTAATCAGCAGGCATACCATTGACTCGCGGCTCCCCATCGCCGGCCGTCAGTTTACGCACCTCGGAACGCAGGCTCTGAAGGACAACCTTTGCTCGGGGACGTTTGATGTCCGCGCCGACTCGAACGGACAGGTCCTCGTCTATGTGACCAACGTGACTCTAGGAGGTAATGCTATAGAAGGTGGTATGGCCCTCTTACAGGCTGGCGGGCAGCTAATGGGACTGCGTTCGTACTTTGGTTTAGCACCGATTCCGGCGATTGGGCCTTATCAGTTGGGCGGGTTTGCAAATCTATCTTTCCTCCAGCCAACCGCTGGGCGCGAGGCTTTGAGCCGCGAGAGCATCGACCAAGTGATCCGGCTGGTGGGCATCGCAGAGGGGGCCGCTTCGCGCCTGCTAGCCGACAGCGCTCTGGCTAACAACAACAATGCGTTCTTGCAGTGGATCGCATCTCACAATCAATTCGATCTTGCCAAAAATGTCTCCATTCGCGTTCTTCCCGAGGACAAGGGTGTGCCCATGGGTGACGTTAAGTCGTATTTGGGGTCTCGAGCCGTGCACTATTATACTGGTTCGGACAGACATATTTTGACAACATTTGCAAATGAAGACTCATGTCTTCTCCATGTTGTTGAGGGCAATCCTCGCCGAAATGTCCAAGTTCATTACCTGACCGACATTCTCAAGATCCCTCTGGTACCGGACTCAGTACAGATCACCCGTACATATAAGGGAACAGAAGTAACTGTACGCGAGGCGTCTATTCTTTTACGCATTGCATCCATCCTGCGCGAAGACTACCTAATCCCCGATATTGAACCTGTACTTGCCGACATCTCCCACAACGTCGCCGTATTTCCGCAAAAAGTGGGTGACCAACTCAAGATTTACATTGCACGGTCAAGCTCTCTCTTCCCACCGCTATTAGAATTCTATGACAAAGCCTACGAACTGTTTACGCAGTTCATGAAGGACTTTGTAAGGGTGCAAATATATCCGCGGATTCAGCAGTTCGTACCATCCTCCACGCGCGACGGTGTTGACGCTCTGCGTAAGATTCTTGAACGGAACCGCGAGTTGTATCGTTACGAAGAAGCTGAGATAGGGGACTTTGAGGGTATTCTGGGAGAATATTTGATAGGCAGCATAAGCTTAACTCAGGTGTTGCAGCAGGCACATTCAAGAGCTCGGCCGCAGTCTCAAAGCGTTTCGCTCCATCAAGTCGGCTCTGTCGAAAACGAAGTGCCAGGGGTCGTCGACTCACCTGTGACACAAAGCATTGTAGAAGGCATGGAGTTCGCCCCGAGTCCGCCGATAATCCGAGACTCGGTGTCGTCTGACATGAAGATTCTGACGACCTCAGAGAAGTACCCGCAACTGAATGGCTTCACGATGCTGCTGGGGCTTTCAGACCGCCTCATGCGAACAGAAGCTGAGTTCTTCCGCACACCCCATACCACACGTATTCTGTGGGGCGGGCATAGGGTGGTCTATATTTTTACGGATGCGACAGGGAGACTTAACCTTTACTACGATATCGAGCTCCGCGAACCAATCGATCATGCAAAAGCGAGCGGCGGTATGTTCCGCACCACGACCCTAATTACGAAGAATCGCATTTTCGTTCCTGTCCCAGACACGCTCGCAGAGGAATTCAAAATTGCTCATGGGCCTAAGGAGTTCTTTGTGCGCTTTGACGTTCTGAGCAGCCATGAAAGCTGAGCAAGGCCCACCTATCGTCTTAATCAGTAGAATCCGTCCATCAATAAACTGTTCTCGAACTCGCCGGATCGTAGCGGCTCCGATGAGCTCAATCCAATGGCGAGACGGGTGCTCAGCAGTTAGTACGACAGTGGGGATAGATTGCGAATCAGAGGCCGCGACTGTGGCTCGATTTGGGCCGCCTAACTTTGCGAACGTGTCTTGAAAGAATGGTGTTCCCGTTCTTGAGATATCAAAATAGAGCGATGGGGTCAGCGGCTATTTAGGGAAATGCGCTTTGTCGAACGTCGCGTTGAATAGAGATGGGCTTCCTGTCTTAGCAGACAAGATACCCGCAAGTGATTGGAACACTCTCAAGGCAAGCTATACGCTGGAGGATTTTCGGATGCCGTGCTGTCCATCGCCAGCCATCCCGAAGACGAGTTCAAACGATTTGCCCTTTTTCGCGCACTACCACGACGAATGCGCCACGGCCCCGGAAACGAAATGGCACCGCGAAGCCAAGGCTCTGATCGTCGCTAATCTCGCGGTCCTCGGTCTTGAATGCCGAGAGGAGGTGGTCAGCGAAAGCACGATTGCCGCCTGGAGAGCCGACACTTATTTCGAGGTGGAAGGACGTCGGATCGCGGTTGAACTACAGAGGTCTTATCAGCACTTGGACGAGTTTCTGCGACGTCAGCAGCGCTATGTTTCAGCTGGTGTCGAGAACTACTGGCTCTTGAGGCATGACAACTTTGTCAGCCTAGCAAGTTCGCTAGGAAAGCTTCGATTGAAGCGGGAGTTTGGCGGCAAGTTGCCCAGCAATGGGATGCTTCCCTGCATCCCAGAATTGCCAGTGGCATATCTGGAAACCGGTGACACGCCTGTGGTCAGGGGAGTCAACCTTCTTCAGGTGTCGCTGGGTGATTGGCTTTTAGGTCTTATCGAGAGACGCTTCCGATGGGACAACGGCGCTTGGATGATCGTTTAATCCATTAGTTCCTGCTGGGGCGTGATTGTCTTCTCTTCCAGAATGGTTGATGGTAGCCAACCACAAGTCGACCATCAGCCTGGCGCCAGTTTCATGGCACCGCCATCAGGAACTTCTAGTGTTCGCCTAGATAGTAAGTAGCGGGCTTGGGCGGTCTCTCGAAAGAACCAGTAGCAGACGGCTCTTCGCCCGGCTGAGCGCGACGTAAAGGAGACACCTTGCATCGGGCTTGTCCGGGAATGTACCGGCGTCGCATGGCATGACGATGACGCTGCTGCACTCGAGGCCCTTTGCTTTGTGGATAGTGCTAATGGCCTTCTCCGGCGGCTTCGGACGCGAATAGGTCCGGTGGTGGGTAATCTCGGCCAGACCAGCGTCGGTCGTTTCGAAATCGCCTAGGCGCACCGCGTCCCAAAACTCTCTGTGACAGTCCATTTGGATTTCGGCGAAGTCGCGATCGGTGGTTTTCAGGTCTGAAAGACGGCGGAGCATTTTGGCAACGCCGCGATGGTCGGCCTCGCCTACTAGAAAACGCGCAAGCTCCTGGATCTTAGCAGGCTTTCCCCGTCGTATCTGGGTACAGCCGTCGCGTGCCTCCTGCTCGAACCTGTCGCCGAATGCTGACGGGCTGAACCCTTTGCCTATATCGCGCATGAAAGTGACGATCGCGGCGGCAAGAGCTTTGGGTTTGCCCTCACCAGCTTGAATGCCAGCCACGAGCTTCTCCAGGCCGGGGCGAGTGTGGCCTTCCCAGAGCGGGATGCGGCGGTTAAAGAAGCCACGGAAGGATCGAGCGGTCTGGTTGTAGCGGGTCAGTATCAAGAGCGACGATTCATCCTGTTCGAATTGATCTACCCGTTTTCGGTCCTGACCGGAAAGTTGATATTCAAGATTCTTGTGAGCCTGATTTTCGGCAAGAACGACGTTGACGCTCAGAGGCAGTCCGCTTCTCAGATCAACTTTACCGCCCGCCATGAGCGCGCTGCGCGCCTTTAGAGTCCATAACCCGAGGTCCGGACAGGCCGTTGACCATCGGTGTGGCGTGTCCAGCCTCTCAAATGCTTGAGCTTGGCCCGTTAGCTCGTTCCAATCGCAGGGCGGACAGGCACCCGCCACCGCTCGCTCGGCGAATATGTTTTGCATTGGGTCCGCAAACATTCGGAGCCATGCACCCTGGTCCAGCAGCGCCATAACGACGGAATGCTGGTCACCGCTAGAATCCTGATACTCGTCGCAAATGATGACTGGATAGCGTTGCGTCAGTGAAGCCGCGATCGTCGGATGCCGCTTCAGTAGGGCGGCGACCTTCAGAGCGAGCTCAGGATATCCTTCTTCGCCGCGCTGCCGAACCCATCCCGGAATGTCGGCAGGAAGGCCGAGACCGGGGTGGTAAGCAGACGCGATGTGCGCGATCGCGCTGTCGATTGTGCGGATTTCGACGCGAGACCCAACGGTCTTCGTGCGGTCCGAAAAAACCGAGCAGGCAGCATGAGTATGCGTCAGGATCAGGAGACGGCCGGAGCCGATGGCACCCGCTTTCTCCCGCGCGTAGTCTGCGCCCTGGTGCGTCTTGCCGCAGCCCGCCGGCGCTTCCACTACTACCAAGGGCGCATCGGAGCGGAGGGCAGCACGGACACTATCGTCGCTCACTTCTTGAGATCCTGGATTTCTGCAAGATCAACCGCCTTCCGGACGGCGTTGCAAAATGGCATTAGTTTCGACTGCATGCTTGGCCACACGCCGAGGCTAAAGACCTTCTCGGCGAGTTCGCGTCCGCCTTTGACGGACTTGAACCAAGTCTGAGCGTGTGACTGATATTGCTTCTTTTCCGTTGCCCTGTCCGCTGGGACCGTCCCTAACGCGGCCCCAAGGATAAGTGCCTTGAGGCTCGATCCAGCCTTGGCCTTTATGGTCTGGAAGTGTTTTCCCTGAATCCCGAGCCGGTCCGCCAGGGTCCGCAGGCGCATGCCTGCCTTGTCGTCCTCTGGGTCAGTCAGCAGGGCTTCGAGCTTCTCATCGGGCACAGCACCGATGACGTTTTCCTCGATGGAGCCGGACGTCCAGCGGAAGAGCAGCTTGTCGAGCGTCTCTGCGGCTTTCTGCCAGCGCGTCGGATGCTTCCCTTCGTCGTCAGCGAACCCGCCGAATCGCAAGCCGCCCTCGGCAAGCGCTTCAAGAAGACCGAGGGTCGATTCATGCCCTCCGCCGTCGGTGACATGGACCCCGTGCTGCTCCAATGACGAGTCAAGCGCCTTCTCAAGAAGAAGGGTGACGAACCCAAGCTCTGTCGCGCCTTCCGCAACCACCGTCAGGCGTGCAAGGAATGCTTCTGGGTCTGTCTTGCGGTGCCTTGCGGTTTTCGCGTGGTCTAACCGGCCGATCTTGCCCGCATGATCGACGTACCACAGGTCCGCGTTGGACGCGGCAGAAATGGCGGATGGGCTATGCGTAGTAACAAAGACTTGTGACCGGCCCGCTTGCAGATTCACCATGAGAGACCGCTGCCTGTAAGGCTCAAGCCCGCGTTCGATTTCGTCGACGAGCGTTATCGGAGCTTCACCCTGATTCCACTCGGCGATAGCGAGCGCTGCAAGCCGCCGTGTTCCCGCCCCCCAGCTTGCCAGCGGGAGTTGCACGCTGTCGCAGTCGGCCGTCAGTCCAATCAGCGCCGTGATGGACAATCCTTGTCCCCCGGTGATTGCGAGGTCTAATCCGTCGGGCAGACTCTTCGCATTGAAGGCCTTATCGAGACCAATCAAAATGGCCTTCGCATTTTCCGTGAGTTCCTCCTTCACATTGCTTTTGGCGAGTTCGCTCGCCAACCGAGAGCGCAGGCTCTTGTCCGAGAGCAAACGGTCGAGCGCCGATCCTTGGACGAGGCGGAGATCACGGTCGTTGCGGTCGTCGCCGCTGAGACGCACGAGACCGATGCTACGGCGCAGGGCCACCGACAGACTGTCCGTGGTACCATCCGGCTGGACGATTTCGTAAGCCAGTTCGAGGTCGGCGCTTCCGCGCACGCGCAAGCGATAGACCGGTTCACTCTTCGTCTCGCTGTCGCCTTCGGCGCTGGGAACGACGGCTTCGCTGCCGTTCCAGATCCACGGCCAGGATTGCTTAGTCTGCTGGTTGATCCCGCTTGCCGACGGCAGGGCTAGGACGGCTTCGATAACGAAGCACGCATCAGTATCCCGGCGATGGTAATCGGTATCGGAGAGGATCCCGAGATTAGTGGGGCTGAGAAGAAGTCCGATGGCATCAAGGATGGTGGTCTTGCCAACGTCGCCGCCACCGAGAATGACGTTGACACCTTTTCCTGGATACCATGACAGGGCTTTGATACCGCGGAAGCGCTCGATCGTCAGATGATAGATGGTCGGCGCGCTCATTTGACGCTCACCCGCCTCGCTGAAGCGACCGGGATCTCCCGGCTGCGGCGCGAATTGCTCTCATCTCCGCCATATAGACCCGTTCCCCCTTGAGGCATGCGGCCGGTGTCTCCGCGTCGATGCTGATAGTGCGGCTGAAGACCGGCACGAGGTCACGCCGCTTCCTGATAGAGGTACTTCTGGAAGCTCGCGAAGACCTTTCCGATCTCCTCGGGTCTGCCCAGGTCCGCAACCGCGTCGGCAATGGCGTTGTGATACTTGAGCAAGAGCAAGGGCTTCAGCTTCTCCTGACCCAGTTCTTCGACGCCGACCTGCACGTAATGGGAAAGTACGAAATCGAGGAAGACCCGCTGCTTGCTGTTGAAGTGAGTGCTGATCTTCACCTTGGCGTTCGCGGCTCGTTCCTCGCGGGTGAGCGTCGGTAACGCGTAGGCGACGTACGCCAGTACGTCAAATAGGTCGCTCTTCTCGGCGTCGATGACCTTCTGCATCTCTGCCATCTGCTCTTTGCCGAAACCTTTTTCCGCCAAACCTTGCAGCAGCTTGGCGCGGGTATCCGGCGCGCTCCAGAGCGCGCGAAGCTCGGCTTCATTCTTGAAAAACTCGGGCAGCTTGCCGAAGAGCATTTGCATGAACTGCTGCGCGGACATGGGCGTGCCGTCTGGATGCCAAAAAGTGGTGCACATCATGTGCTGAATGCTCCGCGCCTTCCCGTCCGCGAGTTTGACCTTAATTTTCTGCTGGCGCGGCGCGGGTTCCGGAGTTGGGCCGGGCGGCTCCGGACTTGGGGGCTTCGGTTCCTTGGGCTCTTTGGGTTCCGGCTCGATCGGCTCCCCGTCCCACTCCGGATCGCTGAAATGATGATGCGCCTTCACGAAATCGTAGATCGTGAAGTAGTCCTTGCCGTCGTAAAGCCGCGTGCCGCGTCCTATGATTTGCTTGAACTCGATTATCGAGTTGATCGGGCGCATCAAGACGATGTTGCGGATGTTGCTGGCGTCCACGCCGGTTGAGAGTTTTTGAGATGTGGTCAGGATCGTGGGGACCGTCTTTTCGTTGTCCTGAAAGGCGCGCAGGTGCTGCTCGCCGAGCGTGCCGTCGTTGGCCGTGACCCGCTGGCAATAGTTCGGGTCTTTGCTCGTCTTCATCTGGTTGACGAGGTCGCGCACCGCCAGCGCGTGATCTTGCGTGGCGCAGAAAACCAGCGTCTTTTCGTTCTGGTTGATCTGCTCCATGAATATCTTCACGCGATGCGCTTCGCGTTCCTTGATTTCGATGATCTTGTTGAAGTCGGGTTCCGTGTAAAGTTTCCCGGCTTCGATCTCTCCCTCGATCAGCGTGTCGTCGGGAGTATAGACATACTCGTCGAGCGTCGTGGAGATCTGTTTCACCTTGAACGGCGTAAGGAAGCCGTCGTTGATGCCTTCCTTTAGCGAGTAGATATAGACCGGATCGCCGAAGTAGGCGTAGGTGTCCACGTTTTCGTTGCGCTTGGGTGTGGCGGTGAGCCCGAGTTGCACCGCCGGGGCGAAGTAGTCGAGGATGCCCCGCCAGTTGCTCTCGTTGTTCGCGCCGCCGCGATGGCATTCGTCAATGACGATGAAATCGAAGAAGTCGGGCGGATACTCGCCGAAATAAGGGCTGGGCTTCCCGTCTTTCGGCGGGCCGCTCATGAAGGTCTGGAAAATCGTGAAGAAGAGGTTCCCGTTCTTCGGCACATGCCCTTTCTTGCCGATGTCCTCTGGTCTGATGCGTACCATCGCGTCTTCAGGAAAGGGGGAGAAGGCGTTGTAGGCCTGGTCTGCAAGGATGTTGCGGTCGGCGAGGAAGAGGATGCGCGGGCGGCGCGACGGCTGGCGGCTCAGGTTCCAGCGACTATGAAACAGCTTCCATCCGATCTGAAAGGCGATGAAGGTCTTGCCCGTGCCGGTCGCGAGCGTTAGCAGGATGCGCGGCTTGTTGGCGGCGATAGCCTCCAGAACCCGGTCGATGGCGATATCCTGATAATAGCGTCCCTGGAAGAAGCCGCCCTTGTACTCGAACGGCACGGTGGCAAAGCGGTCGCGCCAGGCGTTCGCCTCGGCGAAGGTCATCGCCCAAAGTTCGTCCGGGGTGGGGTAGCACGTTACCTCGCCTTCCTTGCCGGTCTGCATATCGATGCCGTAGATGCCCTGGCCGTTGGTCGAGTAGGTGTAGCGGACGGCCATCTTCCCGGCGTAGTTCTTGGCTTGCGCCACCCCTTCGGTGACCTGTTCGTCCCAGGCCTTGGCCTCAACGACGGCGAGCTTGTGGGTGCGATAGACCAGCACGTAATCGGCGGTGAGCGGTTTGCCGCGTTTGCCGTAACCTTCGATGCGGCCGAGCGTGATGGGATATTCTCGATGGATGCGGCTGCCTTCGACGACGCCCCAGCCCACCGCCGCCAGTGCGGGGTCGATGTGCTCGGCTCTAGTCTCGGCTTCGTTCATGGGACGGCTTCTCGCAAGAATTGCTCGGACGGCTCGTAGAGTTCACCGGTGAAGGCTTGGTGCAGCAAAGACTTTTTCAGCGCCTCCAGCGCATCAAGTTTTTGCTGGTAGAGGGATCCGAGGCGTTGGGTTTTGGACGAAAGCTCCGCAATCAGGGCCGATATATGGCGCTGTTGCGGCACTGGTGGCAACCCGATGACAAGATTTGTTAGGTCGTCGTTGCTAATGCTGGGCATGGTTGCACGCATGGCCATTCCCTCAAGTTTTCCCCGATACGGTCGAGACCGAAGGAGGTGGGCTAGGAAGTGAGGATCGGTCTTATCTGAGGGCCGGATCACAAAGCACCCAGTGCCACACAACCAGCCACACTGATCGCGAGCGACTACGGCACACCGACCGATTTCGCCTCGTCTGCCAATGACAATGTCGTTTTCTCGGAGTGCGTACCGTGCGAGCCTTTTCGCTGTCGCTTTTCCGACGGCTTTGCGCTCATCGGGAACGATTTCTCCCCCTTCAATGTTGATCGGATTGACCAGGGGAATACCATCGCGTTGGTAATCCGACTTGTGAAGGACTGACCCGAAAGGCCCAGTCAAAATGTCATTGACACATTCTCCAAGAGGCCGTTCCACCCACCCTTCCCCGCGCTGAGTGAAGACAGAATGCACGTGGCTTTCGAAGAGGGCGCGGGCGTTTTGGAGATTCTTTTCGGCGTTGGCTTTGGCGGTGACGATGCCCTCAAACGCTTCGTCGAGGATGCTCACGATCCGCTGCTGTTCCGGGAATGGCGGAAAACAGATGTGAAAGGCCTTCACCTCCGGGAAATAGATGGTTGAATGAACCGCACCACTCGCGAATCGAAGCAGGTCTTCACCCTCCGCCATGAAAAGGTACTTCAGGAAGTTGGGATCGAGAGCGGAGCCGCATACCCAATTGACGAAGTCTTGGCTGGTTGCCATCGCTCCTCCCATGACGACGACATAGCCAACGGAGGCAGTTCGTGAAAGGCAAACGGTGTCTTTTGGTAAGACCCGAGCGGCTGAATTCGCAATGCCAAGATCGTTCGTCTTCTGGCTCGTGTCATAGATGTGTCGCCCATGGTGGGCCTTTGCGTCCCCGATTCCGATCCAGGGAATGTCCCCAATCCAATACTCTGGGTGCCTTCGGCTCGGAGTGTGTCCCGATTCGAGCCTCGCAAGCGAACCGAGAGGCGCCCATTTCCACCCGCTTGGGGCAGGTGTCGAGGGCATGCCGACGGCGAGTGCAACTTTCGGAGGAATTAGGCGCGTGGTCGCTGCCCTACCTCCCGTCTCGGTCGCCCGTTTCGGAGTGTCCCTCACACTAGCTCTCTAATGCGAGCGAGCGCTTGGGCGCTCTCGGCGTCCAGGGCGGCGATCTCGTCCATGATGGCCTGTGGGGTTCGGTGCGCGATTTCCTCGCCGCCGTTCGGGTTCTTTACAGAGAGGTCGAAGGTCGTCTGATCAATGCTCTTGGCGTCCACGCTCCACGACTTGGGCGAGTCGGCGAAGGTCTTTTGCAGCTTCACGAACTCCGCGAGATCGGCGTCGTTGAGCGGGTTGGTCTTGCCAAGGTTGCGCCCCGGGTCGAGCTGGTAGAACCAAATTTTCCGGGTCGGTGCACCTTTCTCAAAGAAGAGCACCACCGTCTTCACGCCCGCGCCCTGGAACGTGCCGCTGGGTAAATCAAGCACGGTGTAAAGGTTGCAGCTTTCTAGCAGGAGCTTCCGCAGGCTCACCGAGGCATTGTCGGTATTCGACAAAAATGTGTTCTTGATCACGATACCACTGCGTCCGCCTGCCTTGAGCATTCTGATGTGGTGCTGGAGAAACAGGAAGGCGGTCTCGCCCGTGCGGATGGGAAAGTTCTGCTGGACCTCCTTGCGCTCCTTGCCGCCAAAGGGCGGATTCGCCAGCACCACGTCGAACCGGTCTTTTTCCTGAATGTCGGCAAGGTTTTCGGTGAGCGTGTTGGTGTGAACTATATTGGGCGCCTCGATGCCGTGCAGGATCATATTCATGATCGCGATGACGTAGGCCAGCGACTTCTTCTCTTTCCCGTAGAAGGTGCGCTCCTGGAGGACGCGATCCTGCGCAGTGGTGCGCTTGGGATTGTTCTGCTTCAGGAAGACGTAGGCTTCGCACAGGAAGCCCGCCGAGCCGCACGCACCGTCGTAAATGCGGTCGCCGATCTTCGGCTTGACAACTTGCACGATGGCACGGATTAGCGGGCGCGGTGTGTAATACTCGCCGCCGTTGCGCCCGGCGTTGCCCATGTTCTTGATCTTGGCTTCGTAGAGGTGCGACAGCTCGTGCTTCTCGGTCTGGGAGCGGAAGCGCAGTTCGTCGATGTGGTCGATGATCTCGCGCAGATTGTAGCCGCTCTGAATTTTGTTTTTTATCTCGCCGAAGATTTGCCCGATTTTGTATTCGATGGTGTTCGGCCCGGTGGCCTTCTGCGTAAAGCCGTGCAGGTAGGGAAACAGCTTCTGATTGACGAAATCGCGAAGGTCGTCGCCGGTCATGGCGGCGTTGTGGTCGAGGTTGCCGTCCTTGCCCTTGGGCGCAGCCCAGGTTTCCCAGCGATAGGGTTTGTCGAGGATGAAGGTGTATTTCTTCCTCTCCAGCGCGGCCCCATCGGCGTGGTCCTGCTCCAAGCCGTCGAGGTATTTCAGGAAGAGCAACCACGAGGTCTGCTCGATGTAGTCCAGCTCGGTGGTGCAGCCCGCCTCTTTCCTGAGAACGTCGTCGATGTTTTTGAAGGCTTGTTCGAACATTGGTCTATCGGGCTCCATCGGCGATGGGCGAGTTGATGATCGGGTTCTCGATGACGATTTGACTCATGCTGTTCCGATCCTTTTCCGTTCGTCCATTCCATTCAAGTCGTCGAAGAGTATATACCGCAAGTGCCCCCCAGGGAGATCGGCCTTCGGAGCTTGAAAACCGAAGACAGGTACGGTGGGTCAAGTGCTTTCGCGCGCTTAAAGACCCATGATGAAATCGCACTCCCGGGAAGATACTGGTGGTATTCTCCCCGCTAGAGCCCTAGCGCGCCGCGAATGCGCAACAAAATAGACCCATCTCGCGACGTGCCATTTTCGTTTGGCGATTTCGACGAGTCGTACCTGCCCTGGCAGAATCGCCTGCGGGCAGACTCCATCTATAAATGGCTAATCGAAGCGCGAAATAGGATTGTCAAGGGGGGCGAACTTGAGGCTAGTGGTGACTTCGCGAATGCTGTCGTCGCAGGCGCGGGCGCGTAATCGATCGTCGCTGGTTTTCGGAATTGCCCGCAACCATGACCTAATCTACTCCGCTGCCGAATCGTCACTCGGAGCCGGCCTCTTCCTGGCCATCGAGAAAATCGCCGAACAGGCTGCGTTGTTTGGGATTTGCCGTCTTGACGCGCGAGCGCGAGCTCGGAGTCATCCCGAACTCCGTGCAAAACGCACGCATTTCCTGCAGCGCGGTGTTGAGAATCGCGAGATACGGCGACTGCATGGGGTAGCCGTTGGGCGATTTCACGATAAGGCCGTACTTCTGGAGCTGGCGTGAAGTTTCCGCCGCGCGGGCGTACGCGTCGCAGTATCCGGCTAACGCTGCGCGATCAAGCTGGGTCATCAAGCCGTTGGCAAACAGCAGCTTGCTAACGCGGCGCCACTCGCGGCGCGCCTCCTTGTTCAGGAATGAAGGACACGAAGGAATCGCGGGCTCCGGGTCCGGCTCTCTGTTGTTCAGTCGCCGCTTGCCGGGATTCCCTCGAAGCTCTTTCAGATTAGTTGGCGTCGGCGGTGGTCCTGGTGCCTTCATCCTTGTCTCCCTCCTCCGCAATCACTTCGGCCTTCTTGCCTGTGAGTTTCTCCCAGCGCGAGATCGCTACATCGACAAAGCGGGGTTCCAACTCGATCGCGTAACAGCGGCGCCCGAGCTGCTCGGCCGCTATCAGCTGCGAGCCGCTCCCGCTGAACGGCTCGTAACAGAGATCATTTGCACTCGTGTGCAGCTGCATCGGGATCGCGAAAAGACGATTGGGTTTACAGGTAGGATGCTCGTTGCTTTCAATCTCGGCGCTCGGGACTTCCCAGACCGTTGACGGATACCCGCCCTCCTGCTTGCGTTCGACCTCCGGCTTCTGGCCTTTGATCCATCCGAACATGCACGGTTCGTGTGACCACATGTAGATGGAATAGGTAAGCACTGGCCGGCTCTTCACCCAGATGATCTGCTGGTGCATGAAGGCGCCGGCTTCGATCCACACTGCCTCGAGCATCGCCTGCCTCGCAGACGCGTGCCAACAGTACCAGGCTGCATTCGGCGCGATCGCGCGCTCGATAGCGGCCATGATGAATCGAAGGTAGAACTCGCGGCCGATCTCGGAGTTGCTCTCGATGTCCGGAGATGGTGCCGCCTCGCGGTACTGACCGGACCAATCTTTGTTGCGGTTCGCCTTTCCGCGGTTCGCCCTGGTCGCCGGATGAGAACCGCCGGTGTAGCCAACGGCGTAGGGAGGGTCGGTCTGGAAGAGCGCCGCCCTTTCCTCGCCCATCAACCGCGCGACGTCGCCGGGGCGCGTAGAATCGCCGCACAGCAAGCGATGCTTGCCCAATTGCCATATCTGGCCCAAACGCGCCACTGGGGTTACCGGAAGCGCGGGAATCGCGTCCTGTGTCGACTCCCTCGCGATGCCAGCTGTTCCATCGAGCAACTCGCGCAACTCGGCGCTGTCGGTCTGGACGAGCCCGGTCAGGTCCTTCAGCGCGAGCTTGTCGGTCTCGGCCATCGCTGCCAGCGGATCGAGCGTGGCAAGCAGCTTGTTGGCTTCGGCTTCGTCGACGTCGAGTACGAGCACCGGCACCAACTGGTCGGGCGTGGTCTCCGCGCGCAGGTGACCATCAACCAATATCAGACGACCATCGGGCAACTGGCGTGCGAGGAGCGCGTCTGCGTATCCCACTTCCTCGAGCACGCCACGCAACGCCGCGGCTTGGCGCGCTGGATGCCGGCGCCAGTTGCGCGGATTCGGCTCCAGTTCGCGTGCCGGAACACGCCGCAGTTCCACGATTCGATCGCGAATGGTTTTGCTTGTGATTTCCATCATCCCACTCCCCCTCCCCCCTAACCTGCGGCCACACGCGTTTGGCTAGCCCGCGGTCAACGCTCGCCGACTCCCAGAGATTTTGACCCCCTATACCCGAACAATGCCGTGCTCGATCGGAACGACGTCGCAAGGATCGATAATCGGTCCCACGAAGCATCTTGAAGGCGCGCCAGAAACTGCAGTTGCGACCGATTGCTGGAAACAGTGGCGAGGCGACGAAACGGCGGCCGCTCTTTCTTCTGACACAGATCTGACACAGCAGATTACTGCGCTGGTCACTTATTCGAGATCGAGCCTTGGGAAATATTGGAGAATTTGGTGGACGCACCTGGACTCGAACCAGGGACCTCTTGCATGTGAGGCAAGCGCTCTAACCGGGCTGAGCTATGCGTCCACCGGGGGATGGAATTATCGCGCCGCGCGCGCAACCTCGCAAG
>Ga0074046_10000816_pt1 | contig 28614 bp, 25 predicted proteins | sample BogForMeECP23OM3_FD_94441 | JGI IMG/M metagenome (GOLD analysis project Ga0074046, IMG submission 94441) | Bog forest soil microbial communities from Calvert Island, British Columbia, Canada - Bog Forest MetaG ECP23OM3 | ecosystem: Environmental > Terrestrial > Soil > Wetlands ... | reverse complement strand
GACGAGCTGGGGGTACCCCGACTCGCCGCGTGACCTCAACTCGCTGAACCGCCCGGTGCGGACCCGCATGCCGGGTGGTGTGGCAGGGGACGGAGAGGCATTCCTCTCCGCCCCTATGCCGATCTCGCGAGGACGAGGTTCCCCGCTAAAGCCTGCGCGCGCTCGGTCCCTCGAGGCACTTAAGATCCGCTCTCCCTACGCTCTTGCCATGAGCAGCCCCCGCGTTCCCGTGGCCCTCCTGGCGACCAGCGCGCCACCGCGCAGCAAACCCTCGAACTACCCCGAGCCCTTCGCCTCGCAAATGGCCGGGCGGGAAAAGCGCCCGTTGGGGGACCTCTTCGGACTTCGGCAGTTTGGTGTGAATCTCACGCGTCTTGCACCCGGCGCGCGCTCCGCGCTGCATCATCGCCACAGCCTCCAGGACGAGTTCGTCTATGTGATTGAAGGAGAGCTGACGCTCGTGGGCGACGCAGAGTCCGTGCGCCTTCGCCCAGGAATGTGTGCCGGCTTTCCAGCGGGCGGCGCGGCACACCATCTCGAGAACCTCTCCTCAAGCGACGCGGTGTATCTCGAAATCGGCGACCGCCAGGACGGTGACGAAGTCTTTTATCCTGCGGATGACCTCCGAGCGGTGCTTGGCGCGGATGGAAGATGGCACTTCACGCGCAAGGACGGCTCGCCCTATTAAAGGGCCCCCCGAGGGCGCCCTCCCGCCCCCAACTCCTGGACGCTCCTCCTTCGACGCTTGATCGACCTTCCATCGATCCAGCCGCGGCCTTCACGACCGGTGATCTTGGGTCGGAGCTCAGGTCTCCAAGACCGAGGCGGGGCGCGGCAGCGTCGCGAATGCCCCCATTCCGCGGGTGAATTGTCCCGCTTCTGATCCGCGTGAGCGACCTCACACGTGTATCCCTGCCAGGCGCGATTTCTCCTTCCGAAAGGAGGTTGAAAGATGCACCAAACCCTGCGGCACGCTCTGCGGCTCGCTCTCCTCGCCCTTGTCCTGCCCCTCCTTGCCTGCGACCCTACCTTCCTCACCGTCAAGATTCCGGATTTCGGTTCGAAGCAGGTGGAGGGCGTCTGGGTCTGGCGGCTTTCCGCACAAACCAATCAGTATGAGCGAGAGGCGCTGATCCGCTTTCAAGGCGTGACAACCCTTACAACGGGTCAGTTCCTGAGCTACGCGGCGTATTCCAACGCGGGGACTCAATCGCTCACGGCCGGGATCGTCCGCGATCCAGCAAACCCCGATGTCGTCACCGTGACGCTGGGCTTCGAGCTGGGCCAACCCGGAGTCTTCAAGGTGAGCACGTTCAATGCGGCTGGGGAGTCGTCGCTCTCCGCACAGAGTGAGAGCCTTTGAGGCCCTTGGACGCAGGCTGCTCGTCGAGAGAGAAGGGCTTCTCAGGCAGAAGCGGAAGGCGCTCGAGGACGAACGCCTAGGCACGTACCCCGAGGACGTCGTCCATGGCGTAGAGTCCCGGACCGCGGCCCACCACCCAGCGTGCGGCGCGCAGCGCGCCCGTCACAAAGTGCTCGCGCGTCGTGGCGCGATGGGCGAGTTCGAGGCGCTCCCCCTCCCCGAGAAAGAACACCGTGTGTTCACCGGGATTGTCTCCCCCGCGCAGCGCTTGCACTCCGATCGCCGCGGGCGGCCTTGCGCCGGTCTCGCCGGCGCGTGCGGTGACGAGCGCCTCCTGGGTCGCTCCACCGCGCCCCTCCGCCACCGCCTCCGCGAGGCGGAGTGCGGTCCCGCTCGGAGCGTCGCGCTTCGCGCGGTGATGAAGTTCGAGAATCTCGGCGTCGTACCCAGCTCCGAGCCGCTTCGAAGCCTCGCGCGCCAGGTGCGTGAGCACGCAAACCGCGACCGAGAAGTTTGGCGCCAGCACGACCGCGATGCGTCGACCGACTTCTGCGATGCGATCGCGCTCGGGGAGCGAGAAGCCCGTGGTTCCGATGACGCATGGCACGGCGCGGGCTGCCGCAGCGTCGAGCACGCGCAGCGTCGAGGCGGGGGTCGAGAAGTCGATCACCACATCGCACAGCGCGAGCGCTGCCTTCGGGTCGTCGCCGAGCACGAGAGCGCCCTCCAGGGACTCACCGAGCCTCGGATGCCCGGGGGCCTCAAGGGCTGCTTGCAGCCGCATCCCGGGCTCTTTCGCGAGGCCCGCGCGCACACGCTCGCCCATGCGTCCGAAGGCGCCCACCACGCAAACGCGCGTTGCACTCGGCATTAGAGGAGGCCGAGCTCCTTCAGCACGACCTGGAGGCGGCCGCGGTTGGGCTGGGTAGCGGGAGTGAGCGGAAGCCGGATCTCGTCGCGCACGAGGCCGCGCAGGGCGAGGGCTGCTTTCACGGGGATCGGATTCGTTTCGCTAAAGAGCGCGTCAAAGAGCGGCAGGAGGCGGTAGTGAGCGTCCCGTGCGCGGGCGAGATCTCCCGCGCGGAAAGCACGCACGAGCTCGACCATCTCCGACGGTGCGACATTCGAGGTGGTCGAGATCACGCCGCAGCCGCCGACGGCCAGGATGGGAAGTGTCAACACGTCGTCGCCGGACAACACGCAAAAGCCCTCGCGACACTCGGCGATCACCGCGGAAATCTGGTGCAGGTCGCCCGAGGACTCCTTCACCCCCACGATCTGCTCGACATCGGCCAGGCGCGCCAGGGTCGCGGGCAAGATGTTCGAGGCGGTACGGCCGGGAATGTTGTAGACCACGAGGGGAAAGGCAGCCTCGCGTGCGATCTGCACGTAGTGCGCAAAGATCCCTTCCTGGGTCGGCTTGTTGTAGTAGGGAGAGATCAGGACCGCGCCGTCCGCGCCGGCTTCCTTGGCGTGGCGCGTGAGCTCGAGGGCCTCCGCGGTGGAGTTGGATCCCGTGCCCGCAAGCACCGGGACACGTCCCCGGGCGGCCGCCACCACGACTTCAATCACACGGCGGTGTTCGGCGTGAGAGAGCGTCGCAGCTTCGCCCGTCGACCCACACGGCACAAGGCCGTCCACGCCCGCCTCGATCTGCAGCTCGACCAGCTCCTGGAGCGCCCGCTCGTCGACGACGCCCTCGCGAAACGGCGTCACCAGTGCTGTCAGAACCCCCTGAAACACGCTCACTCTCCTTCGAGGAGGATTTGGCCCGTGAAAACTTCCGCCGCGGGACCCGTCATATAGACGTGCCCCCCATCGCCCCGCCACTCAAGCTTGAGCTCGCCGCCGCGCAGCACCACGGTCTGCGCGCGCTCCGTCACGCCCCGCAAAATACCTGCCACCGCCACCGCGCAGGCCCCGCTGCCGCAAGCCAGTGTCTCGCCAGTTCCCCGCTCCCAGGTACGCTGCCGCACCCGGTCGCGCGCCACCAGCTCCACGAACTCGACGTTGGTGCGGTTGGGAAACGCGGGGTGGTGTTCGATCTGCGGCCCGAGCGTCTCCACCGGCGCCGCATCCACGTTCTCGACGAAGAGGATGGCGTGGGGGTTCCCCATGCCCACGCTCGAGAGTGTGACGCGCTGGCCGTCCACGTCGAGGGAAACATCGAGCACGGGACCGTCCCCTTGGCCGAGCGTGGTCGGGATCTTGGCGGGCGCGAGAAAGGGCGGGCCCATATCGACGCGCACGAGGCCGCCCGCGGCAGAGCGGGGTCGCACGATCCCCGCCGGCGTCTCGATCGCGACCTCGTCCTTTGTCGTGTGTCCGCGGTCATGCAGATACTTGAAGAAGGCGCGGATCCCGTTTGCGCACATCTCCGCACGCGATCCGTCGGGATTGAAGATATCCATCCGAAAATCCGCGGAATGGGAAGGTCGGACCACGAGGAGCTGGTCGCAGCCGATACCGAATCGCCGATCACAGAGGCGCTTCGCGATGGGCTCGATCGGCGGAAGAGGATCCCGGAGGGCATCGAGCACGACGAAGTCGTTGCCCGCGCCCTGCATCTTGGTGAACGCGAGAAGGCGCGTCATCCCGTGATCTCTCCGGGGATCGTCTCCCCGCGCACGAGATCCTCGAGGCTCTCGCGCTCGCGCACGACGGCGAAGCGCTCGCCCCGCACCAGCACCTCGGCTGCGCGAGGCCGCGCATTGTAGTTGGAAGACATGGCAAAGCCGTAGGCTCCGGCGCCCCGCACCGCGAGGAGATCCCCGCGCTCGACCGGAGGGAAGGGACGGTCCTTCGCCAGGAAGTCCCCGGACTCACAGACCGGTCCCACGATGTCGACCGGGCGGCTTGGACCCCGGGCAGGACCGACGGGCTCGATCGGCTGGAAGGACTGGTAGAGCGCGGGCCGGATGAGGTCGTTCATGGCGCCGTCCACCACGACGAAGCGCTTGTCCTCATTCGTCTTTTCGAGGAGAACGCGGGTCACCAGCACCCCCGCATTCGCAGTCAGAAAGCGGCCGGGCTCGAGCACGATCTCGCAACCCAAATCCCCGAGCGCTGCCCGCACGACCGCGGCATATTCCGAAGCCTGCGGCGGCGTTTCGTTCGAGTAGGTGACGCCGAGCCCCCCGCCGGCGTCTACGACGTCGATGGCGTGGCCCGCCGCCCGCAGTTCGACGACGAGGCTGCGCACCCGCGAAAGGGCGTCGGCGAAGGGTTCGATCCGCGTGAGCTGGGAGCCAATGTGGCAGTCCACACCGACGACGCGCACGCCGTCGAGCGCCTTGGCCTCCGCATAGGCGTCCATGGCCTCGGCGATGGGAATCCCGAACTTGCTGGTTCGAAGGCCCGTCGAGACATAGGGATGCGTCTTCGGATCGACGTCGGGATTCACCCGGAAAGCGATCGGAGCCCGTACGCCGCGCTCCCTCGCCCGGGCGTCGATACGACGCAGCTCGCTCCGGGACTCGACGTTGAAGAGCTTGATGCCAGCGTCGAGGGCGCGGTCGATCTCGCCGTCCGTCTTGCCCACGCCGGAATAGACGATGCGTCCGGGAGGCGCTCCTGCGCGGAGCGCGCGAAAGAGCTCACCGCCCGAGGTCACGTCCACGCCCGCCCCGCGCGCCACGAGGGTGCGCACCACGGCAAGATTCATGTTGGCCTTGAGGGCGTAACAGATGGTGTGCGGGACGCCGCCAAAGGCGCGGTCGAGCGCGTCGTAGGCCGCGACCAGCGCGCCTGCGCTGTAGACGAAGCAAGGCGTTCCCACCGCGTCGGCGATCTTCGCAAGGGGCACTTCCTCCGCGCACAGCGCCCCCGCCCGTCGCGGGAAGGCCTCCAAGAGGTTCGCGGACGCAGCGCCGGCCGGGGCGCTCACGGTGTCCAGCCCTCGCTGTCGTCCTCCATCGGGGTGGGCGTGTGGCTCGGCGGAGGCACCGCCTTCGGCGGGAGCTCGGGGATGGCGGCCTCGGGCGTGCCGGGGGGGGAGTCAGGGGGCGGAGGCAGGACACGCAGGGGCGGGCCGTAGTGGCCGCAGGCCGAGAGCGCTGCGAAGAGCCCAATCCACAGGGCCGCACCGAGGCGCCGGCAGTTTTGAGCGCGCGTCATCGTCTCTCCTACTCTGCTTCGAGCTCCCGCAGCCGCTCCAGCTCCCCTGCCACGTTGCCTTCGGCCTCGTCCAGCGCAGCCACGACGCACGTCCGCGCCGTCGCGCCGATCTGGTTGCGCTCTTCAAGGGCACGCTCGAGCGAGAGCAGCTCCGCGGCGGCGGCAGGGAAGGCCGGATGGAACGCCCTCAGATCCTCGCGTGTTAGGGAGCGCAGGTCCAGGTCCTTCTCGAGGCAATGGGCCACGGTCCGTCCCACGGCCTCGTGCGCTTCGCGGAAGGGGACTCCTGCTCGCACCAAGGCCTCGGCGAGGTCAGTCGCGAGGAGCATCGGATCCCGTGCGGCATCGCGCATGCGGGCCACTCGCACCCGCAATGTCGCCAGCGCACCAGCCATCACGCCAAGCGCGCCCGAGAGCGTCGCCGCTGTGTCGAACACCGGCTCCTTATCCTCCTGCAGGTCTCGGTTGTAGGCGAGGGGGAGCCCCTTCATCACGGTGAGCAGCGAGACCAAGTTCCCGATCGCCCGACCGGTCTTGCCACGTACGAGCTCCGGGACGTCCGGGTTCTTCTTCTGCGGCATCAGGCTCGAGCCCGTGGCATACGCGTCTGCGAGCTCGATGAACCCGAACTCGGTCGTCGACCAGAGCACGAGCTCCTCGGCCAACCTTGAGAGATGCACCATTGCGATCGCCCCGGCGGCCAGGAACTCGAGCGCACCATCCCGCGCGGAAACCGCGTCGAGACTGTTGGCAGAAGGGCGCTCGAAGCCGAGGGCCCGGGCGGTCTCAAACCGATCGATCGGGAGCGTCGTTCCGGCGAGCGCCCCTGCGCCGAGAGGCGAGCTCGTTAGACGCGTGCGCAAATCGCCGAAACGCTGAGCGTCACGCCCGAGCATCTCCACAAAGGCGAGCCAGTGGTGGGCGAGGCGCACGGGCTGGGCTCGCTGCAGATGGGTGTAGCCGGGGAGGACCGTGTCGAGATGTTCCCGGGAGCGCAGGACGAGCACTCGCCGAAGCTCGGCCAGACCACGCTGCGCGGCGAGCGAAGCGTCGCGCAAATAGAGCGCGAGGTCGGTGGCCACCTGGTCGTTGCGGCTGCGCGCGGTGTGGAGTCGCCCCGCCACCGGACCGATCAAGGTATGGAGCCGAGCCTCCACATTCATATGGATATCTTCGAGAGCAGGGTCGAAGGGAAACTCCTCCGCCTCGATCTCCCGGGCAATGCGCAGAAGGCCGCCCACCAGGGCTTCCGCGTCCTCAGCGGAGAGGATTCCCACACGGCCGAGCATCCGGGCATGGGCAATCGAGCCGCGGATGTCATAGCGTGCGAGAGCACGGTCGAAGGCAATGGAGGCGCTGAAGCGCTCCACCCCCGGATCGGTCGTCTGGCGGAAGCGCCCGCCCCACGGCTTCTCTCTCGCCATGGGCCAAATCTCGGAAAGATCGAAGCTTTTCGCAACCGGGCGGCGCTGGCCTCGAGCGCTCTTAGCCGCCAGACTAGCGGTCGCTAGGACAAGGAGAGTGGGCGTCGATGATCATCGTAATGAAGGCGGACACCCGCCCCGACTCGACCGAGGTGGCGCGCGTCATCGCGCTGGCGGAGAGCTTCCCGGGGGTCACCACCCAGGTCCATCACATCCAGGGGGCGACGCGCTCGGTGACTGAGGTGTATCTGCTCGGCCCGACCGGAGTCATCCCGGCGACTCCCTTCGAGGAGTTCGAGTTCGTCGAGAAGGTCGTTCGTGTCACCGAGAAATTCCGTGCCATCGGTCGCCACGGCGGTCACCTCGAAGCCGTGGGTTTCGAGTACAACGATGTCCGCATCTCCCAGGACACGCTCCACGTCTTCCCCGGCCTGTGCGCGGTGGATAGCCGCGAGAATCTCGACGACGCCTTTGGCGCGCTGGCTCGCCATGGCGTCGTGACGGCGCGGGCGGGCGTCTACAAGCCGCGGACCAGCCCTTACGATTTCCAAGGCCTAGGCGCCGCGTGCCTTCCCTGGGTCTTCGAGAGCGCCGGCAAGCACGGAATCAAGATCATCGCGATGGAGGTGACGCGGGAATCCCACCTGGAGGAGATCCACAAGGCGCTCACGGTTTCCGGCTTCCCGACGGGCGTCATGCTGCAGATCGGGACGCGCAATGCCCAGAATTTCGAGCTGCTCAAGGCGGTGGGGGCGCAAACCGATCTGCCAGTGCTGTTCAAGCGAGGGATGGGCATCACGCTCGAAGAATCGCTCAACGCGTGCGAGTACGTGGCGAGTGGAGGAAACCGCCGCATCGTGTTCTGTCTGCGCGGGATGAAGACCAATCTTGGTGATCCGCACCGCAATTTCGTCGATTTCGGCCACGTCCCGGTGGTGAAGCGCCTGACCCGGCTGCCGGTGTGCGTGGATCCCTCCCACTCGGTGGGGCGCCGAACGGCGGGGCCCGATGGAATCCTTGACGTGTTCCACGTGACTGCGCAAGGCGTGATCGCAGGGGCGAACCTTGTGCTCGTGGACGTGCATCCGCGGCCCGAAGAAGCGCTCTGCGATGGACCGCAGGCCCTTCTTTTGCAAGAACTCCCGCACTTCCTCGACGACGTCGCGATCGCCCGGCGGGCTTACGAGGAGCGTCTCGCCCGAGCGGCCCGGGCGTAGCGCGACGCATTCGGTCTGCGAGACTTCCGTCCGGAGGACGGCTTTGGCCCTTGCCACGGAGAAGGACAGGCAGCGAACCACGTCCCGGCTCCGCCGGGCGGGGAACTCGCGTCTGGTTCTCCTCGGCCTTCTCGTCCTCGCCCTGGGATCATTCTTGGTGGGGGTCAAGGTCGGCCGGCAGCTCGTGCTCCTCGACCGCATGGTGACCCAGCGCTTTAGCGGCCAGCGCTTCCGTGTGGCCTCGCGGGTCCTCTCCGCCCCGACCATTCTTTACCCCGGACTCGACTGGAAGAACGTCGACCTCCCGGGCGCTCTCACACGGCTTGGCTACCAGGCGGAGACGAATCCCGGCCCGCTGCTGCCTGGCCGCTACGTCTTCGGCAAGAACAAGCTCCGGGTGCACCTGCGCGCCCTCGAGCACCCCACGCGTCCCGAACCCGATCGCGATGTCGAAATCACCTTTGACGGGAGCGAAATCGCCGAGATCCGTGACGTCACGAACGGACGCGAGCTCGGCGCGGTCTTGCTTGAGCCCGAGCTCGTGGGCTCCTACTACGGTCCCGACCGGGAGCAGCGCGAGCTCGTGCGGCTCGGCGAAGTCCCGCGACATCTGATCGACGCCATCCTTTCCGCCGAGGACCAGCGCTTTGACGAGCACCACGGAATCGACCCTGTGCGGATCGTGGGCGCCTTTCTTGCCAACGTGCGCCACGGGGGAGTGAGGCAGGGTGGGAGCACGGTCACCGAGCAGCTCGCCAAGAATTTCTTCTTGACGCCCGAGCGCACGCTCTCGCGGCGCATCCGAACCGCGCTCCTCTCGATGATCATGGAGGCGCGCTACAGCAAGGACGAGATTCTCGAGTGCTATCTCAACGAGATCTACTTGGGCCAGCGCGGCGCGACCGAGGTGCACGGCGTGGGCGAGGCCTCGCGCTTGTACTTCGGCAAGCCCGTGCGCGAGCTCACCGTAGCGGAGGCAGCTCTGATCGCCGCCGTGATCCCCGGACCGAACGGGATCTCTCCCTACAAGAATCCCGAGCGGGCGCTCGCGCGGCGAAACCTCGTGCTCGATTTGATGCACGAGCAGGAGCGTATCGACGACGAGACCTGGAAGATCTCCCGGGCCGAACCGCTGCATATCTCCGCCGTGACACCCGAGTCGTCCGACGCACGCTACTTCCTCGATGCGCTCCGGCGTCAGCTTCCGGAAGTCTATGACAACGAAGGTCTCACCTCCGAAGGCCTGAAGATCTACTCGACGCTCGATTTGCGGCTCCAGCGGATTGGTGCGACGGCGCTGCGCGATGGTCTTGCGGCCCTCGAGAAACGCTTTCCGAAGCTCAAACCCGAGAGCCCGGACAAGCAGATCGAAGGCTGCTTGATCGCGTTGCGCCCGCAGACCGGCGAGGTGCTGGCCCTGGTTGGAGGGCGGGGCTACTCGGTCTCGCAGTTCGATCGTTGCGTCCAGGCCAAACGCCAGATGGGCAGCACCTTCAAGCCCTTCGTCTACATCGCGGCACTTGAACCCGAGGGCGGTCGGCCCGTGATTACACTCGCCAGCACCCTCGAGGACGAGCCGCTTTCGATTCCGACGCCGAGCGGGCCGTGGACCCCTGTGAACTACGATCACCAGTTCCACGGCACCGTGACCGTGCGCGATGCACTCGAGCACTCGCGCAACGTACCGACCGCGCGCCTTGCCCAGGAGGTGGGCATCGAGCGAATCGCCGCGCTCGCGCAAAGACTGGGCATCGAAAGTCCCCTGCCCCTCGTGCCAAGCCTTGCCCTCGGCGTCGCCGATGTCGCTCCCATCGAGGTCGCCCGCGCCTACGCTGCGATCGCCAACGGCGGGATCCGACCGGAGATCCGGACCTTTGAAGACGTGGTGGACCCGCAAGGCCACACCCTCGCGCGGCGCGAGATCGAGTTCCAGCCCGTGCTCGATGCGGGGACTGCCTACCTGGCGACCTCGCTCATGGAGGGCGTCGTCGAGCGCGGTACGGCCGTCTCGGTGCGCACGTCGGGCCTGCTCGGGCCGATTGCCGGCAAGACCGGGACGACCGATAGCGGGCGCGATGCATGGTTCGTGGGCTTTACGCCGGAACTCCTGGCCGTGGTCTGGGTGGGATTCGACGAGCCACGGAATACTCCCCTCACCGGCGCGACGGGGGCGCTACCGATCTGGATCCGCTTTATGAAGGAGGCGACGAGCGGCCAGATCCGGGGCGCCTTCCTGCCGCCACCGGAGGTCATCACTCTCGACATCGATCCGAGTTCCGGCGCGATTGCCCTCGCGGGCTGCCCCCAGCGCAAGAGCGAGGTCTTCTTGCTTGGCACCCTGCCCGCACGGGAATGCCCCGAGGGAGGAGGCATGATCGAGCGCGCCGCACAGCCGCCCGAGCCCGTGCCTTCCTCCAAGGCCCCGTCCCACGAACCCAAGCCGCACGGCCGAGGCTTCGTCGACTGGCTGCGCGGGGTCTTCTGAGTTGGAGATGGCACCTCGGCTCCCTGCGCGCCTCGCCCTGTTCAGTCTCCTGCAAGCGCTCGTGCTGGCTTGCGCACGGCCCGGGACAGCGCGACCTGCAGCCACAGCCGGCACCGCGAAGGGGAGCGTCGAAGAGGAGGCGCCTCCTGCCCAAGGAGCTCCCCCGCTTCATCTCTCAGGGCTCACCTTGGACGGCGATCCCGCGCGCCGGGCCTCCATGCGCTTTGTGCTCGAGGGTCTCGACGCGGACGACGCGGGTTCTGCCGACGAGGCGGCAAACCTCTACGAGCGCGCACTCCAGGTCGACCCGTCGAACCCCTATGCCTATCTCGCGCTGGCGCGCCAGCGTGCCGAGGGTCCTGAGCCGGCGCATGCCCTCCCCTACCTCGAGAAGGCCCGCGCGCTCTTTGCAGCCCAGAAGGCCGAAACCCCCTCGGTACAGGCGCATCTTTGCGGCCTGCGCGCCCTCGCACTGGAGGCCGCAGGGCGCGGCGAGGAGGCGAAAGAAGAGATGGCGCGGGCGAAGGCGCTCGCTCCCGACGCCTGGCGCGACGGGCGGCTTGACGCCGCCGAGCTTCGATAGCCCGGCCGTGAGTCGTATGGTAGGGTGCCCGTCCGCATGACGCCGAAGCTTCGGATTCTTCTCGGCGCCCTTCTTATCGCGATCCCTGCGGATCAAGCCAGCAAGATCTGGATCGAGTCTCATCTATCCTACGCGGATCGTATTCCGGTGATCGAGGGTTTTTTCTATCTCACGCATGTGCGCAACCCGGGCGCGGCATTTAGTCTCTTCACCACGCTCGACCCGACGCTGCGAATGACATTCTTCGTGTCGATCTCGCTCGTCGCGATGGGCATCATCGCCTCCTTCTTTCGCAAGCTCGCCCCAGGGGATCGGCTCTCAGCACTCGCCCTCGGGCTCATCTTGGGCGGCGCGACGGGCAATCTGATCGACCGACTGTGGCACGGCGAGGTCGTGGATTTTCTGCATTTCCGACTGTGGAGCGGCTATTCCTGGCCCGATTTCAACCTTGCCGACAGTTTCATCGTCGTCGGCGTGGGCCTGCTTGTCCTCGAGCTCGTCGCGAGCGAGGGCGAGAGCCGCGCGACGTCCGCGTCGAATTCGCCTTCCTAGCGAGGCGGATGCATTGCATCCAGAATACACTTTCTTGTGGAATCCTGCCTTCTCCGTCGGAAAATCTCGGCAGCTTGCTTGACACGCCTCCCAGCGCTGCGATAGAAGGAGATCGTCGGAGCGGGGGTCATCCGATCATCCTACGAAATCGTAGCTTCCACACACTGCCGCCGGAACGTGCGTGATGGAATGCATGATGAATCATCCATGAAGGCGCAGGTTGTAAGTGTGGCAGGTGTTGACCCCGAGGGGTTCTCTCGATGAAGCGGTCGAAGAGTGACTACGCGATCCAAACCGTGAGCAACGCGCTCAGTCTCTTACAGGCCTTCCACTCCGAAGAAGAGCTCGGCGTGACCGAGCTCTCCCGTCGCTTAGGCCTGCACAAGAACAATGTCTTCCGACTGCTCGCAACGCTCGAGCAGTCCGGCTACGTCGAGCAGGCGCCGGCGAGCGATCGCTATCGACTCTCTTTCGCCTGTCTGGAGCTCGGGCACGCCTTCGTTCGCAGCCGCAGCCTGCTGCGGGAAGCGCAGCCGCTGCTCGAGGAGCTGTCGAACGCAGTGCGCGAAACGGCACATCTCGGGGTGCTGAACGAGTACGAGGTCGTGCATCTCGCGGGCTGGCAGCCGGATGAGCTGTTGAGCGCAGGCTTACGGATCGGCCGCCGCGCGCCCGCTCACTGCACCGCCCTCGGCAAGATCCTGCTGGGCTGTGGCTGCGAAGCGCTGCGCGGAACCTACGAGCGTCAGATCGCCGGCCCAGGCGGGCTTGGATCCCACACACCCGCAACGATCGTCGATAACTTAAAGCTCCACGAGCATCTGCGTGAGGTGGCGAGCCAAGGCTTTGCCCTCGACTTAGAAGAATGCGCTGTGGGCGTCTGCTGCGCGGCCGCGCCGGTCTATGACGGCACGGCGCACCTGGTGGCTGCGGTCTCGGTCTCCGGTCCCGCGATGCGCCTCGGCCAGGAGCAGCTTCTGCGGGCAGTGGTCCCGGAGGTCATCGCCTGCGCGGAGCGCCTGTCCGCGCGGCTCGGCTCAGCGGTTGCCTCGGGTTCGCCCATCGCCTAGGTTGCAACCCGCCCAAGTCCTTGTTTTCCAAAAGAATATGACCCCGAGTCACGGGACGCGCAGGGATTGCGCCCGGCGTTCCGGGCAAGGCAGGAGCGTCATGGAGTTTGCACTTACCGACGAGCAACTCGCGCTACAGGCGACCGCCCGGCGCTTTGGCGAGAGCGAGATTGCGCCCGCCGCCGCGCACTACGACGAGACGGGAGAGTTCCCCCGCGAGATCATCCAGAAAGCCTGGGAACTCGGTCTCTCGAGCACCTGCATTCCGAGCGAGTACGGCGGCGTGGGGCTCTCCGCGGTCGAGAGCTGCCTCATCACCGAGGAGATCGCGTGGGGCTGCGCAGGCATGGGCACCTCGATCATGTGCAACGACCTCGGGCTCATGCCGATCGTGATCGCGGGCACGAGCGCACAGAAGAAAGAGTGGCTCACGGCCTGCGCGGAGAGCTTCAAACTCGTGTCTTTCTGTCTCTCCGAGCCTCAGGCCGGCTCCGACGTCGCGGGCCTTCAACTTCAGTGCGTGAAGGACGGGGACGCCTACCTCCTGAGCGGCACAAAGTGCTGGATCACCAATGGCGGAGTCGCAGACCTCTACACCGTGTTTGCCACGCTCGATCGATCAAGCCGCCACAACGGCATCTGCGCCTTCATCGTGCCGACGGCAACGCCGGGCATCACCATCGGGAAGAAGGAGGACAAGATGGGTCAGCGGGCGAGCGATACCCGCGTGATCCATTTCGACGGCGTCCGCGTGCCTGCGGCGCAGCGCCTCGGCCAGGAAGGAGAGGGCTTCAAGATCGCCATGCGCACCCTCGATCGCACGCGACCGCCGATCGGCGCCCTCGCCACTGGCATCGCGCGGCGCGCGCTCGACGAATCGCTCAAGTACGCGCGCGAGCGCAAGGCGTTCGGCTTCCCGATTGGTGGCTTCCAGGCCGTGCAGTTCATGCTCGCCGACATGGCGAAGGACATCGAGGCCGCACGCCTTCTCACGCTACAGAGCGCATGGATGGTGGACCGGGGCCTGCGCGCCTCCAAGCACTCGTCGTTCGCGAAGTGCTTCGCGACGGATGCGGCGATGCGGATTACCACAGACGCCGTCCAGATCTTCGGCGGCAATGGCTACACGAAGGAGTATCCCGTCGAGAAGCTGATGCGGGATGCCAAGCTCATGCAGATCTACGAGGGCACGAACCAGATCCAGCGCCTGGTGATCGCCCGTGAGCTCTTGAAGGGCTGACGCCGCCCCGGGGCGTGCCGGCCAGACCCACACCCGGGGGACCCGCGTCGGGCCTCACGTTTTCGGGCGAGGGAGCGATCTGATAGACTCGCGCGCCTCTCAGGCCCGGGAGCCAGGGGGGCTCGGGTGGTTCCGCCCCCGTACGCAAGAGGACCTTGCAGTGAGCATGATCACGAAGGAACAGGCGCTCGCTTACCACTCGGAGGGGCGCCGGGGCAAGATCAAGGTCGTTCCCACCAAGCCCACCCTTACCGGGACCGACCTTTCTCTCGCCTACACCCCCGGTGTGGCCGAGCCCTGCCGCAAGATCGCAGCCGACCCCGAGGACGCGTACAAGTACACGGCCAAGGGCAACCTCGTGGGGGTCGTGACCAACGGCACGGCGGTGCTCGGCTTGGGAAACATCGGTCCCCTGGCTGGCAAGCCGGTGATGGAAGGCAAGGGGGTGCTCTTCAAGCGCTTCGCGGACATCGACGTCTTCGACATCGAGCTCGCGACCGAGGATCCGAGGGAGGTGATCCGAACCTGCCAGCTGCTCGAGCCGACCTTCGGCGGCATCAACCTCGAGGACATTCGCGCGCCCGAGTGCTTCGAGATCGAAGAGACCCTGATCGAGACCATGGGAATCCCGGTGTTTCACGATGACCAGCACGGGACGGCCATCATCTCTGCCGCAGCGTTCCTGAACGCGCTCCAAATCACCGGCCGCAAGATCGGGGACGTGAAGGTCGTTTTCTCAGGAGCCGGTGCTGCGGGCATCGCCTGCGCGAAGCTCTACGTCGATCTAGGCGTGCGACCCGAGCACATGGTGCTCGTCGACAGCAAGGGCGTGATCTACGAGGGCCGCAAAGACGGCATGAACAAGTACAAGCAGCAGTTTGCCCGGAAGACCCCGCTACGAACGCTGAAGCAGGCGCTCGAGGGCGCGGACGCATTCATCGGCGTGTCGTCGGCAGGGCTCGTGACGCAGGACATGGTCGTCCCCATGGCGAAGCAGCCGATCATCTTTGCCATGGCGAATCCCGACCCCGAGATCACACCCAAGGAGGTGGCCGAGGTGCGCAAGGACGCACTCATGGCGACCGGTCGCTCGGACTTCCCAAACCAGGTGAACAACTGTCTCGGCTTCCCCTTCATTTTCCGTGGCGCCCTCGATGTGCGTGCGCGTAAGATCAACGAGGCCATGAAGCATGCTGCGGTGAAGGCCCTGGCCGAGCTCGCGCGCCGTGGCGCGGACGGCATCCCGGACGCCGTGGTGCGCGCCTATCCAGGCGAGAAGTTCGACTTCGGCCCGAGCTACATCATTCCCAAGCCTTTCGATCCGCGGGTGCTGTTCCAGGTCGCACCTGCGGTGGCGAAGGCGGCGATGGAGAGCGGTGTGGCGCGCGAGCCGCTGGACCTCGCGTCCTATCGAGTGCGTCTTGAGCAGACCGCTCGCGAGCTCATGCAGCTCTGAGCGCGATGAACGCTCCACATGTCGATTGACGAAAAGATCAAGAGACTCGATGAGATGAACGCCCGCGCCGCTCTGGGAGGCGGCGCCGAGCGCATCGAACGCCAGCACCAGGCCGGGAAGCTAACCGCTCGGGAGCGCGTGGAGCTCTTGCTGGATCCCGGCACCTTTGTGGAGACGGACCGTTTCAAGGTCCACCGCAATACCGACTTCGGGATGGCGGAGCAGAAGTACCTGGGAGACGGCGTCGTTACCGGGCACGGCAAGATCGACGGACGCCAGGTCTTCCTGTTCGCCCAGGACTTCACGGTGTTCGGCGGCAGCCTCTCCGGCGCCTTCGCAGAGAAGATCTGCAAGATCATGGATCTCGCGCTGAAAACCGGAGCTCCGGTGATCGGTCTCAACGACGGTGCGGGTGCCCGCATCCAGGAGGGCGTGGTCTCGCTCGGCGGCTACGGCGACGTCTTCCTGCGCAATGTCTTGTGCTCGGGTGTGATCCCCCAGATCTCCGCCATTCTCGGCCCGTGCGCCGGCGGCGCGGTCTATTCGCCGGCGATGACGGATTTCATCGTCATGGTGAAAAGCACGAGCTACATGTTCATTACCGGTCCTGACGTCGTGAAGACCGTGACCCACGAGGAGGTCACCGCCGAACAGCTCGGTGGGGCGCTGACCCACGCCGGTCGCAGCGGCGTTGCCGACTTCGCGGCGAACTCCGAAGAAGAGTGCATCCAGACCATCCGCACCCTTCTCTCCTATCTTCCCCAGAACAACCTTGAGGACCCGCCCTTCGTTGCGACTTCGGATGACCCGCATCGTCTTGAGCCGCGCCTGCGGACCCTCGTTCCGGACAATCCGAACAAGCCCTACGACGTGAAGGAACTGATCCAGCTTGTGGTGGACGATGGCGTGTTCTTCGAGACCCATGCGGCGTACGCACGGAACATCGTCGTCGGCTTTGCACGCTTCGGTGGCCGCGCCGCCGGGATCGTCGCCAACCAGCCGGCGTTCTTGGCGGGCTGCCTCGACATCGACGCTTCCGCCAAGGCGGCGCGCTTCGTGCGCTTTTGCGATGCCTTCAACATCCCCATCATCACCTTCGTGGATGTCCCAGGCTTCCTCCCCGGCACCAACCAGGAATACGGCGGCATCATCAAGCACGGTGCAAAGCTTCTCTACGCGTTCTGCGAGGCCACGGTGCCCAAGGTCACGATCATCACGCGCAAGGCCTACGGCGGGGCCTACGTGGTCATGAGCAGCAAGCACATCCGTGGAGATGTCTCCCTCGCGTTCCCGACCGCCGAGTTTGCGGTGATGGGGCCCGACGGCGCGGTGAATATCGTGTTTCGGGACGAGCTCAAGCGGGCGAAGGATCCGGTCGCCCGCAAAGAAGAGCTCGTGGGCGAATACCGCGAGAACTTCGCGAATCCGTACAAGGCCGCGGAGCTGGGCTACATCGATGCGGTGATCAAACCCGAGGAAACGCGGCCGCAGATCATTCGGGCTCTCGAGATGCTCGCCAACAAGCGGGACCAGAACCCCGCCAAGAAGCACGGCAACATTCCGCTCTAGCGGGGTCTAGGCGCCGCCATGTTCAAGAAGATCCTGATCGCAAACCGGGGCGAGATCGCCGTGCGCATCATTCGCGCCTGCCACGAGCTCGGGACGAAGGCGGTGGCAATCTACTCCGACGTGGACCGTGACGCACTCCACGTGCGCTACGCGGACGAAGCCTACCCGTGCGGGCCCCCACCCGCGGCCGAGTCCTACCTGAAGGCGGAGCGCGTCGTTGCGATCGCCAAGGCGTGCGGCGCCGAGGCGATCCATCCCGGCTACGGCTTCTTGTCCGAACGGGGCTTCTTCCCCGACATGTGCCGCGACGCCGGGGTCGTCTTTATCGGCCCGCCGGGCGACGTCATGCGGACCATGGGCGACAAGGTGACCGCCCGGCAGACCATGGAGCGTGCAGGGGTGCCGATTGTTCCCGGCGTGACCGAGCGCCTTTCTGACGAGGCTGCCGAGCGCTGGATCCGGGACGCCGGCCCCCCGGTGATGATCAAGGCCAGTGCCGGTGGTGGCGGAAAGGGCCTGCGCCTGGTGCGCGAGCTGTCGGAGGTGCGCTCTGCGCTCCAGCGCGCCCGCTCGGAGGCCAAGGCGTCGTTCGGCGACGATGGGCTTTACATCGAGAAGTTTATTCAGCAGCCAAGACACATCGAGATCCAGCTCCTGGCGGACCGCTACGGCAACGTCGTCCATCTGTTCGAACGCGAATGCTCGGTCCAGCGTCGACACCAGAAGGTGATCGAGGAGGCGCCGGCCAACCGCATGACCCAGGACCTGCGGGCAAGGATGGGCGAGGCGTCCGTCGCCGCGGCCAAAGCGGTCGGCTACCAGGGTGCGGGTACCTGCGAGTTCCTGGTGAACCCGAAGGGCGAGTTCTTCTTCTTGGAGATGAACACGCGGGTCCAGGTCGAGCATGCGATCACCGAGGCGATTACCGGGATCGACATCGTGAAGGCGATGATTCGCGTCGCGGCAGGAGAGAAGCTCGGAATCCGTCAGGATGAGGTTACGCTGAACGGCCATGCGATTGAGGCGCGCATCTACGCCGAGGATCCCGACGCGAACTTCGCGCCGTCCCCGGGTGAGATTCTGAGCTACCGGGTCTCCGGCGGACCTGGGGTCCGGGTAGACAGCGGTGTCTACCAGGGTGCGCGCGTCACGGTCCACTACGACCCGATGGTCGCGAAGCTCGTCACCTGGGGGCAGGATCGCGGTGAGGCCATCGACCGCATGAAGCGTGCGCTCTCCGAATTTGTGGTGCAGGGGATCAAGACCTCGATCCCATTTCATCAACGCGTGATGCGACATCCCAAATTTCTCGCGGGCGAGTACGACACCGGCTTCATTGAGACGCATCTCAAAGGGAGCGAACCGGCAGACGATGGCGTGGGCGAAGCGCGCCGGGTCGCCATGATGCTCGCCGCGATCGCTGCCTACCGCCGGGACAAGGAGCGCGCCGAGCGGCTGGATTTCCGGCCCGTCGCCGCCGCGGCGGAGAGCCCCTGGAAGTCTGTCGGCCGCCGCGCCCAGATGCGAGGCAGCCTGCGATGATCTACGAGGTGTCCGAGGGCAAGACGACGGTCCGGATCGGCCTGCGCGAGCTGGGGGAAAGCGTCTACGAGCTCACCATCGACGGCAAGACCTGTCGCGTCGATGCGGCCAAGAGTGGCCGCATGATCTACTCGGTCATCGAGAACGGCCACCAGTATGAAGCCATCGTGGATGAGCGCGGAAGCCACGGCTTCGACGTCCTCATGGCGGGACGCCTGTTCCACCTCGACGCCACCGACGAGCGTCGCAAGCTGCTTGCCCATGCCTCGAAGGTGAAGGCGGAGGGCAAACAAACGATCACCGCGCAGATGCCCGGCAAGATCGTGAAGCTCGCCGTGGCCGTCGGCGATGGCGTGAGCGAAGGCCAAGGCCTCGTGGTGATCGAGGCCATGAAGATGGAGAACGAGATCCCCTCTCCGATCGACGGACGCGTCGTCGAAATCGGCGTGCGCGAGGGAGAGGCCGTCGAAATGGGCGCCCTGTTGCTCGTCGTCGAGCCCCAGACCTGACCGCCGCCGCGATCGCAGCGCGTCCCGTCCTGCTCGACACCGATATCGGAAGCGACGTCGACGACGCGCTTGCCCTGGGACTGATCCTCGGCGCAAGCGCGACGCTCCGCCTTGTTGCCGTTTCGACCGTGGCCGGTGACGTCACCCTGCGCGCCCGCATCGCGGCGCGGCTGCTCGCGATCGGCGGACGAAGCGACGTCGAGGTTTTCGTGGGCGAGCGCGAGCCCGTTTTGCGTCGCGGCCGGTTCCCCTGGTTCGGGCATGAGGGCCAGGCACTCGCCGCGGGCCCTTCTTCTCCGATCCGCGATGAGCCGGCAGCGGAGCGCATCGTGCGCGCTGCACGCGAGGAGGCCGGGCTTGAGATCGTGGCCATCGGCCCGATGACGAACCTTGCCCGGGCCCTCGCCCTTGATCCCGAGCTTCCTTCCCGGGTTGCGGGGCTCACGATCATGGGCGGCCATATCCGACGGGTCGCGATCGGGCGCACGGTCTTCCCGCCGGGCATCGATTACAACCTGTGTTCCGACCCTGAGGCCTCCCTCGCCGTGCTGGGCGCGGGCTTTGCGACGACCCTCGTCCCTGCAGACGTGACGCTCCAAACCTGGATGGGAACGGCCGACGTGGACGCGCTTGCGCGGGGTGGCCCGCTCGCCCGAGCGCTCAGCGAGCTCGTGCGGATTTGGGCTCCCGTCCAGCACAAGCTCTTCAGCGGACTGGGTGGAGAGATGGACCCCGACAACCAAGCCTACCTGCACGACCCGCTCACAGTGCTGGCCCTCTTCGCAGCGTCGGCCCTCGGCTTTGAAGCGCTACGGATTGTGCCCACGATTGAGGGTGGGGTGCTGCGTACCCTCGAGGTGCCACCGAGCGTCGGGATCGGAACGACGATGCGCGTGGCCACGACCGTCGACGCGCTGGCTGCCCGGCGCGCCATCGTCGAGGGGCTTACGCGGGTGTGATCTCGCTTCCCGGCGTTCCTTGATCTTGCGCAGCGCGCTTGCGCCCGAAGAGCCAGGCCACGCCCACACCCAGCAGATAGAGCACACACAGGGGCCCGGCCAGGAGCGTCTGGGTCACGACGTCGGGCGTCGGCGTCAGGATCGCCGCCACGATGAAGGCGATCAGCACGGCGTACTTGAAGCCGCGGAGCAGCTGACGCGCGTCCACGATTCCCGAGAGGGCGAGAAAGAAGACGACCACCGGCAGCTCGAACGACACGCCGAAGGCGAGGAACATCTGGGTGCTGAAGTGGAACACTTCGCTCATGCGCCAGGCGGATTCCACGATGCTGCTCTCGAAATGTGCGAAGAAGGTGAACATGGCGGGAAAGACCGCGACGTAGCCGAAGGCTGCCCCCGAGATGAAGAGGAGGGTCGAGACCACGACAAAAGGGAGCGCCACGCGCTTTTCCTGCGGATACAGGCCCGGCGAGACGAAGCCCCAGATCTGCCAGAAGACGACCGGGAGGGCGAGCACGAATCCCGCGAGAAGTGCGCACTTCATGTAGGTGAAGAAGATCTCGCCGGGAGCGATGGCCTGCAGCCTTCCGCCATCGGGGGACAGCGCCCTCAGCGCGGGCCGCATGAGGAAGGCGAAGATCTCCTCGTGATAGGTCCAGGACGCGAGAGAGGTGGCGGCCCAGGCAAGCAAGAGCTTGATGATGCGGTTTCGCAGTTCGGCGAGGTGCGCGGTAAGCGGGAGCTTGGCCTCATCCACCGGCGGGCGGCTTGGGCAGCGCGGCGGAGGATTCCTGCGCCGTGGTTGGATTCTCGCGTACCCCGCCGCTGCCCTCCTCGGCGCCGCGCGTCACCTCGGCGACGGGCTTGCGGGGGGGCGGAAGGTCGGTCGCGGAGAGGAATTGCTCGCGCAGGTCCGCGGAGGCCCGTCGAAACTCAGCCAGTCCCTTGCCAAGAGAGCGCGCGAGCTCGGGCAGGCGGTTGGGCCCGAAGACAATGAGAGCGACCACGAGAATTAAAATCAGCTCCGGCATCCCGATGCCGAACATGGGCTACCTCGAGCGAATCCGGGGATCGACCTCGTCACTTTAGAACAGGAGAGGATGGCTGGCTACGCGACGGCGAGCTGTACTGCCGCGTAGCGGACAGGCCGCAACTCGGCTGGGGCGCCACCCATGAAGCTCATGCCCAACCAGATGTGACCGTCGGGATGAGGGCTGCACCACTCCACCCGTGCGAGCACATCTTGAGTCGGCCGGCCGTCGACGCAGCGCACGATGATGCGTAAGAGCGAGCCCTCCGGCTCCGCGAAATCCACCCCGAGGCACATCCCCGAGGGCGAAATGTCGCGTGTGAACGCCGAGCGCCGCCGCTGGTCCGCGCGGACCCGCGGAAAAGGTGCGTACTCGACGAGCCGGACGATCTGTTCGCGCTGCTCCCGCCGCAGTGGCACTGCCCCTGCGGGCAGGGTCTCGCCTTGTGCGAAATCGAGCGCGAGCTGACTCCACTCTTGTATCACCGTTTCGCCCCCCCGAGCTTATGACTGCGCCGACGAACCGGCCGACTCCTTCCAGCCCCCCACCCCTGCAACTGCCTCCGCCACTACCTCCAGATCCACGTCACATGCCCCCGATTCGACGAGCGCGAGAAATTCCTTCGTGAGCCCCGGATCGAACTGCACTCCGGCGAAGCGATGGAGCTCCCGGATGACCACATCCCGCGGCAGCGCGCGGCGGTAGGGCCGGTCACAGGTCATCGCGTCGAAGGCATTGGCGAGGTGGACGATGCGTGCAGCGAGAGGGATCTCGTCGCCGTGCAGCCCGTCCGGGTAGCCGCTGCCGTCCCACCACTCGTGGTGGTGGCGGATGGCCCCGGCGACGGCGCTCGCGATGCCGAGGGGCTCGACCAGGCGGGCTCCGATCTCGGAGTGGCGCTCAACGATCCCTCGCTCGGTCGGCTCGAGGGCGCCCGGGCGCCTCAGGAGCTCCGTGGGAACGCCGATCTTCCCAAGATCATGGAGAAATGCAGAAATGCGAACCTGTTCCTGTTCTTTTGTAGAAAGACAGATGCGCTCGGCCAGAAGGCTCGCATAGAAGGCCACGCGGCGGGCATGGCCTCGCATGTAGGGGTCCTGGCTCTCAATCGTCTCGGCGAGCACCTCCAAGAAGGCAGTGGTCCGCGCCGGCTCATTCTCGTGAACCCGTGCTTGGCGCCCCGCCTGGTCCATCACCTCACCCACGCTCCCCCGGAGCCTTGGGCTTCGCGCGACCTCTGCGAGTAGCACGCGCACATCCCGTTCGCGGCCCAAAACGGCGCCCAGGGCCTCGAGAAATGCCATGAGCTGGCGCTGGCCGCGGCGGCGTTCGAGGGCTCGGCCGACGGCCGCGGTGACCTGCACCACGTCGAAAGGCTTTTGAAGATAGTCGGAGACCCCGTAGCGGATGGCGAGGGTCGCGGTTTCGACCGTGCCGTAGCCGGTAATCACCACGACCTCGACCTGAGGAAACTCACTGCGCAGGGTCGACATGAGTTCCGTGCCCTTGATCCCCGGCATGTTGAGATCGAGGCTCACCACATCGACAGAGGTCGTCCGCAGGACTTCGAGGGCCTCGAAACCGTTCGCGGCGAGGAGCACACGGTGGGCGGGCTCGAGGATCATGCGCAGGGACTCGCGGGGGCCGCGCTCATCGTCCACCACTAGGACGGTCGGTCTTTCGAGAAGCGCTTGCATGACTCACCTCCCTTCCAGACTCTGTGATAGCGCTCACACCGCAAGCCCCGTGCCAGGCTTGGTGCGCGGGCGCAGGGGTCTCCGTAAAACGCTGATTTAAAGAATGAATTCGTGCTCTGGAGACCACACTTCGAGGCGCTGGCTCAGCCCCGAAAATGTTCCAAATCGAACGTTCCGAGCGGTAGAAGCCCGCAACTCTGTAATCTAAGATCCTGTTTCAGAATGAAAATCCTAGGATGTTCCAGATCGAACATCATCCGCTTCCTGGGGAGGAGCAAGCCCGAAGCGGTCCATCTTGAGTTTCAGCAAACGCCGCGTGATCGAAAGCGCCTCGGCGGCACGGGTCTGGTTCCAGCCCGCACGCTCCAACGCTTCAAGGAGGAGATCGGCCTCGAAACGCGCCACTGCGTCCTCGAGACCAAGCCCCCCCGCCCGCACCCGTTCGCGCAGACTGCCGATTCGTTCGGCGCGGGCGATCTCGGGGGGTAGATCCTCGACTTTCACGACATCGTCGTCCGCGAGGGCGACGGCCCGCTCGATCGCATTCTCGAGCTCCCGCACGTTGCCCGGCCAGGGGTAGCGCTCGAGCGCTGTGAGTGCCGCGGGGTCCACCCGCATGGCTTTGCGACCGGCCTCGTGACTCGCCCGGGCAAGAAAGTCTTCGACAAGCAGTCGCACGTCCTCACGCCGCTCGCGCAGCGGAGGCAGCGCAATTGGCACCACGTGGATGCGGTAGTAGAGATCGGAGCGGAAGCGACCGGAGGCAACCTCCTGCTCGATGTCGCGGTTTGTCGCCGCCACGACGCGCACATCCACCTCGATTGGCATGGTCCCGCCGAGGCGCTCGATCGTGCGTTCTTGGAGCGCGCGCAAGAGCTTCGCCTGCACGCTCGCCGAAAGCTCCCCGATCTCGTCCAAGAAGAGGGTTCCGCCCGACGCGGTCTCGAAGCGGCCGAGGCGACGCTCTCTTGCGTCGGTGAATGCGCCACGTTCGTGCCCGAAGAGCTCCGCTTCGATGAGACCCTCGGGGATTGCCGCGCAGTTGATCGCCACGAACGGCCCGCTGCGACGCGGACCGAGATCATGGAGCGCGCGCGCGACGAGCTCCTTGCCGGTTCCGCTCTCGCCGGTGATGAGCACGCTCACCCGGGCCTGCGCGACGCGCTCCACCGTGCGGAAGACCTCTTGCATGCTATCGCTGCGTCCGATCATGCGGCCAAGGCGCGTGCGCCGCCGCACTTCGTCGCGCAGCCTTGCCACCTCGCGCTCGAGCTCGCTGCGCTCCAAAAGCCGCCGCACCTTGAGCCGCAGGGCGTCGGTTTCGAAAGGCTTGGTCACATAGTCGGCAGCGCCGAGCTTCATGGCCTCCACGGCAGTGGCCACGGTTTTGGTCGCGGAAAGGACGATCACCGGCGGGAGCTTCCCACGCTCCGTGAGCTCCGCGAGGAGCTCAAGGCCACTTCTCACGGGCATCACGACGTCGAGCAGGATGAGATCGGGAGCCTTTGCGGCGATTTCCTCAAGGGCGAGGTCGACCGTGCTCGCGGTTGCGACCTCGCACTCGTCCTTGAGGAGCATCCGCAGGGATTCCTGGACGCCAGAGTCGTCATCAACGATCAGCACCCGGGCCATGCGGCAGGCAATCTACCACGCGCGCAGCAGGGGACCTCAGGCGGGCAGGTCAAGCACGATCACGGTCTCCTCGGCCCCGGAGGCGTCGAGGGTGAGCTGGCCCCCCATGCCGTGCACCAGGGCGTCGGCCAAAACGATCTCGAGCGCGCTCTCCGCGAGTGAGGTTCCTTCGATCCCGCCCTTGCGCGCAATCTGGGTCGGGCTGTGGTAGCGAATCAGCACCCGAACCGAGGGTTTTCCGCGCAAACCCGACGCATGATGCTTCGAGGCGAGGTAGAGATCCCCGCCCTGCGGCACGAGTTCCAGCGTCTTGTCGAGAAGCGCGCGGAGCGCGAGCTCAAGGTGGGCGGCGTCGCCCTGCGCGAGGGGCTGGCTTCGATCGAGCTCCTTCAGCACGAGGAGTCTGCGGCGCTGGATCTCCTCACGATGCTCCTCGAGCAGGCGATCGAGGAGCCCGGCCAGGTCGACGGGACCGCTTTCGGGCGGAGGGAGCGCCGCAAAGCTCGCCAAGCGGTCGAGGGTGGCCTCGATCCGCCCGACGTCGGCGCCCACGCGTTCGGCGAAACGGCTCCGGAAATCCGCGTCGGCAAAGCGCTGGGGCAGGAGCTCGGCGAGGGTTCGGATCGGAACAAGGGGGTTCCGCAGCTCGTGGGCCAGGGCGCCGAGAAAGCGGCGCGTCAGGATCTGATCGAGCGCCGCGCTGGGGGAGGGGGTGGCAGGCGCCTGCGCCTCCTCCGCCGCAGGGCTGCCCGCAGGCGCTGGAGGGGCTGCCCGCACGAGCTCCTCCCGCAGAGGGCCTTCCCCCTCCGCGTCGGCGGTCCACCCCGCCGGCACGGCGTCCCGGTCAAAGCGCACGCTCGACGCGGGGATGGGATCCGACGCGTCCCCGGCCAGGGTGCGCAGCACGACGGCCTCGAGTTCCCGCAGGTTTCCCGGCCACGGGTACTCGCGCAGCGCCTGCATCGCGCCTTCGCTGAAGCGGCGCGCGCGCGCGCCATGGGCTTCCGCCCAGGCGAGGGTTGTCTCGTGGACGAGGGAGGGAACGAGCTTTGGGCGCTCCCGGACCGGAGGAATGCGCACGCTGATCCCGCCCAGGGAGTCAAAGAGGGCGGATTCGGTCTCGGGGGGCGTGGCGAAGGGCTCGGCCGCGGTTCCGATCCAGCGTAGCCAGGTCGTCTGCTGGATTCCCTTTGGCGGAGCGATCTCGATCCAGCTCCTGAGCTCGTGGAAGAGCTGCGGCGAGAGCCGATGGACCTCCTCGAGACACACGGTGAGGGAGCTTCGGGCCCGGGCGCGTCCCGCGCCCCGAGCGATCTCAGAGGCAAGCTCAGGCGTGCTCGTGATCGAAGGACAGTCGATCGAGAGGAAAGCGCCGCCGGTCGTGCCCCCAAAGGCGTGCACGTAGCGCGCGAGAAGACCGCGGCCGGTACCGGGCTCCCCGCGCACCAGAAGGGGCACGCGCGCAAGCTGTGGGTCCAAGGCGCGCAGCAGGTCAGGAAGCTCGAGGTCGGCGAACCAGCGCGCAAAGCGTGCCGCCAGACCGTCGCGCGTGCGCCGTGCTGAAAGGGGATCAGCGCGCCGGCGCTGACGTGCCGCCGCGAGGAGCCCGCGCAAGGTGCGCGCTTCGGGCGGGAAGGCGAGGAGCTCGGCAGGAAGCGTGTCGAAGAGCCGCCGCACCTCGCCGAGATCGCTTGGCTCGGGTACGAGGATCCACGCCGTGCCCCGCAGTCGCGGGGCGTGGCGGTGCGCGAACTCGAGCTCCGCCTCGAAGTCTCCCCCGATCCCGAGAAGCACGACGCTCGCACTGCCCGCCCCGTCGAACAGCCGGTCGGAGGGGCCGCCCAAGACGGCGCTCGGCTCGGCGGCGAGCCTCGCAAGTGCCAGACGGCGGCCCGGGTCCCGGTGAACGATCCAGAGTAAGGCCATGTCCTTGAAGCTTCCCGTGCGGGTGGATGCGCGACGGAACTCCGCCCTAGTGGCGTCAGTCCCAGCCGGTCTGTGCGAGGGCAAGTCGTATGCCAAGCACTCTCCACGAGCAGCCGGCCGGCAGGGCGTGCTCCAAGCCCTCCCGGCCGATCGAAATTTCGCGCTGTCGTCCGGTCACCAGGAGCGTCAGGGACGCCGGATGGATACCCGCGCGCACGCCATTCTAAGGAAAACTTTCCCACTCCCCTGTCGACGCGAGGGGAGGGCTCTGCGAGAGTACGCCTTCGCGCTAAGGAGCGGAGCACACGTGCCGGGAAGCCCGAGCCGACTGGACAGCGGACTGGAAGTTCGGCTGCGGAACTGGTTCGACCGCCCCTACGATGACGCGATCTCCGCTGCCCGCACCTGCTACTCGCCCCGCGTCATCTACGCCGAAGAAGTCACCGAAAAGCAGCGCAAGAGCATCGGACCGCTGACCTTCTTTGGCGGCCACCACACGGTGTACCAACACGCGACCTTCGAGTTTGCGCTCTCCGGCCTGTCGCGCCAGGTGGTCTGGTGCTTCCTGCACGCCTTTCCCTTCTACAACAGCGAGCAGCAGAGCCAGCGCTATGTGAAGCTCGACCAGGTGCAGGTCCATGTGCCGCGCCGGCTGGCGGGGGAGGCGTTGGCCGTCTACGAGGCGGCGGTCGAGCGGGTCTGGGCTGCTTACCACGAGCTTGCGCGTCGCCTCGAGCCCGTCACCAAGCGCACGCTCGCAGAGCTTTGGCGGCTGAAGGAGCGCCAGTCCGTCGCGTTCGGTCGCAATGTCACTCGCGAAGCGCAGAAAAAGGCGATCGAGACCGCCCGTTATGTTCTGCCGATCGCCTGCCATACCGCCATGGTCTACACGGTGTCCGGGATCGTGCTTCACCGGCTCCGCCGCATGGCCGCGGCCTGCGATGCGCCCGACGAGGCCCGCGCACTCATCGATGCGATGATTGGCGAGGTAGAAAAGCGCGACCCTGCTTTCTTCAGCGAGATCGGCGAACCGCCCCTCGCGGAGGACGAAATCCCGGAGCGTCTCGTTGCGCCGGGTCCTGGCGATTCCGACTTTCCCGCGTTTTTCGACCGCTCCCTGGAGGGCCACCGCTCACGTCTTGTCGACTACGGCGCTCGGGCTCCCGCGGTCGTCGCCTCCGCTGTGCGGAGCGTGCTCGGCCGCCCGGATCTTTCGGAAGACGAGGCGCTCGAGCTCGTGCTTGATCCCGCACGCAACCGCTACCGGCTCGACACGCTGAACGTCTCCACGCACTCGCCGCTCATGCGCAGCCTCGAACACGCGCACTACACGTTCCGCAAGAAGCTCTCGCACAGCGCCGACTCCCAGGACCAGCGCCACAGGTTGGTGCCGGGATCGCGCCCCTTGCTCTCGCGCACCCTTCCCGCCTACGTCGATGTGATCGAGCCCGAGCTCGTGGCAGAGGACCCGGCGGCGCATGCGCTCTTCCGGGAGAGCGTCGAGGACGCCTTTCATGCACGGGCTGAGCTCCTGCGCCTTGGCGTCCCGCCGGAGCTCGCGCTCTATGTGCTGCCCAATGCCACGGCCGTGCGCTTCGAGGAGTCGGGGTCTCTCCTCCAGCTGCTGCACAAGTGGACCATGCGGACCTGCTTGAACGCGCAGCGCGAAATCTGGGAGGCCAGCATGGACGAGCTCGATCAGGTGCGCGGCGTGCACCCAAAGCTCGTCCGCCACGTCGGACCCCCCTGCGTCGTGCGCAGCGGGCTCGTCTCACCGCGCTGTACGGAGGGCACACATTTCTGCGGAGTCCCGGTGTGGCGAAGCTTTCCAAAGACCGAGCGGAGAATCTGATGACGTGCTTCGTAGCGGTTCTCTGGATGGCCCTCCTGGCGTTTGCGGCCGGCGCCACAGCTGCGGCGGGAGAGCCGACGGTCGACTTGACCGGTACCTGGCACATTCTCATTCACTACCGCGACGACACCGCCCACGACCCCAAGCAGCTGCGCTGGGACGACCGGCTGTGGGCCTTCCAGCGCGACGCCAAGGGGCTCGAGTGGACGGAGTACCCGATTGTGGTGTTCCAGGACGAGACCGGACGCTTCGAGAAGCTTGGGGGGAGCGGTGCCCACCGCGTGGTGGGCGCGTGGGAGCCGAGCCCGGTGCAGCTCGCGCAGATTCAGAGCGGGCTCGAGTACAACACGCGCGGGACGAAGACGAAGACGCTGCGCGGCTCCGAAGCGGG